>PDWI01000282.1_pt1 | contig 81364 bp, 69 predicted proteins | sample 1430891 | NCBI WGS metagenome assembly PDWI01 (sample SAMN01162508, study PRJNA174530) | Oral metagenome, whole genome shotgun sequencing project. | biome: Marine environment; feature: Marine mammal; material: Swab sample of the gingival sulcus; isolation source: swab sample of gingival sulcus... | reverse complement strand
GTGTGCCTCCTGGACTTGCTGCTGCAATTGCGGGTATTCCCGTACTGCCGTCTGTTGCTGCTGAAGCTGCATCCGATGCTTTTGCAAGGCGTCTGTCAAATCCTGAATGCGCTGTTTTGCCCCCTGTTGAACCTGGACCCGCTGTTCGAGATGGCTGATTGTGTCCTGCAGGGCTGTGCGTTCCTGCACAGCCTTCCGGAGCTGCGTCTGCAAAGTCCCCAGGGTGTGCTTCGACAAGCTGTGAACTGAGTTCGGCATTTTTTTGCTCTAACTCTTTTGCCCGGGCCTCTGAAAGAACGGCATTCTCACGAAATTTGATCAGCTCGGCCACTTGGGCGTGTGCCTCCTGGCTGGTTTGACGTTGCGCATTCACTTGCTGCCTGAGTTGCTTATTCTCTTCCGAAAGTATGAGGAGTCTGGAATTCAGCGTATTCACTGTCGCCTCAAATTCCGTTGCCCGTGCTTCGCTTTTTTGAAGTTCTGCCGACAGGGAGCTGCGAGCACTATTGCCGCGAGCCTTCTGAAGTTCCTGCTCGCGTTCGTTCAAGAGGATCAAGTTGGCTTTATAGAGTTTCTTCTGTTTTTCCAACTCTGCCTGCAAGTGTTCCACCTGTTTCTCCAAATCAGCACGTGTATCAGAAGAAACCGATTTTTTCAGTGAGAACAATTCTTTTTCAAGGGCCTGCTTTTCCTGAAGGGCTTCCTCAAGACGGCTTTGAAGTTTCTTATGTTGAGCCGTCCCGTTTTCCGATTGCTGCGCCAGCAATTCCTTGAGTTGCTGTTTCACATCTTTTAACGCTGCACGGGCGGCTTTCGCCTCCTTGGCATTCGCCTCACCTGTTGCGAGCTGCTCTTGTAACCTTTCAAGCTGATCCCTGGCTGCTTTCAGATCGATCGTGAGCTGTTCCAGTTTATTCTCCAGTTGGATATTTCGTTTTTGAAGAGTTCTCATCTCTTGCTGATACTCTTCTTCGGTTTTGGCGTATGTCGGCTGCGGGTTGTACAGCAGACAACAACAGAGCAGGAAGGCGAGCAGACATGCAGCGTATTTCATACTGTTTCCCTCACTTGTGACAATTTCTCCAGAAATTTTTGATTGGCAAGAAACCTTTTAGTCATTTAAGCGTCATTGTAGCTGTGAACTTGAGAGAAAAGCAAGAGATTTTGAAGCAGAAAATGAATTTCGTGTTTTTCGTCACTCACACAGCAACGTTTTTCAGGAGAAATTTTCTGCTTTTATCTATTTTCTACTTGACGAGAACTGTTTGAAACGCTTAAAGTTACACAGTCCGGTATGCGCAGATGCTTCCACATAGTACAATGCTGAAACAGAGTTGAATAGACTCATAAATACAGTATCGTCTCGACGATCTGCACTGAAAAACCGGCATGCAATTCACTGTTCGTCCATGTTCTGTACTGTTTGCACCTGTTCGCATGTTATGTAGTTACTTGAGGGGACGTTATGCCTGATACCTTATTTCGACTTCAAAGCAATCGACTGTTCAAAGGGGTTGACGCTCACGAGCTTCATGAAATCGTTCCGATTTTCGAGCGCAAATATTATCCTCGCGGCGCGCGAGTGTGCGAAGAGGGAGAAATCAGTTCGAAATTTTATATTATTTTATCCGGCCAGGTTCTGATTCTGAAAAAAAATGAACAGGGCGATGAGCTTGAATTAGACATTTTGGATCAAGGGGCATTTTTCGGCGATATGCCCCTCCTGTCAACCGGGACTCGTCTGACATCGGCAGAAGTCTTGATTGACGCCGAAGTACTTGAAACCAGCAAAGAACTCTTTGAACAAGCAATCAAGAATAATACCACCGTCCTGTACAACCTTGGAGAACTGTTAAGCAATAAGCTCCACACGCAACAGCAGAACAGCACGAGACAGAAAAAACGGGTGAAATATCCGATTGTCTGCGTATACGGCACAGAGGAGCATATTGGGAAGTCAATGGTTGCGATTAATTTAGGGCTCAGCCTGATTCGGGAAACCAAGTGCCGCGTTGTTGTGCTGGATATGGGGATGAAAGAGCATGGAGTCGCCTCGATGTTGAAGCTCGACTCATTGCGGGTCGTGGATAAATTCCAAATCGATCAGGCTTATATAGAGCGCAATATTCTCACACATTCAACGATGCTCGATGTCTTGTCAATCTCGCCCGATCTCCTCATGGAAGAAACAAAAGGGCGTGAGTCGATCGCCAAAATTCTTGGAATGTTAAAAAATTTGTATGAGTATATTGTGATCGACACGAGCTCAAGGCTCAACCGCAGTACGTTCGAAGCGATCGATTTGTCGAATATGGTCCTGTTCGTCACATCCAATATCTCTCAGGAATATCCCTTGATCATGCTGGATCATCAGGAAGTGTGCATGGTGCTGAATCTGACGGATGAGCAGTTTGACACTACTGCGATCCGCAAGCATCGTTATCATGTCCTGCCTCGAGACTATAGCACGATCGAACGCTTTTTAGAGACCGGCATCCCCTTTGTCGAAGGCGCTCCTGAAAGTGAATTGAGCAAGTTATTTGGACGTCTGGGGCGTGATATCGGCGGGAAGAAGATCGGACTGGCGCTTGGCGGAGGATCGGCCCGAGGCATGGCTCATATCGGTGTGTTCCACGCGTTTGAAAAATTTGGCATTCCCATTGATATGATTGCAGGGTCCAGTGCCGGTGCCTTAATCGGCTCGGCGTATGCTGCCGGCGTACCGGTCCAGGAGATTGAAAAGGCCGTCTTAAAGTGGGGGGCAAAATTTGGACTGATGCGCTTGATCATCCCGGATGTCTTTGACCTCCGGTATTATGGACACGCCTTGCTGCGCAGGCTCAGTCGGAAGAAAAGTCCCTGGGGACCGCGACTTTTTCGGCTCGGTATTGGAGTCTTTAGCGGCGTTGAACTCAACAAACTCTATATGAATGTCGTGGGCGATCCTGATTTCCGCGACTTAAAAATTCCTTTATCTGTCGTCGCGCTGGATATAAACTCCGGCGAAGAAGTTGTGTACGAACAGGGGAATGTGCGTCTGGCTGTACGAGCCAGCCTGTCTATTCCCGGCATTTTTACGCCTCTGGCATACGACGGACGCCTCTTGATAGATGGGTCGATCGCCGATCCGGTGCCGGTCAATGCGCTCGTAAATCGCGGCGCCGACATTATTATTGCCGTGAATGTCACCCCTTCGCTTCAGGATAGTTTACAATCTCTGCGCAGTTCAAAACGCAAAGGGCAGCTTTCGGTCTCTCGTTCCCCCTTACTGCCAGCGTTTGATATTGCAATACGCTCGTTGCAGAGTTTGCAGTATGAAGTTTCGGCCATGAAAACCACCAGAGCACACGTGCATATCACGCCGGATGTCGGAGACGTCGCGTGGTCGGAGTTTTTTAACGCAGGACGCTTGATTAAGAAGGGCCAGGAAGCCGCTGAAGAAGCCCTGCCTCAAATTCAGCAGGTTCGGTGGGAGATGTAAGAATGCCGGAAAGGCGATGCCTAAAACGCTGCTAAGGCCTCGGTTTCGCTTCCCAGAACTTTCACATACTGAGTCAGCCCAATCATGCGGAAAATTTTTTTAAAGTGTGAGGTCAGGCCATAGGCTTTAAACATGACGCCTTTGTTGCCTAGACTGGTCACAATACCGATCAGAATTGCGATACCGCTACTGTTAATATAGCCGACCTCTGTAAAATTGAAGACAATTTTATGAAATCCTTCTTGATCCACGCTGCTGATGGACGAATTAATTGCTTCGTCAGCAAATGACGTCACGTCTCCGCGTAAATCGATGATCGCGATAGAGTCTTGTTTCCGAATTTCTACTTTAAGAACGCTTTCGCTCATGCTCCTCTATGCTCCTGCAAGAGTGGACACAGATGATTGTCTTTGTTCACCAATCACGATATAAATGCCAAGGCATGAATGTCAAGAAAAAAAATTAAGCCTGGAGCTGAGGCAAGAGGGCTGCCTTTTATATTTTCATGTCAACTCCTCAAGATGAGCGCGAATTTTAGTAATCAGCAAGTCCAGGCCGATATCGTGCTTTTCGATCTTTCCATGAATGATAATGTCGGCATAACGTTTGCTTGATGAGACATACCGTTTGTGCATGGGACGCACGGTGCTGAGATATTGTTCGAGCACCGACTGCGGATCGCGTCCACGCTTGATGAGATCTCGTTGCAAACGGCGTGACAGACGAATGTCGGGAGGAGCATCGATAAAGACTTTGATGTCGAACATTTTACGGATCTTTTTGATAGCGAGGATGAGGATGCCGTCGATGAGAATAATCGGTTTTGGGAGAATCCGCACAGTCTTGTTCATACGTCGATGCACGGTAAAATCATAGACCGGACGTTCGATCGCCTGCTGCATCCTGAGGGCCTTGATGTGCCGAATAAAGAGATCGTTATCAAGAGAATCAGGATGATCGAAGTTCTGGGGGTCCTGCAAAGGCTGTGGAAGCTGATCCTCGTCCAGATAGTAAGCATCATGTTCCAGATAGACGATCGACTCAGCACCGATAACGTTCACAAGCCGTTTTGCAAAAATCGTTTTTCCCGATGCTGTCCCGCCACAGATTCCTATAATCATTAAGCACTCTCTTTTTCATATTTCAGTGTGCACTTTGCACTCGACAAAGGGATTCTCCAGGATCTACGCTTAGCCCTGAATATTTAAGTGTGTCAAGCATTTTTCTTCAGGAAACAAGCCGGACAAAAAAGCGCAAAAGGCTCATCCGAAACTAAGGATAGGTGAGAAGTCGCGGAAAACATGCGCGCTATCTCCTGCAGAAAAAAATATTGCCAATATCAAAAAGCATCTCTTGACTTTATTGTAACGATTTTTTATCCTGTATCTGATATGCAATACGATTTTCTTATGAGAGCGAGATCAATATGCTGATGTCGAATTCGGCTTCCTGATCAGGAGAAGGTATTCCGAATTCGATGCGGCCGCCATCTATACGCAAGAAGGAGGGATGTGAGATCAAAATGCCGTATGCACGTTTTGTGGAATTGTAGTATGGGCATCACACACAAAAATTCATTCATAAACCACGTGACTGTTCAAGGAGAATACGTTATGAAAATGAGAGGATTACTCAGCATCGCGATCGCTGTTTTATTCATTCTGCCGGCCGGTGCTTTTGCCGAAATTACACTCACTGTTGCCGAAATCCATCCTGAAGATTATCCGACCACAAAAGGTCTTTTCAAATTTGCAGAATTCGTGAAAGAAAAATCTCATGGAGAGATCGTCGTGGATGTCAAATTTGGCGGAGTGCTGGGAAAGGGTGAAAAAGAAGTCGTGGAGCAGGTTCAGTTCGGCGCTCTGGATATGGCGCGTATCAGCATCGCTCCGATGACTGAGTTCGTCCCGGTTCTTGAGGCGTTTGGCCTTCCGTATATATGGAAAAATCAGGACAGCATGTGGAAAGTGCTGAACGGTGAAATCGGCATGACACTTCTCAAAGAAGTGGAAAAGCACAATTTCTATGGACTGTGCTACTATGAATCCGGCGCCCGCTCCTTCTATAACTTTCAGAAAGAGATCAGCAGTGTTGCCGATCTGAAAGGGATGAAAATCCGGGTGCAGCCCAGCCAGCTGATGATCGACCTCGTCAACACACTTGGAGCCAACGCCACTCCGATGGCGTTTGGTGAAGTCTATGATGGCATCAGCAAAGGTGTTCTGGACGGCGCGGAAAATAACTGGCCCTCCTATGAATCGACTGGTCATTATGAAGTCGCCCCATTCTACACGCTGGACATGCACACCCGTGTTCCGGAAATTTTGGTGGCGTCAAAGATCGCATTCGAGAAAAAGTTGAGCCAGGAACAGATCGCCCTGGTGATGGAAGCCGCCAAAGAAACCCAGGATTACGTGATTGAGAAGTGGAACGAACGTGTCGAAGCTTCAAAAAAGATTGTCCTGGACAGCGGTGCAACCGTGACTGAATTAAGCCCAGAAGCGTTTAACGGTTTTGTGGAAGCCGTCCAGCCTCTGTACGAAAAATACGGTGCAAAACACAGCGAAATCATCGAAAAAATCCGCGCCGCTCAAGAATAACTCATTGCAGCACAGCGCGCTGCCGGCTTCGGAAGACGCCGGCAGTGTCATTTGAGGCAGCACATTATGCAACAACTGGTGAAGGGGATTCGCACAATTTTCAGCATCATCGAAAAAATTTTTGAGGCCGTCTCAATGATCATGCTGGTGGCGATGGTGGTGATTATCTGCTATCAGGTCATTATGCGCAGCGTCTTCAACAATTCGCCATCGTGGTCGGAAGAAATTTCGTTGACCCTGTTGATCTGGTTCGGGATTCTCAGCATTCCGATTGGCGTGCGTCTGCATTTGCACATTGGTATTGAGTATCTCTTTACGAGATTACCCCAACAGTCTCAATGGGTAGTTTCACGGGTTCTCTACGTTTTAATTGCCGCGTTTGGCTGTGTCATGCTGATTTCCGGTGTAGAGTTGGTCAAATTCACCTCAATGTCGACGCTTCCGGCGACAAAACTGCCCAGCTCAATCCGTTACGCAGTCATTCCTCTGGCCGGACTCACATTGATCTATAACGCCCTGGAACTCTTTTTTACCTCGTACAGCAGCTTTGCCGAGCAGGGAGACGAACAGGTCGATGTTATCATGTAGCTTCAACATCGTGTTGGACAGATGAGCGTGAGCACACAGGATGCGCGTCCTCTCGTGTCACTCCTGTCGTTCTATCGTTCAAGGGACGTATGCAAGCAGATCCTGTAGGTATCCTTCTTCTTGTGGGAACATTTTTCCTCCTGCTCCTGTTTCGGATGCCGGTTGCCTTTGCACTTGGGATTCCAACAGTGCTCACGGCCTGGTATCTTGGCCTACCCTTAATGATTGTAGGCCAGCAGATGGTAAAAGGCTTGAATTCTTTCTCACTGATGGCCATTCCCTTTTTTATTCTCGCCGGGCAGTTAATGGGAATCGGCGGAATTTCACAACGCATCATCGATATGTCAAATGTGTTTATCGGTCGTATTCGCGGCGGGCTCGCCATGGTCAACATTCTGGCATCGATGTTTTTCGGAGGCATCTCCGGGTCATCCGTCGCTGATACCTCCTCAATCGGTTCGATCCTTATCCCGATTATGAAAAAGGCTGGCTACGACGATGATTTCTCTGTGGCTGTCACGATAACCTCATCAGTGCAGGGAGTACTCATTCCTCCCAGCCATAATGTCATCATTTATGCCCTGGCGGCCGGCTGGGTCAGCGTCAGCATCGACGGCGTGACAAAACAGTTCTCTTTGTCCATCGGAAAGTTGTTTCTGGCAGGAGTGATTCCGGGAGTATTTTTAGGCGCCATGTTGATGATTATTTCCTACATCATTTCCGTCAAACGAGACTATCGCCGCGAACCTCCTCTCAAATTCAGGCAAGGGCTCCATCGTGTGGCGGACGGATTTTTTGGTGTCATGACGGCCGTGATTATCATCGGCGGCGTCCTCTCAGGAATTTTCACTGCCACTGAATCCGCAGCCATTGCCGTAGCCTACGCCTTTCTGGTGACCTGGCTGATTTATCATGAAATCACCTGGGAAAATATAAAGAATGTCCTTTATGAGTCGCTGAAAACGCTTGCGATTGTCGTCGCCTTGATCACCACATCCAGCGCCTACGGCTATATGATGACGCGCCTCGATATTCCCAGGATTGTCACTGAAACACTGATCCAGCTGACCGACACCCCCTTCCTGATTTTTCTTATTGTGAATAGCATTTTGCTCTTTCTGGGGATGATTATGGATATGGCCCCGTTGATTCTGATCACCACCCCGATTTTACTACCGGTGGTCGCAAATTTCGGGATGGACCCACATCATTTTGGTATCGTCATGATGCTGAACCTCGGAATCGGTTTATTGACGCCGCCGGTCGGCTCAACACTTTTTGTCGGCTGCGCAATCGGCCGCATCAAAATCGAAGATATGGTCAAGCCGATGCTGCCCTTTTACATTACTCTGCTGATTACCCTGATGCTGATTACCTATATTCCCGGGATTTCACTCTGGCTGCCGAGCCTTTTTGGAAAATAGCTGACGTTTGCATATCATTATATACGATGCGCTCATAATACATTTTTTAGCTTTTGGGAGGAAAAAATGGATGTTGAATATGTGAAATCGTCTAAAATTCTGGCGATCGATGACGAACCGATCAACTTAAAAATGCTCTCTGACTCTTTGAGCCTTTTGGGCTTCACGGTGATCGCGGCAAAGGATGGCCCAAGCGCTTTCCGTGTGCTGGAGACGGAATCCCCGGATCTTATTCTCCTGGATGTGAGGATGCCGGGAATGAATGGTTTTGATGTCTGCCGAACCCTGAAATCCTCCGAAGCCACCCGGGACATTCCTGTTATTTTTATGACGGCGCTCTCTGAAACTGCTGATAAACTGGAAGGCTTTGATGCCGGGGGCATAGACTATGTTACGAAGCCTATTCATCAAAGGGAACTTTGGGCCCGCATTGTCACTCATCTCACTGTCTATAAATTTCAACAGCAACTTCGGGACCAAAATAAAGAATTAGAAAAGTTGAACACCGCAAAAGACACCTTCTTATCGATTATCTCCCACGATCTGCGGGGGCCATTCAATGTGTTGTTGCCGCTGACAAAACTCATTGATGAACAGATTGAAACACAAAGCAAAGAAAGTATTAAGACGCACGTGAAAAAGTTGAGAAGCGCGGCTGAACGTGTGTATGCCCTCCTGGAAAACCTGCTGACCTGGTCAAGAATTCAGCGGGGTTGCATAGAGTACCATCCGCAAGAGATTTCACTTAATGGACTGTTACAACATAACGAGAACCTTTTTGCACATCTTGCCGAACAAAAAAACATTCAAATCATCTCATCGGCCCCGGAAGATTCCTCTGCATACGCTGATTGCAGTATGGTGGATACTGTAATACGGAACTTGCTGTCAAATGCTCTCAAGTTCACGCCTGAAGGAGGGCGGGTCGAATTGACCGTAGCACGGCATGATTGCGACGTTGAAATCGCTGTTGCAGACACCGGCACTGGCGTGCCTGAAGAGCATCTTCACAAGCTGTTCCGGCTGGATGCCAAATATACCCGGCAAGGAACCGACGGCGAGTCCGGAACCGGCCTGGGCCTGATTTTATGCCGGGACTTAGTAGAGAAAAATGGAGGTCGAATCTGGATCGAGAGCAAAGCCGAAGAGGGCTCTACATTGCGCTTCACGTTACCCTGTTCGGCAAGTAGTACGCAGTAAAAAACGTTGTTAGTGCTTCGAGATTCAGTAATCTGTACGTGTTTGAACAGCTGGAGACTGAATCTCGAAGCCGTATCTGTCTGTCAGCGCTGTTCTCCAATTTTTTTGAAGCGTCTGTATTTTAAAGAAACCTCGACTTTTTTCCTCAGTTCATCCGGTTCGATGGGTTTAAAAAGATAATTCTCCGCCCCGACGTCGTATCCTTTCTGAATATGCCTGATCTCTTTACTGAGTGCCGTAATAAAGATAATTGCGACGTCTTTTGTCTTGCTGTTTCCTTTCATAAGCTGGGCCACTTCGAAGCCATCCATCTCCGGCATCTGAACGTCCAGCAGCACCAGATCAAAGTCGCGCTGCGTCAACATGAATAAGGCTTCAGGGCCTGAAGCAGCCTGGAAAATATTATAGCCCTGTTCCTCCAGAACACTTTCCATGACATATAAGTTGTCTGGTGTATCATCTACAAGGAGAATATTCATTCCTGTCAATTTCAGCATCTATCCTCTCCCTCCTTTTGGGATTTAGCACCATATAATTATGCATCATTCGCTTGTCAGCCACACTCTCACTACCGAGAGCAACGCATGGAGTTCTGCTGGTTTTGCAAGATAATTATTTACTTCAGCATCGAGACATTTCTCTCGATCGCCCTTCATCGCTCTGCGATCAGTTTGGAGATCAATGTGGCCTCCAAAAGAGAGAGAGCCAAAACATCATCAATCATAGACATCATCTATTCACAGCAGTATACATCATTTCTGCGTATCCGTCAGCTTCCCCCTCAGTCACTCGCTATACGTCCTCCAGCCCTTTTCGTAATAGCTATATAAGACCGGATGTTCCAGACGATTGATTTTCAGCGTGTTTTCAGGAGCCTGAATATCTTTTCCAAAGGCAAACATGGCATGCAGTGTCATTGTATCCAAAAATCGTGTGTCCACTGACACGGCAAGCTGCGCAGGATCGAGAGGACGCTTCGTTCCCATCACGAAGCCCCACTCGCCGAAGGCAGGCACATTCACATGATAAGGCAGCGCCGCTCGGACGCCGGATTCTGGGAATGCCTCAGCAGCGCCTGCATTCACTGTCGTGACAATACACCAAAAGGCATCACGGGCGAAAAACGGCGATGTCGCCTGTGTGACGAAGACGCCGTTTTCCCGCAATCGACGGGCGCAAAGGCGATAAAAAGAATCAGAATAGAGCTTTGACAATGCTTCGTTATTCGGGTCCGGCAAATCGATGACAATGACATCGTAAAAATCCCGATTTTCTTCCACAAAGAGCATGGCGTCGCTATTTACCACCTCGACCTTCGGAGAATTCAGTGAGTTCTGATTGAGCTTCAAGAGTTCAGTCCGCTCCTGGCCTAATCTCGTCATGGCCGGATCAAGATCGACAACCGTAATTGCCGCAACGGAATCGTATTTCAACACCTCCCGCGCTGCCATCCCGTCGCCCCCACCGAGAATCAAGACATCACGAACCGGTGCGCTCGCTTCCATCGCCGGAATCACCAGCGACTCGTGATAGCGCGCTTCGTCGATCGAGCTGAATTGAATATGACCATTCAGATAAAGCCGGATATCGTCTCGCCAGCGCGTCAGGACAATACGCTGGTACGGCGTACTGGCGGTATAAATAATGTCATCCTGATACAGGATATCTTCAAAAAAGCCCACCCATTGGGTCGAAAACACAAACGTCGACAACAGGAGCAACGCGGCGAACACAAGCTGGAAAGACAGCAGCCCGCGCGAACGTTTTTGAAGCAGCGGGAGGCACGCCGCAGCAACAGCCAGATTGAGCAGCCCAAACACAACGGATGCCCGACTTAGTCCGAGAAACGGCAACACCACAAACGGAAACAAGATCGATCCAATCAGAGCACCGAGATAATCCAGTGCCAGCACGTCACTCAAGGTTGCCGAAACGCTTTGCGATGCTTGTAATATACGGATTAAAAGCGGGACTTCGAGGCCGATGAATCCTCCAAGCATCACGCAGAGACTGTAAAAAAAAAGTGGGAACAAGGACTCAGCAAAGGCGCTGACAGCAAACATCATCATCGAGCTGCATCCACCGAGCACCCCAAGCCAGAGCTCTAGCTGAACGAAACGGTAGAGCAGGCAGCTCTGGAGAAATTGCGCCAGAAACGCCCCTCCCCCCATAGCCGAGAGGAACACACCAATCACCAGAGAAAACTGCGTGACAGCGTCGCCGAGGATGTAACTGGAAACAGCCCCGGCAACGAGTTCGTACACCAGGCCGGACGCAGACGCCGCAAATACCACGCTGAGCAGAATAGCGCGCCCCCATGAGGGAAGCCGTTCTTGTGAGTCCTTCATACGGCTAGCCGATAATCGCGGCGGCTATAATGATCGCCAAGCCCAGGATCACAGAGCCGATAATAATCCCCAACGATGTATTCTGATCTTCTTCAATTTCTTTACGAATGGAAAAAGGCGTCACTTTCTCAACAATGCGGAAACCAACGCCGAATACAACCATTCCCAGAATGACATAGACGATCGTTTCAATAAATTGTGCCATTTGTAAACCCGTATTCATAGCATGCACCTCGTGTTATAAAAATTTGCGTGACTTTTTGTGGGCGACTTCTTGTCTTGCAGCCTTATTTTGTTACTTTCCACCCCGCAAGCCTCCACCCATATGACTGCGTCCATAGTAGGCAAAAAACGCTCCTCGCCGGTAGTTGGCGCTCTCCTGACGTAAATCAATGCCCTGCGGCTCTTCAATGTCTGGAATACCCAAGTGGGAAAACGTTGAAACCGTTGCAAGTAAGGTTCCTCCTACAAGCAGAGGAAGTAGAATAAATTTAAAGCACCCCATAGAAAATTCTCCTCGCTCATCGTTTAATGGTCGTTATTGCCGCCAGATTCTATACCCGATAAACGTCAACACAAGCAGAATAATCGATACGATTAGCATCAACAGAGAAAACGTCCCATCCATGGCTCCGGTATACACCTGTATTGTCGCGCTATGCGAAGCTTGAACAGCCCGTTCGACATTTCCGCTTGCTCCCACAGCATGAACCAGTAATTTATAATCTCCCTCCCAAGGAATTTTGAAATAGAGAGTTCCTCTTCGACTTCCTTCACTCCAGGACTCACCCTCATCATCGTAGCCATGATAATAGGATAAATCGGCACCATCCACGTGAATTAAGGTTGATTCATCTTTCACCACGCCAATATCCAGCGACATCCAGGCGTTAGCAAGATTAGCGTTGATCTTAATTCTGACCACCTCCCCGTTCTTCACGACCCTGAATGGTTTTGAATACGTTTCTTCGGTCAATTCAGCGGGTGAAAATTGTTGCTCCATAACGAGTGTGCCCTGTGAAATTGCATAAATGGCCATAAACATATTGATCGCCAGCATGGCAATAATCATCGCAAAAACCAGCTTAAAATCCCGTTGGGTCTTCACAAAGTGTTCTATGCTTTGGTTAGCCTCCAGCTCGTGGTCTTTTTCAAACTCAGACTTGCCGAGCGCCCGACGAAGCTGCTGAAGAGAAAGGCTCTCGCCTTTGCCATATTCGATCTCTCCATCTATACGCTGCACGTCATATTGCAGCTTCGGACTCTTCTTATTAAGAAATTCAGCATACTCGACGCGATCGCCGACAGCAGCAATCCAGGGCAGTGCTCCATCGACATACACAAGCTCATAGACGCCAGTTCCCTCCAGCACCCATTTACGGTCGTCATATGTTGTCATGACCGCCCCCTGTTTCAGGCTGAAGGGATCTGCTTTCGGCATCAGATGCGTATCGCTGGACAAGGAATAATCTCCATCATATTCACTCAGCCACAAGGTGCCGTGACAAGGATTATACAGCAAATACTGACGGGAGAGTTCATCCTCATCGTCGTCTTCGATAAAGACCATACGGGCGATAATTTCATAGCGGACCTTCTTGTGGCGGAACGAGTCGCCGATCTGAAGCGGGAACTCCCATTTCCTGCTCGCGCCTTTTCCCAAGATCTCTTTTTCTTCTTTCGATACATCGAGATGGCTGCCGCAATACTCGCATACCACCAATTCGCTGCGTTCATCTTTCACGGTCAGACCAGCCCCGCAGCTTGGACAATGAATATCCTTTGGGGTATATTTCGGACGCTTACGTCCGCTGTGTAAGGCAAAACGTTCGCTTTCCACGCCTACCACTCACCTCCCTCATCATCCAATTTCAATGAAATATATTTGATCCAGCGCCCTAAAAATATTGTCGGGGGATCGCTGTCATACTCGATCCCAAGCGTATACTTCCCATCAGGGCTCGCCCCATCGGCAAAGGCATATTTCTCTCCGCTCTGTAATTGTAACGGCAAATCTCCTTCAACGCCAAGGCATTCAGCCTGCCCAAGCTCTTCAATGACGTACATCGTTTTATTCACAGTCAGTGTCATTCCGGGCGAAAGGTCTGAGAACGCCGGCAATCTCTCTTGCGCAGGAGCAGAATAAGGGTTCTCATAGGAAAACTCGTGATTGTCTTCAGACAACCAGGCTGTGCTCCCATCCTCAAATTCTAAAAACCACTCATCCCAAAAGCCTTTCCCGAAACTGTAACGCACCCGCCCCAATACATGAAAACGCTTTCCGAACAGCGACCCGCTCGCTCCGCGATAGAGACGGCTGAAGCCTTCCGGAAGAATCGACTGCTTTCCAGCGTCCTGAATTTTTTCCTGGTCCCAGTACACAGCATTTCCACAGTACTCACAGACAAGCGTAATGAGACCAGGATTATAAATCGTATGGCCCGCCCCACAAGACGGACATTGAATTTCTTGCGCATCCATAAGCAGAAGCCCTCAATGTTACCGCAGTGTTAGAAAAGTCAGAATTTCCGCACTGGCCTCGTCATAAGAACGCCCGTCTGTCATGATACAGGCGGAAGCGGCGGAGGAACCGCACTGAACAGTGACGCCAATTCCGGCACATCTCCAGCCTTGGCCCATTGTGCCATGCCGTCTTTCCATACCAGGGTCTCATGCGTGAGCTGCCCGCTTTGAACCTTCTGCGTTAACGTGGACAGCGGAAATGGTCCAGAAGACTGGCCGCCAAACGCGACATGGTATTGCGATTCTGTCGGAAGCGGTGGAGGAACGGCTTCCGGCGAGGGCGTCTGCCCGCCGCGTGACATTGCATTCGCCATCTGATTGCCCATGGCAAAGCCCATCCCCATATTCATTGCTTCGGAACCTGAGCCGGGGTTCTCCGCCATGGTTTCCATCGCCTGAGCGGTTTGAAATTGCGTATACGCGCTTAAATCACCAATAACACCCATACTGGTACGTTTGTCGAGCACTTCTTCGACAGCTTTCGGCAGTGAAATATTTTCCACAAAAAAGCGCGTCAGTTCAATGCCGAGCACAATAAACTCGGGGTAGATTTTCTTGAGCACAAAATCCCCCAACTCTTCATAGTTTGCCGCCAGATCGAGGACGGGAATCTTGCTTTCTCCGATCACATCGGCAAAACGTGCCACCAGCATGTCTCTGAGATGGTTCGTAATCTCATGAGTTTCCAAGCGACTGTCCGTGCCGACAATTTCCCGTAAAAAGATACCAGCCGACTCAGCCCTGATCTTAATACCATAGGTCCCGAATGCCCTGACCCGAACCACACCGAAGTCTTTATCCCTCAACATCAAGGGATTCTTCAAGCCCCATTTTTGCAGAGGAAACTGACGGGTACTGACAAAATACACTTCGGCCTTAAACGGGCTCTCGAAGCCGTACTTCCAACCTTTTAACTTTGAAAGAATCGGCAGGTTTTCGGTCTTCAACTCATAGCGCCCGGGAATGAACACATCCGCGATGCTTCCTTCATTGACAAAGACAGCAGCCTGCCCTTCGCGCACGGTCAGCTGCGCTCCGTTTTTAATCTCGTTATCATTCGACTCAAAGCGATACACCATTGTGTCCCGATCGTCACTCATCCATTCGACAATCTCGATGAACTCACCTGTTATTTTCCTCCACAGTCCCACAGTCGCCACCTCCTTTGACATCGCAGCAAGCCGCTTTTTTTCCAAAAACGCCTTGTTACGCGATTATAAATCCATTATCCTTAAAATGTGGTGTCATCTCCGGAATGCCCTCCTGCGCCGAGTCACCCGTGCCGACCTTTCGCACACGCTCTTCGATCATATACTCACGCGCGTTCACCGCAGCCTTGACAAATTCCGCTGCCGGAAAAAAATGAATCTCTCCACAGGCAAAAAGGTCGATGACAAGCGCTCGATATTCCGGCCATGTATGCGCGATAATATGCGATTGTGCGAGAATAAGCACAGAGGTACTTCCCTGTGGAGCAAATGAATGGCTGATATGGGCGACCTCTTCGAAGCCGAGCAGCTTCACGACCTGCCGCAGGACTGCGGTCAGGCGGGCAGTATCTGCAAAAGCCTCCCCGCCACACCCCTCGAATGACGCCGTAATTTGCCGGCCGAGCGTACGTGTTTGCAACATGCTCCTCCTCTCCTCAGTTTTACACAGAAGTAAACACTAAATCAACGCCGATTCCTTTGTATAAAGACAACATATGGAAGCAATTTTGTCAAGAGCTAATTATGAACTTTCTTGAGAATCGTTTTGTGAGGAACGCAAAATCTTTAGCCAATCGCGTCTGAATGGTGCGTATTTTGCATAGATATTATATGTCTTTTCGGCAGACAATCAGACGGCCCGCTCAATAATCTCCAAATTCATACTGCAGAATTCCCAACACGACAAGCCCGGCCGTCTCCGTACGCAGGATACGTTTCCCCAGCAAAACCGGAAGATAGCCATGTTGGTGAAAGCGCTCGCTTTCCTCTTGACTAAAGCCGCCTTCCGGGCCGATGACGATCGCAGCGGATTGAACAGGAGACTTCTGCGTTCGAAGAGTCTCTTTGAAAGTCCTCTGCTCTTCTTCTTCCCAGAGCAAGAGTTTCACATCTGCTTGCTGAGGCTGTATGAACAATTCATCAAGGCTCAGGACCGGACGAATCAGAGGAACCGAACTGCGGCCGGACTGTTTTGCAGCTTCGATCCCGATCCGCGACCAACGTTCCAGGCGTTGGTGCACTTTTGCCGGCTGACTATGTTTCGTTTTCGTGCCCCACACCGAACGTGCTGAATTAAGAGGAATGATTTCATTGACCCCGATTTCTGCGGCCTTCTGCACGATCAGATCCATTTTATCAGCCTTTGGAATGGCCTGTACCAGTGTCAGCTTTAACCGCGATTCGCTCACTTGCGCCCACTGCTCTTGAATGACGCCAAAGACTTCCTGGCGTTTCACGGTCTCAAGGACGACCAGATATTCACGTCCGGTTCCGTCGAAAACAACAATCTTTTGCCCCGGTGAGAGGCGTAACACTTTAGTCATATGCCACACGTCCGTACCGCGAATACAGACGTTGCCGTCGTGAATCTGAGGCGGCGGCACGAAAAAACGATGCTTAGCTTTACGAGAGAACATAGGCGATCCATCCATCTTCGGTGAGCTGATGATGAGACGTCCAGTTGCAGGCGCGAGCCTTGTGTAAGAAATCAGGGCCTTCCTCTTCAAGAATTCCAGATACGATCAGGGAGCCCCCAGGCCGTAAACAGGACGTCACAGAGGGAAGCAGCGACATAATGATTGTTGGACGGATATTCATCAGAATACAGTCAAATCTCCGGGAAAACTCCAACGTATCGATCGAACCAACTTGTAAGTCAATACAGTGTTCCAGAGAAGAGGCAGTCGAGCAGAGACGGCCATTCTTGCGAACATTTTCATGCGCAATGTCAACAGCGTCCGCGTCAACATCAACTCCCATCACATACTTGGCTCCAAGGCCGGCGGCGGCAAGACTGAGAATCCCCGAACCAGTTCCCACATCAAGAACGCTGTTATCAGATCGCAGATACTGTTCCAGGAGCAAGATGCTCAGGCGGGTAGAAGCATGCAGGCCGGTCCCGAAGGCCATGCCGGGGTCCAGTTCGATCACGATGTCAAAAGGCCGCGCATCAAAAATTTCCCAGGAAGGTTTAATGACAATGCGTTTGCCGATTCTGAGCGGTGTAAAAAATGTTTTCCAGGAAGAGGCCCAATCTGAGTCCAGCATCACTGACGTATCTATGTCTGAGGCATTCACCGAGACCCCGAGTTCCTGCAATGCGTCAAAATAGCGTTGAAGATGCCTGCAAATCTTTGCAACATCAACAGATTCAGGATAAGAGGCACTAATCCTGCACAATCCGTCGGCCTCCTGGACATCTTCAAACACAGTTCCCTGCGAGCCATATTCAATGAGTTTGTCTGAAACAAGATCTGCCGCAGCGTGTGAGACACGCACTGAAAGTTCCGTCCACTGTTCTGTCATTGTTCCTTTACCTTTCGTGTAAAATCTTTTGCGCTTCCGAAGAATAGACGTTTTTCTGACAATAGAGAAACAGCGGCGGCAGGACGATTAATCCCGATGACGCATCACGCTGCGCTTCAATCAGTACCAGAGACGCCGGCATGTGTTTCATGGAATGAATGCAGCGAATCCGTTTGGCTTCAAGACCATAGTGCTGCACACCTGCCAGCAACTCTCCTAAACGTTCGGGCAGGTAAATCATGAACATCTTCCCCCCGGGTTTGAGTAAAAATTTTGCCGCCGACAGCAGGTCTTTCAGCTCGCATTCCACTTCGTGGCGCGCAATCGCTCGTTCACTCTCTGGATTGAGCCGCCCGTTACCCAGCTTTCGATAGGGCGGATTCGAACAAAGCAGATCAAACTCACCAGCACGGAAACAGGTCGTGATCTCTTTAAGATCGCCCTGGATGACGCGGATGCGCTCGTCCAACGCATTCAAAGCAACATTCCGACGGGCAAAGCGAACTAAACGGTCTTGCAACTCAAAGCCGACGATTTCACGAACAGGGGTCAGCACAGACAACAGTAAGGGAATAATCCCCGAACCGGTCCCAAGATCGATCAGGCGCTCCTTCGGCTTTGCGCTGACAAAATCGGCCAGGAGAACGGCATCGAGACTGAAACGATACCCTCGCTTTGGCTGGACAAAGTGTAACCGGCCGATCTTGAGCTGTTCCAGCGTTTCCATGTCCGAGCCGTATATTTTTTGATTCAACGCAGTCATCGACTCATGACAGAGCCCTCAAAAAAAGGCGCTGATTTTCGCCATCATGACGTAAAATACAGCGCCTTGAAATTGTATGATTCTACACAGTTACAACTCTTATTGTTTTGCGGCAAACGTGCTCTTCATTTCCATCTTTTTTGATAGCGTCAACACTTCATCACAATAGACAGAACTATTATTATAGCTTCTCAGTGCAGTTCGCACACTCCCTTTTACGGCAATGGTCCGCGCCAGAAAATACGCCGCTGTTGCCAGACTATCCTGTGGATTCAACGGATCTTTCAGGCCATCTCCATTCCCGTCCTGCCCGTAGGTGTAAAAGGTTGACGGCATAATCTGCATTTGCCCCATGGCCCCTGCAGAAGACCCTCGAAAATCTGCAAGATCCCGTCCCGTATGCCGGGCAATTTTTTCTAAATACCGCATTTGCCTGCCAGTAACAGCTTCATAAACCTTCTTTTCCCCAAGAAGCGTTCCGTGTTGACTTTCCACTTCACTAATTGCAAGCAATACGTATGGTGAAACACCATACTTACTCCCCATCTGCTGAAAATCTGCTTCAGTCAGTTCGTCTTCAGCCGATGCCTCCAACGTTCCCCATGCAATATACGCCAAAACAATAACAAGAGCGCATAGCGCATACCATGTTCTTTGCATTTCTCTATCAACGCTTGTGAGGTCCCTCCCTGAATACTAGATACAGTCCTTACTTTCTGCAAAAATCTGGGGCTGTAAACTCCCTGCGCATGTCTCCTCTTGCGCAAGTGTGTCTGAGTGACAGCAGCCTTAACTTCTTTCGACTCTCCAATTGAGCCGGAGGCGCTAAAGCCGGATGGAAAAAGTCTGGAAAAGGTAATACAGCGGGGCATGATATGCTATGAAACAATAAATAGCAGCGATGGAGTAAGGATCACCCAGAGAGAACCGCCACAAAAGCGCTATACTCCTAGCTTACAGACGTTACCATGTATTCGACTCGCTTCTTTAAGCAAAGTTCTGTCCGGTCTCTCCAAAATCTTTTTTTCAAGACGTATGTCAAAGAAATCTACCATTCCAGTCTGTGAATTTCAGCAAAGAATGTCAAATATTTTTTATACTTTTCTTTTCAACTTTCTCCGATTATGCCTTCATACCTTTTAAGTCGGGGTCTAGAATTTTTCTATACTTTTTCCATTGTCACCGCTCTTTTTTTCAGAGTGACACATTTTCATGCAACGTGTTTTTTCTTCATACGTCAAAAAAAACTGTCAAAATATATTGACTCTCCTGAGGACTGCCCTACACTCGAAGATGTGACCCGACCGAAAAGCTTCTGTCAGAAGCATTGAGAAGAGGTGAACATGCCTTAAGAGAGACTATCACAGAACGAACGAATGAGACCAAAGAGTGAGATTCGCGTAGCCATTGCCATGAGCGGTGGAGTTGACAGTTCTACCGCCGCTGCTCTTCTGAAAGCAGAGGGCTATTCCGTATTCGGTGTGACCATGCGTCTGCCCCAGGCCGACGAATACCGGGAGTCTTCAGCGTCATGCGACGAGGCTGTTTCCGAAATCCGTGATGCCCGTAAAACCGCTGATATTCTTGGTATCCAGCATATTGTAGCGGACTTGCGCAAAGAGTTTCGCGAGCAGATTATTGCATATTTCTGTGATGAATACCAGCAGGGCAGGACTCCTAATCCCTGCGTCCTCTGCAATCCTCAGATTAAATTTGGCCGCCTGTTTGAGGAAGCGCACAAGCATGGAGCCGAACGGCTTGCCACCGGGCACTACGTTAATATCGACTATCTTCCTGGTTCCAAGCGCTACGCCCTGCGGACCGCCGAAAACCGCGCAAAAGATCAGAGTTATTTTCTGTACCGCCTGACGCAGGAGCAGCTCGCCCGCTCGATCTTCCCGCTGGCCGGGCTTACAAAAGATGCCATTCGCCAGAAGGCTCGCGCTGCTGGACTCGCACATGTAGCTGAGAAGGCCGAAAGCCAGGAGAATTGTTTTATCGGCGATCGAGGCTATCAGAACTTCCTGAAAGCGCATCTTCCTCCTGCGTCTCAGCGCAGAGGCCCGATTGTTGACACGCAGGGCAATGTCCTCGGAGAGCATGAAGGCATTCACCTCTATACCATCGGTCAGCGTCGCGGGCTGGGAATTGCCCTCGGCGGGCCCCGTTATGTCGTCGATATTCGTCCTGACAGCAATACTCTCGTGATCGGAGAAAATCATGAACTCTTCACGAGCGAATTTTTGGTTCACAGCGTAAACTGGATGAGTCTCCCCGGGCTCACAGAGGCAATGGAATGTCGGGTAAAAATCCGTTATCGCAGTATCGCTGCTCCAGCCGTGATCATGCCGGGCGGTCACAGCGACGAAGTCAACGTGATCTTCCAGCAGCCCCAACGCGCCGTCACTCGTGGGCAGTCAGCCGTTTTTTACGACAATGATACCGTGATCGGTGGAGGGATTATCGCAAGATAAGGCCACGATCAAGAAGACTGTGCCACTTTTCAGACTGCAGTCAGGAGCGGATACGAATCGTTCTTCGCTTTTACACACTTTTTTCTTGCGAAATTTGAACTTCTTTGCTATGCCTGTGGCACTCTCGATAAAAAAGCGTCATTTGTGTTCCTTTCAACATGCAGGAGTTCCCTCTTATGATGCGGAAAAAAGCGTTTTGGAAAACATTGAAACGAGAAAGTCCCGGGTGGATTGAGGCCGATATTATCAATACCACTCAGCAGCAGGAGATTCTCAGGCGTTACGCGCCGCATAGATCCGATCGCCCTCGTCCTCTGCCGACGATCATGATCGGCCTGGCGGTGATTTTATTAAGCAACGGGATTATCATGTTCTATGCAGCCAACTGGCGAAAGATGCCGCCAGCATTTAAGTTAAGCCAGGTTGTGCTGCTCATGCTTCTGATGAATGCTTTGTGTTATTATTTCGAGGTATTGCGTCCCGGTTCTCAGCGACTTGGGCGAGCCTTTCTCTTCCTGGGCATGATATCGTATGGAGCGGGAATCGCATTAGTGGCGCAAATCTTCCATATCAGCGCTCATCCTGCCAACGGCATATTAGCCTGGAGTCTTGGAGTACTTGCAATGTCCTGGGTGATGCAGGATCGCTGGGGACTCTATCTGGCTGCGCTGCTGGCATTTATCTGGCATCTGTGGGAATATTTCGAATACGGAAATCCCAACTATCTCTTCATCCTTTTTCCCTGCGCACTGGGCTATCTCTTTTACCGTAACCAATCCGTGAGAGGCGTACTCTTCGCGATTGTACAGGCACTGGTTTACTACTATCAGCTCAATGCCTATTGGGCTGAGCAAGAGATGTTTCGATACGACGAGTTCATCATCTCTTTCTGGCACGGCATTCCGTTCGGTCTGGCTCTGATCGCAGCCGGACGCCTCGGAGAACAAAATCGTATACTCGCGTTGTCAAGCCGGGTTCTTACAGCCTGGGGCTGGCTCTCGACGTTTGCGCCGTTTCTGTTTCTCTCCTGGCCTGGAGGACAGCTTAGACTGCGCTATCCGTTTTTCCGGCTCAACGCTTTGAGTATAGAATACCTTGTCTTACTGCTCATCACAATCGAACTCTGGAGATTTGCAGCTCGTCAGGGAGTCGAATATCGTTTTCCGGCCGCCGTGTTGATCTTTGCTGTGCTCATCCCCATTCTTCCGATCGGAAGTGCCAGTGTTCTGATTGTAGTAACGCATCTCGGCTTTTTGCTGTTTTTTTTCGGGATGCTCTACAGTTCGTATCTTCACATTCCCGATCGCCGTATCGAGCGTCTTCTGGCCTTTGCCTTTCCGATTGTCATGATTGTCACTAAATGCATTGGTTTCCTGGGCATGGGAGTACTCAGCTCCCATTTTTTCGTTGCCTATTGCATTGGATTTATCATCTTCGGGACAGTCTGTCTGCTGATCAATCAAAGTCTTAAACTGTTACTGGCACAGAAAAACGTGGAATTCCCCGCACAGCTTCTCAACAGCCTCTGCGCCCTGAGCGGCTTTCTGATAGTGTATGCGCTTTCTTTCAAAGTCACCCAGCAGAATTCGGTTTTTGAGGCATCTGCCGTCACCCTGACCATGCTGACTCTGTTTTTACTGATCGCGCTGGGGCTGTATCTCTTTCACTGGCTCAGAAATCCTCAACGCCTGCTGCTTGTTCTATCCGCGATCGTGTTTTTTACATCAGTAGCCGTGCTGATGTTTGCCGGCCCGGATATATCATGGGTAACCTACTCCCTGATCTTCAATGCGCTGCTCTTACTGATGAACGGCTCTTTGATATATTACAGTAATCGTATTAATTCCGGAAAATTGGCAAATCTGGCGATTGCGAGCTGTCTGTTGCAGCTTATCACGCGCTACTTTGATGTCTTTTGGGATTTGTTGTCCGGCTCAGCGCTGTTTGTCGGAACTGGTTTACTCGCGCTTATCGGAGGAACATTACTGGAACGGTACAGGAGAACACGTTCATGAAAAAATTTCCAACGCTCCCTTTTCTGCTTGTCGTTCTCTGTCAATTTCTTGTTTTAGGCGGAATGATCGCCAAACGCGTTCATCTTCTCAACACCGGAAAAATCGTGCGTTTACAGTGCCAGCCAGTCGATCCGCGCAGTCTTCTCAGCGGTGATTACGTTGTGCTGAATTACACGATTTCCCGCTTTTCTGAAAAACAGCTCAGGCAGCTCAACCACGACCATGAGAACCTCAAGATGATGCTTCATGGCGAGATTTACGTCGCCCTGTCACCAGTGCCTGATGCCCAATATTGGGAAGCAGTGGCTGTCTCGCAACACCGCCAAACACTTCAGGCAGCATATCCGGTCGTTATTCGCGGCATCATTCGTCCGAACCGACGGCCCTATCAAATTCGCTACGGTGTGGAACACTATTTCGTGCCGCAATTCGAGGGCAGGCAGATCGAACAAGAGATCTCCAATGTAACAGTGGAAGTGGCGGTTGCCGAATCCGGTGAAAGCGCCATCAAACGACTTTTCATCAATGATCAAGAAGTGGAATTTTATTGATCGCTGTTGGCTATGACCTGACTTGGCACATAAAACAGGGCCGGATATCACGATGAGATCCGGCCCTGCATGCATACCAAAGGAGTCCCGGGACCATCCAGGTTCTCCACTCCCCGCGTACTAATTCAGCAGAGAAATAAATACGCCCGCCGCGACTGCCGTGCCGATCACACCGGCGACATTAGGCCCCATTGCATGCATCAGCAGAAAATTGGCAGGATTTTCTTTCTGCCCCACGACCTGAACGACGCGGGCAGCCATCGGCACCGCCGATACGCCGGCAGCCCCGATCATCGGATTGATCTTGCCCCCTGACAATTTACACATCACATTCCCCAGGCCCACACCGGCAGCAGTTCCACAAGCGAAAGCCACCAGTCCCAGGACGATAATCTTGATGGTAGTAAACTGTAAGAAGTTTTCGGCCGCCATCGTTCCACCAACAGTGAGACCGAGGAAAATCGTGACGATATTCATCAGTGCATTCTGAGCCGTATCGGAAATACGCTCCACGACCAGGGATTCTTTCATCAGGTTTCCGAACATGAGAGACCCCAGCAGGGGGACAACCGGCGGCAGCAGTAAACCGACCAAAATCGTCGTGACTATCGGAAAAAGGACTTTTTCCAGACGTGAGACAGGGCGTAACTGCTCCATCACAATCTTGCGGTCTTCTGCTTTGGTAAAGAGCTTGATAATCGGGGGCTGAATCAACGGAACAAGCGACATATACGAATAGGATGCCACCGCAATCGCCCCTAAATATTCCGGAGACATTTTGGCGGCCATATAAATCGAGGTCGGGCCATCTGCACCGCCGATAATTCCAATAGCCGACGCAGCCTTTAAGGGGAAGCCCAGCAAAACCGCGCCCAGCATAGCAACGAATACTCCGCCCTGGGCGGCCGCTCCGAGCAAGAGCGTAATCGGATTCGCCAATAACGGGCCGAAATCCGTCATCGCCCCAACCCCCATGAAAATAAGAATCGGGTATAACTCGTGCTGAGTTCCGAAATACAGATAACGCAAAAAACCGTGTTCCGCCATTATCCCGGACAACGGCAAATTGACCAAGATTGCCCCGAATGCGATCGGCAACAACAGCAAAGGCTCATATTTTTTGACAATCGCTAAGTAGAGCAAGACACCGCCGATGATCAACATCGTCACATTTTCCAGTGTGATTTCCGAGTAGCCTGATTTCGTAAATATTTCAAGAATTTTTGTAAATAAATTCATAATTTACAGCTCCAAAAAGTTGAATGAATAGACTATTCGAACACCAGCAGAACGTCACCGGTATTCACCGATGTGCCGGCCTGAACGCTGACAGAAGCGATCGTTCCATCGACCGGAGCCATAATATCATTCTCCATTTTCATGGCTTCCAGCACCAGCAGAACGTCACCATTCTTCACATGCGCACCCGGAGTGACATTAATACGTAACACTTTTCCAGGCATCGGGGCCTGAACAGTTGTTCCTCCACCTTTCGGAGCAACCGCTGGAGAAGACACTGGAGCCGGGGCCGGAGATGGTGCTGGAATCGGCGTTGACGCCGGGGGCGGAGCAACAACCTGTGCCCCTGCATGTAATTCTTGAACGGTGACTTCATATACCTGTCCATCAACGGTGACGTGATATGTTTTCATAAAAAATCCCTCCAAAAAAGTTATCGTACATAATATCGTATGACAGAACTGAGATATTACTATAACATTATACAAAAATACGTGTTCTTATCTTCCACTCATTTGTTCCATTCTTCCAGCCATCTTCCACGAGCTGACACTCCCTACATGCCGGATTGCGCTAATTTGAAGCGAGCCCATCGGCGCTGCCAGATATTCATGAATGGCAATCGACACAGCAGCAACGTGAGCCGGATTCAACAACGCCTGCGAAGAGACGCCCGTGTTTGCTCCAAGCGGCTCAATAGTGTCGATTTTAAACGATCCCGGTGTCAGCGAAGTATACTCACATAAAGCGGCGAGGATCGCGGCAATTGCCGTCTTCATGTCCTGTGGAGCCGTCACGCGTGCAGACGGAGCCTCCTGTACAGGCGGCTTCGAAGCCGCAATGTGCTGACCCTGTTCGAAGTTCTCCTGCCAGTAGACCACAAACTTTTTCAAAAGGACAATGACTCCTGACAGGCCCCCCAATACAAGGAAGACCATAAAAAAATCAACAAATGCAATAATCAATCCACCAGAAAAACCTTCGAGTGCCATAGGTTTTCACCTCCAGTACGTTGGTAATATGCGCTCAATACGTGTCGAGCCCTATAAGGGAATATTAGCATGTTTTTTCTTCGGCAGCCGCTCGCGCTTATTCGCAGCCATATCAAAGGCTGAGATCAAGGCTGGCCGAGTGTCAATCGGATGAATGACCCGATCGACATAACCGCGCTGTGCAGCCTGATAGGGATTTGAAAAGGTCTCCCTGTATTCGGCAATCTTTTCCTGCCGTTTCTCTTCCGGCTTGTCTGCAGCGTTAATGTCACGACGGAAGATAATATTTGCAGCTCCTTCTGCACCCATCACGGCAATTTCAGCCTGCGGCCACGCCATCACCATATCAGCACCTAAATGACGGGAACACATCGCAATGTATGCCCCGCCGTAGGCCTTCCGAACGATCAAAGTCACTTTCGGAACAGTGGCTTCGGAATAGGCATACAGCAATTTCGCGCCATGGCGGATCACGCCACCGTGTTCCTGTGCGGTCCCAGGCAAATAGCCCGGAGTATCCACGACCGTCAGGAGCGGAATATTGAAGGCATCACAAAACCTGACAAAGCGAGCAGCTTTATCGGAAGCATTGATGTCAAGGCATCCGGCCATCACTTGAGCCTGATTCGCGATAATACCGATCGTCCGTCCCTGCATTCTGGCAAAGCCCACAACAATATTTTGAGCGAAATATTTCTGGATATCCAGGAACTCGCCATGATCCACCACTGCGGTGATCACGTCACGAACATCGTAGGGCTTGTTCGGATTCGTGGGAACGATCGACACCAAGCTTTCTTCGAGACGACTGACACTGTCGCGACATTCGACAGTGGGCGCATCTTCCATATTATTTTGAGGCAGAAAGGACAGCAAATATCGAATGGTCTGAAAAAGTTCTTCCTCAGAGTCACAGGCAAAGTGCGCATTTCCGGAGAGCTGGTTGTGAGCCATTGCCCCACCCAATGCTTCGGCACTCACGTCCTCGCCGGTAACGGATTTAATGACTCCCGGGCCAGTGATGAACATCCGAGCCGATCCTTTTTCCATAAAGACAAAATCCGTCAACGCAGGAGAATACACGGCACCACCGGCACAAGGGCCGGCAATCACCGAGATCTGAGGGATCACGCCAGATGCGCGTGTATTCCGAAAAAAAATCTCCCCATAGCCGAAGAGTGAATCGATTCCCTCTTGAATCCGGGCACCTCCGGAGTCATTTATTCCAATAATGGGCGCTCCCATCTTGACGGCTAAATCCTGCAATTTTGTAATTTTCTTCGCATGCATTTCTCCAAGTGAGCCGCCGATTACGGTGAAATCCTGGGCAAATGCATACGTTAAGCGGCCATTCACCAAGCCGTACCCAGTCACGACACCGTCACAGGGAGCGCTCACTTTTTCCATGCCGAAATGGCTGCAGCGATGTTCCACCAGGCAATCCAACTCAACAAAGCTTTTCGGATCGAACAGCATACTCAGACGCTCTCGGGCAGTGCACTTTCCCATCTCGTGCTGGCGTTTGATGCGCTCTTCACCGCCGCCGGCCATGGCGCTTTTCTGCTTTTGCTCTAAATCGTTAATCAAACGTTCAATATGTGAAGATTCCATAGGGTATCCTGCGCAAAAAAAATTCTACAATACGCCTCCTTATTTTTAAAAAACGACATCACTCGTATCAGAGATGTAAAAAAGCTTATTCAAAGCAGGGTCCATCAATTCCATAACAGCAGTTTAAGCAAAGATTACCGTTGAAGAGCTGCGGGTTTCTGTCAACATTAATCTTGACAGAATTCGCCACTTCCCCCTGAAATCAGACACTCTGATGTTGATAAGTACTGCAGCTTTTCAGCTTGACAGAGACAAAGTTTGGCGTTTCATTTCAAGGCTTGGCGGAAGACGAGCTTGACTCTTTGACGCCGTTTTTCGCGTTAAACGGGAAACTCACCAGAAACCGGCTTCCCTCATGAAGGCGACTTTCAAGACGGATCGTGCCTCCATGCAACTCGACAAATTGCTTGACAATCGACAAGCCCAGGCCGGTTCCGCTAATCCCTTGCACATTTGACGCCCGATAAAAGGCATCAAAGAGACGATGTTGATCCTCTTCAGCGATCCCGATGCCCTGATCTTCCACGACAAGCAAAAACCCGTTATTCTGGCACTGAAGAGAAATGTCGACGATTCCGCCTTCCGGTGAATATTTAATCGCGTTCGACAGAAGGTTCGACAAGATATTCTCCATAAGCTTCGGATCGACGTCAGCCACAATGGCATCAGTCTCGGAATGAAACACAATATCATGCCCATCATTCGTCCCCAGTTTGAAGCCTTCGACGATTCCATAGCACAATTCGGAGACATTCAGCGTCAAAGGGAAAAACGGAAACTGCCCGGCTTCGGAGCGTGAAAGGGTCAGAACCTCATCCAGCGTTTCCACCATCTGTTCGAGGGCTGTGTCAATGCTTTCGACTTCCTCCAGCATGTTCTCCACCGCTTCTTGTCCACAACCCATCTGTGCATACCGTCGCAGCAAATCAGTGGAAAAACGGATGGCCGACAGCGGCGTTCTAAGCTCATGCGAAGCAATTGAGATAAAGCGACTTTTCAGCAGGTTCAGTTCTCGTTCGCGCTCGAGAGATGCTGATAAATCGGCATTGTTACGTTGCAGGTTGTTCTGCAAATGCTGAATAAGCAAATGCGTCCGCACCCGGCTCATCACTTCTTCCGGCTCAAAAGGTTTTGTGATATAATCAACCGCTCCCAGATTGAAGCCCTTGACCTTTTCTGTTGTGCCGATGATGGCTGTCATGAAAATAATCGGAATTTCATGGGTCGCTTGTGAGGCTTTGAGACGTCGACAGGTTTCAAAGCCGTCGATCCCTCCTAACATAACATCCAGGAGGATCAAATCTGGTCGAGTTTCAGCAGCCATTTGCAAGGCACTCTCCCCATCCAGCGCGACGAGTACCTCAAAATTGCTTTCGTTCAGCAAATCAAATAACATACTGATATTCGGAGGATTATCTTCAACAATCAAAATCGATGCAACTGTCTCCCGGCTCATTCGTTTATCTCCACATGTTCGGGATATTCAAGAATGTTCTTCATCATGTTGAGAAGCCCGTGCCAACTCGTTTAATTGCTGGGCGAACTCTCGTTTTTCGAGCGGGCTCGGAAAGAACAGATCGAAACGTTCTCCCCATTGTTCACGGGAATCCGAAGACTGAGCTCGTGACCCCCTCAGCTTCCAGGATGGCTCGTATTTTCTCTGAAAGCGTCACAGCAGCAGCTCCTCCCTTAGCCATATTACGCAGAACTTGTCAACGACTTTTTCGATAATCCTGCAAGAACGCTGCATAAAACTCTTGACTTCTCTTTCAACAAATTTATCGTGAATTCCAGATAGCGACCAAATTAAGGACTGAGTCAATGAAGATACTTATTATCGACGATGAAAAAATTTTGCGAGATACGATTGTTCGTTTTTTCTCTCTTGAACCCGATCTTGAGGTCAAAGCAGCGGGAAATGCCTTCTCTGCGCAACGTATGATCGCTGAAGAATCTTTTGATATTGTGGTCACAGACCTGGACATGCCGGATATGAGCGGTCTGGAACTCCTTGAATGGCTGCGGGAAGAAAAACCTCTACTGCCCGTATTGATGATGTCAGGGTATGGGCAAATTCAGGATGCGGTTGAAGCCATGAAATTCGGGGCGTGCGATTATATGGTCAAACCGCTGGCTCCTAAAGACTTGCTCACCCGTATTCGCCACATTGCCGCAACCCGGCGTCTTCACGCACAGGTTGAACGTGGGAGGTTTGCAGAAGAGCTTTCACAAGACCTGCTTGGTGACAGTCCGGCCATGCGCAAAATAAAGGCAACGCTGGCCCAGGTCGCCCCGACCCCTGCGACGGTTCTGATTACCGGAGAAAGCGGGACCGGCAAAGAAGTTGTGGCTCGATCGATCCACCGCCTTTCCCCAAGAAAACATAAGCGCTTTACCGTGATCAATCTCGGTGCAGTTCAGGAGAATTTGCTGGAGAGTGAATTGTTCGGTCATGAAAAGGGCGCATTTACAGGGGCAAGTTTCAAAAAAGCAGGTTTGTTTGAGGAAGCCTCCTCCGGAACGCTTTTTCTCGATGAAATCGGAGAAATGCCGCTCCATCTTCAGGTGAAGCTCCTTCGCGTACTGCAGGAACGCGAGGTGCAGCCTGTGGGCAGCACCACAAGCTTTCCGATCGATGTCAGAATTCTGGCGGCAACAAATGCAGACCTTGTCGAGCGAATTCAAAAGGGCTTATTCCGCGAGGATCTGTTTTATCGCCTGAATATCGTCCAGATTACCGTCCCCCCTTTACGGGACCGCAGAGAAGACATTCCTCTTTTGGCCGGGCACTTCCTTCAAAAATGTAACCGGACGATGGGAAAAACCGTCAATACTATTGATGCTGACGCGCTCCAGTCCCTCCAGAGCTATGCTTTTCCAGGAAACATCAGAGAGCTGGAAAACATTATCGAGCGAGCGTTCATCTTTGCCGAAACCGAACGTATTCGCCTGAAGGATCTCGCTCTGTCATCGGAAAGTTCTACGACAAAACAGATGAAAGCCGGCACCCTTGAGGAAGCCCAGAAGCAAGTTATCATTACAACCTTGCGCCGCTGGGAAGGTAACCGCAGCAAGGCGGCGAGAGAATTGGGTATCGATCGAAAAACCTTAGTCAATAAAATCAAAAGCTACGGCTTGACCGATATCTAGCAGTCAATGGCGAGCGACATTGCAGGTCTGCGCAGAGAGCCTCACGTCCATCTGTCTGCTCGCTCATATGCCGAATAACGATCATGACAGAGCTTCTCATCGTCAGACACGGGAAAACCGCCTGGAATCTCGAACAGCGCATTCAAGGCTCGACAGATACCGAATTACACCCTATCGGCATTCGGCAGGCCGAAGCGCTTGCCAGACGCCTGGCGCAGGAAGAATTTCACGCGATTTATTCCAGCAGTCTGAAACGAGCCTATCAAACCGCGGAGCGCATCGCCGGAAAAACGAGCCATCGCGTCATTCTGCACGATGGTCTTCGAGAACGGAATTTCGGCATCTTCGAAGGTCTGACTGCCGACGAGATTCAGCGACAGTATCCGGAAGCCTGGAAACGTTTTAAAAACTGGGATCCGGATTACACCATCCCCCAAGGTGTCAGCCTGCGAGAATATCAGCAAAAGAGTGTTCAACACCTGGAACGTATTGCCGGAAAGCATCCTGATGAGCGGCTGGTTATCGTCACACACGGTGCTTTTTTGAGCGTTCTGATGCGCTATACCCTGCAAATTCCCTTTTCCAGGCCAAGACGCTTCAGGGGGGTCAACACCGCTCTCAACATCTTTGTCTTTGATGAAGGTGGTTGGACCTTGCGTACCTGGGGCGACACCAGCCACCTGCGACGTATCGATGATACGGTAACATGACTCAGCTGAAGCTCTCTCTTGCCCCTGTCGAACTGGGCATTCAGAAAAAGAAATTTTCTTGACAAATTCCTTTCCGTGCCGCTCAGCTCAACATGCGGCTATTCCAGGGAACTCCCTGTCGGAGGAGCCGGATTAAGAACAAGGAGAATGCCTATGAGGAACTGAGTGACGCCGAAAAGGTGGGGCAGTGTTGGGACAGGAGATGTTATGAAATGTCAGTGATCTATCAAGCACCAGAACAAAAAGGAGAATTGGGTATGAAAAAATATATGGGACTTATTGTGTTGATGACGCTTGTCATGGCAGGAATAAGCGGCCTGGCATCCAGTGCCTCGGCAAAAGATTTTGAGATGGTCTATATCCCGAAATTAGTCGGAATTCCATGGTTCAACGAACAGGAAAAAGGTCTGAAAGATTATGCTGCAGAGGCAGGTGGCTTAAAAGTGACCGTAGTCGGCGCTCCGGATCCGGATCCGGCTTCGCAGGCCCGAATTCTGGAAGATGCCATCGCGAAAAAACCGGACTGCATTATGGTTGTTCCCAATGATACGGCCTCACTGGAACCGATTATGAAGAAAGGGATGGATGCCGGCATTTTGATGATGGCCCAGGAAGGAATGAGCATGCACAACATGGTTGCTGATGTTGAGTTCATGATTATAGATGGCGTGGGCAAAACTATGGCGGAAGGACTGATAAAAGCTGTTGGGCCGAAAGGCGGCTATGCGATCATGGTCGGAAGCCTGACTGTGGAAATGCACAATTTATGGGCTGATGCGGTTGTCAAATATCTTGACGAGAATTATCCCGACATGAAGCAGGTGACAAGCCGCGTCGAGGGATCGGAAAGTGTTGAAAAAGCCCATGATAAAACCTTGGAACTGGTGAAAGCCTATCCTGAGCTGGTGGGTATCGTCTATATCGGGAGTCTGGGCGGCATCGGCGGCGCTCAGGCAGTTGAAGAAAAAGGCCTGGAAGACAGACTGGCCGTGATTGCCATGTCGCTTCCCAGTCAGGCACAGCCTTATCTGGAAGACGGCTACATGAAAGCCTGCTTTATCGGACATCCGTATAAAATCGGCAAAGACAGCGCCTATATCGCCAAACAGTTACTGGATGGCGTAAGGCCTGAAGAGATTACAGCGCTGCCGGAATCCGGCGACGTGACTCTGAACGGCAAAGTCTTCCTTTTTGACTCGTTCCGGGAAGTGACTGCAGAGAATGCGGATAGCTTCGGTTTCTAGTCTCCTTTATCCTTCTTCCATGAAGCAGGACCCCGGGCTGCAAACGGTCCTGCTTCATTTTTTTGTGGTATCTGTATTCTGCAGAAAACATGGGCGATTTTATGAACGATTACATTCTCGATCTGAAAAGGATCAGCAAGAATTACCCAGGCATCCGAGCGCTGGATCAAGTTGACTTTGCCGTCCGTAAAGGCGAGATTCATTGTTTGATGGGAGAAAACGGATCCGGAAAATCTACACTGATTAAAGTAATTTCCGGAATTGTAAGGCCAGAACCCGGGGCGGAGATCCTCATCAACGGCAGACGTCTTGAACAACTTTCGTCTAAAACAGCGCTTGATATCGGCATTCATGTCATTTATCAAGATCTGGCGCTGTACCCGAACCTTACTGTCAAAGAAAATATTGCCTTCAACCGCTATATCGAGAGCGGACAGAAGTTCGTCAACTGGAAAGATATTGACAACATCGCCCGGTATGCGCTGAAAGAGCTTGGAGAAAGCATTGATATCAACCGAACAGTGGGATCACTTTCCATTGCTGACCAACAGCTTGTTGAAATCGCGCGTTCGTTAGTCGGAGACCTTCAAGTGCTTATTATGGATGAACCGACATCCTCTCTGACGAGGAAGGAAGTTCAGGCGCTGTTTGCAGTGATCAAAAAGTTGCAGCAAAAAGGCATTACGACAATTTTCGTCAGTCATAAGCTGAATGAAATTTTTGAAATTTCGGAACGCGTGACAGTGCTGCGAGATGGGAAAAAGGTCGGGGTGTATGAGCCGCAGGATCTGGATCATGATCGTCTGACCTATCTGATGACTGGGCAAACGGTTCTTCACTCCAAACCGGAAGCACTGGCAGATCACAGGGAAATTCTCCTTGAAGCCCGGAATCTTTCAAAAAAGGGAAACTTCAAGAATATTACCTTCCAGCTTGCCAAAGGAGAAATTCTCGGCATCACGGGATTGCTGGGGTCCGGGCGGACAGAACTGGCCTTGGCGCTCTTTGGTATGAATATGCCGGAATCAGGAGACATTCTCCTGGAAGGCCGCCCGGTCAGATTTCGCTCGAATCTTGATGCCCTCCGGGCAGGAATCGGTTATGTCCCCGAACATCGCATGGTACAAGGGCTGGTTATGCCTCAACCGATTGACGAAAATATTACGATTACCACGATCGAACGCCTGCTGCGAAAATTTTCCCTGATCGATCGGAAAAAACAAAAAAGCTCCATCAAGCACTGGGTGAATGAGCTGGCAATTAAGATCGCTTCACCTCATGCAGCGGTCATGACGCTTTCCGGGGGCAATCAGCAGAAGGTGGTGCTCTCAAAATGGCTGGCGACTCATCCGAAAGTCCTGATTCTCGATGAACCGACGATCGGAATCGATGTCCTGGCTAAGAACAGCATTCATCAACTTGTGAAAAAACTTGCTGAATCCGGCATGGGAATTATTTTGATTTCTGACGAGATCCCGGAAGTACTGCATAATTGTCACCGTGTACTGATCATGCAAAAGGGAAGTATTCTGCATGAATGCTGTCCCGAGCATACGTCGGAACAAGAATTAGCCGAGCAATTCAACCTGGGCTAGAAGGGATGCACCATGAAAAATACACATTCATTGTGGGAGCGCTTGAGCACACGTAACGAGATCTATTTGCTCGCTGTCGTGGTCGTCATATCCATTATATTTACCATGTGGAATCCGAACTTTCTGACTCTGGAAAATATATTCGATATGTTGCGAAGTTCCGCATTTATCGGGATACTCTCAGTCGGAGTTCTGATTGTCTTAGTTTCCGGAGGCATTGACATCTCTTTTACTGCAACAGCGACTGTAGCCCAGTATGTGATGGCGCTCGTTCTGATCGGACATCACGACGTACATATCGGCCTGGTACTGCTGATTCCGCTTCTGACAGGAACAGCACTGGGCATGGTGAATGGCGGGCTGATCTATTATTTTAAGGCGCCGCCGATTATCATTACGATTGCAACCATGAGCATGTATTACGGAGCGCTTCAGTATTGTTCAGGGGGTGAATGGTTGTATAATTTTCCCCGATGGTTCCGAAAATTTCCCAAAACCTTAGTGCTGGAGTTTACCAACGCCGACGGGTTCCGCTATGGCTTATCAGTGCTCACACTCATCTGGCTGGCCCTGATCCTTGTGGCGTTTGTCTTGTTGCGCTATACGGCCTTTGGGCGACAAATTTTTGCGGTCGGCGGCAATCTTGAAGCAGCCAGACGGAGCGGGATTAATATCTTAAAGGTCTATCTTTTTGTGTATGGCTTTATGGGCTTTCTCTCTGGAATCGGAGCGATCGTCCATGCCTGGGTCACGCAAACGGTTGCGCCGAATGCGCTCATCGGACAGGAGTTCACTGTCATCACGTCCGTTATTTTAGGCGGCGCCAGTATTTTCGGTGGCTTCGGCACACTTTCAGGGACATTTTTAGGCGTAGCGCTGGTTGCGTTATTGAATAACGGACTGACCTTGATGCAGGTGCCGGCCTATTGGCAGAAAGTCGCGATAGGCTTTATCCTCATCATCAGTGTCAGCGTGACGGCACTTCAGCACTCGTTTTCTACAAGGAGGGGACATACCGTTGATGTCGACGAATAACATTTTTCGGAAATGGTTCCAGAACAATCCGGATCTTGCGATTTTACCTTTTCTCGGACTCGGAGTCACGGTTTTTATGATTCTGTTAACCGGCGGGCAGTTTTTGACCGGGATTAATTTGCGGTCAATGGCTTTTCAGCTCCCGGAGCTTGGGCTGTTTTCGCTGGCAATGATGCCATCGCTTCTGACAAACGGAATTAATCTGTCTATTGTGAGCAGCGCAAATTTGACTGGCGTGATCATGGCAGTGATTCTGACCTCGTGGGCCAGCCCGGAAACAAGCGGCCTCAGGGCAGGAGTCGTGATACTCGCTGCCATCTGTATTGGCCTGCTTGTGGCTGTGCTGTCGGGCGCCATAAACGGCCTGCTGATCGCGTATGTCGGCGTGTCTCCAGTCTTAACAACGCTGGGAACCATGATTTTTTATGAGGGCCTAACCACCGCAATCACGAGAGGATATGTCATTTCGAAGTTTCCGGCCGCCTTCCTCACCATCGGGAATGGAACACTGACGGGGATTCCGATTTCTCTCATCCTGCTGGGGGGGTGCGCGTTGTTGATGGCTGTGATTTTAGAATATACTCCCTTTGGCCTCCGGCTGCGCATGCTCGGCTCAAACGTGATCGCCGCTGAATTCTCCTGCATTGATGTGAAGAAGGCACTCCTGTCCACCTACATGCTTTCAGGAGTATTGTCCGGCCTGGCGGGCATCGTTATGATTTCGCGTTTCAACTCTGCGAATGTCGGCTATGGCGCTTCCTATCTGCTGCTCACAATTTTAATCTGTGTGCTGGGAGGGGTCTCGCCAACCGGTGGATTTGGGAAAGTGGGCGGTGTCGTTCTTGCGCTGCTTATCCTGCAATTTTTATCAAGCGGACTAAATCTCCTCGGAATGAGTTCCTTTATTACAATTGCGTTTTGGGGAATAACCCTCGTGTTGGTGATTGCGTACAGATTTTTTACATTACGCAAATTCCAGCGCTGAACCACGTCAGTACACATCAAGCATAAGGAGCATCGTTATGAATAAGATCGGTATTTTATATGGCTACTGGAGTCGGGACTGGGAGGTTGATTATACTCCCTACTTACAAAAAGTCAAAGAATTAGGCTTTGATACGCTTGAAATTAACACTTTGTATCTGATGAACATGAGCGATGATGCGAAACAACGATTTCGAGAACATGCCGATGAAGTGGGGGTTGATGTATTAGCCGTGATCGGCGTGCCTCTCAAATACGATGTCGCATCTCCTGACGGCACCGTCAGAAAGAATGGAATTGCCTACATTAAACACTTAATCAAGATTTGTGCAGACATGCGTATTCCCTGCGCATCTGGCGTATTATACGCAGCCTGGTTGGCAAAATTGGAAGATCACGGCGTTTCAAAAAGCGTCTGCTGGAAGCACAGTGTGGCTAGCATGAAAGAGATTTGTAAGGTGGCTGAAGATCTGAACGTTGATCTGAACCTTGAAGTTGTCAACCGCTACGAAACATATCTGATCAATACCTGCGGGGAAGCGCTGGCATATCTTGCTGACGTGAATTCTCCGAATGCGTATGTCCATCTGGATACGTATCACATGAACATCGAAGAAGATTCCATGACTGGCGCCATCATGGCGGCCGGCAACACGCTGGGCCATTTCCATATTGGAGAAAATAACAGAAAACCCCCGGGAACCGGAGAAATGCCCTGGCAAGCCATTTTTAACGCGCTCAAGGAAATCCGCTATGAAAGGTCCATTGTGATGGAACCCTTTGTGCAGCCGGGCGGTACGGTAGGACGTGATATTTCCGTATATCGGGACCTGATGCCAGGCGCTGATCTGGACGCTGAGGCCAAAAAATCGGTGGAATTTGTCCGCTCCCTGCTTGCGTAGTACGCACGAAACGCCGTAATAACCAGCCTTGAAAGATAGCAACATTTTTTCATGAAGTACACAGCGTCCTGACTGCTGTGAATACAGGACGCTGTGTACGCATGATGTGTGGTCTCCTTGATACACAGAAGGAAAAACCGAGTCCCCCCTTCATTTTCTCTTGACAATCTAAAGCGGCATATCACACTATAACACCTTGAGAAAGCATAGCCACTTCCGGAAAGCGCACATGGCTTATAAAAGTAATTTATGCAAGCTGGCAAATAAACTTGCTGTTTGCTTGTCCTGAGCTTTCATCTTGTATTTCACGACAAGTTCATTTGAAAGATAGAAGAGCATGCTTGAGTTGCCGGGCGATTCTGAAATTCGGTATGCTGTTCTTCTTCATGCTGCATGTTGCTCTCAACAACACTACTTGCCGACACAGCCCAACGATTACGAAGCGCTCAACTCGATCTTTTTGAATATATTAACGCGCTGTGCGATCGCATTGAGACTCACGAGCCGGACATCAAGGCCCTTATCCCGGAAGAACAACGTCGCGAACGCCTCTTGCGTGAAGCGCTCCTGCTTCAAGCGCAGTATCCCGACCCAGCGACACGTCCGCCGCTCTATGGAATAACAGTCGGGGTAAAAGACATTTTTCACGTCAACGGCTTTCCTACAAAAGCAGGCTCATTATTACCCGAAGAGCTTTTCGAGGGACCGGAAGCCTCGTGTGTCAGTCGCCTGAAGCAGGCTGGGGCGCTGATCGCAGGCAAAACAGTGACAACTGAATTTGCATATTTCGAACCCGGCCCTACCCGTAATCCGCATAATCCGAAGCATACGCCCGGAGGCTCGAGCAGCGGTTCGGCAGCCGGAGTCGCCTCCGGATTTTTCCCATTATCGTTCGGCACACAAACCATCGGCTCTGTTATTCGCCCGGCAGCCTTTTGCGGTATAGTTGGGTTTAAACCGACGTTCAACAGAATTCCAACAGATGGATTGCTTATCTTCTCAAAGTCGGCAGATCATGTTGGTCTGTTTACCCAGGATATTGAAGGCATGGAACTTGCGGCGTCTCTGCTGTGCAGGCAATGGCGGCCAGTCCGCGCTTGCCACATTCTCCCGGTTTTAGGTGTCCCGGAAGGCCGTTACCTTGTTCAGGCGACTGATCTCGCTCTGATAGCCTTTGAAAACCAGATCGCCCTGCTCGAACAGGCCGGATATTGCGTCAAACGCATAGCGATGTTCGAAGATATCGATGTGATTAATGCCCGTCACCGACTCATGACCGCCGCAGAAGCTGCGCAGGAACATGAAGCATGGTTTCAAGCGCACCACAAGCTCTATCGTCCTCGCACCGCAGAAGTGATTCTCAAAGGGCGTAAGGTGTCTCCCGAACAGCTTTGGGAAGCCCGTCAGGGCTGTGCGCAATTACGTCACTATTTAAGCGAGCAGCGCTGCCACTATGGCGTCGATATCTGGATTTCTCCCGCTGCAACCGGCGAGGCGCCAATCGGCCTGGAGGCGACCGGCGATCCGATTATGAATCTGCCCTGGACTCATGCCGGATTACCGGTCATCACAGTGCCAGCAGGATTCACGAAGAATCGGCTGCCTCTCGGCTTACAATGTGCGGCAGATGTATATCAGGACGAAAAATTACTTTTCTGGATGCATCGAGTGGCTGAAGTTCTCAAATATTGATCGTCGGAAAGAACCCGCATGCAGGTATAAATCGTGCACCAGCTTATCGATCATCTTATCGCCGCGTTTCGCACCTTTCATATACCAATACGCCTGTGTGAAATTGAATCGTTAGCCACCACGATTCACAGGGCGATGAAAACTTCAGCCCGGAGCTATCACACGCTGGAACATATTTTACATCTCGCCGACTGCTCTGAGCCTCTTCAATCACTTGCCGCCTTATTTCACGATATTGTCTACTATCATGTTGATCAGGGCTTTTCTCCTGAAGTTGGAGCACTCGTTGAAAACGATATCATCGCCCGAAACAACATGCTTCACATCAGAGACAAGCTATATGATAACGATGCGTTGTTGCATGTCACGCTTGATATCTTCGGCTTTGTTCCGGGACAAGTTCTTTCTCCATCTCACGGCCAGAACGAATTTCTCAGTGCCCTGTTCATGAACCGGCGACTGGGATCGTTTCTTCCCTTAACGCTTCTCATGCAGACAAGTGCCTATATCGAGGCCACAATCCCCTTCAGGCAGGATTGCTGGATGCTCAAACTCAAAAAACGGCTCAGAAATGCCGCTTTAAAATATCGGCTTGCATTCAGCCCGGAAGAACTTGATGAGATCATTCGAGCTTCAGTACAATTTTCGAACCGGGACGTCGACGATTTCAGTGAGCCTGACATCGGAAGATTTCTTTCCGGGACCTGGGAATTACTTGCCGAGTATAACAGTTCTCTCCGCAGCGGACATGTCTACTCGATTCGCGATTACCGCAAAGCTCTTCAAAATATGGAGCAATTTTTCGCACAACTTGCCCCCGAAAACATCTTTCATCGTTACCAGAACACGCCGCCCCTGGACGTATATCACCATCTCCAGCGTATCGCCCGCCGCAATGTGTCGATCGCGTGTGAATATCTGGAGATAAAGCTCCTGACAATCGCGATCATCGAGGCACTGGCCGAACTCACTGGAGGCGATGCTCCCCTGGCGTTGTTTATGGGCGATTTGAAAAAAAACGGGGCACGATCGGCAAAACGCCTGGAGGATCTTCTGCCTGCGATTGACCCGAGGTCTTCGGCACCGTTAAGCCCGATCGTATCACATCTTCTGGAGAACGGACGCAGCGGCGAATCGAGTTTTGATAACAGGAAGTCTCCAACGTCATTCTTTCTCTCGACACAGTTGGATGCCGAAGAGATACACCATTGCGTTACAAGGGCTCATGAAATGTTTCACGGCATGATCAGCGCCCAGAAATTTTTACACGAGCTTGACTCGCCTGTGGTGTCCCATATCGCCTCAGCCTGCGCTGAAATGGTTGTAACCCGGCGAGAAGAGCTTCTGGCACTAGCTAAGCCCCACGTTATCATGAACGCCTGAGAACATACTGGCGTTCTTCTTTTTTCTCTCCGATATAAATAATAAATGCTTGACGTAGATACCGTTCCCTGTTAAGGAGGTTTTGCAGAGGGCGTGATTTACAGCACTTCTTTCCTTAGAAACGCAATTTCTGGCACCATACATCATCATGAGAACAACAACACTATCTCGTCAGCTCATCGACAAGCTTTTTCAAGGAAAGCATCCAAATCCCTTTAAGGTCTTAGGGATGCATGAAGTCTCCTCCCGTGATGAAAAAAAAGCCATCATTGTCAGAGCCCTGCTGCCGCATGCGTCCCGGGTTTTTGTCGTGGATGTCAAAAAACAACAGCGCTATCACATGGATTGCTTAGATAAGCGCGGTCTCTTTGAAGCACTTTTCTCTCGACGGCGGGCGCCCTTTACCTATCAGTTCGAGATTCACACTCCAGAAGGCGACAGTTCCTGTGAGAACGATCCGTATGCCTTTCCTTCACTCCTTTCCGACAATGATCTACACATTTTCCAGAAAGGCCGGCACACCGAAATCTACAAGATTCTCGGCAGTCATCCCATTGAGCATCACGGCATCTGCGGAACCAGGTTTGCGGTCTGGGCTCCAAATGCAAAACGGGTCAGCGTGATCGGCGCCTTTAACAATTGGGATGGACGCCGACACCAGATGCGTCTGCGAAAAAACTGGGGCGTCTGGGAACTTTTTATTCCTGGTATAGAATCTGGAACGCGCTATCAATACGAAATATTGAGCCAGGATAATATGATCCTGACAAAATCCGACCCTTATGGCTTTTGTTTTGAGCAGCCACCTGATAACAGCAGCATTGTCATTGACTTAAATCATTTCGAATGGACTGACCACGAATGGCTGACACAGCGCAGCGCAACGAATTCCCTTCAATGTCCGCTCTCAATCTATGAAGTCCACCTTGGTTCCTGGGTCAAAACACGCGATACGTTTGATGGAAACGGATTTTTAAACTATCGCGAACTGGCGGCTGAGCTTATCCCATACGTCAAAAGTATGGGGTTCAGCCACATCGAGCTGCTTCCGGTCACCGAACATCCTTTCTATGGGTCCTGGGGATATCAGGTTACTGGATACTACGCTCCCAGCAGCCGTTACGGCAGCCCAGAGGATTTCAAATTTTTCATGAATGAATGCCATCGTCAGGGAATCGGTATTATTGTCGATTGGGTCCCGGCCCACTTTCCAAAAGATGATTTTTCACTTGGAAATTTCGACGGGACCTGTCTCTATGAGTACAAAGACCCCCAAAAAGCAGAACATAAAGACTGGGGCACCTTAATTTTCGATTACGGGCGCAATGAAGTCAAAAACTTCTTGTTTGCCAATGCCGTGTTCTGGATGAAAGAATATCATATTGACGGCCTTCGTGTTGATGCCGTGGCGTCGATGCTTTACCTCGATTATTCGAGGCGGGATGGAGAATGGACGCCAAACCGATACGGCGGACGCGAAAACCTTGAGGCGATCGGATTTCTGAGGGAACTCAACAGTATCATTCGGCAACAATGTCCTGGCACAATGACCTTTGCCGAGGAATCTACTTCCTGGTTGGGGGTAACCTGCCCCGGCTATCTTGGAGGCCTGGATTTCAGTTTTAAGTGGAATCTGGGCTGGATGAATGATACGCTGCACTATCTCTCCTATGATCCGCTGTACAGGAAACACGTCCACACCATGGTTCAATTCATGCTGCTCTATGCATTTCACGAGCATTTCATTCTTGAATTATCACATGATGAAGTGGTGCACGGCAAAGGATCACTTCTTGAAAAAATGCCGGGTGATGACACGCAGAAATTTGCCCAGCTTCGCCTGCTGTATGGCTTTATGTACGGACATCCCGGCAAAAAACTTTTATTCATGGGCAGCGAATTCGCCCAGCGTCGGGAATGGGACCACGATGCCACGCTGGAATGGCATCTTTTGACTGAAGACGCTCATCAAGGGGTTCAGCGTTTTGTGCGCGATTTGAATCATCTCTATCACTCTGAACCAGCTCTATATCATAATGACAGCGAAGAATGGAGTTTTGAATGGATCGATTTTCATGATTTTGAACACAGCATTTTCTCATTTCTGCGTAAAGCCTGGGACGGTCAAGAGCATCTGCTGGTGGCTGTATATAACTTTACGCCGGTCATACGTACAGCGTATCGAATCGGAGTTCCTGCCGCGAGCTGCTACTTCGAAATTCTCAATAGCGACGCGTCTGCATACGGAGGCAGTAATGTGTGTAACCCGGGAGAGATTCGAGTCGAGACGATCCCATGGCAAGATCACACACATTCGATCAGCCTTACGCTGCCTCCGCATGCTGTCGTATTTTTGAAGCCTTTTCAGAAAGATGCCACGGGAAAAAGTCCTGTTCTTCAGGCAACCCCAGAACCGGAGAAGATCGACATCAAAAAACTTGGGCCCCCTGAAAATATTGCAACGACACTGATTTCAAGGCCGATGTGCCCCTGTCTCAGCACTGCAGCTCTGCCGTATCGTCTGACAAGTCCCCACATTGATGATGCAGCAAGAGCAGACGATGCGCGACCGCATGAAGGTCACGTACAGCAGGAGATCCTCCTTCCCAAAAGTCAAGTCGCTCGTCCACAGGGCAGTAAATCGGCGATCTTACAGCTTCACACGTCAGACTCCAGAAAGAGCAGTGGCTGACAGGCAAGAATGTCAAGAAGCTCTTGAGCAAACTCTTATCACTGCCTAGCATGTACGCTCGTCGGCTTAATCAGGGAGGATTACGATCACGTTTGTGGTATTCAGAAATCCTTCAAAGAACAAGGACGGCACACAAATTTCCCCATAGGTCTGTACACCGAGCAAAGGAATCCCTCTCAAGGTTTGAGTGTACGAGTGAATACACTCGGGGTAGCGCTCTCCCAGGATAGCAACCCGACCGACACAATCAAAGATCAGCGCCCCGGCAGGCTCTGTGGTTCGATGGGCCAGCGCAAGACTGGCTGCCCGCCGTAAGGCATCTAACTGGGAGGCTTCATCACTGTACATGATTCGGAAGCGATCGCCTTCAGCGACTGCGGCATACGCTTCCAGAGAATTGTCCGAAGGAACAAGATTAATGCCCCGCAGCTTATAGCCACCCTGTTCGGACAGAATCCCCATTTCAAAATTGGAGTCAAGATAATGTTTAGGGTGATGTTGATGTTTAATCTTTCGAAACTCACTCGTGGACATCAGTTCTTCGCGGCGTTGACGTGTGGCATCCTCCCAGACGCGCAAGGCGTTCTTTCCGTCGATTTCATAGATTCGGCGTGACTCGGCTCTGGTGACCGTCATCGTCTCGCCAAACGGGAAATGACCGTGCGTGGCTGCGATGCGGACCGGAACTTTGGAATGGATTAAGCAGAAGCCGACGCTGTTCGTATGAGCCTGTCCATTATGCAGAATATGGGTTCTCTGTAACGCAAGATTGTCACCAGCAGCCCCTCCTGCCAGTTTCACATCTGTACCTAAGATCTTCGAGGCCATCATCACTTCATCATCCCCGCAATCCGCGAGCCCATCCACAAACATAAGGGCCGTGCGGTGAGGGAATCCGGGACGTTTCGCACTGTCGAGCCGGGCAACAGCCTCTGTAATGGCCTTCTGTGGAGACTCCTTGAAATGCTGCCCGATCCCTAATGAAAACTGGTGCGTCGAACTGCTGAGAAACGCAGAGGCCACCCCTCCGTTGGAATAGCCGCCTTCCGTGAACTCTCCGGCCGTACTGCATCCGATTATGGGGATATCGGGGAGTACGTCGCGGATGCCCTTCATCACGTGCGGATAATTATGATTACTTGATGCAAAGACAATCGCAAGATCCGACGGGACTTCCTCAGCTCCTGCCTTTTCCATGGCCTGCTGTACCAGTAACTTGCCTGCAGCATAACTATCCATCTGTCCGACTTGCGTTGTGATAATATGTGTGTTCATATTCACCAGCCTATCTGACCAAAAGTCACGAAAATGGGTTCAATAACGAGAACCCCCTTATACTGGGGGGATGATACGGGACGGAGACGGATCCGGCGGCTTAAAAATCGTAAGCAGCACCAAGCCCAACATAGAGCTGCCGACCTCTAAGAGTCAGGTCAATGCCCTGTGTCCCGCTTTCCGCATACTCCCCCGCATAAAAATATTGCTCCTGGTCGCCTTCCAGGTCGTAAGAAGAATATTTTACGCTTCCACTGACCGACCACTTGTCAGCAACATTCCAACGGAGATCCACGCCAGCGCCCAGAAAATCACCCTGCACGTGTCCCCGGCTCAACTTGGCGCGCAGGATGTGATCATCTTCATCGTGGCATTTGGCAACCGGACTATACAACAGATATCCATTAACGCCCGCCAGACCCTTCGCCGAAAACATTGACACGATCATTCCGATGTAGGGGACGTCCAGAACCTGTTTATACGTCACACTGAGTCCATCCAGCGGGCCTTGATAAAATTCGCTGGAATCGATCGTCCACTGATACCCATCCCGTACCTCCCAGTCCTGACGTGTACGGGAATATCCCAACATTCCGCCAGCTAAAAATACATAATCACCGAAAAAATTATAGCGGAGATGTATATCAAACCGTGTCGAGTCCACGGTCGCATCTGATTCGGAATAAATGGCTTTCCGATTTCCGTAATACTGATACAGCCAGTCACTGTCTTTCATGATCCCTGGGCTGGCTGGCAGCGATTTCCACAAGCCCATGTTAAGCTGAAATTGCTGTCTGAACGTCAACGTAGCGATTCCCCCGAGAAAAAAGACATTCTCAAGAGGCCACTCAAGCTCACTTTTCCAGCCACCAGCTTCAGGGTCGCCAATCGTATAAGTCATGTGGCCATGTTCCAAGATGCTCGACACGCTACATGACCACTGCATCTCCCCATAGCTTTCGGAAAGTGGCCTCAGTCTCGGCGTTTGACTCGCAATCATCCCTGCTTCGGCAGCTTGCAACAATACAAGCAGGGACATTCCCAGGCAGAAAAATTGCTGGAGGCGAATTTTTCGCATGCATTTCCCCGAAGATCGTAAGGGCTGTTTCATAGCACATAACGCAGGCTCAGGGTTTATCCGGCAATGTTTCACGGGAGCTATCTTCCACATCCTCCTCACCAGACTCTTCAGGAGCAGTTTCAGGCGCTCCGTCTGAAGCAGAAACAGAGCTCCAGCTCTTTTTTCTTGCCTGCAGACGTCACTTCACCTTCATCGTGATATTGAAGAGAAATGTCGAGATTCGCATAGACAGCTTCCTCCCCTGCGGCGAGAATCAGTATGCTTGCAAAAAGACCAGCCGCCCCGAAACACGTTTTTAACGACATCCCCATATTATAGAATTATCTTCTTTGGAACAGGACAATTTATTTTGAATTTTCCCATATCTATCGTGGGTTTAAGAGCTAACACTAAAGTGCTTCTGAGAACTTGTCAAGAAAAAGTCAATTCTCCATTGGAAATTTGATCTCCAAAGGGGCCGGCAGGAGTATATCATTGCGTTTTTTCCTTGACATCACTCGTTCTATAAGCAGGCTGATGATTTCCTGACGACTATCACAGCATAAATACACGTGGAGGCTTCCTTCAGTCTTCATGCACTCAACCATGAGCAGCTCAGGACATGATGCCGCATGATGAAAACATATATCATACCTGTAGTATTATTCACCATATTCTTTGCATCAGGAGCTTTTGCTCAAAAGCATCTCACGATGGCAACCACCACAAGCACCGAGAATTCAGGCTTGTTGGACGCGCTCCTGCCGCCTTTTGAAGACAGATTCTGCATCAGGGTCGATGTTATTGCCGTAGGAACCGGAAAAGCCTTGACGCTCGGCGCCCACGGTGATGTGGATATTGTCTTCGTTCACGCTCGTCCATCCGAAGATAAATTTGTGGCTGACGGAAACGGGGTCAACCGTCGCGATGTTATGTATAATGACTTTGTGATTCTCGGTCCAGAGGACGACCCGGCTCACGTACACGATGCACTAAACGCGGCAGAAGCTCTGCGGAAAATTGCTGAGCACCAAGCTGGTTTTGTCTCACGCGGCGACGAATCAGGAACGCATAAAAAAGAAAAAATCCTCTGGCAAAAAGCTGGTATTCTTCCTGAAGGAAAATGGTATATGGACGTTGGACAGGGCATGGGAGCCGTGTTAACGCTTGCTGACGAAAAACAGGCCTACACCCTGGCCGATCGAGGCACATTCCTGGCCTTCTCAGAGAACATCAGGTTAAAAATAGTCTCAGAAGGCGACCCGATCCTCTTTAATCCGTATGGAATTATCGCAGTTAACCCGGCAAAATTCCCCCACGTCAACTACTTGAACGCAATGATGCTCATCGGCTGGATCACTTCTCCGGAGGGCCAGGCGCTTATCAGAGAATTCGGTAAGGACAGATTCGGGACTCCGCTTTTCTACCCAACCGAAGTGAAGGACTGCTCTACAAACAATTGACTGCTCAAGAATCCTGAAAAAGTTATGGCGCAAATATGCTGAAAAACGTAAGCCTGTATTTGACGGTCTTCCCGATCGCCCGGTTTCTCTTCTTCAACAGCACAGCTTCCATCCAGGGTTTCAGCACTAAACAGACAATTAATTTCTGCGTTCTCTTCGAATGCTCTCCATTCGTTCTCTGGCTTGCTGACCGCGCCTGTCTCCTCCACCGAAAAGTTCATAAAGACTCTTGTAAATTTTCAGCGCCTTGTCCCCTTCGCCAAGCGATTCATAGATCTCTGCGATTCTGAAACGAGCCGTTGCCACCCAGATGTTTTTAGGCGAGAAACCCATATACGTCACCTTCAGGAATTCCAGTATCGCCTGCTGAAAATCTCCGGAATCATAGAGGGTCTCAGCAATGTAGTATTGAGCTTCCAGTTTAATTTCAGGGTCTTCTGTAAACTTTTCCACTTGCGTAAAAGATTTCATCGCCAGATCGTACATGCGGATATCCTGAAAGAAGATGCCGATGCTTAATTTCTGGACGTCTACGCTGCTGACATCCGGGAAATCATTGATCACCCCCAGATAGCTTGCCACTGCATGATCCAGATCGTCAAGTTCCTTATAACAGCTCCCGATGGAATATTGTGCCTGAGCCGCATATTCACGGTCGCTATAGCCTGTGAGCACTCGTTTAAAGGCGTGTAACGCATCTTTATAACGTTTCAAGCGAAAAAACGCATCCCCGATTTTGAACTGAACCTGAGGAGCAAATTTTGAGCCGGGAAAGCCGGCTAAAAGTGTTTCATACTGCGTAATCGCCTCTTTCATGCGATTATTGCGATAATACGCATTCCCCAACAAGACGTAGGCCTCCTCAATATGCTGGCTCTCAGGATATTTTCTGATAAAGTTTTTTAAGGCTTTACGGGCATCCTGATATTTTTCTTCCAATAAAAGCATTTTGCCCTGGTTCAAAAGATTTTTTGCCTCGGAAAACGTGCCTGGATCGCAAGCCATCAAATCATCATAGGTTTGCAGGACCGCTTCATAGTTCCCGGCCTGATAATACGCTTCCCGGACGCGCGACTTTGCTGCGTCAGCATGGGGACTTTCCGGAAATTGTTCTAAAAGACGTTCATACACGGTTTTGGCCCGGTTGAAATTTCTTGAGGCCGAAAAGGCTTCGGCACACAGCCATAATGCTTCCTGATAGAGTGCGGGATCGTCAGGGTATTCATTTAAATAGCTGTCAAACTCTGTAGCAGCCATCCTGTGTTGACCTTGCCTGCTGTAAATAATTCCTTTCCAGAACCTTGCGTACTGGGCAGTTTCAGTGCCGGGATAATAGTCAATAATTTTTTGGAATAACTCATTTGAGCGATCAAAACGCTGCAACATATAGCTGCCCCAGGCCAGTTGGAACAATGCGTCCCGGCCAAAATCACCATCTTGATACTCATTGATAATTTTCCGGAACGCCTCAAATCCATCGGCATACTGTTGCTGCAAATAATACGATCGCCCGATCAGCATTGCAGCTTTAGCTTTCAAAGGACTGTTCGGGTATTCTGCTCCGATTCTGGAAAGCCCGAGGATCGCATTATCATAATCGCCGAACTTAAAAAACGATTCCCCAGCCAGCAACAGTGCATCATCAGCATACGCACTTTCAGGGAATTGTGTGACGAGCTGCTGACAGGCAGCCAACACTTCGTCAATACGTTCGAGGGCCTCAAGAGACTGCGCCATTTTAAAATAGGCCTCATCCAGTCTTTGACTGGCAGGATAGAGTTCAATCACTTTTTGGAATTCCGTTGCCGCCTGCTGCAAGCGCTTTTGCTCGAACATCGCCTCTGCGATACGGAATTGTGCATCGGCTGCCAGAGGATGTTCGGGATACTCGATAATAAATTCATAAAAGGCTTTTGAGGCGAGTTCAAAATTCTGCTGATTGAAGACATATTCAGCACTGTGAAATTTGGCAAATGGTGCAAATGAACTGCGCGGAAAATTTTTTTCAAGGCTGGAAAACACCTCAACGGCCTTTCGAGGGGTATTCACGTGCAGATAGCACTCACCTATTCGATAATGGACTTTATCCAGCAACGCGTATTTCGGAAAACTCTTGAGAAGATGTTGAAAGACGTTCAGGGCTTCCGGGTAGTCCTGAGTCAGGAAAAGAATCTCTCCCTTCTGATACAACTCCTCCGCCTGATTCTCGGCAGGAGCTTCTTCCACGGACGTTGTTGCCATGCGAGCGGCCTCCCGCAAATCGCCCATACGGGCATACGACCAAATGATTTGACACGTCACTTCCCGGCGCAGCTCTTCGTCACTCAAGCCTGGTAAAAGCTGGGAGTAGAGATCGATTGCTTTCGCATACTTCTCAGTATAATAATAGCTCATCGCGATGCCAATTCGTGCCTGGTGAGATTGTTTTGTGTCAGGGTAACGCTTCAGCACAGTATTGAACACTTTCCTGGCATCTTTAAACTTTCCCAGTTTCAGATAAGACATCCCGAACCAGTACAAGGCTTCTGCTCCAAAACCGCTCTTACTTTCTTGCTTGTATATCGCTTGAAACTGCTTGTTTGCCGTCAGATAATTTCCCATCTGATAATAGGTGCCGGCAAGGTCCATTTTAATTTCAGCCTCACGCGAACTGCCTTTAAACTCATCAAGCGCGTTTTCATACGTTTCGATCGTTTTTTTGTACTGTTCATCCTCACGATAAGCCTTGCCCAGCTTTAACACGACGTCTACACGATCCCCCTGAAAGCCAGGATTCTCCAGCACAAACAAATATGACTGAATTGCCGAAGAAAAATCTCCGTTATGCACAAAAATATCTCCAATCACTTCGATCGCCGGGAGCAGATAGACGCTGTCCAGGTATTGCGAAGTCAGCTGATTCAAGACATTCATAGCCTTTTGCGGCTCGCTCTGCTGCAAATAGATTTCCCCAAGATAGTAGAGGGCGTCATCGACCAGCAGTCCGTTCGGATATTGGGCCAGCAAACTCTCCAGATGATAAACTGCCTCATCATAGCGTCCAAGCTTCTGGAGTGAAATTCCTTTATACAATAAGGCGTCTGGCAGCTTCACGCTTTGAGGATAATCACGGATAAATTTATCCAACTCATCCAGGGCAAGCTCATACATTCCGTCTCGAAAGAGATTGAAGGCAAAATTATAGCCCTCAAGTTCACGTTGGGCTTCCGCAGTCGGCGACAAGCACACGAGAACACCCACGATCAAAAAGCTTTTCACGACATGTGCCGAAAATCTTTCTACAATTCTCATCATATTCAGTTTCACGACAATACACACGACTCAACAAGCGTGCAGTACACGCCAGGAGTTTCACGTATGACTGTTTTTACACGTTCTGTTGCTTCATCGTGCCGCTCAGGACGCCAGACAGCAATTGCGCGCATCATAACAAAGGTCACAAATTCTGATCCCCATTTTTTCCAGTACCGGGATCATCGTCGCCTCGGCGGGATAGCATAGCCGTCCACCAGAAGAAGAAAGGCTCATTCATTCTCAGCTCGTTCGAGAACGTCTCAGCCTTCGCCCTATCGCAGAAATTGAGCATCACATAATGGGGAATATGACATATTGTATGAAATAAGGTCCCATTCATGTCAAGTTTTTTATAAGTCGGGCTGCGAGATGGCCTTCCACCCAGAGACGCTAGCGGCCTGAGAACATTACCAGCCGGGCAATGACATTTCGACATATTTGGCGCAAAAACTCCTTGACAACGATTCATTCACCACAAAAAGATTGTGCATTCCGACACATGAAGCAGCGCTGAGACTATCACGCCTAACGAGCTATCTAACACCTGTTAAGCCACTTCTGGAAGACGGCTACAGTAAAAAGAGCATGGAACTGTTATTTGATATTGGGAATACACACACGGTTGTCGGCCTGCATCTGGGGGACATGCGTTTCAAAATCTGGCGTATCGGGAGTAACAGTTTTGCGTCAGAAGATGAATTGTTCGCGGAACTTTACACTCTGTTCCAGGTTGCGGGCATTCAAACGACGGATATCGATGCGATCGGCATTGCCTCTGTCGTGCCTTCGGTGAACTATATTTTCAGCAAACTCGGGACAAAGTATTTTCACCATCTCCCCTGCTTTGTCACTCCGGATCTACGCGTGTTCGGCATTGCCTATCAGGTGGATCATCCACAGGAGATCGGGGCCGATCGTCTGGCCAACGTCTTTGCGGCCCAAAAAATTTACGGCAAGAACAGCATTGCGATCGATTTCGGAACAGCAATCACAATCGACGTCATTCGGGGAGGGGATTTTTACGGAGGTGCCATTCTGCCGGGTTTTCGCACATCAATGCTTGCGCTCTTTTCCAACACCGCTCAACTGCCGCAGGTCGCATTGGAAATTCCCACGCATTCCGTAGGCACGAACACAATCGATAATATTCAAATCGGCATTCTTAAAATCTCGATTCTGGGAATTAAGCAACTGATCGAAGAAATTAAGCAGGAAACAGGCTGTGACTATCGCCTCGTCACAACAGGCGGAATTGGACAATTTCTGCAAAAGAGTTCCGACCTGTTTACAATCTACGATCCGGATTTGACCTTAAAGGGAATTCTCTACTTTCTGCATCATGCAGAGAATATAAACGCAACAGCCGGAGACTGACAGGGATCACGCTTCGCTATTTTTCAGCTGATCGAGCGGCCGCCATCGACATACAAAACATGTCCGGTGATAAACTCCGCAGAGGGCGAACAGAGAAAGAGAACTGGCCCGACAATCCAACGTTTTTCACACAAAGTCCTTTTCGGGATCCGCCGAATGACATCCCGCAGGGTCTCCGGAGGCCCCAGCCGGCCGCGTGCAACATCATCTTTTGTAAACATTGGGGCCACTGCATTGACGTTGACCTTATTTGTCGCCCATTCAACAGCCAGCGAACGAGTCAACTCATTCACTGCAGCCTTACTGGGTGCATACGCAATATCTAAAGGCCGTCCGATCAGGCCAAAAACCGAGGAGATGTTTACGATTCGACCCCGCTGCCGTCGAATCATATGCTGTCCGACCGCCTGACAGGTAAGAAAGGTTCCTTTTAAGTTGACCTCCATCACCCATTCCCACATAGCCTCCTCAAAATTTACCGCTTGCTCAAGATGCGACACGCCGGCACAATTCACAAGGATATCGATCTGCCCAAAACGATCGAGAACCTGTTCGGTCATCATCTTGAGACTCTCTTTCCTGGTGGTGTCTGCTGGAATGCCGATCGCATCATAACCTTTTCCCTGAAAGTCACTTACTGTTTTGAAAAGGTGCATCGCACTCACACTCACGAGAGCAACCTTGACTCCTATCGATGCCAAGCCCAGCGCAATTTCACGGCCGATGCCCCGTGACGCTCCAGTCACAATCGCCACCTGACCGGAAATATCAAACATCCTTTCTAAGCTATATTTCTCGCTCATGATTCCTCCGTCGATACCTGGTTGTCAGTGCCCGATCGCAAACCCTGTTATGCGCAGCCTCTCATAGGTACAGAAATCGTCAATACAGTCAAGTTTGTTTTTGGAGCTGATGAACTGACGCATCCTGGAAAGATGGGAAGCTTCTGGAAGCTCTGAAAACTGGGGATGGCTCCGTCCCTCCCCAGCACTCACATATACGTCGGCTGCTTGTAAGAATACATATCATGCACTCCTCCTTCAATTTGAGCCGACAGCGAACGGCCTTCGAAGCGAAGCGCTCCACTATCCAGGGCTTCGTGCAAGTCCCGAATGCTGCGCTGTCCCATATCCTGGAACGCATGCTTTAAGCCCTGAATAAGGTAAGGCACATAATTGAAAAGCGAGCCTTTGTCAACAACACTGCCGCTAACTCCCTGGGCCACTTTGATCGTCTCGTCTTCAGAGAAATACCGTTTTCCTCCGCCTCGTTGCAGGGCTTCCTGCGAGGCCATGCCCCGATAGCGTTTTTGACGCACACCGCCTTCGTAGAAATACTCGCCGGGGGCTTCTTCAGTTCCGGCAAACATCGACCCCATCATTGTTGTCGAAGCGCCAATTGCCAGCGCCTTTGCAATATGTCCGATGTTTGCGATACCCCCGTCGGCGATTACCGGAACGCCAAATTTTCTGGCATACTTCGCACAGCGATACACTGCCGTGGCCTGAGAACGTCCGCAGGCCATCGTCGTCTGTGTCGTACAAATCGATCCAGGGCCCATGCCGATACGCAACGCATCGGCTCCAGCGTTGAGCAGCTTTTCACACTGCTCTTCAGTGACGACGTTACCGCCGATCACGTCTATGTCAGGGTAGGTCTTCTTGATGTATTGGATCATTGCGATTTCATAGATAGAATTTCCCTGAGCCGAATCCACGACCACGACATCAACTCCGGCGTCGGCCAAGCCCTTCAAGCGCTCTTTATCAGCATCATGTGTGGAGAGCGCCGCGCCCACCCGTAACTGCTTGCCTGCATCTTTCGATGCCATCGGGAATTCCTTATTGGTCAACAGATCGTTACGGCTCATCAACGCGACCAGGTTATCGTCGGCGTCGACAATCGGCAGCTTGCCCTTTTTCGAAGTCCGCAAGATTTTATTCGCATCCAGCAGTGAAAGCCCTTCTTCCGCAGTCACGACGTCCGATGTCATGACTTCGGCCAGCTTTCGGCTGCGATCCTGTTCAAAGTCAATATCACGATTTGTCACGATGCCCAGCAGTTTTGACTGAAGTCTGCCGTCTTCTGTAATCGGGATCCCGGAAAAATTGTATTGTTCCTTGATACGGTCGATATCAGCGATCGTATGACCCGGGGAAAGCACAATCGGCTCCATAATAAAACCGTTTTCGTAACGTTTTACCTTTCTGACTTCTGCCACTTGTTCTTCGATGCTGTTATTGTAGTGGATAATCCCGATCCCCCCCAGCAGCGCCAGCGTGATCGCCATTTTCGCTTCTGTCACGGTGTCCATAGGACTTGAGACCAACGGTTTCCTGAGCGTGATATGTCTGCTAAGCTGTGTATCAAGGGCCACATCATCAGGTAAGAACTCTATATAACCGGGTAAGATAATAAAATCATTATACGCCAGACCAAAGGTCGAATCAAATAATTTTTGTGCCGAAAATCCATCTCGATCGTCCATACTCAGCTCCTCTCTCGTCGCATCGTGCTCACAGACATGAAGGCACAACGTCAGTTTTGTTGCCTGTCGGCATCCTCTTACAGCATAGAACCGCCTGCCAGACTCTATCAGCCACGTCCGGAATTTGTTGTCAAGGATGGGCTTAAAAAAAATACATTGAGCAAACACACTCAGCATTTTTGTTGACATGTTCTATGCGATGCCATTCTGTTATGTGCTGCAATCTCTCTTGCAGGCTCACATATCGCGATTGCCCGAAACGCTATAGACGTGTCATAAAAAATTAATTTCTGTGACTGCGAAGAAATATCAACAACTGCGGTGTCATCGCACACAGGAGGAAGAGAAGATGCTCGAATGGTACATGGTTCCTTTAACCATCAGTGCAGGGTTTTTAACAGGCTTTATCAATACGCTCGCCGGGAGCGGTTCCGCGGTTTCGCTGGCCCTGCTGAATGCCCTCGGAATTCCCCTTGATGTCGCAAACGGCACGAATCGAATCGGCATTCTGTTACAGAATGCCGTTGCAGTCGCGGGCTTTCACCAACAGAAAAAACTCGAATGGCATAATGGTCTGCGGCTGACGCTTCCTGCCGTCATCGGAGCCGTGGCAGGGGCCTTTTTTGCCGGCACAATCGATAAAGACACACTTCGGATTGCAGTAGGCATCGCGATGCTTCTGGTTCTGATCGTGCTTTTCATAAAGCCAAAGCGTTGGCTGGAGGGTAAAACAGGCGAAGCAGAAAGCAGGCCTGGTATTTTACAGATGCTGATCTTTTTCGGAATCGGGCTCTACGGAGGTTTTATACAGGTCGGCGTAGGAGTATTTCTCCTTGCCGGCTTAGTCCTGAATGCCGGATACGATCTGCTGCGTGGAAACGCGATCAAAGTACTTATCGTTCTGGGATTTACGATTCCGGCGTTAGCGATGTTCGTTTACCATGATAAAGTTCTGTGGGGAACCGGACTGACCCTTGCAATCGGAAATATGCTGGGAGCCTGGGTTGCCACCAAAGAAGCATCCAAACGAGGCGCTGTATTCGTCCGCTGGCTGCTCATCGTGGTGGTGACGTTTTCTGCAGCACGCTATCTGGGAATATTCGATCTCTTTTAAGGAAACGTGAGTATGCAGCCGGGCCTTCGATGCAGGATCGTAAAATCACCGCAAAAATTATTGACAGCCTGGAGCGGATTTTTCTAACTGGATTGTGTAATGAGAAATGTGACACGACACACAACAGGCTGGGAAACAGGAACGCACGTGAACAGGCAGCTTGTTGTGTTTGAATACTGGATCGCGAAATTCGTACCCGCTGGGTTCGATCCCCTTACTCTTTTATGAGTGAGGGGATTTTTTTTTGCCGGAAAGTGATACACCGTCAGCCAATCGCTTGTATCACCGCAGCCTCTTCGAGAGCGGACAAGGACACACATTCCCGGCATAAGCTCACATGCGTTCCGAATCTCGCAGACACGACATAACAGGAGGAAGATATGGGATTTGAAGAAGAGGTGCGAAAGGCCGTTAAAAACCTTGGCGGATGGTTCAATGCGCACGCGCACATTGATCGGGCCTTTGTGATGGAATCGAAATTTGTCGAACATGCCGATATGGATCCCTGGGAGATTGCGACCTATCCCCTGGAAGCCAAGCAACATACCACCGGAGCCTTGCATGAGGGCCTGGCATACACCAAAGGCTCTTTGCAGGAGCGCATATCCCGCGCCCTGGAAGAATCCATTGAGCATGGAACCCGGCGAATCGACAGCTTTATCGACGCCACTGATGACTGCATCGGCTCGAGCGCTGTGGAGCTTGCCTGTGAGCTGAGAGAACGCTATAAGGATAAAATCGATTTTCGGGTGGGCGCCTATCCCATATTCGGCTTTAAAGACGATCAGCCGCGTCGTTGGGATGTCTTTGTCAAAAGCGCTCAAGCGGCAAACTTCATCGGGACCCTGCCGGAACGTGATGCCCGTGCCTATCATATCGGATTCAAGGAACACTTTCGGCGTATCCTGAGTTTCGCCAACAGCCTGGATTTCAAGGAAGTTCACATGCACGTTGATCAAACTAATCATCCGCAAGAATGCGGGACAGAAACGCTGATCGAGGCCGTACGATGGCTGCGGCCGGATTCCACAGGACGAATGGAGCGACGCCTTCCGAGCGTCTGGGCGGTCCATGCCCTGTCAATCGCCTCATATTCTGAGGAACGCTTTTGCAAAGTCGTTGACGGCCTGCGCGAAACCAATATCGGTGTTATCGTCTGTCCCAGCGCAACACTTTCGAACAAGCAGAACCGCAACATCAACGTGCCTATGCACAACAGCATCACCCGTGTGCTGGAATTACTGCTCAACGACATTCCAGTACGCCTCGGCACGGATAACGTCCAGGATTTTTTCCTGCCGGCCGGGACAATGGACCTGTATAATGAAGTCTCCTATGCCGCGAATATTTTACGATTTTATAATTTTACCACTTGGGCAAAAATTGCGGCAGGACATCGTTTAAATGAAGTTGATAAAATGAAAATACGAAGCGCCCTGGATAATTAACATACGGAAACAAGACAGCTCGAGATCAGGAGGCATCACACGATGATACACGAACAGGATATTGCACAAATTTTACTTGAAAGACAGGCGGTGACGCTGAACGCTACAGAACCGTACACCTATGCGTCAGGTCTTCGCAGCCCGATTTACTGCGACAACCGGCGCTTAACCTTTTTCCCTGATGCCCGTGCGATCATCATCCAGGCTTTTGTCGACCGGATTCGGCCTCTTGACGCAGACGTCATCGCCGGTACAGCCAGTTCTGCGATTTCATGGGCGGCATGGGTGGCCGCAGCACTTGATCTGCCCATGGTGTATATCCGAAAAACCGCCAAAGGCTACGGGAAACACCAACGTATCGAAGGAGGGAAGATTCGAGGCAGGCACGTTGCTGTGATCGAGGATTTGGTCAGCACCGGCAGCAGCAGTCTGAATGCTGTGCAGGCCTGCCGCGCGGCAGGCGCTGAAGTTCCAGCCATGATTGCAATATTTACCTACGAATTCGCCGAAGCTCAGCGTCACTTCAAAGACGCCGACTGCAAGGCCTTATTTTTGAGCAATCTCAGTGCTCTCATACGGGTCGCTGCAGAGCGGCAGTCTCTTGACCCCGCTCAACGCGCCTTAATTCAGGACTGGAGCCGGGATCCCCAGAATTGGGGCCCTGCACACGGCTTTCCGAATGCCGTTCCGACATCTTAAAAGGAAAATTCCGCTCCCTGCACACGAGCAAAGTACGTGTGTGGTCATCTAACACCCGCGATGCCTTTCTCTCAGACCTCGCGCAGACGAAAGCATCCAGGCTCGCTTGTATTGAGAAAAAGCTGTTTTTTCCGTTGACAAAGATTTTCACGTTCTTTCTAATAGATTTGTCGTTGATTTTTCTTATAACTGTCGAGCGCTAAACCCAAGACGAAACATAACTCTGTATGGAAGGGATTGCTATCTATCCAGGCACCTTTGACCCGGTGACCAACGGCCATCTTGATATTATTCAGCGCAGCGGCGAAATTTTCGATCAAGTCATTGTCGCCGTGGCGCATAACATTCGTAAGTCGCCCCTATTTTCTGTCACAGAACGAATGGAAATGCTGAAACAGGTCACCCATAACATTGACGGAGTCGAAATCGATCATTTCGATGGCTTGGTCATCAACTACGTCAATTCCCGCAATGCAAAAGTGATCGTCAGAGGGCTGCGGGCCGTCTCCGATTTCGAATATGAGCTGCAAATGGCGCTCATGAACCGTACACTGGCCGAAGAGATCAAAACAGTGTTTATGATGCCGAGCGCGGAGTATTCCTTTTTAAGCTCCAGCATCGTCAAGGAAATTGTCCAGCTCGGGCGCAGTGTCAGCAACTTTGTGCCAAAATTCGTCGAGGCGCAATTATATCAAAAGCTTTCGCCAAACTAGAATTTTTCACGGACAATATCTCAGGGCTTGACAAGCAGCGCGTTACACCGAATTGGTTACCTACACGCTGTTTCCAGACGGCTCACCATTTTCAGAACACCGGATATCAGCGGTATCACATTGTTGTCGAGACTCATCATCTGCCAAAATGACGCTGTTCCTCGACATTGATGTCTTACATAATTCTCATGCATCGAATTCACGACAGCGTCGATAAACTACGACAGTATTATCCGAATGCAGACGTTAATCTGGTGTATCGAGCCTACATTTTTGCGGCGAAAATGCACCGGGGACAAACCCGTCTTTCCGGCGAGCCCTACCTCTCGCATACGATTGAAACAGCCGTTATTTTAGCAAACATGAAGATGGATGCGGTCACGGTCAGCACCGGTTTGCTGCACGATATTCTGGAGGATACCGATACCACGTATGAGGAAGTGCAAGACATGTTCGGCCCGGAAGTCGCGCAATTAGTGGACGGCGTCACCAAAATTTCAAAAATCTACTTTGCCTCCCGGGAGGAGTATCAGGCAGAGAATCTTCGAAAAATGCTGCTGGCAATGGCCAAAGACATTCGTGTGCTCATCGTGAAGCTGGCAGATCGGCTGCATAACATCCGCACCCTACAATACGCCGGCAAGGAACAGCAGAAGCGCGTGGCACAAGAAACACTGGATATTTTCGCACCGCTGGCCAATCGTCTGGGATTGGGCCTGATCAAGTCTGAATTAGAAGATCTCTCGTTTAAATATCTCGATCCCGATATGTACAAGCGCGTGATGCAGCGCAGCGAAGAGATGGGGGGCGAACGCCAGAAAACCATTGAAATCGTCAAAGAGGAACTTGAACGTCGTTTGAAGACGCAGAACATTCAAGCCGTTATCACAAGTCGTGAAAAACACTTATACAGCATTTACCGCAAGATGAAACGGCTCAACATTTCATTTAAAGATGTCATGGATATCATTGGGCTGCGCGTCATTACCAACACAAAAGCCGATTGCTACTCAACCCTGGGACTTATTCACTCAACGTGGAAACATATCCCGCAGAGTTTTGATGACTATATTACCCTGCCCAAGCCGAATATGTACCAATCCCTGCATACAGCGGTGATTGGACCGTTCGGACGTCCGGTGGAAATACAGATTCGCACCTGGGAGATGCACCATCTGTCTGAAGAAGGCATTGCAGCACACTGGAGATATAAAGAAGGTAAAGAGAAGGACGATGAATATGACAGCAAATTCTCTGGTCTGCGCCATATTCTGGAATGGCATCAGGAACTCGAAAATCCCTCGGAGTTTGTCGAACATCTCAAAATTGATCTCTTTCCTGATGATGTCTATGTCTTTACGCCCAAAGGAAAAGTCAAATGCCTGCCCCAGGGCGCGACCCCGATTGATTTTGCGTATGCAGTTCATACCGAAGTCGGAGAACAATGCTATGGAGCGCGAGTCAATGAACGCATCGTCCCCTTGCGAACGCCGCTTAAAAATGGTGACATCGTTGAGATTCTCACCCAAAAAAATCATCATCCCGGCCGGGACTGGCTGAATTATGTGGTCACGAGCAAAGCCAAAACCAAAATTCGACACTTTTTTCGGGCAAAGAAACGCGAGGCGGAAATTCAGCTTGGCACTGAAATCCTGGAAAAAGCACTCCGGAAATCAGGAACGCGGCTTTCCCGCGTGCAAAAAGACGGCCGTTTGAAGCGCGTGACTGCGGAACTCGGACACTCGACCGAAGAAGACCTTCTCTCGGCAATCGGTGCCCAGAAATACAGCCCGAAACACATTGTAAAACGACTCTTTCCGGAAAACGAGTCTGCAGAGGCAGTCGAGGAACAGAACGACACAAAACAACATTATGAGATTGAGCAGACACAACGCAATACATCCGGCGGCGCCATTAAAGTCAAGGGTGTCGACAACATCCTCACTCGCTTCGGGCAGTGCTGCCGTCCGCTCCCGGGAGACAACATCATAGGATTTATCACCAAAGGACGCGGCATCACCATCCATACGGTTGACTGCCCGAACATGAAAGCAATGGAATTCGACGATGACCGGAAGATCGACGTGGAGTGGGACATCGATCCGCAAGTCCACTATCCGGCGGAGCTGTATGTCATCGGTACGATTCGCGACTCACTCTTCGCCGATATTGTCGCCGCCATTGCCAAAACCAACACGAATATTCTGGCATCGAACAGTGAGAAATCCGCCAACCAGCTTGAAGTGCGCTGCATCATTACTGTCCAGGGGCGAGAGCATCTCAGTACGGTCATACGCAGCGTGAAAAACGTCCGGCACGTTCACGAAGTCAGCCATGTCAGAGCTCCGGCGCCCCGCTACTAAGTTGTGCAGAACACCCGTAGTACGCCTTTGACACGACTCTGTATCCGAGTCATGAGCACAGGGAGGCCCCATGCTTGCCAAAGTGATGAGTGGAGCGGTTTTAGGAATTGACGCATATCTTGTCGAGGCGGAAGTCGATCTGAGCTTCGGGCTCGCGTATTTTGGCGTCGTGGGCCTGCCAGACGGCGCCGTAAAAGAAAGCCGGGAACGTGTCAAGGCGGCGATTGCCAATACCGGCTTCGCCTTTCCCGTCAATCGTATTATCGTCAATCTCGCCCCTGCCGACATCAAAAAAGAAGGATCGGCCTTTGATCTGCCGATCGCGATCGGTATTTTAAGCGCGATGGGCATGGTGGAAGACGAGAAACTCCCTCACTATATGTTTGTTGGAGAACTCTCACTGGATGGCGGCGTTCGCCCAATCAAGGGAGCACTTTCGCTGGCCGCTGCCGCGCACAGGCAGCAGCTCACCGGCATCCTGTTACCGGCAGAGAATGCCCGAGAAGCTGCCGTTGTCGACGGCATTGATGTGCATCCAGTCGAGAGCCTGGCGCAGGCCGTCGAATTTTTGAACGGCAGCCGGGACATTGAAAAATTACAATTGGACGTCGATGAAATCTTTCGCCAGTCGTCATTGTACGAAGTGGATTTTTCCGATGTCAAAGGGCAGAACCACGTCAAGCGCGCGATGGAAGTTGCAGCGGCTGGCTCGCATAATATCCTGATGATCGGTCCGCCGGGTTCCGGAAAAACCATGCTGTCCAGGCGTATTCCCACCATTTTACCGACCCTCGGCTTTCAAGAGGCAATTGAAACTACAAAGATCTACAGCGTTGCCGGCATTCTTCCCTCCAAAAAAGCTCTTGTCGCAACCCGTCCTTTCCGTTCTCCCCACCATACGATCTCCAGTGCCGGACTCATCGGAGGCGGGACAATCCCACGACCCGGCGAAGTGAGTTTAGCGCATAACGGGGTCTTGTTTTTAGATGAACTCCCCGAGTTCAACCGTAATGCCCTAGAAGTCATGCGCCAGCCGCTGGAAGACGCCGAAGTCACGATTTCCCGCGCTGCAATCTCCCTGACCTACCCCAGCCGTTTTATGCTTATCGCTGCGATGAATCCCTGTCCCTGCGGCTTTCTTGGCGATCCAACACGAAGTTGCGTCTGTACGCCTCCGGCAGTTCAACGCTATATGGCCAGAATTTCCGGCCCTTTGATGGACCGGATCGATATTCATATCGAGGTTCCAGCCGTGCATTATCGGGATCTGTCCTCGACACGGGCAGAGGAAAGCTCAGCCGCGATCCGGCGGCGGGTGCAGGCTGCGCGCAGCAGACAGATGGAACGCTTTTCGGCTGGCAGCACTACCTTTTGCAACGCCCAGTTGAGTGCGAAACACATCTGCGAAACCTGCGTATTAGATGACGAGTCACATGCCCTCCTGAAAATGGCGATGGAGCGGCTCGGACTGAGCGCGAGAGCGTATACCAGGATTTTAAAAGTCTCCCGCACGATCGCCGATCTTGCTGGCGCCGAGCGCATCAAGTCTGAGCATGTTTCTGAGGCGATCCAGTATCGCAGCCTCGATCGTGAATTGTGGCTGCAACACTAAAATGCGGCACAATCAATCGCACGAGCGAAGAAAAGCTACGCTGGAGAAACGGGAAAACCCCTTCTGGCTTCAACACAGCGGCCTGGAGATGGAAGTGTAAGCAGGAGGCACGAGCCTGTCCTGCCGGAGGTCCTATGGAGAAGGGAAGCGATCGGCATTCAGCAGGATCATCGTTTCATCCCCCATCGCCATGCCGTAAATCTTATGTGCTGAAAGGTAATTCAGTACGTTATCGGGAAGATGCAACGACGAGAAGATCGGGATCAGGGTCTTCCCTCGATATTCGGGAAAATACTCGTCGATCTGCGGCAGCGTCTCGATAAAAGCGTCAATATAATCGATTTTCGGGGTCGATTTCGTCTCGTTCACGAGAAGATGATCTGGATAGGCTGCAATCGTGTCAAATTCCCTCTGAAAGGAGCGATCCCCTGCCTTGCGCTTTGTGACCCGCAGGGCAAAAAAATCGGGAGAGTCGAGCTGAAAATATTCTCTGGCGATGCGGGGAATATTTGGAGCCACAATATCTTCGGCCAACGTTCCCATCTTGTTCGCCAGGTCGCCCCATTTTTTGTTCATGCTTTTTCGGTCCGCTCTCGTCTCATCCTTGAAGTCTGTCATCTCATCCTTGAAGTCTGTCATCTCATCCTTGAAATCTTTCATTTCATCCTTAAACTCTGTCATCTCATCCTTGAAGTCTTTCATTTCATCCTTAAAGTCTGTCATCTCATCCTTGAAGTCTTTCATCTCATTCTTAAACTCTGTCATCTCATCCTTGAAGTCTTTCATTTCATCCTTAAACTCTGTCATCTCATCCTTGAAGTCTTTCATTTCATCCTTAAACTCTGTCATCTCATCCTTGAAGTCTTTCATTTCATCCTTAAACTCCTTCATTTCCTGCCTGAAGGCTTCATTTCCCCGCTCCATCCGGAGCAAAGCAACGTTGGTTGAGACAATAAATTGTCCCAGAATCGTTTCCAGGTTGTCGACCCGTGCTTCAAGTTCCAAGGTTGCCATTACGCAGTCCTCCTTTCCTGATGGTTTCTCAGTTTACTTCAGTGATGACTCGGTAAGGATTAAAAAACTATCCGCTCTGGACATGTCGGCGTCAAGAAAAATGATCGAAATACAATCGTCGGACGGCACCGAGCCCATTATCTGCCGCAAAACGCCTTCCAGATTCCTTCCATGGCTTCTGCCGCTCCCAGAGGGATACGATAGCTCACCTTTTCTGAGACCACGGTCTCAACCGGGTTGATTTCGACCGTTGGAATACCCGGAGTGTAGAGCGGTGCCGTGATATAAGGTAAAGAACATGAAGTTCCGATGCTGAGCACCATATCCAGACCTTGGTCCAACAGCGCTTGAAGCTGTGCATAGGCCTGGCTCGGGAGATATTCGCCAAACAGCACGACGTTCGGACGAATAATCCCGCGACAGTTCTCACGCAGGCAGCGCGGAGGCAGTTCCGGTCTCTGCACTGTAAGCGGGAAGATCACATCAAACGTATATGGGCTTCCACATTTCATACAACGCATTTCAAAGGCATCGCCGTGCATTTCAATAACATTCTTTGTCCCGGCCGCACGGTGCAACCCATCAATATTTTGCGTTAGCACCCACGTGTCTGGCTTGTACTCCTGGAGTCGGCTAATGATTTCATGCGCCCGGTTGGGGCAGGCATCCCGGCAGTTGACGCCGATTTGCCATAAATATTTCCAGGTGATTTCCGGATGCTCGTGCAGCATCATTGCACTGATCGCTGTTTCGATCGGGATTCCTTCCTCTGTATCCTTCTTTTCATATAAGCCTCCCAGTCCGCGGTAGGTCGGCAGACCTGAGTCCGCGGAAATGCCTGCTCCTGTGATAAAGAGGATTTTTCTGGAAGCATGAAGGCAAGAGGCAATGCTCTCATACAATGTGTCGAATGCGACTATAGACATGGTTGACATATTTCCTTTTGGTGTAAACATTTTTGGGCGTCATGGTGATTGATTGCAGCATGGAACAGATTCCCGACGCTAACGGATGACCAGCCCAGCGATCGTAACGTCCTCCCGGCCCCGAAGATATATTCTGCGGAGCGAGCTGTTCGTGTATAGGCCAGACGACTTAACGTTGATCCGAGTAACGATGATCCCTGAAAGCCCTACGCCGCTTTTCGCCCGACAGCCACCAGACGTGTCGCCTGTATTCCATAGTCGGCGCCTTCAAGGTCGCCGTATAATGTCACGTCTTGAAAGCCAGCGCACTGCATCTGTTCTTTCAACTCTTGGCCGGCAAAAATTCGTTGATGGAAGCTGAAGGTCAACGCCTTATCCCCTTTAATCAAGATACGCTCGTTATGCAGCCGCGCCCAGCCGTCCCGCACTTCACGACGCTGAACAAGAATACTGCCATCATCGTTTTTATCAGACACTGTCGGATGAAAATCCCTAGCGAGGATTTCACGCCCCATCATATCCATCACACAAAAACCCCCGGGCTTCAAACTCTCGTAAAGATGTGTCAGGACCAGCACGTCCTCCCGGGGATCGTCGAAATAGCCCAGTGACGTGAGCATACTCACGGCAAGGTCATACTGTCCCGGTCGTCTGAAGCGCCGCATATCTTCCTGAATCCACTCAACCTCCACACCCACTGCGCGGGCTTTCTCTCTGGCTTTCTCCAGCAAAAACGGGGTTCTGTCAACCGCAGTGACCTTGCAGCCTCGTCTGGCGAACTCCACTGAGTGGCGCCCGGGACCGCAGCAGAGGTCCAGAACATTGCCTCCGTGAAAACCGATCAGGCGAAAGATATTCCTCACCTCATCAACGGCCATCGCAAGCCGTGCTTCAGAGAACATGTGAGGGTACATAACATGCCAAAAATTCTCATCTTCAAACCATTCAGCCATTCCATTTCTCCTTTTTCCGATTAGTCATTACCGTAAGACACACAGTCTGCATACAGAGCGACAGGTCGATCGCGCAAGAAATTTTTTCATTCACTGATCTTTTTTCAGGGCCCGGATACAAAAACAACATTTGGATTGTGAAGAAAGAAAAGTATTGACAGCATCGCCCGCATAAGATCTTAATGGATAAGCGTGTCGTCAGACGACTCATTCCGATGCGCCCGATGCTCTGCACATCCATGATACTCTAATAACAGTGCGAGGCAGCTCTATGGTCACACATATTGTGATGTGGAAATTGAAAGATGAGGCCGCGGGCAGGACCAAAGAGGAAAACGCCCGACTTATTAAACAAAAACTTAAAGCCTTAATCGGGGCAGTCGACACGATTGAACACCTTGAAGTCGGCCTGAATTTCAACAGTTCAGAGGCGGCGTATGACGTGGCGTTATATTCTGTGTTCAAGAACCGTGCAGGGCTTACGACCTATCAAAACCATCCAGAGCACTTGGACGCCGCGCACTTTCTCCGCAGCGTCGTACAGGCGAGAGTGGTTGCAGATTACGAGCATTAAGAGACGTGCGGATGGGTGCGCCCGCCATCTATCTGTGGAATTTCAATACTCACACAACAGCACACGGAGCGAGAGAACGCTATGACCATTGATTGGGCTTATCTTCGTAAAGGCTGAACATCCTGTAAAAAAAGTCGGGAGGTTCTCGACCGAAAACAGATCGTCATTTCAGCAGTAAGCGATGCGCGCAAAGAACGTATTGACGCTGACGCCGCGTGGCAAAAGCTTCACAGCGCGACACGTATTGTCGTCGCAAAAGGGAAAAAAGTACAAGAATTCCTGCCGCAGAAACACGAACGGGAAGCCATCCTGAAAGCCGTTATGGGGCCAAGCGGCAACCTGCGGGCCCCGGCTCTTCAGTATGGGGATTGTTTTATTATCGGCTTTCAGGAGGAAATGTACGAACAAGAATTCACGGGCTAACGTTCTGCCAGCTACGAGACAAACAACAGCCACGTGAAGGGGCTCGAACATGTCCTTCACGACTGTCTGTTTTTTCTCATGCCATCGTCCTCCTGGTCATCGACGTCACCCCGCTCTGCCAGAGCAGAAATTAACGATCCCTTGGTGATAACCCCGATCAACTTCTGGTCTTTCGGCTCAACAACGGCGATCGGAAAGTTCGACTTCGCCATCAGAGGGAATAAATCTACAGCAGGGGTGGCCGGGTCTACCTTAACAACCTCTTCGGAAAGAAGGCACTTTTCTAGGCTCGTATCACCCCGTTTAAGGGCTGCAGCAGCCTGTTCTACAGTGATGAGGCCGGCAAAACGATGGTCCTGGCGCACAAAAATTGACGAAATACCGGCATGGCGCATTTTATGCAAGGCCACTTTTGGCCCGTCGATCTCAAGATACGCCTGTTCAGCCGGCTTCAGCATGACTGACTCTGCCTTCAGAACCTTGCTCATATCAACATCCTCAACAAATTTTGCCACATAACTGCTGGCCGGATTCTGTAAGATGGTTTCTCCTGTGCCTTGCTGCACGATCTCTCCATCTTTCATGAGGACGATACGATCTCCAAGCTTCAGGGCTTCATCCAGATCGTGACTGATAAACACGATCGTTTTTTTAACAGTGTCTTCCAGGGCGATCAATTCATCCTGCATTTCTTTGCGAATGAGCGGATCGAGTGCGCTAAACGCCTCATCCATCAGCATCACATCGGCATCCAGAGCCAGAGCGCGGGCCAGACCGACCCGCTGCTGCATCCCACCGCTTAACTGAGAGGGGTACGAATCTTCCCAGCCTTTCAGACCGACCTGTTCCAGAGCCTGCATGGCCCGATCACGGCGTTGTTTTGCGTCGATCTTCTGGATTTCCAGGCCGAACTCAATATTTTTCACCACCGTGCGATGCGGAAACAGCGCAAAATGCTGAAACACCATCCCAAAGTGCTTTTGCCTGAAAACACGTAATTCTTCATGTGACAAGGCCGTCACATCAACACCTTCAACCATGACGGTCCCGCTGGTCGGAGTAATCAGCCGGTTAATACAACGCAGCAAGGTTGACTTCCCGCTTCCCGATAATCCCATTACCACCACAATCTCTCCCTCATCAATATGAAAGGACGCATCCGCAACTCCGACGCTGAGATGGGTTTTTTTCATGATCTCATCTTTACTTTTCCCCTGCTTGAGTAAATCAATTGCCCGCTCCGGACTATGCCCAAAGATTTTATACACGTTTTTTATTTCGATTTTATGTGCCATACTCCTCCTCGTGCCTTATCACATGTTCGTCGACGGCGATATTGTAAAAAACGGATCTTCGACACGCGTTCCGGAATACATTCATGTGGCGAAAAGATCCAAGCACAATACCAGCGTCTCATCATCAAACAGCAACGCGTCTCGTATGAAACGAACAGCCCTGCCGGAAGCAGCGATCCGATAGGCTGAACTCTCAGATCGCGTGTTTTGTCTGAGACTGGGTCAGCGCTTGCGTGAGGCGATCCATAATAACCGCCAGAATCACGATACTAATACCGCCGGTAAACCCTTTTCCGACTTTTAGTTGTGCAATACCGCTCAAGACTTCTTTCCCGAGTCCGCCTGCGCCGATCATGGAGGCAATCACCACCATAGACAGCGCCATCATGATGGTCTGATTGACTCCGGCCATGATGGTCGGCATCGCCAGGGGAAGCTGCACTTTGAACAATAACTGCCGGGGAGTTGAACCAAATGCCTTCCCACATTCAATCACATCCGGGCTGACCTGCCGGATACCGAGATTGGTCAGACGAATCGCCGGAGGAGCCGCATAAATACAGGTTGACAAGAGAGCTGGAACTTTCCCCAGGCCGAACAACATCAAGGCTGGGATCAAGTACACAAAGCTTGGCATGGTCTGCATGAGATCGAGTATCGGGCGAATAAGCCGTTCCAGGAAATCGCTGCGTGCCATGGAAATTCCGATGGGAACACCGATTAACACTGCCAGCACGGTCGCTGCAATCACAATAGCCAGCGTACTCATTGCCAGCTTCCACAGCCCGAGCACTCCGATAAAAAGAAGGCCAAGAGTCGCTCCCAGAGCCAGCTTCCAGCCGCTGAGTTTCCAGGCCGCAAACGCCAGCACAGCGATGATGACAAACCAGGGCAAGTAGAGCAGTCCACGTTCCAGCCCGAGCAACGGAACCAGCAGACATCGGCTGATAACATCGAAGAAAACGTCTCCTTGCACGGTCAGCCAGTCGACAAAACGATCAATCCACTTTGCCAGCGGAAAATAGATTTTGGGAAATTCAAACATAATTTTTTGTGTCGTGCCCCTGCCGGCTTATCACAAGTCGACAGGGTGATTATTGACAGTCCTGCGTGCGCCGCCGTTTATTCAAAGGTTACGCCAGCGTCTGCAAGCGCCTTTTCGACTTTCGGCAGTGCCTCGCGCGATAACCAGCTTTTCCAGCGTTCGGGATAGTGTTTGAAAAACCACAGCGCTGCCTCGTCGGCTTCTGCGTTTTCCGCCTCCATGTACGCCGCTGTTTTATTAAGAGGATCGGTGCCGACATTCATGCGTTTCAAGAATTCTACGACCTCCGGCGCCTTATCGACTAAGCCGGCAAAAATTCCTTTGTGTATCGCCACGCTGTCATACGCGCACCCGGCCTTGTCCGAGACCTCAGAAGGATCAGTATCACCAGTCAGTACAGTTTCGATTTCAGCCCAGCAGTCTTCAGTATAAGCTGGTTCTTCAAGCTGCACCATGTCATAGGCTCCCATGAGCCAGGTCGGTTCCCAGTAATACACCAGTATCGGCCGGCCTTTCTTATACGCACCGGCAATCGTCGCATCCAGAGCTGGAGAGGTCCCCGGCTCCATCACGTTAAAATCCTCATCCAGCCCGTAGGCATGTAATTTAGCCTTATTCACCTCAGCGCATTTCCAGCCGGTGATGCAGTTGATCAACAATCCCTTGTCCGGATTCTCAGGATCTCGAAAAATGTCTTTATATTTCGGCAAATCGAAAACCGACTTCAAATCAGGTGCCACTGCTTCAATACCACGTTCAGCATCCCCTTCGATTACATAACGTGGGACATACCATCCCTGAGTTGATCTTTCAAACGTCGGTCCGAGATCGATCACCTTTCCCGATGATATCACCTCATTGTACCAATCAATGAGATTAAATCGCCAGAGCTCTATATTGACATCCACATCCCCGTTAGGCAGCACCTGCTGCATGACCGGCGTTGTAATCACTTCCGTTTCTGTCGGGTACTCGTAGCCATGTTCCACAATAAACATGGCAATGGCATTGTTAATCCACATGGTCTGCCATTGTTGATCGGAAAATTTAATCACATCTTTGGCTCCCGCAGCAGGAACCAGACTAAGCACAATGATAATGATGAGGCTTAAAAACTTTCCCGTGTATTTCATAATCGACTTCTCCTTGATATATTTTGGATAAGGCTTATTACACCTATCAGATGAATTGTACATAAACGAATGTTGCCAGCAGGCATCCCCCCTTTCCAGAGAATACGTGTCTCTGCGCTGTAAGACGATTTGACACTTCGGATATCAGGCACTGTCAAGAAACACGGTCCCTCGCATTGACTGCTGTTACCAGACCGAAGGGTCTTGTGATGAGAGAGACAAGCAACAAACAGGCCGCCGCACCGCACTACCAAGCACACGACTTGGAGAACGAGAACACTGCCGACATCGAATTCTGGCGCTGTCAACACGGTTGATATTACAAAAGCGTATCTATGTAGAGATATGTTTGACATTCCGAAGTTCAAGAAGCTCCTTCGGAATAAAAGGCAAACGTATAAAACGTTTGAGCGGCACTCCTTTTGCCAGCGTAAAGGCATACGGAGCAGCTGATGACGTGCAGATCGTCGGTATACGTATATTCATTTATCTGTGTTTACGTGACAAACCAGCTCAACCGGAAACACAACATCATGACGATACCCCTCAAAGCACCGCATTTGGAAAAACCCTCTCCCCGAATTTATGATACTATGAATACGAGAAGAATACACTAAGAATTCCCTCTTGCCCGTTAAGAATCAAACAAATTAATGTCTTAAAACCAAGGTACGGCGGTAAGAACGACATGTCAAGCGAAAAACATTTTTTTTTACCTTCGACACCGTGCGTACCACGCGTACATCATCTTTGTGACGGCCCTCACCGCCGCTGAAACAAACGCTTCAAAGATCTTCACACTGTAAACGGTCCTCGTGTTTGAGCAAGCCCCCGGAGGCCGCTCCAGACGCAGTCCACCGCGATCTAGTCTTGTGAGAATCTGCGCAAGGAAAGGTTACGAGTTTTCAGACTTTTTTTACATAAGGGCATCACTGATGGAGTGCTGTCCGAAGAGTGTTAATTCTATGAAATATTTCTCTATACATTTTCAGCTCATCGCCTCTTTCCACGTGCCAAAATAACTCACGTCCAATTTCTCGTCCTCTCCGGTACAGCGCAGTACACTGGAATTCTGCGTATATTCCGACGGATCAACCAGGCTCTCGAATGAAGGCAGCTTCCACCAGGGAATATCGCAGCTTTTCGTCCAGGTTCCACTATTGAAATACGAAAATTCCCCTGTCCCATTGCTTGCCGTAAAACGTTCAGCATCCATGCCCTCATGTGTATGCCCCATAATGACGGCGCGGACGTCTTGGTGATGGCGGGCGATAAGCTTCGAGGCTTCCTGATAATTATCCGTTCGGTGAAAAAATCCTCGGGATTGCGGGCGCGATTCGATATTCTGCAGGAAGTCCTGCAACTCATAATCACTGCCGTTATAACGCGAGAAGAGTTGTTCCCACTGCATCTCGCTCAAATCCTGAAACACCTTGTCAAATTCTCGTTTAAAGTCCGGATTACCGCAAAGTTCTTGTATGCGCTCGCGGACAGCATGGATCTTAAAATCATGTGTCAGGCTCTCGACGTCGCGATGCCGCAGGCTGCGGGTTTTAGGCTGCCAGCCCATGATAAAAGTTCGCACATAGTCTTTCAAGGGAATGCGGAAATTTTTCAAAAAGATTAGGAGTTCGGCGGCAAATTCTCCAGTGACCAGAATGTCATCGCAGAGCAGTGCCGACAGCGCAGCCTTCCACATGGGTCTGGCATTATCGAGCAAAGGATAGCGTTCCTCCAGGCTATTGAAAAAATGTTCGACAAAGTAAGTGCCCCAGCAGCTGTTCAGGCGGTTAAACGTGAAGTTGATCGGAGTCTCGATCTGATTGTCGTCGGAATACTGATGTCCGTGAATGACAAACAGGCCGCCCTCTTTATACACTAAGCCGAATTTAAAATTCCTGTGCGTCGCCCCGATCCGCTGCGTAAAGGTGTTGAGAACGCGGTTCCAGGCAAAATCAATATCGTGGTTTCCAGGAATCAGAACAAGCTCATTATCGTGTCCGTCAAGAAACGTTTCCAAGGCAGTAAAGACCTCAGGATGTCCGGCAATCGCTTTCTGGAGCCGGAGCGTCGATTCTGACTCGGTTGTTCCCAAAAACTTCTGCGGCGGTGCAGACTTGCTCTCTAAGTGAATCTGAGGGAAGTCAATCAAATCGCCATTAATAATCAAGCGGGCTCCACCCAAGCTGGAAAGCTCTTTCAAAAATTGCACGAAATCTTCGGTCGCCTCTTGATCGAAGTCTTCATGACGGCTGTGCAGGCCCTCTCCAAGATGGAGATCGCTGATGATAAATCTTGGTTTCACACTCACAATACTCACTCCTTATACGCTTGAGTCACTCCCGGACTGCAGCTTATGGCCTCGACAGACCTTTCCGTTCGATGTCGCAGCAGAATCCGGGCTTGCCGTGAGTCTTTTCCTCAGCCTCTGTCTGCCGGAGCACAGCAGCGCCCCCAGAAGAGCGCCGGCTGCATTTGCGAGAACATCAGCCGCCGAAGGTATCCGTTTCGGAATCATGTACTGCGTCAGCTCAATACAAAGACTGAAACCGGCCCCAACCGCTACGACAATGCAGCACGTAATGCGTCCAGAGTAGAGGAAGACCCGATCGAGCACAAGAAAAATTATCACCCCTACAGGAAGAAAGAGAAAGATATTCACAAGAATGTCCCCAAAAAGGATCACTTTCGCAAAGACGATGGGATGATGGTGCTGTAAAGGATAGAGCAGAATTTCCCGAATTCGTCCGGAGGGAACGATCATGATGACCCATTCCTGCAACGCGCGTCCCCGAAGCCCCAGCGTAGCTGTCACAAGGATTCCGGCGTAGAGGAGTACAAGTCCCCAGAGCATTTTTTTTCTCATTACGTGAAACACGTCGTTACAGCGCCTTCCGACGTTTCAATATCCAAGTCATCAGTTCTCCTGTGCGGCTTTCTCAACAGCGCGTATCCGTCCTCTTCTGACAGCTTTCACGAATAACCAACCGGGGAGCGATTTTCTCTACAACAGGCGGGGAAGAACGCGGTTTTTCCATAAGACGCAGGAGAAGTTCAACAGCCCTTGTCCCCATTTCGCAGGTATGCTGATCGATAGTTGTGAGCGGAGGAATCGTCCGGGTTGAGAGCAGCATATTCCCGCAGCCCAGGATCGAGATGTCATGAGGGATTCTATAGCCGGCTTCTTTCAGAGCATCCATCAGATACAGCGCAATATCATCAGAAAACACAAACATCGCGCTCGGCAGATCCCCTGAGCGAATCCAGTCGCGGATTTCCTGAACCGGATCTTTACGGAGCTTTTGCGACATGTCCCGGACATGGGCGCTGGTGACCTCCAGCCCGGCATCACGCAGGGCCTGCAGGCAGCCTTGCAGACGTTTTAACGGAGACGGTGAATTCGTATCACTGGTACAAAAGCCGATCCGCGTATGGCCTAACTCGATCAGATAACGAATGGCAGAATATCCCAGTGCAAACTGGTCGCAATACACGGCGGAAAAATGTGTGCCTTCAGGCGCGTAGTTCAGCATCACACACGGAAATCTCCGGCGGCTGACAAGGGACAGTTCCTCCTTGAGATAGTAGGGCGTCACCACCAGCAGGCCGTCCATGTTGCCATCGCGCAGGAAGTCCGGCAGATTGGCCGATCCGTCGCGCATCGTGGTCAGAAGGATATGATAGCTTTTCTGCTTTGCGCATTCGAGGACGGCATCTGTAATCTCCACATAATAGGATTCCAGCAAGTTTGGAACCAGCAGCCCGAGAATATGCGTTTTTCCGGATACCAGACGAGTGGCCGAGGCATTGGGCTGGTAATCAAGTTTTCGAACAGCCTCCATCACTCGTTTTCGAGTTTCCTGACGGATGTATCCTTTCTGATGGATTGCACGGGAAACCGTGCCCGGAGACACACCGGCCAACCTCGCGACATCATAAATTTTCGCCCCCATGCTTTCCACCCTTACAGCCCCCGTTCTTTATATTCAGCATAAAAATTTTTACGAAAACGTTTTTCTTTACATAGAGGGATATGTCAACAGAAAAGGTCTTTCGCCTAGTGTGAAGGTGAAATTCCTCCCTGTTGGAACAGGCTGATCTCTCAATATCGTTATCACTGTAAAAAAACGTTTTCTGCAAAAAGCGTATAATTTACCAAAAATAGATTGTCAAGCTAAGTATTATATGAGAATTTAAATAGTATTCAATAAATTTTTCAGAATGCGCGTCACGAAAGCGTGTGGCGATTCTCTCTATCACCCTGACCGGGAATACTCATGCAGAGACATCGTGTAGTCGTTGTCGGGTCCACGACCATTGATAAGGTTATTCAGCATGCAACAAGCGTCTGGAAGCTGGGAGGAGTCACGACCTATGCTGGTCTGAGCTTTCAGCGACAGCATGTCGAGACGACCATTCTGTCCAATGTCGCCACCCGGCACAAAGGGATTCTTGAGACCCTTCGCCGCAGAGGGCTGCGCGTATCCTGCGACAGCAGCAAGGCAACAACCTGTTTCATTCACGATATCAAGGGAGACCATCGTCGCCAGCAGCTTCTCTGCACCGCCGATCCTATCCAGATTGCCCGCATCATTCCTCTCCTTCACGCTGCGGATCTCTTATCTCTCGGGCCTCTGTTCCCAGCAGACCTCGAAAGCGAGCAACTCGAGCTGCTCCGGCACCGTGTTCCCTGCATCAGCCTTGACCTGCAGGGTTATGTCAGAGAACAACGGCGTGGCCTGGTTCATCCCGCCGTCTCAGACTTGCTGCCTCATGCCTTGCGCGTCGCAGACATCATCAAAGCCGACTATACTGAGTTGAGCTATATTCTCGAACGATATGAGATCAGCCTTCCCAGACTCATGCGCCGTTTCAGCATTCAGGAAATCGTCGTGACGCAAGGATCTCAGGGGGGTATTGTGAAAGATATCGACGGGAACGAGCTCCGCTACAAAGCCTGTCCGGTCAGCGTTGACGGGGATTCAACAGGCGCCGGTGACGTATTTTTTGCGACCTATTTGACGCAGCGGCTCTTTCACGGGCAGCCGGCCGAAGATGCGGCAAACACAGCTGCCCGGCAAGCCGCCCGGCAGGTGGAAGGGACCTATATCACAGCCGATGAATTACGCCTCCCTGCACAGATTCTTGCCACAGAACAACGACACGGAATGTACGCACGCTCCAGAAAAGCATCGAGGACGGCAAAACGCCACTGAAGCAACGAAAGCGCCGGCCAAAGGGACGCAGAGTATTTTCCTGCAATACTTCGATCAAAAATTCTTGACAGAATCCTGAAAATTCGTTGTTTTGTTGGACACAGTGGAACGAAAGCGATGTCTTGTAATTTTCAGCCGACAACGACAAATGATTTTGATGACCCGAAAATCCCGGCAGCGCGTTATTGCCATCGTCAGTGCGGGTGTGGTGGAGTTCTTTGCGTGCGTCCTGCATGCAGATGTCCCCATTCGTCATGAACTTGCGCCCGCATGGTCTTGGTCGTCATACCGATATGCGCATGATGACTATGTCATCAATGAGACGGAAGCTCCGTCTATCTCAGCTCATGACGAATACACACGTCATCGCTTCTCCCTGGCCTACTCGTTCTTTTTTACCCCGATTTCTGATACGCCAGACACGCCGATCCGCTTAGAGCCATTTTACGCACGGCCCGCAAGTCTTCGCCTGGAGCTGAGCGTTCAACCCGAATATACAGCGTCTCACGTCTTTCAGAATACGGCAAACGCCTATCGTGCGCTCAGCTCCTCCTCTCCCCAGCAGCGCCGTGTCGCTCTCCGCCTTGAGCTGCAGCCCTGGACCTCAACCGGGCTCACGTTCATGCTTGATTCGGCCGAACGCGAAGAAGATGTGACGCTGGCAAATACCTTCGGTCTGCTCGGCGACGGAAAAAGCGATGAGATTCGACGGCAATACGGTTTTGGCCTCTCACGCTATCTCAGCGATCATTTTCGTGTTTCAGCAGATATCGCCGCCCTTGATCGGGAGTACGCAGCCGTAAAAACACACTGGACCGCAGAAACGCCTCTGTCGAGAACACAGGTTCATGACTCCACAGAAGCTGATGGACGGGAGCTGCGCCTGCTGGGAATCTATATTTTTCATAAGCGGATCAGAACCCGTCTAGGGTATCGTTATCGTCAGACTGACGGTCATTCCACGACCATGACTTCGCACGACGATCGCGCCCCACTCGGAGCATCATTCTATGACGATACGCTCTGCGAACAGATGTTCACAGTATCGACAACATGGTTTTTAAAGTATACGACTTCCCTGCAGCTTGGCGGATCGTTTGCCCGCCATACGCTTGAGCGGAACTATAGGCCCGATCAGATAATGACTTATGCATGGGATGCCTGGTCCCTCAGTGGTCGTATTTCCCATGATATCCGTCGTCGTTTCGGGCTCTGGCTTGCGTATGAATTCAGCAGGCAGGATGGAGAGGTCGAGAATCGGCATCCTCAGACTGAGGGCAATCCGCGAACGATCTTTCACACGTATTCGAATATGCATACTGTGCAGACAGGCGTCAATATCCGTCTGTAGAAGCTTGTATTGATAGATGTATACACGTCATGTAATAACATATCTCGGATTTTGAGCTGGAGCGCAATCCGGTTGTCAAGATCGTAGAGTAAAAGCTGTTGCTTGAGAGAGTCATGGAACGATTAAAACGAGATCATCGTCGTGAAAAACGAATCGATTTGGAAATTCTCATCGATGCCTGTGATGAAGAAGAACGCGCTATGGGTTGGTATTATTACCTTGACGGCTCGCTGACCTTCCCTTTTGAAGCGATCTGCTTGCGCGAGCACCCAAAGTCGCCTTTACAAAAAGGCGATGCCGTGCGCGTAACAGGAATGGCTGATGAACACAAATGTTTACGGGAGATCTATGTCCAGGTCGAACAGGGCGACGAAGACAGTCTATTCGTTCCTCTTGCCCAACTCCGAAGCACAAACCCCGATGCACAAACACGCGAAGCCCTTGAAGACTGGCATTACTGGATAGGGCGGGGGTATGGTTTTTAGCGGGGCAGACCAGCCTACGGTTCCCGGTGCAGGTCGTCAGGAAGCTTGAACCCCAGTACTGCCGTTCCTTTTTCTTCCGTTTCATTTGATTTTTGTGCAACAAGACTGAATGAAGTTATGCCTATCGTAGACAAATCAGCGTATCGGCCGATCGCAGCCTTTAAAAATTGCCATTTTCACACAATCTATCCCTCACTTTTTCGTACAATTCGTGGTGTCACGTTCTCCCGCGAGCGCATTTCAACGCCTGACGATGATTTCCTCGATCTCGACTGGGCCCGACATGGGTCTACCCGGCTCATTCTCACGATTCACGGGTTGGAAGGCAGCTCGCGTTCACGCTATATCCCAGGCATGATCAAAGCGTTTGCGCGTCGGGGGTGGGATGGAGTCGCGCTGAACCTGCGAGGGTGCAGCGGTGAACCCAACCGCCTTCTGCGCAGCTACCACAGCGGCGCAACCGACGACGTCGAGACTGTCATCACGCATATTCTCACGCATTATCCTGCTTACCGGGAGATCGCGCTGATCGGATTCAGCTTAGGAGGGTGCCTCACGCTGAACTATCTTGGAGAACGGGGGTCTTCACTTCCCGAGGAAATGCTTGGGGCAGCAGCTGTGTCAACTCCCTGCGATCTGGCTACGTCAGCCGAACGACTCTCCGAAGCGGGTAATACCATGTATCTCAAAAATTTCCTGCGCTGTTTCCGAAAAAAAATCCGACTCAAAATGCGACAAATGCCTGATAAAATCAGCGATAGGAATTTTCATGAAGTGACCAGCCTGAAAATCTTCGACGACCGCTATACAGCCCCGATTCACGGATTCAGGAACGCCGAAGATTATTGGGCACGCTGTAGTCCGAAACGACTTCTGGCCGGCATTCACATCCCGACGCTTCTCTTGAATGCCTTAGACGATCCGTTTCTGGCGGAGGCCAGCTATCCGCTAAAAGAAGCTGCTTCCCACCCATATCTCTTTCTGGAGATGCCAGACTTTGGCGGACATGTCGGATTTATGGCCCGCCGTCCAGACGGAGAATACTGGCATGAGACCAGGATCTGCGATTTCGTCCAAACCCTTACTACCCACTCCTGACGCTCCAAAGCACCATACGCATCGTGTACATGAGAAATATCATTTCCTGAATTCAGGCAGCAATATTTCCTGAAAGTTGTACGAGACGTTGAGAGAAATACACTGTAGGCAGGTGTTCTTCCAAGCTGCGGACTCTCCTTTTCTCATGCTGTTCCTCTGGCCCCAGACCGCACCTCACCGTCATGCAGACTCTCGGGCATAAGAATTGCTTCTATAAATTCACAATTCACTCTTTTTGTCTGGCCCTCTCCCAGAAGCAGGAGAAGCAACCCAGGACGTTCTCTATTTCAAGGGAAGGGCCGGCGAAGAGTGATGTTGAGACTGCGCTCATCATAACAAGAATCGTCCTGAAAAGACTGAAATTCCTGCATCCTGCGGCCTATGCCGTCTTTGCTGGCGAACACCACGAAAGAAACATCGCCCTGCCTTGGCCCGATCCTGCGAGAAGGGAAAGCTGCCGAAGCCGTTGAAATCGATCGGAGCACCTTGTATGTGAACATGAAAAATATTTTTTCCTCACGATAAGATCCATTAAGCACTAAAGACTAGCAGATGTTCACGCACAAGGCTGCCTCGGAGAAAAAGCACACGGCCTGGCCTGCAATTGTAACAAAACGATGAAAATATTCAGATTCCAGTTGACAAGAACAGCAGACCGTGATGTCGATTCTTTCCAGGATTGACCGTTTCAGCAGAGACATGCTTCGAAATTTTTGGCGCTTGCATGGAGTGGCGACACTCGTTTATGTCGTTCCGGTCCGAATATAGCAAAACACAGACAATTTTATATATCTTACGCTGGGTGATGGGCCTGACTGCGCTGGCGGGCGCCATACTCCTGTTGCTGGAGTATGGATTTTATCTTTCGCGCCGGCAGCACGACCAGATCGGAAGCGCGTTGATTCTCATCGGCGTGTTTTTCGTAAACGGATATATTGCCCAACTCTTCATTCGCCGCGACCGATGGCGCTACGCGCGCAGCAATCTCATCAAATATCTCTTTACAGCGTTCATTCTCTTGGACCTCCTGTCAGTATCAGTTTTCCATCTGGACCTCAGGCAAATTCCGGGTGTTCACAAGATCGCCGCGTTGACTCTCCAGGATCCCCACCGCCTTGTGCTTCAGGTCTACATTCTGATGAATATTCTGCGCTGGATCGTCAAAATCGTACAATTCCTGGCCCAGTTCAACAGCTCGCCGGCTCGTTTCATTGTCATGAGCTTCAGCATCACAATTCTCGCAGGAAGCGGCCTTCTCCTGCTGCCAACATCTACGAACGTGCCGTTAAGTCCACTCGATGCCCTTTTTACTGCGACCTCGGCAGTCTGTGTCACCGGACTGATCGTTGTCGACACTGCGACCGCCTTTACACGCAGCGGCCAAGTCATCATTTTGGGACTGATCCAGCTTGGAGGCTTGGGCATTATGACGGTGACGGCCTTTTTCAGTCTTTTTCTCGGCCAGCGCATGAGCGGTAGAGAACAGGTGCTGCTCGGCGATATGCTGAAGACCGACCGCCTTGCCCGGCTGGGGGCCGTGCTGAAAATCGTCCTGCTGACGACCCTGGGCATCGAAGTATGCGGTGCTGTCCTGCTCTACATGAGCTGGCAGGACATGTTTCTCCCCCGACAGGCACTCTACTTCTCCGTTTTCCACGCTGTTTCCGCCTTTTGTAATGCCGGATTTTCCACATTTTCCGACAGTCTCCTGCCCTTTGCAGGACACATACGCATCAATCTCATCATCTGCGCTCTGATCGTTCTGGGCGGGATCGGCTTCAGTACCTTGAGCGAGCTTGGAACATATACGTCCCAGAAAATCGCGCGGAAGAGACACACACGTCTTTCAGTGCAAAGCCGCTTGATCCTCCTCACGACCGCTGTCTTGCTCTTGTCTGCAGCACTCGCCTTTCTTGCTCTGGAACACCACGACGCTCTCAACGAGCAGCCCTTTCACCAAAAACTTCTTAGCGCGCTCTTTCAATCAGTCACTTTACGTACGGCAGGGTTCAACACTGTGGATTTTTCAGCCCTGAACGATTCTACGTTGATGCTTGCGCTCCCGCTCATGTTTATCGGAGCCGCTCCCGGATCGACCGGCGGCGGCCTGAAAGTCACGACAGTTGCCATACTCCTGAGCACAGTCTTCGCTCTTGCCCGGGGACGCTCACGCGTTGAACTGTTTCGCCGAAGCATTCCGGTCAGCGTCTCCTATCAGGCGATTGTCGTTGTCACCCTCTATCTCATCGTCGCTTTCAGTGTCGCCTTCCTGCTGACACTCACGGAAGCCCGACGTCCGATAGCGTTGTTGTTTGAAACTGTGTCGGCTCTGGCGACAGTTGGCGTCACCACTGGTGTAACGCCCGAACTCAGCATTCCGGGTCGCCTTTTACTTATCGGAACCATGTTTTTAGGGCGTATCGGCCCATTTACCCTGGCGCTTGCCATTGGACAGCGGCAGCACAGCGAACGCTACCGCTATCCAGAAGAGCAGGTTCACATCGGATGAAAAAACGTATTGCCGTGATCGGCCTTGGCTCCTTTGGGAGGAGCGCTGCGATCACCCTGACTCAGATGGGTGTCGAGGTGATCGCCATTGATAAAGATTTTGAAAATGTCGATAGTATTAAGGACGATGTCCTGATTGCGATACAGGTCGACGGAACAGATCAGGAATCCCTTGAAGAACAGGACTTACAGCACGTCGATGCCGCTGTGGTGGCGATCGGCACAGATTTTGAGGAAACCCTTCTGACAGTGGCTGCCCTGAAAAAGCTGGGGGTCCCGAAGGTCGTTTCCCGCGCCAGAACCCGCATCCGCAAAGACATTCTGGAACAGGTCGGCTGTGACCGCGTGGTCCTGCCTGAAGAAGAGGTCGGACACAATGTCGCCAAAGAGTTGATCTCGGATATTTTCTTTGATCGCATCGAATTGGGCAAAGATCACAGCATCGCTCAACTGGTCGCGCCGGAAGCGATGCTCGGCAATCATATTGATGAACTGCGGCGGCGTCTGGAAGACTATCAGTTGAATATTGTCACCATCAAACGCCAGACGCCCCGCCGGAATTTCCTGGGGCAGGATACTGTCGAGCACATCATCAGCGTTCCCAAAGCAGACGATATGGTTCTAGAGGGCGACATTCTTGTGCTCTTCGGGCATGATAAGAATCTCAGAGAATTCGCCGATGATGTCGATACTGCTTGAATGATATAATATCATGAAAATCACGGAAAGCGTTTTATCGAGAATCTGGGAGGAACAGCGCCTGCGCCCCGACGGCTTAATGACGTCTGAGGGGCTTCCTGTTCAAATCGTCCGCCGGGGGTGCAAAAATACCGATAACGGTCCAGACTTTACACATGCGCTCATTCGAATCGGCTCACAGCTCTTTGAAGGGGATGTTGAATTACATCTCCACCGCTCCAGCTGGCATGCCCACGGGCACGACAGGGATCCGGCCTATAATCGGACAATTCTGCATGTTGTGTTCTGGGACGATCCGCGCGGCAGAAATCTCCCCGTTTATACAGCAGACGGGACACGTGTCGCGCATCTGCTCCTGCAGAACAGCCTGGCCTTTCCAGTCGAGGTGTTGCAACGGATTTTTGCGGCACGTGATGAGCGGCAAAAGGCAGACTATGAAGACTGCCAGGCACGACTGCGGTATGTGCCAGACGAACAGCTTCTCGAACGCCTGCAGCAGTTAGGGCGCAAACGCCTCTACGATCGGGCCGGACGTTTCGATCTCCGGCTCAACGAATGCGGCGACTTTCAGCAGCTTTTGTATGAAGCGCTTTGCGAAGGGCTTGGATACAGCAGCAATAAAGAGCCGTTTCTGCGCCTGGCGCGGCTCCTTCCCTTAGACACAATTCTGTCACACCTTCCGGATCATGGGGGAAGTCCCGGGCGGTCTCTGCCCTGGATTCAGGCCATGCTTTTGGGCGCTGCCGGTCTGCTGCCCGACTGCCCAGAGGATGACGACCCCGAAAGCCACAGCTATATCAGCGAGATGTTGTCTCTCTGGAACATGCTGCGTCCTTGTCTTGATATTGACGTGATGCCGGCCGAAGCCTGGCATTTCTTCCGGCTGCGCCCCTCCAATTTTCCCACTCGCCGCCTCGCAGCTTTAAGTTATTTAGGGTTTGCTGAACAACGCATTTAACCCCGCACCATCCGGGAAGCAGAATGGCTGCCAACTCAGTGTGGTACAAAAATCTCGTTTTACCATTCCTTG
>PDWI01000279.1_pt1 | contig 81466 bp, 59 predicted proteins | sample 1430891 | NCBI WGS metagenome assembly PDWI01 (sample SAMN01162508, study PRJNA174530) | Oral metagenome, whole genome shotgun sequencing project. | biome: Marine environment; feature: Marine mammal; material: Swab sample of the gingival sulcus; isolation source: swab sample of gingival sulcus... | reverse complement strand
AGGACGCGAGCATGTGGAATATCGTTTTACCCAGCTGCCTCTTACAGCAAGATCAAGATCCTTGAGTCTCTGAAGCAGTTTTTTACGTTTTTCTTTTAAATTTTCAACCTTCATATTTGACATATTTGAAATATAGCATATTATATATACGCTATTCAATAAGAGATAAAAAAAATAACTTAATTTCCACCTAATTTAAGTGAGGAATGTGTGTTATATTTAGTTATGGTGATTATACAGCTTTTGTAGTTGTGTGAAAAAACAAACAGGCTCAGTCTTGCATTTTAAAGAAGCTAACCGGGCTATGACTGCCGAATTCAGGATGGTTCTATTTTCACTTTTTCCGGCGTCACAATACCGCTTGAAACGATCCATTTCATGGCGTCTTCTGCGGTCATGTCCAATATCGTTACATCTTTTTGATCTACCATGATCAGGAAGCCGCTGGTGGGGTTGGGAGTTGTCGGGACAAACACGTTGACGAAACCGTGTCCCAGTTTGGCACCGATCTCACCCTTGCAATCCGTTGTCATTAAACCCAAAACAAAACACTGGCGACGTGGATATTCAACCAGCACAACCTGATTGTACATGTCGACTTTTTGACTCAGGAAGGTAGAGCTGACTTGCTGGATAATTTTGTAAATGCGACTGACAAAGGGAACCTTCATTAAAATCCCTTCACCCGCGTTGAACAGTTTTCTTATGAAATAGCTCTTTACGAGTAAGCCAAGCAACAGGATCCAGAGGATAATAATCAATAAGATAAACGCTTTCACCACCAAAACGACGAATTGTTGATCGGCATAGGGCTGCAAGGGTGTGAGCAGTTTCATGATGGGTTCGAGCAGAATGTTGTTGAGTTGAGTCACCAGAAAGTGAATGAACCAAATCGTGCCGATTAAAGGCAGTAATACCGCTATGCCGGCAATAAAGTCCGTGCGCAAGGCTGTTAGTATTTTCGATTTTCGCGAACTCATGGTGCCTGCCTTCTCATAACCTTTCGCTCAATGCAGACCCTGCTCCCAAAACAGAAATACAAGACAGGAGATACCGTGTCTGTAAGTTGATAAGGCCTCATGGCTGATTGTTGATAGAGCTGATCATGTAAAGGATGTTGAAAGTGGGCCATGATTCGAGCAAAACCTCCCATGACATTTCCTGAGAGCAGGATGGCCCTGTTCCTTTAAGGGTAAAATCATCCAAATGGAATCCGTCCCCGAAAACACTCCCGTCAGAGTGCAAATAAAAGCGAATTTGCACATTTGATTGGTTATTGAGTGCAGGGAGAGTCGTACTGTAGAGCTCCCAGTTAGATTGAGTCCCGTTAAAGGAATCTTCGCGAACCCAGCTGCCGCCGTCAATTCGGTATTCGAGATAAACGTAATCATAGCCGGTTTCCAGATCGAACTTACACCAAAATGAAAGGTTGACATCCTCTGCATCGGTCAAGTCAAGTATCGGTGAAACCAGGTAGGTATCTTGGTTAGCCGTATAATTGCCGCCTGGACTATCACTCCAGGCATAGGTTCCTGCATGAACGTCCTCATCACTAATAGCCCACGAACCGTCAGCGGTCCAACCGTTGAGACCTTGTTCAAAGTCGTCTTCAAAGAACGCGCAATAGGGTTTTAAGTATATATTGCTGGTGACAGCCTGGTTTTCCTGAACCTGAACAGCCATAACCGTTTCGGGTCGATAGTTTTCAGCTGTGAATTCCAGATCATAAGTGCCAGGCGTTACATACAGGCGATAGGCTCCACCTGCATCGCTGGTCGTTTCAAAATCACCGGCACGGACTGTGGCCGTGACAGGAGCATAACTGCCTTCCTCTCTGATGGTTCCTTCAATATAGGTGGTATCGGAAAGAACGTGAATGAAACAGGAAGTAATGGATCCCCAGTTGCCGTCGGCGTCCTTACCCTGTACGAAAACAGGGTGGGAACCGACTCCCAGAGAGGTCAAATCGATATCCGCTTCCGCTTGTTCGAGGTAATGATCCCATTGACCATCGACAGGGGTCATGTTCAGAGGTGTTGATCCGGTAATAAATGGAGGTGTTCCAATGGTCAATCTGGTTTCAACAATATTTTGATAAGGCTCTGTTCCGTTACTGGTTGCATAGAGTGAGTCATCAAACGTAGCTGTAATTTTACCCTGAGCCTGTCCCATTTGTGTATAGGCAATGGAATGCGCGTTGGGGCCTTTACTGATCATATAGGGTGCACTGCAAGACTTAATGGCGTAAAGCATCATCTGTATATTGTCCGGTAAAATGGTGTTTTCAAAAACGGAGCAATCCTGGAAGAAGGCTGTGCCTAGCTCAATGGTGTAACTGGGGACACCAAACTCACCATAGGCAAAATCTTTGGTTGCACCGTCTACCGCACCGAAGGAACCTCCGGGATTGTACCCATTGAAATAGGCCAGTTTCCTTGCATATCGATAAAGGCCGTTTTCATTGGGAGGAGGTGTTGAGGGGCTGTAACCCCATGGCCAGAGAACGTCACCGCCATAGCTGTGTATATCGAGAAAGACGCCCACAGTATCGAGGGGAGCTGGGGATACGAGGTCGTCTGCACGTTGATCGGGGATAACAAGTCTGGCGAAATCTATGATGGCCTGTGTCTCAGGTTCAGATGCGGCAGAGGAGCCGTGATAAGTAACACTACACGGTGAGCTGCTCGAACCGCCACAGCAATTCCATTGGAAGGGAAAGTTTCGGTTTAAATCTATTCCCGGACCATCGGGAGCTGTGCCGCTGCTGCACTCGTCTGAGTTGGTGTTTTTGCGCCATGAAAGACCCGTTTCCGCTTTTTTTCTGCCATCGGGGTTCGCGTGGAGCACCAGGTAAATATCCCTGTAATCCAATAACCAGGTGGCATCGGCATCGCGGCCGTAGTTTTCCAAAAGGTATTCGGCAAACCGGGACATCAGCTCCGCGGTTGTGTATTCTCTTGAATGAATGGCACTTATAGCCATGAAAACGGGCTTTTGAACAGTGATTTGCCGATTTGATAAATGTAAAACCATGATGGGATAGCCTTGATCGGGGTCTTGAGTTTTTTCCCAGGAAGAACCGATCTCTGTCCATTCTGCTAAATCGGGGTAATCTGAAACCAGCTGTTGCGCCATGAGATAGGTTTCTTCAACGGTACGATAACAGGGGTAGCCAGGAATACCGGCACGCTGTCCGGGTATGCTGTGCCTATGTGCAGCTAACTTTTCTGTTTTCTTGAGATCCAGTTCTAACTGAAAACCCTCTTCAACTAGGCGATCCATCAAGTCCATGTTCACCTCAAGAAGGAAGTAACCTTCGTTCTGGTGAAACTCCCAGGGAGCTAAAAGAGAAGCCATTGCTCTGCCTTTTTCCAGGTTTGGGTAATAGGCCTTGACAACCCAGGGTCCTTCTTCAGGCCAACTTTCGTTTGCGAGGACCGGTTTGGTAAAGAGCAGGAACGCGAAAACTTGAAATAGCACAAAGGGTAAAATGGTCAATTGCGGGCTTTTTGTTTTCATGTGGCACTCCTGTTTCTAGCTCTGTCTCCAATAATAGCTTATCGCATGGATTATAATATGGATTTAAAGATTTGTATACGGGCTTACAAGCCGTAAAAAAAGATAAGTGGCAGTTAAATAAAAGGGTTCTCTCAGGGTCCGACTTGCCGTCAATGAGTTCTTAACTCTCGAGAGGTACCAGGGAAGAATGAACAGGAGCATGGTACTTGTCTGGCTGAACGAGGTTCAAAAATACTTTTTCCAATGATAGGCGTATTGAACACCGCCCAGTAGAAGAGCTGTTCCTACTGACAGCAGGATGGAGGCGTGAAAAAGAGGGTCTTCGAGGAACTGGCCTAAAAGGATACCCAAGGGAGCGAAGAAAGCGATCATGGCGTAGGTTTTTACTGAAAAAACACGATACAGAGGAATGGGTTCTTCCATTCTGCTCAAGCGAAACAGGTTCTGTTTTGCAAGTTTCCCAAACAACACAATTCCCTTAAAGTAAGCAATCAGGCTGACCAAAAGAAGCAGAATCAACCATTCCCATTTTTGATGGAGACGGAGAGCGGACTGCGCTCCCAAAAGGACGAGCCGAATGCCCACGCAAACCCAAAAGGTCGTTGCCAAACCAGCCAATAAACGTGCAGATCCCATGGCTTTCATCTCACAGGGAAATTAAAGAAGGTTGAGGGAAAGGGCTCGTTCTTCAATGTGAAGTGCCACCACTCCTTGCGATAGGCTTTAAATCCATATTTTGTCATCAGGAGGTTTAAAAGCATTCGGTTTGACCTTTGCTCAGCATGAATGCTTGTGTCCTGGACCCAGGAAACAGGGCCAAAGAAATCAAAGGGAGATCCCATATCGAGCTCCTCTCCTGTTTTTGAGTCTATAAGAGTCAGATCCACCGTACTTCCCTTGGAGTGACCGGAGCGACTGGCGATATATCCTTCGGCGAACAACCTGTTTTTAGGCACATGGGGATAATACTGTTGCTTTGTTTGGGTGTCAGTCAGATCTTTTGCCCATTCAATGAAGTGATTGACTGCTTGTTGAGGTCGATAGGCATCCAGAATTTTTAACTCCAAACCAAAAGGCGCGAGCTCTCTCTGAACTCCTTTTAATGCCTCAGCCGCAGGAATAGAGAGAATGCACTTGTTGTCTTCATAGCCGTTAATTTTTTTACCGACAAAATTATTGGTTCCAAAGTATTTTAAATCAATGGAAATGCCGGGTATAACCTCATCGAGATAAATAAATCCATCTGGCAGTGTGTCAGAGGACATGGAAGGGCTGAGAATGAGAGGGAGTAAGATAAACAGGGATTTCCTCATGGTTTCTACCTCCAGAGTCCGTAAATTGATGCTTACAATCATAACAGTGTTGCGAGTTTTTTCACTAAAAAAGCTGGAATCTGTGTATAGTTAACGTTTGCACGAAGCTATCTGCTCAGTTAGTATCCGATCCAATGAAGTAAATAGCGATAAAAAGAGCTGTTTTTTGTGAATTAAAATTCATGGAAGAAAGAAGATGACATTTCTGAAAATAACAACACTTGCTATTTTGATATGCCTGTTGGTCTTTTTAACAGTCAGGCCAACTTACCAGGACAATCATCTTCAAATTGCAGTTGCCAGTAATTTTTCCGAAGCGATGAAGGCCTTAGCTGCCCGATATGAAGAAAAAACGGGTCTCACTGTGGTAATCAGTGCGGGCTCTTCCGGTAAACATTACGCTCAAATAACACACGGAGCTCCCTTTGATCTGTTCTTCTCTGCCGATAGACTTCGACCAAAGTTATTGGAACAAGAGAATAGAATTGTACAAGGGAGTCGAGTGACCTATGCCTTGGGTCAGTTAGTTCTTTGGAGCCCTAATCCAAAATTAATTGATTCCAATGGTGAAATTTTGAAAGATATCTCTTTCAGTCATATAGCGATAGCCAATCCAAAACTGGCACCCTACGGATTGGCAGCTCAGCAAACTCTGCAGGCATTGAACCTATGGGAAAGCATGAAAGACAAATTGGTTTTGGGAGAAAATATTGGTCAGACTTATCAATTCGTGAAAAGTGGCAATGCTTCTCTGGGTTTTTTGGCTCATTCACAAATTATCAGGCCGGGCGATGCCGGAAGAGGCTCTTTTTGGAAGGTTCCCGAAAACCTCTACCAGCCTATTGAGCAGCAGGCCGTTCAACTCACCGATCACCCTCATGCAGCAGCGTTTCTGAAATTCATGAAAAGTAAAGAAGCTCTGGATCTTGTCCATCAATACGGATACCTTACCGACTAATGCACAACTCCGCCGATTTCACTTCACTCTTAATAACGTTAAAGCTAGCAACTTTAACAACTTTTGTTTTATTGGTGATAGGAACACCTTTGGCCTGGTGGCTATCCCGGACGCGATGGCGCTATAAGTTTCTATTGGAAGCCGTGGTCGCTTTGCCCTTGGTTTTGCCTCCTACTGTGCTGGGCTTCTATCTTTTAATTGTACTTGGGCCCAGAGGACCGGTAGGTAAACTGACCCAGTGGTTTGGAGGAGAATCCTTGGCTTTTACCTTTACCGGATTAGTTGTGGGTTCTGTCATCTATTCCATGCCTTTCGTTGTGCAACCACTACAGGATGCCTTCTCAGCCATTGGAAGCAGACCTCTGGAAGTTGCCGCAACATTGCGGGCAAAACCACTTGATCGCTTTTTTTCTGTGGCCCTTCCTCTCGCCTGGCCGGGCTATTTAACCGCGGCTGTCCTCGGTTTTGCCCATACGCTGGGAGAGTTTGGTGTGGTTTTGATGATTGGTGGCAATATTCCAGGAAAAACACAGGTCGTTTCTATTGCTATCTACGATCATGTGGAAGCTTTGGAGTACGGCCATGCCCATTGGCTTGCAGGCGGTCTGCTGATTTTTTCTTTTGTTATATTAACACTCGTCTATGCGATTACTAAAAAGTCGAAGGCGGGTTCAGATTGAGTATACACGCCAGATTTCATATTAAGAGAAGTGAATTTGAGTTCAGAGGAGAATTGACAATTCCGCGTAAAGCCATTACAGCATTGCTTGGCCCTTCAGGCTGCGGTAAGACAACCTTGCTGAGAGCCATTGCGGGATTAGAAAAACACCCCGACGGCTATTTAAAAATAGGTAGTACAGTTTGGCAGAATGAACGTATTTTTATTCCGACACACTTGCGTCATTTGGGTTATGTTTTTCAGGAGCCAAGTCTTTTTCCCCATTTGGATGTAAAAAACAATCTACACTATGGTTCTAAACGTATACCGGAGAGAAAACGCAGGGTTTCTGTGCAGAAAGCCATAGAGTTGCTGAGAATCGAGCATTTACTTGACCGAAACACACAAACCCTGTCCGGCGGAGAAAAGCAGCGAGTTGCCATTGCCCGGGCTCTTGCAGCCAGCCCTCGTCTGCTTTTAATGGATGAGCCCCTGGCATCACTTGATACAGCAAGTAAAAATGAAATTATACCCTATTTACAAGCTTTGCACCGCGAATTGGAAATTCCCATTCTCTATATCAGCCACTCCCAGGAAGAAGTGGCCCGGCTTGCTGACTATGTGGTCCTTATGCGGTCTGGTGAAATTATTGGGTCGGGAAATGTTTATGAAATGTTCACCAGGCTCGATCTCCCTCTTGCTCATGACTCTCATGCAAAGGCTTTAATTACGGCCCAGGTTCAAGGGCACGATGATGCGTACGACTTGACGTACCTGAACTTTCCCGGTGGTCATTTCACCGTCAATAAAAAAGCGCTAAAAATCGGAAGTATGGTTCGCTTGAGAGTGCTTGCTAAAGATGTCAGTATAACGCTTCAACGACAGACGGGAACCAGTATCTTAAATATCTTTCCCGCAGAGATCGAGGAAATTAGAAAACAGGGTCCGGGACAAATGATCGTTCGGTTGAACGTGAACGGTGTGACTGTACTATCCAGACTGACCCGAAAATCCGTGACACACCTGAGTTTGGAAAGAGGAAAGCGCGTTTTTATTCAAGTTAAGAGCGTGGCATTGTTAGCTTAGACTCACTGAGCCGGCTGGCTTGACATATCTTCGGGTAAAGGTTTTTTTGTGAAATCGGCAGTGTGTTTTCTCCATTAATCCATGTTCGACTTGTTGCGTGTCATTTTCGTCAATCCATGCGGTTGATTTGCATTTTTGGCCTATTCCTTGAACCCGCTGTTCCTTTTGAGTAATGCGAAATAATGACTCTCGTGTGATGTTTATCGATCATGTACAATAAAACGACAACTCTATAGATAGGTCATTAAACTGCTGTGTTTCTCTAACAGGCTTTTTGCCGGATCCTCTTCGCCGATTGCGTTGAACAAGTCAACCTGCTTCTTCAATAAAACCGCTTGATAATATTTCAGGTTGTACTTTTTCAGTGTCTTAAAAGATTGTTTCGTGGCTTTTATGGCATCTTGAGCCTTTCCAGATAAGGGCAGCATCGCATTGGAACACATAGCCAGAGCGTGGTGGAAAGGCAGGTTGAGAGGGTGATTGGGCAGTGGACGATAGTCGTAAAACTCGTCCAGCCAGGCTCTGGGAGGAACTTGAATTTGAGTCCAGATGACCTGGAGAGCCATAAATAAAAATAATTTACGCGGATAATTGACCCTTGGCAGGGAATAAACACCCTCTTGATACTTGGCAACTATTTCAGACGCTTCCTGAAGGCGATTATTGAAAAGGGCGTCTTCCATGATGGAAAGGTGAACATAGATTTTATAGGAATCCAGCCCGAATCGATCGATGTATCGATCCGCCATGTGAAGATACTCATCAGCACGGTGATCGGGCGCGGCTTTCCTTTTAATCAGGAACAAAGCCAGAGATTTCATGATCATGACATTGGGTGAAACTCGAAACCGGGATTCTCCTTTCTTTGTGGAGTCCAGATAAGACAAGCCCTTGTGAAACTGACCACTCATGTAATTTAAAAAAGCAAGGATGATTAAAAAAGGAATGGGTGAGATTTCTTCTTTTTTGTATTGCTTTATGTAGAGGATGGTTTGTTTCAAGTTATTGGCCAGGAAGGAGGACAGAACGGAGTAGTACTGATAATTTGCAAGGTGGGGTACATAGTTAAGGGCCTTGAAAACAGCACCTTGAAAAGCATAAGCATCAGCAAAGGCCTCCCATAGGAGAATACCTTTTTCAATTTCCGAATCAGCTTTTACGCGTGCAGAGCATTTCTGGCTGAGTTCAAGAAGCTTTTTGTTGACCTCCAGAGCGGTGGCGTAATTTCCCTTTTTACGATGGGCTGAAGTCAACCCTTTGTAGATTCTCAACGCCTCAATTCGCGTCTTTTTTCCTGAGTTCAGTGTGTTCTCAAAATAGGATATAGCTTCATCGAACTGATGGTCGGCCAGTAACACTTCACCGAGCTTTAAATTGACCAGATTGAGCGTATTTTTACTTTTCGACAGGCTCATAAAACCCAGACATTCTTTGTAAAGAGAGATGGCTTTAGCTGTGTTTTTCTGTTCAAGGGCAAGATTACCGGAGAAGTAGGCGTATTTTGTGGCTTGAACAAAGCTGCGGCATCTGGAAAAGTGGTGAGAGAGTTGTTCCAGGAAAAGACTCATCCTGTCAAAATTGAAAGCAGCTTGACCTTCTTTTTGTGTGTTGTATATCAGTTCGATGGCTTTGGCTGCTTTTCTGTGGAGGTCTGTTTTTCGTTGATCGTTCAGACTGTTGTATATGTGCTGTCGTAAATCGCCATTTTGGAAATAGACCTTGTGAACAGGCTCCTCCTCTTCCCTGAAAACATCCGTTTTCACCAGTGCCATCAGTGTGGAATAAAAGCTCTCCTCATCCCAATGCAAAAGCTCCTGAAGCCAGGGCAGCTCAAATTCATTGCCAAAGATACATGCAGATTCAACAAATAGCAGGGCGTTGTCAGGCATCTTTTTTATCTTTAGTAAGAGAGCCTGATGAATGGTGTGAGGTACCTTGATTTCTGCTGCTTGTTTAATACCCAGTTTCCCATTTTGGATATGAAGGTTGCTCTCTTCATAAAGCTGAGTAAATAGCTGAATGGAAAAGAGTGGATTACCGTTGCAGTTTGTGGCTATGAAGTTTTCCAGCTCTTTGGTAAACGGGATGTCACTGTTGACTGGAATCATCGATTGCAACAGGGCTTTAATGAGTTTGCGGCCAAGAGGTTTCAAATGAATGTGATGGGTTGGCTCCCGGTCTTTAACTCGGTCGAGGAAATTGATAAGGGCACAATTGTCGTGGTGCTCTCTGGTGGTTAGAACCGCCAGGAATTGGGGTGCGTTCATCTGTTCTATGAAAAGAGTCAGCCAGCCATAAAACCTCTCTGGAGCGAGGTGGACATTTTCAAGAACCATGATAACAGGGCCCTTTTCTGAAAGTTTGCGGATGAGTTTAATGAAATTATTTGCCAGTAATTGCAGTTTTCGACCCGATGAGAGGTGTTCCAGGCTGCCCACGCTTTGCATGTCAAAAAAGCGGCCAAGGTAGCGCGAAACACTTGAGAGGAAAGGGTAGATGTCCTTAAAGATCGTTTGAATTTCACTTTGGTTCATTTGCCTGATAAGGTTGTCCATCAGCATGCCAATGGGGTCCTGAGTAGGTGTGTATTGGCTGGAGAATGTCATTTTAAAGATAGTTTTCCTTTCAAAGCTGAGCTTTGATAACCATTCATTGAGAAGAAATGATTTGCCCAGGCCCATTTCAGCCTGGATGGTAAGGATTGTTGGAGCTTTCATGGAAAGACTGTGAACCACTGTTTTCATTTTTTCCAAGTCATGATCTCGACCAACCAGGCAAGGAGGAAGCAGCGGGTCACCAAACCCTTCAAAGGGGTTCAGAGAAAAGTCTTCGGCCTGAATATCCACAACCCTCTTGGGTTGTTGTGGTGTTCGCAGAGCACTTGCGAGGCTTTTAGCTGAGGGAAATCGTTTGGCGGGGTTTTTGTTCAGGAGCCGTGTAATCAATGCTTCCATTTTCGTGGAGATATCCTCTACTTTCTCTCTAATAGGGACAGGCTCTTCAAAGACAATTTGGAAAAGGTAAGAAACCAGGTCTTTAGCATGAAAGGGCAAGTCAAGAGCTAAAATGTTGTAGAGTATAACTCCTACGCTGAACAGATCAGAGCGCGCATCGAGATGGGTGCCTTTTGCCTGTTCCGGACTGAGGAACTGAACGGTTCCCACAACCATTCCTTGCTGGGTATCCACACCCTGCTGAGCATTCATGTGCTTTAAAAGACCAAAATCCAACATCTTAATTTTGAAATCTTCAATCAGGTTTTTTCCTGTTGGGGAAATGAAAATGTTTTCAGGCTTGAGGTCACGATGGATCTCATCAAAGCTGTGGATATGGATGAGTACATCACATAGCTGGCGACAGAGTTCCAGCGCAAAGGTCTCTCGGTCCACGGGAGAAAAAATAAGAGGGTTTTTTTTCATGTCTTCAATGACGCGTCCCAGTGTTTTGCCTTTGATCCATTCCATGGTAAAAAATGGGGGAGAATGGTCAAAGTGCGACTCATATACCTTGACGATCAAATCGTGGTTCATTCTTTTCAGGGCAAAGAACTCTTTCTTGAATCGGTTGAGTGTTATATCAGTGAGATTACTCAGCGTTTTCAACGCGATGGCCTGACCTGTTTCAGGGTGCTCTGCTCGATAGACGATGCCGTTACCACCCTTTCCAAGGACTTCAATTATCTGGTATTTGTGAATTCGATCAGGTATAGATTCAGGGTGATGCTTCATAAAAGGATTCCGGGCAACGCTCTTATTTTAGCTGAGGCGTGATTAAAAGTCCTTAATTAATCTCAGCCGGAGTTGTAACTATACGCTTCCAACGCACAAAGTAAAGGTTTTTAAAAGGTCTATGATCTTCTGTTCATGTTGTTTAGCTTTTGTACGATAATAAGACCGAGGCCATTGGACTCGGGGTTGAGGTCCAATCTAAGCAGACTGAAACGCGCGGCATGTATGCCGGGGTTGGTGAAACCTTTGCTTTGTTCATGAGCCTGATCCCGTCTAGAAGTAAAATACATTGAGTGAGTTATAGTTTATATGGCAACAATTCATGAAGTGCGGACCCAGGTTGCAAGCAGGCACAAGCCGTTTCTTGTGCGTTTTGAGAACGGGTATGTCGTAGAAAAATTGATGGTTAATGCATTTCACATGAATCCGAGAATTTACTATTCAGATTACTTGAAAGATCACCCCAGAGGAATTGTGTTTCATGAAGATTTTTGTGTTCGAAAACCACAGGCTGCACCTGTGATGCACACCCCTGAGGGCCTGTTTACCGGAGAACAGGTCTGGGAGCACCCTGACTACTCTAGTAACAAGGTTTTGAATAAATTCTCAAAACAGTTCGGACCTGAACTCATGCCCTGGCTTGTCTTTCGAATTAAAGGCTCAGCAACTTCCATCAATCAGTCTCTTTACACCGCTTTTTCTCGGCTGACAAAATGGGCCTTGGATCTTGCGGAAGAGCACGAAGTCAAAATGGTCGAACTCTCAACAAAGTACATGCTCTACAGCAGTCGAAATAAAGACAAGGCGATTCCCCTAAAAGGCGACCTCGTCACACTTCAGGACAATTACAATGTATATGTCCAGTTAATGCCTGAACTCTCGTTTGTGCAGTTAAAAGAAGAAGCCGAAAGTACAGATAATCCAGAGCAAGAGTCAGACAACCCCTCAAGTGATCCTGTTCTGGACTTACATCCTGATTTGTTAGCGATGTTCAGTGAATTCAACCCGTAAAATACAGTGCCCCCATGACAACCCAACTGAAACCCTGCTGACCCTTTATCAAAAAAAATGAAACACATTGGTTTGTGTGATTTTGGCAAAACACAGCAATTTGCATTTCTGTCGGAATCGCTTATGTTGAGCAAAGCGTTTTGAGTTTAACGAGACGTTTTGGAGACAACACTTTGAATTTTATCTTCCATTGTTTGATCCCGATCGATTCTTGTACCGAACCGCAGGGTGGATGTGATTCGTGGTGCTCCCATGTCGTGAATTTTCTGATGGCATTCCTTGACGGCGGCCATGGCAACATCCCAATCCCCTTCGATATTGGTGCCATAGGCATGCAGCTGGGTCTTGAGACCGGCTTTCTGGAGAATTTCTTCACAGGCTGAAATGTATTTGCTGACAGAAACACCGATTCCAATGGGAACTAAACACAAATCCATGATGACTTTCATACTTCTCATCCTTTTCTTATAAGTCTTGCACGTGAATGAAGTTTAGCAATATAACCTTCCGGGCACAAGTCAATACAGATGGCAAACAACGATCCCGTTGTAAAATGATCATGCGTTTTAGCTTTCCGCATTTTTTTTAGGACTCTCTGGGTGTCATTGTTTGATAGATACCCTGTCTCAAGATAAGGACAGTCCTTTCTGATTGGAGGTGCGACGCCGGGAGGCGTTGTCGATACAGAGAAAACAATTGGTTTTGGAGTAGAGGTTTTTCTGTATAAGCCGGGCTATTCCATCTCTTCTATTGAAATACACAACGATTGAGTCAACATAGTGTTATACTGCCTAAATTGAAAACACTTTGAACAAGAAACTGTTTCAAGGGGTTACACCAGATAGAGAAGACAAAAGGAGAAAACATGACTGAAGAAAAAAACGGAATCCCACCCATTCCAAAGAAACCGGAGCCTGAGCCACCTGCATCCAAGAGTCCCACGACAGAAACACCCAAACCGGAACCAAACATCCCGCAGTCTCCTGTTGCCAGTTCATCGAATTCGTCAGAAGCACAGCAGTTTTTTGACGCTTTAAGTTTAGGTATTGAGTTTCTCAAGATGGACTTCCGAAACCTGGAGAAAGCAGCCAATGACCCCAAGATGCCCATTTGGGTGATCGTCATCCTGGCAATTTCCGGAATTGCCAGTGCAATAGGCACTTTCAATATTCCTGGCCTTATTTTTAACCCCATATTCAGTGTTATTGTTGGTTCGTTGTTTATCCTCATTTTTTGGGTACTGGCTAACCCTGTCTTTGGCGGCAAGGCCAGTGTTTTTCAGCACTACAACACCATCGGCTTACTTTCCATTGTGCACTGGGTCAATGTGACTCCCCTTATTGGGCCTGTTGTTTCCTTTTTTCTTTCGTTCTATCTTATTTTTGTTTATCAAAAGATGATCGTCCGGCTTCATGGGTTGACAGAGGGCAAGGCATGGGCTGTTGTTCTCATTCCTGTGGGTGTTTTACTTTTGCTTACTGCTGTTGTTCTCATCCTGCTGGCTATTGGGGTTCTGGGTTTCATGTCACTGGCTGAATCGGGATGAGCTGTAACATCAACAGGGATGTACAGGCGTATCAATAACTTTGAAGTGAGTGGAAACACAAACTTTAAACTGAAAAAACACGTTGGTTTTGGTATATTTTGGCCATGGAAGCACGGCTTGCCCGGATTTGGATGAAAGATAACTTTGCGCTTCCGTAACGGAGATATAATAAATGCTTGATATTAAATATTTACGAGACAATCTCGATAGCGTCAAGGACATGCTCGAGGCGCGCTCCAATAATCTGGATCTGTCAGACTTTACGGAACTCGACAAGAAACGTCGAACGCTGATTCAAAAGTCCGATGAATTAAAAAATGAACGCAAAACGACCTCCAAGAGTATTGGCGCTCTCATTAAAAAAGGTGAGAATGTGGATCATATTAAACAGCGGGTTCAAGATATTGGCTCTGAAATAAAAGTTTTAGATCAAGCACAGAAGGAAACGGTAGAAGCACTCGCGGATCTGGTCAACCGCATACCCAATATGCTGCACCCCACGGTTCCCTTGGGCTCATCTGAAGATGACAATGTGAAGGTTTCAGAGTGGGGACAGCCGGGAACCTATGCTTTCGATGTCAAGGACCACGTTGAACTGGGGTCCCGATTGGGCATTCTGGACATGGAAACCGCCACCAAACTGACTGGTGCCCGATTTGCCCTGCTCAGAGGCCAGGGCGCGCAACTGGAACGCGCGTTGGTTAATTTTATGATTGATGTACATGTTGAACAGGGTTACTTTGAGGTACTTCCTCCCTTTATTGTCAATGGGGACAGCATGTACGGAACAGGCCAGTTCCCCAAGATGAAGGAAGATGTTTTTCAGTTACAAGACACGGACTACTACCTCATTCCCACTGCCGAAGTGCCCGTAACAAACATCCACCGAGGGGAAATACTGCAAAAAGAGCAGCTGCCCATCTATTATCAGGCATTCACCCCGTGTTTCCGTTCAGAAGCCGGCTCTCATGGAAAAGATACCAGAGGTCTCATTCGCCAGCACCAGTTCAACAAGGTCGAGCTGGTGAAGTTTGTGCACCCTTCGACCGGAGAAGAAGAGCTTGAAAAGCTGCTAAAAGATGCCGAAGAAATTCTGCGCAGGTTGCAATTGCCCTATCGCGTCGTTCAGCTCTGCTCTGCCGATCTCAGCTTTTCAGCGGCCAAGTGCTACGATATTGAAGTTTGGCTGCCTGGTCAGGATCGTTACAGAGAGATTTCAAGCTGCTCTCTTTTCACTGACTTTCAAGCTCGTCGAGCCAAGATCCGCTTCAAGGAAGATGGCAGGAACCAATTTGTACACACACTGAACGGAAGCGGTCTGGCTGTCGGCAGAACACTGGTCGCCATTTTAGAGAACTATCAACAGGAAGATGGAACGATTTCCATTCCAGACGCCTTGATTCCCTATATGGGAGGCGTTCAAACCATCGGAAAACAAATTATCTAGATAAAACAAGGAGAATCTATGTCAAGAGAAGCAGTCATCGTAAGTGCCGTCCGAACCCCTATCGGTAAATTTCAGGGTGGTTTGTCGCCTTTGTCAGCCGTCAAGCTGGGAACCATTGCCGCCAAAGAAGCCTTGAAACGAGCGGGCTCACCCGAGAAGGAAATTGATGAAACCATTATGGGCTGTGTTTTACCAGCCGGTCAGGGACAAAACCCGGCACGTCAGGTTTCTATTCACGCAGGTGTTCCAGTGAGTGCGGGCGCGTTTACCATTAACAAAGTCTGTGGATCGGGGCTCAAAGCGGTTATGCTGGCAGCTCAGGCTATTAAAGCCGGTGATGGCGATGCCTATTTGGTCGGCGGCATAGAATCCATGAGTCAGGCACCCTACCTCATGCCCAAAGCTCGGCAAGGTTACAGAATGGGTCATCAACAGGTGGTGGATTCCATGGTTAACGATGGCCTTTGGGATATTTACAACGACTTTCACATGGGAAGTACAGCAGAAATGGTGGCAGAGAAATACGGAATCGACAGAGCGACGCAGGATGCTTATGCCGCTGAGTCACACCGCAAGGCACTTGACGCCATAGAAAGTGGCCGTTTTGACGAGGAAATCGTGCAGGTGGAAGTTCCTCAGCGAAAGGGAGACCCTATGGTGGTTGCCATCGATGAAGGACCCAGGAAAGGAACCAGTTCGGAATCGCTCTCCAAATTGCGGCCCGCTTTTAAGAAAGGCGGAACCGTAACGGCGGGTAACGCTCCCAGTGTTAACGACGGGGCTGCGGCTCTGGTAGTCATGAGTTCGGAAAAAGCCAGTGAACTTGGCTTGAAACCCCTGGCAAAAGTCGTCGATTATGCCATCGGCGGGCTGGAGCCCGAATGGGTCATGATGACGCCCGTGCCTGCAACAAGGAAACTCTTTGAAAAAACGGGCTGGAACCCTGAAAATGTGGATCTTTTTGAGCTGAATGAAGCTTTTTCTGTCCAAGCATGTGCTGTTACAAGTGAGCTGAAAATCGATTCCTCAAAAATCAATGTCAATGGTGGTGCTGTAGCGCTTGGCCACCCCATTGGGGCTTCAGGGGCCAGAATTCTCGTTACTCTAATTTACGCGCTCAAACAGAGAAGCCTCAAAAGAGGTGTCGCAGCTCTCTGTATGGGTGGCGGCAACGGCCTGGCCATGGGTATTGAGCTTTTATAGCAAACCACCATGCGCGCATTGTTGAAGATTCTGATAGCCGGGTCTTTTTTGAAGGTGTTGAGATCTCTGTCACGCAGGACTGAAACGCCATGAGAGGCCTGGTTCTCGAAACCCACAATCGCATGTACCGTGTGGGTGTCGACGGTCACATTCTGCTTTGCCAGCCCAAAGGCGATATACGCAGGAATTCCAATTTGGACTATCGCTTACCGGTTATCGGTGATCAGGTCGAGCTTGTTAAGCGCAAACAGAAAGGCCGGGGTATACAGGGACTCATTATCAAGATACACGGCCGTAAAAATCAATTTGCCCGGGTTACCAACAGCCGCCTGGGACGCACCCAAATTATGGCATCCAATCTCGATCGCGTCTTTATCGTGTCGGCCTTGACAAGGCCAGGCATTCAGTGGGGCATGATCGACCGGTACCTGGTTTACTGCGAACTACACCAGATCCAGCCTATTTTGATAATGAATAAAATCGACCTCGATCCCCAATGGGAGTTAGATGAACTCGTCATTTACTATCGAAACCTAGGCTACCAGTTATATGGAGTGTCAGCCAAGTTTCAAAAAGGCCTTGATGATTTTCAAAAGATTTCACGAAAAGGCATCTCACTTCTAACAGGAGCGTCGGGAGTCGGAAAGTCCAGCTTAATTAATGCCGTTTGTCCTCAAGTCTCTCTTGCTGTACAGGAAGTCAGTGAAAAAAGCGGTTTAGGAAAACACACCACATCCAACTCCATTCTTATCCCCACCGTGGAAGGTGGTTACATAGCGGATTCTCCAGGTATTAGAGAGTTTATTCCTCCTCCTGAACATTTAGATGATATCCGGTTTGGCTTTAGAGAGTTTCTATCCCACCAGTCGAATTGCCAGTTCTCGAACTGTCTTCACATCAACGAACCAAAATGCGGTGTTAGAGCGGCCGTCGGTAAAGACATTCACCAAACCAGGTACTTATCTTACCTGGCTCTTGTAAATGAAATTCGTGAAATAGAAAACGCCAGACCAGCGGGTCTCTAGTTATTTGTTGACGGTCATGGTAAAAACAACACATTCTCGGGAGTCATTGTGTTGTTTTTGCAACAAACCGCAAACAGCAGGGGCTGTTGAACGACTGACTGCAGCTAGAGTGTTGTTGAGACAGAAGAAAGAGCTGGAACTTTAAAGGGCTGCATTTTCATTGAGACAGATCTGAAAAGTAACACAGAATAGCGTCTTCAACAGAATTGCTGTAGTTGAATATCATGTTTTATTTGTGTTAGTTAGGCTAACCTTTCTCTGCCGGTTTTTTATTTAAAACCATCTGTGTCATGCATTAACTGACCATCAATATCAAATCAGATTGCCATACAAGGAATCGTTCTATACGCTAAGAAAGTCAATGATTTACAGAGAATGGCCTGACAATTGCTGTCAATCAGGGAAGTGGAGGCCTGTATGAACTTACAACAGACATTAGCAGAAGAAATAAGCACGATTGGAATAGGTTTGCATTCGGGCACCCCCATCGAAATGATCTTGCAGCCTTCTGCTCCCGGTAAAGGGATTGTGTTTGTTAGAAAAGATCTCAACGGTGAAATCATTCCAGTCAACACACAATCCATTGATATGAATCGACTGCAGCTGGCCACCACACTTCGCTCCGGCGAAGCCATTGTACAAACCACAGAACATCTGTTATCCGCCCTCTACAGCAAAGGTATTGACAACGTAACCGTTATTCTCGATGGCCCTGAAGTTCCCATTATGGATGGAAGCGCGGGACCTTTCATTGAACTGATTGAACAAGCGGGAATTAAACAACAAAAAGTTCCACGCAAAATTCTCAAAATTACGAAACCCTTCCACTTTGAATTGCAGGGAAAAAAGGTATCGGTTAAACCGTCCAAAGATTTCACTGTCTCATACCACATATCCTTTCCACATCCACTTATCGGAACTCAAAATAAAACGGCAAAAATCAATGCCAAGTCTCATGTTGAAAGCATTTCATTTGCGCGTACATTTGGATTTTTAAAAGATGTCGATGCACTGCAAAAAATGGGTCTCATTAAAGGCGGCAGTATTGATAATGCCATTGTTTTGGATGAAAGCGATATTTTAAACGATTCGCTTCGCTCAAAGGACGAATTCGTCTCACACAAGATACTCGACTTCATAGGCGATCTTGCGGTTTCGGGTTATCGTTTTGAGGGCGACTTTTCTGCTTACAAAGCAGGGCATGAAGTCCATGCCCGTTTCTTACTGGCATTACTTGAAGCCAAAGACCACTACTGCATAACCACAGAAGCTTTTGCGGAAAATGGATACCAAAGCGAAGCTTTGGTCCAGCCAGCTTACGCATAAAATCCTGGATTCAGATTAGAAATCCTTTAAAAGAGCACGGTTCGTGCTCTTTTTTTTTTAGGAAACCACGTTTTCTGGACAGCATGCCATGTTTCCACAGTAAAAAATGAGACAAAAGAGATGCTGATTTTTCTCTAGACGGGGGATGTCACTCCGGTTTGAGAATGGATATTTACAAGGGTACAGTACAACGGGACATTCAGAAGCGAAGTTGTACCCAATGCGTTGGTATCAAGCATGTTTGCACTTGTTCATGTTGCTTGCATGGTGATCTTTTCAATGAGCAGGGCTTTTAAGCGGAGAGAGTCTTCGTGTCTCTTCTTATCGACTTTCAGGCATACATTCCATATAATACAATCACTTTGGATTTGAGAGAGCTTCTATGCAAGATAACCAACCCTTTGATCAACAGGCCGATTTCAATATTTTTCACTATATCGGTTTATTGAGAAAACACTTCTTTTTGACTTTATCACTTTTAATCCTGGGTTTAGGATTGGCTTACCTGGCCTGGCTGGTTAAACCTCCCCTGTACAAATCCAGTGTTCTCATAAAAATGAATCATCTTTCCATGGATGTCATTGGGTTCACTGAAAAATTACAGTGGAATCCCTACCGTGAAGAGTATTTTAAAACGGAGTTTCGCATTATCAAAAGTCTTCCGGTAGCTGAAGAAGTTGCGCGAACCCTTGGGGTAAAGTACTTCCGAGAACAGGAGCAAGAGGATGCCCAACCCAAGAATTTACTGGATTTAGGCACGGTAAATGAGCCGCGCGAAAAAACACAGAAAACCAAAGAAGACCAAGCGAAAGAAATTACAAAGATAGCTTCCAACCTTATAGGTGGCGTTGAGATAAAAGAAGTCAAAGACACGAATCTTGTACGAATTTCATACACGGATACGAACCCGGAACGAGCGATGATTTTGGCTAATACCTGGGTAAAAGCCTATATTGCGCACAGTCTCAATATGACTTACGATAAAAACCTGGAAGCCTATAACTTTCTTGAAGAGAAATCCAATGAATATCGTCAGCGTATCATGGAGCTATACAGTCAGCTGGGTGAGCAACAAAAAAACTCAGAAGATCTGATTGTGGGAAGAGCCAAGTCGGCTGTAGAAGAACAAGCTTTAGTGAAGCTGAACGAAGAAATAGCAGTTGCAAACCGATCTTTCATAGAAAAGAGGAACAATCTTCAAGCATTGCAGGCATCCACACCAAGTCAGGCTATAGAAGTAAACCAAAACGTCGCCATCAAGGATTTGTCTTCCCAGATTTCCAGGAAGAAGCTGGAGTATGAAGCAAATTTAAGTAAATACAAACCTCAACTACCCAAGATGGTGGCTCTCAATGCTGAAATAAAATCCATGGAGAAGCGGTTGGCGAATGAGCAGAAGAAACTGTACAATCGCTTGATACAAAGTATTTCAAAAGACGTACAGGACCGCAAAAATGAATTGGCATATCTTGAAGCTCAAAGAAAAAAACAAAACCAGAAAATTGTTCTAGCTGATCTGAAAACCAAAGAACAAAATGCATCTCTCGATTCCAAAATCCAGGTTCTCGAGCAAAACAGCCTGGTAATCGACAAGAGAAAAGAGTATCTCGAGCTGGCGTTGGGACTGAAAGAAATCGGCAGAACTGACAAAGTAATCGTTGAACATGCCAGGCTTCCACATTCACCTTACGCTCCATCACTCAAGCGGCACCTTTTTTCAGGCTTTATTATTGCTGCAGGTTTGGCGGGTTTGCTTATCTTCTTGATAGAAATTACTGACAGGAAAATTCACAACACGGAAGTGCTGGAAATGGTCACAGTGCTCCCCACATTGGCTACCATACCCAAGGTGTCGGGTTTCAACAAAGGCAAGATCACTAAGAATAAGGTCAAACAAAAGGCGATGGCGACGAAACTGAGACAGGAAATCGGGCTGTTAACTCATTTAAAACCCAACGATGCGTTTTCTGAAAGTTATCGCCACCTGCGTACCAATATTCAGCTTTCAAAAACGACAGACAACAAAGTCCTGCTACTTTCCAGCGCGTTAAGTGGAGAGGGAAAGACCGTTTCCAGCTTGAACCTGGCCATTTCTTTTGCCCAGCTGGAAAAGAAAACTCTCATTATAGATTGTGATTTAAGAAGACCAAAACTTCACAAAATATTCAATCTCCCCAATGCAAAAGGGTTAGTCACTTCATTGGTAAAAGGCAAGTCTCCCATTGATTTCATACAGAGTACAAAAATCCCCCACTTGTTCCTTTTGTCCTCTGGACCCTTACCTCCTAATCCCGCTGAGCTTGTTGCTTCGCAAAAAATGAGAGAAGTGCTGACTGAACTGAAAGCGAACTTTGACTTTATTATTATCGATACGGCACCTCTTCTGGCTGTCACGGATGCCAGTATTCTGGGAAATATTGTCGACTCTCTCATATTCGTCACCAAAGCCAGTGCTACCTCCAGAGATGAAGTAGCCAGGGCTCTTCATATGTTGAGCCAGAATAAAATCAAACCACTTGGAACCCTTTTCAATGACTATGACTTTACTAAAGGCAAAAAGTATTACGGTTATAAATACGGGTACCGTTACAAATACGGCTACGGTTATGGATACGTTCCATACTCCTATAATACGCCGGATGATCCAACAGGATAAAGAGGATAGATATGAGTTTAACAGTTCAAAACACCATGACCAATAAGAGAGAAACGTTCGTTCCCATGGAGGAGGGAAAGGTCTCCATGTATGCCTGTGGCGTAACGGTTTACGATGTTTGCCATATAGGTCATGGCATGCAGGCAATTGTGTACGATGTGATTCGCAACTACCTCAACTACAAAGGCTATGAAGTGACTTATGTTCGGAACTATACGGATGTAGACGATAAAATTATTCAACGGGCAAAGGAGCTTGGAGTCAGTGCACTGGAGCACTCTGAACGCATGATACAGGAGGCCGATCGAGATCTGGCCAGTTTGGGTGTCAGGCCCGCGGATATTGAGCCCAAAGTGAGTGATCATATTCCAGAGATAGTCGATTTGATTCAAAAAATCATTGAAAACGGAGGAGCTTATGCAGCCGGAGGCGATGTTTACTTCGATGTCAAGTCCTTCCCTCAATACGGATGCCTATCTAACCGATCCAGTGATGATATGCAGGCTGGTGTTCGAGTTGAAGTCAACCCCAATAAAAGAGATCCTGCCGATTTTGCGCTTTGGAAAAAAGCTAAAGAAGGCGAAGTATCATGGCCTTCACCCTGGGGAGAAGGTCGCCCTGGCTGGCACATTGAATGCTCAGCCCTTGCCATGAAATACCTGGGAATGGAATTTGATATTCACGGTGGTGGACGGGATCTCATTTTTCCTCATCATGAAAATGAAATTGCCCAGTCTGTAAAAGGAACGTCGAAATCCTTCGCCCGATACTGGATCCACAACGGCCTGGTCAAGGTTGGTGGGCGAAAAATGTCCAAATCGTTTCACAACTTCCTGAGTATCAGGGATGCTGTTGAAAAGTACTATCCAGAAACCATACGCTATACGATATTGAGCCACCATTACTCCGGCAGTATCGATTTTTCTGAAAAGAGTTTTTACGATGCCTATCACCGCTTGCTCTATTTCTACAATACCTTCAATAAAATCGATCAAATGGCGGAAATGGTGTCCAACTATCCGGAACACAACATACCGGGTTTTGAGATGCCTGCTATTAAAGAGGATTTCATCAAGGCGATGGACGATGATTTCAGCACTGCCCAGGCACTTGCAAAAGTTGGCAGTGTTTTTAAAACGATCAATGACTTAATTGCAGCAAAGAAACCAAAAATGAAAATGAAAATTCACACGTTACTGCACTTGAAAGAAACTCTTCTGGAAGTTCTCTCGGTTTTGGGCATTGGTACAAAACCTCCTAAAGAGGCACTCTCAGATATTCAGACCTACCTTATCAAGTCCAAACATATTGACTGTCGCCATGTTGAACAGGTGTTACAGCAGCGTGAAGAAGCCAGGAAAGAGAAAAACTGGTCTCGGGCTGATGAATTGCGAGACCAACTACTGAATATGGGTATAGCGATAATGGATACCCCTCAAGGAACCCAATGGCAGGTACTCCCTTAAAATCGCATATCCCGGAAATACTGGCACCCGCAGGAGATCCTCTGAAACTCAGAACGGCTCTGATCTACGGTGCCGATGCAGTATATTTGGCAGGCAGCCGCTTTGGTCTGAGGCAGGCGTCCGACAATTTTCAGGAAGAAGAGCTCCGCGATGCCTGCCGTTATGCCCATGACCGGGGAAAAAAAGTGTATCTGGCATTAAATGCCTTTCTCTTTGACCACGAGCTTCAAGGTGTTCCTTCTTATGTGGCGCAATGTGAAAAAATGGGTGTGGATGCACTGATTGTCAGTGATTTGGGCGTGCTTCGAATTGCGCGGGAACACTCCAGCTTACCTCTTCACATCTCAACCCAGGCATCCACGCTGAACAGTCTGTCGGCTGGTTTCTGGAAGGACATGGGCGCGAAGAGGGTAGTCCTGGGCAGGGAAGTCAGCATGGAGGAGGCCATTGTCATCAGAAAAAAAACTGGAATAGAAGTGGAAGTTTTTGTCCACGGTGCCATGTGCATGTCTTACTCAGGACATTGTACGATTTCCAATTACACAGCTGGCAGAGATAGTAATCGGGGAGGTTGTATTCAATCTTGTCGGTTTGCATACCATTTAAATGCCGAAAAATCCTGTGAATCAAAAAAGGCCACCACTTTTCTCAGTTCCAAAGACTTAAGGGCTATGCCCCTGATGAATGAACTCCTGGGTTCTCCCATCGACAGTTTAAAAATAGAAGGCCGCAACAAGAGTCTGCTCTACGTCGCAACGGCTGTCAGGAATTATTCAAAGGCAAAAAGACAGTTTTTGAAACAGGGTCGTGTTCAAAAAGAAGAGCTGATGGAAGATCTGGAGCGAATGAGCTTCAGGGGCTATACGGAAGCCAACCTGAAAGAAAAAGCGGGAAGCAGTTCCGTTTACGAGTATGAAACATCCAGAACATCAGGCTACTGTATGCTTGGCTATGTTGTTGAAAAAGTCCAGGGTCAATATGCGGCCATTCTTCTAAGAAGCGGGTTCCAGGATTCTGACCAAATGGAAATCATGGGGGTCGGTGAAGTGGACTACAAGCTGCCAAAAGGCGAAATAAGGGACAGTTTGGGTCAAAAAATTAAGTCTGGCAGACCCAATACCGTGATTTACATACCGGATTCGGATTCCATTGAAGAGGGCATGGTTCTGAGGAAAAGAGGTGTTTCTTGATACAGGTATTTCCCCTATATGAAATGGAAAACTGGAACTGGTTGAAGTCGATCTCTCCTCATTCGGAATGTGAAATCGTACTTCACCCTTGTGCGCTTTCACCTATTGGCAAGCTTGGAAAAGGAGATGTCTGGGTCATTACAAAAGAAGCTCAGCGCAAGGGTTATAAAGTAACACTTGCCTGGGATTGTCTTCCAACAAACAGTGATTTTGCCAACCAGCTTGCCGATTTTGAAGACCTGCAGCCCTATATTTTCAACGCGATCAGGGTGTGTGATTACGGAGTGTTGAAATATGTGGCACCCAGTTACCCTACCCAATTGATTCTAAAAAGCGGACACCACAATTTGAGATCGGTTCAAACCCTGGTTGAAAAGTATGAATCCAACCTGCGTCGTTTGGTCTTTTCAAATGAAGTCCCCATAAAGAGATTGGAAGAGTGGAACCAAACACTTCCATTGGAAAAAGAACTGCTGGTATTGGGGAGCCTGAACCTGTTCCATTCGCCTAGAAGATTGCTTTCAGCTGGACTGCACCTAGAGGACTCACGACCCGAAACAAGTGAGTTTTTAACTGGAACGGGGTATTCCGAAGAGGACAGACGTCATTTCCAGTTCACGGAAACACCGCTCGGTACGACGATGTTCCTGGATAAACTGCTTTTTTTAATGGACGATATGGATCGACTGGTCAGTGCGGGGTTTACGCATTTGAGAGTCAACTTTCACGCTGTGGCTGTGGAATGCAATCAGGACCTTCTGGGAAAAGTGCTTCATGAACCATTCAACAGGGAATTGGTCCAACAACTTCGTCAATCCTTCCGAGTACCGCTGACACGCGGTTTTTCGAGGGCCAATAAAACCGATCGTCAGTTTGACAAGTTAAGCAATGCGGCCATGAAAAGGCATCAGCCCCATTCCATCGGTACCATACTTGAAAGTGCAAAAAACCGTTATCTCGTCATTGAACCCAAAGTGGAACTCGAGACGAACAGGCATTATTGCTTTAAAACGCCTGATAAAAGAGAGGTTGTTAAACCCTTTGCATGGTTTCGAAAGCCTTTCGACAAGCCCTGTGATCGAACTTCTTCTTCCGGTATTTGGATAGCCTCACCTATTCCCGGTTTGTGTTCCGGCACCCTGATCCTTGATCATCCCCCCTAGTCGTTATATGATGAGCCGGTAATCAATTCAAGAGGAGGATCGACTCAATCCCGTTGGACAGCTGTTTGAATCATGAATTTTTCTAAGGACAACTATATCTTTGGACCCTATTTGCCAATAGAATGGGAACCACACGAAAATGAACTGCCTGTTTTTTCACTATCACGTACACACGGTCTCAAAGTAAAGATTCGTCTCAATCACAGTTCCGATAAAGTGAATCAAAATCGCGATATACAGGATCACACGCTGATTTCTTATGAAGTCAACGAAAGAAGATACGATCTTTTCACCTACAAAGACTTGGGACACGCTTCCTATGCTCTGGACGATACAGGTGTCACCAACATGATAGGCGATCTTGCCGAACGCATTGCCCGTCGATTGATGAAACGTTTCCTGCAAGTTTCTCACCGGAAAATAGGCAAGTTGGGAGGGCTGTTTGACAAGCGTTTTAACCCAAAGATGAGGAGCAACTTTATCGTAGCCAGTTCCCAATCCTACGTTCTCAAAATAGGACGATACCCCAATATGCTGCTCTTGAAAAAGACAGGTCAAGGTCATTGGGGCTTCCAGCACATTACCGATTTGGATGGTCTTTTCGATTATCGCGTGGGTAAAGAGCGCCATTTAATTATCCTTGAAAGCAAATCGGGAAAAATCGATCAAAATCCCGACCTTCTCTATCAAAAAACATTCGCTCCCATGAGAGAACTCTTTCCCGAAGCGCACTTCTCCTATGTCCTGTTCGCAACACGTCCGTATCTGTTCTCCAGCAAGTATCCGGAATATCGAATATTGAAGAAAACACCCGAACGTATTTATCGATCCCTGCTCAACCACGGCATACCCTCGATGTTCTTTCATTTTCGGGAAAAAGAGAGGGATTTTCATGAAATGGCCAGGCACTTAATTCAGAGTTATCGCTCTTATCATGCCCAGACATTCAAGGTATCAGGTGAAACAGAAATTACACCATCCCAGGTTCGCGTTTTTCAAAAAGGCAGTGCAAGTCCTTTCCTGGAATTGACACGCGATCCCGTTACCGGTTACTTTAAAGTCTCTAAAACTTCCTATCTACCCTATAAGAATGGATAAAGAGCTTGTTCGTTTCCTTGAAGTTGAGGACAGCTTCTTTCATCCCGACTATGGAGGGTTTTGCTCATTCTAAATACTGAAAGGAATACTTTCTCTCATCGTCTTGTGCTTTTATCCTGAGACCGTTAAAATGGCACTGCTGTGATGGAAGAAATGCACTGAAAGCATGAGATACTGGATCAGGATCAACTTTTTAGCGGATGGCTTCTCTTGAATCAAATAAGTTTAAAACACATTCTATCCCTCTTGGCAGAAGAGATGACGCTACTTGATGAGCAGTTAAAAGAGGTACTGACTTCGGACCATGCTTTTTTAATGCGTTTGCACGAGCGTTTTTTGTCCCTGCCGGGAAAGCGATTGCGGCCGGCTTTGCTCTTTTTGTGTGCGAAGATGTTGCACTACCAAGGCAGACGGCACATTAAGTACGCCACTGTTTTTGAACTTATCCATACGGCAACCCTCATTCACGATGATGTTATTGATGAAGCGGAAACCAGAAGGGGAGTAAGAACACTGAACCAGGAGGAAAACAACGCTTTAACTATTCTATTTGGTGACCTGCTCTATACAAAAGCAAATACGCTGGCTATCAGCGGTGGAAGTTTAGAGGTTATGGACCTCATATCCAGTGTTACCGAAGAGATGATTGAAGGGGAAATTCTTCAGGATAAACTGACCTATGTCATGGATATTTCCGAAGAGGACTATTTCAACATTCTGACCAGAAAGACAGCCTTTTTATTTGGCGCGACGGCAAAGGCTGCAGCCATGACAGCAAATTGTTCTGCCGAAGAATGTGAAGCGCTTTACCAGTATGGTTTTAACCTTGGCATTTCCTTTCAATTAGTTGACGATCTCCTTGACTACACAGGTGATGAATTTCAAATGGGAAAACCTGTTTTGAGTGATCTGCAGGCGGGTAAGATGACATTGCCGGTTATTCGCTTCCTCCGTGATCATCGAGAGGATGTCAAGCCATTGATAGAAAAAATCTGGAATGAAAAGAACAGTCAGGCTTTAAATCAACTCGCATTGGATATCAAAAAAAGTGCCTCCTATGCAGAAACCATGAAAATGAGCGAGGAACACGCCAACAAGGCCATTTCATACCTTGACCCATTCCCAGAGAATACCTATAAAGATATCCTCAAGGCCATTCCACTTTTTATGTTGAACCGAAAGCAATAAAGAAGCGGGTCATTGGTCAGGCAACACGGAAAAGGTCGCACAGCCTCGTCATTGCCAACCCTGGCCCTTTAGACATTCCTAATTTCACTTCGGGATCCAGGAAACCTAAACACGCTCTGTCTCGCTGCGATCATTCCTGTTACCGATCTTCCAGTTGAGGATATTCCATTTCTTCTCGTGTACGGGTATCTCCAGTGCCCTTCAAATGATGATACTTAAAAATGATAATTGCCTGAATAGTCTTCACTTTACCGGGGTTCTTACTCAAAGCCGTGTGGGCTCGACTTTGGCAGATAAGATGGATGTTCTATTTTCGACTAACTTGACTCTTTTATAACGAAGCGGTCGTTGGCGTTGACATTCGCGGAGGCACTTGATTTAATAAGTTCATCATCGAGATAAAAGTTCAACAGTGCTTAACTCTGAGTCTCTTCATGCTGGGATACAATCAGCTGGAATTCACAACCAAAGAAATCACTCGGACAGCACTCAGGAGCATTTCGCATTGGGTCATATCCATGACGGCCTATCAGGAAGCCGGTCTTACGATTGGAAGAAAAATGTATAATAGCGCACATTTTTTTCAAAATTCAATATAATGAATTTAGGTACCTGGCTAAAAAGCAGATAACAAATTAAGTTGAAAGGGAGAGGTGAACAATGAAACGGAAAAAGAGGATCATATTGCTTTTGTTTTGGACTTGTATTTCCGCGAGCATGGCACAGGAACAAACTCATACGGGTTGGATTACCGTTCTTTGGGGTGATCAGCAACCTGATCTAGAATGGTCTCCAGCACCAAAAATTATGCTGACAAATGATTCGGTTGCTTTGGAACTTGTGATTGACGCACCGTTTCTTGAATCACTGGGCGGATTGCAAGCCATCCATGAAACATATGCTCAGGTCTCTGGTATGACTGATTTCAGGGATAACGGCGTTGACAGGCTTTGGGTGCAAGCTCTTCTCATTCAAAGAACTTCTGACACATTCAGAGCGGTTTCTGGTTCACAACCCTGGATCACACTGCCAATGAAGTTCAGTGATGTTCCCCAGGAACAAAAAAATCAGGCATATTTTCAAGGTATGTACAGCAATTTACCAGGAGGGCTAGATCATTTCTGGAGAGAAGTTTCTTACAATCACATCGATATTGTTGGCAGTTTGTCGGTTGATTGGTATACCTTGCCCCATACCCACAGCTACTATGTTCCCAATCCAGGCAGCGGAACCGATGCGGACTTGTACGCTCTTTTCGACGATACCATTGCCACAGTGGATCCTGATATTGATTTTTCGGATAGCGGGTCCGGTCCCTACGCGGGTATTAGTATGATGTTCAATGAACTGTTAGATTGCTGCGCCTGGGGAGGCAGCCGGTGGGCATCTATTGATGGTGTGGCGAAAATCTGGCGTGTCACCTGGGAGCCTCCATGGGCATTTAACAATGAGGCCGTTGTTGCTCATGAAATGGGTCATGGTTTTGGTCTGCCACACGCCAACAATTTCGATGGTGATAACGATCCCTATGATAATCCATGGGATGTCATGAGTCACAATTGGAGTTATGCTGTAGAAAACCCTACATACGGAAAGTTGGGAAAACACGTTTGTGCTTATCACAAAGAAATACTTGGTTGGTATCACCAGGAAAATTTTATTGAAATAACAGAAGATGGCTATTATCAGGTGACCATTGATCACGCTGCTCTGGCCAGTACAAGTAACTACTTTGCCGTTAAAATTCCCTATGGCAGTCAGGGCCACTACTACACTCTGGAAACCAGAAAAAAGGAAGGTAATTACGACGCCAATTTACCAGCAGATGCTGTTCTTATCTACCAGGTCGAACCACAAAGAGATGAACCTGCCTGGCTTGTTGATGAAGATAATCCCCCTGCGGATTTCGCAGACAACGCCGGATCACACTGGGTTGTGGGTGAAACCTATACTGATGATACAAACGGAATTGTCATCTCGGTCTTACAGGAGACGGTCAACGGTTTTGTGGTGGCCATTCAAATTGGCAGTTGTGACCCCTCGAGTTTCATGAATAACTTGGAAAATTGGCCGTCTACGAAGATAACGGAGCTGTTGACCCTCCTATGTCTGTAGGGGAATCATTGAATAACTGGAGTAGGAGGCAGCTCACGTCTGCCTCCTACTGAGAAAACAGCTGTTATTTTCCGAGTTCGGTTGGCATGGCGGGTGCCTTTTGGAGCTTGATGGGCTTGTAGTTTTTTAAGTCGGCCATAATCACCTCGATGGCCTTATCCAGCTGACTGTCTCTGCCCTGGTTGACTTGATCCGGCTCGAGGTCGATGTCGATATCAGGCGCGACGCCTTCATTTTCCACACGCCACTCGTTATCGGGTGTGAAAAACCGGAAGAAGGGAACCACCAGAAAGCCTCCGTCTATGAGGCCGGGATTCGTCGAAATACCTATCAAGCCGCCCCAGGTTCGTTTACCGACAAGTTGACCCAGGCCCAGGCGTTTAAAGGCGTAGGGCAGAAAGTCACCACCCGAACCGGCATCCTGATCGATGAGCATGACTTTGGGACCGTAGATGGCTCCGGCGGGAGTAGCAGAAACCAGTCCATCTCTGTCTTTCCAGCCGGACAGGTACTCTCTGCTCAGCACATCGGTAATGTAATTGGCAGCCTGACCGCCTCCGTTGCGACGCTCATCGATAATGACGGCTTTTTTGTGAATTTGAGCGAAGAACATTCTGTTGAAATACCTGAATCCACTGCCTGCCGTATTGGGAAGATAGACATAAGCCACCTTGCCGTTGGTCTTTTGATCAACATACCGGCGATTCTTTTCAACCCAATACCAATGTCTCAATTTTCGTTCACTGTGAACCGGTTCCACGATTATCTCTCGACTGCCTTCCAGCCTGGGCTCACTGTTGAGGGTCAAGGTGACTTGAGTTCCCTGAGTGCCTTCCAAGTAGGAAAAGATATTGTCTTTACTGGTCAGAGCCTGCCCGTTAATGGCCAGGATGTAATCGCCTTCTTGCGCGTCCATACCGGGAACCGCCAGGGGTGCCTTCAGGAAAGGGTTCCATTTTTCGCCGGTATAAATGCGGGCAATTTGGTAATGACCTCGATCGATTGTGAAGTCCGCGCCAAGCAGTCCGAAGGAGGCAGACTTTTCGCGGTGCACATCGCCACCACCCACGCGGTTGTGGCCAACTTCCAACTCTCCAATCATTTCCACCATGAGCGTGTTCAAATCTTCCCGGCAAACAACGTGTTCAACCAGAGGTTCGTATTTGTCGTATACGGCTTTCCAGTCGGAGCCGTGCATGGCGGGATCGTAGAAATACTGGTACTCCATCCACCAGACTTCATTAAAAATTTGCTTCCACTCTTCCCTGGGGTTAACAAGTGCTTTTACGCCAGTGAGTTTAAGCGGCTTGGGTTTCAGTTTCTCACCGGCATCGGCGTAAACCAACCTGCCGCCGCTGGTCATAAGAAGAAGCTTTTTCCCATCCGAACTCAAGGTATAAAAGCCCACTTTATCCATCGCTACCTGACTCTCTTTCTTTTTAAAGTCGAAACGACGGAGTTTGGATTTGGCGAACCAATCGAAGCCGGGCAGTTCATTGCTCACTCCGGGCTGACTGCGTTCTATATAGAAGAGAGCACCATCATGGGCAACTTTCAGTGAATCGTAGTTTCTTTCGGGAATGGGGAGAGCGATCACTCGATCGAGTAAGCCTTCAAAATCAATTTGAACTATTTCAGATTCATCTTTTTTCTTTTCGCCTTTCTCGTCAGCTCCATCTTCTGCTTTCTTTTCAGCTTTTGTTTTTTCTTTCTTGCCGACTTCTTCATCGCCGCTTTTGGGAAGTAAAGGTGATTTTCCGTCTTTAGCCAAAACGACCGCGTAAATACCGGAGCGCAAGGCGCGTTCCTGTGACGACATATCCAGGTCCACCTGTCTTGGGCCTGTGTTGACAGATGCCGTGAAGTAGAGATAATCCTTTTTGGCGAACACAGGATGGCTGGCATGGCTCATTCCATCTGTAAGCATGTGATGAGTGTCCGTTTCAAAATGATAGAGTTTAATCTGGCTGAAGTAATTTTCACCGTTCACCGTATAGGCCAGCCAACGGCTGTCACTTGAAAAGCTGAATTGGGTGCGGGATCGGCGCTGATTCGTATCGATGAGTTTTACCTCTCCGGTATCCAGTTCAATGACATACAGGTTCAAGTGGTTGTCCTGGAAGAGGATGAGTTTGTCATTGGGAGACCAACTCAAGAGATTGAGGTAACCGGGAATGCCCAACGTCACCGTTTGGGCTGGCTTCATACCTTTTTGATCTTCAAGGACGAGGTCGTGTTTGAGGAAAGGCGCCTTTTCCCTGTTTTCTGTCAAGTAGGCGATGCGCTCTCCATTATGGGACCAAAGTGCATCGCGTTCTCTTATGCCTGGTGTGGCCGTAATGTTTCGAGTGCTTCCGTCCTTGAGCGGAACAGTGTACACATCACCTCTTGCTGTCAAGAGAGCTCTTTTTCCCGTTTTAGAGAGCCCAATCGATTGAATTTGATCGGCGGTACTCTTCCATTGGGGTCTTAACTGAGGTGAGTCCAGCTTAATGGGAATCTCGATGGGGCTGATCTTTCCCGAGTCGATTTCAAGCTGCTTCAAGCCGCCAGCTACTTCATAGACAATCACACCACCCCGGATAGCTGCCGAATTGACATTCCAGTCTTTTTCAAAAGTAAGCTGCCTCGAGGATTTGGTCTTCCTGTTGTATTCATAGAGGTTGGAGGCTATATCATCCTGGTCGGAGATGAAGTACACATTGTCATTGAACCACATAGGCGTGTGGTCATTGCTTCTGCCGTGAGGGATTTTCTCAACCTTGTTTTTTGCTGGATTGATAATCCAGATTGGAGGTGTTGTGCCTCCGCGGTGAAGATGCCATCCGCTTGATCGTGCGTGGGCCGCTGGAAATGGCCTGTAGGCCAGAGTTTGACCATCTTTATTCCAACTCCCCTCAAAAGCAATTGCTTCCATGACTTTCACAGGAGCTCCGCCGGTTTTTGAGACATGATAGAGCTGTCGGCTCCGACTGTTCAGGATCTCCCGATCGGAGCTGAACAGGACGTTCTTTCCATCAGGACTCCATCCGCAGACAACGTCTGGAGCCGGGTGGCAGGTTAAACGTCGGGGTTGCCCGCCTTCCACATCGATGACATAAACATCCAGGTTGTTGTCGTAAGATGCCGTAAAGGCGATTTGAGTTCCATCCGGAGAAAAATGGGGATTGGCTTCAACGGCTTCGTGTGTGGTTAAACGACGTGCGTGAGATCCATCGCGGTCGCAAACCCAAATATCACCTGCGTAGGCAAATGCCATTTGAGTTTCCGATAAAGTGGGTTGTTTTACCAGTCTGGCCCCGCCGGATTCCTTGGCCAACGCCAATGACCCGAAAATAAGTAAAAATAAAACAAAAACACCGACATTCTTTCGATTCATAATCTCTTCCTTCTTTTTAATCTCGATTCTGAAAAATGACACTCTGATTCTCTCTTAAGAGTCTAACTCGATTTAAACCTTACGGTAACAACACACTGAAGTTGCAGCAAAAAATGCCCTTGGCGGTACTGAAACGCGGTAAGCGTCCTGCCTTCACAGTCAGGTTGTTATCTTTCTGTAAGCACTTCCGATGACGGCTTTCAAAATCAACTGTATCCTGTGTAAACAGCATAGATAAGGAACACGGCCGATAGAGCCATCAATTGAATAAAGAGAGGCAGGATAAACTTCAACCAGGTTCCGTAGGGTACTTTGGCAAGGGACAGCACCGCCATCAGAACACCGCTTGTGGGTATGATGGAGTTGCTGAAACCGTCACCGCAAGTGAACGCAAGCACCGCTGTTTGTCTTGTGATACCTAAAATGTCGGAAAGAGGAGCCATGAGTGGCATGGTGACAGCCGCTTGACCGGAACCGGATGGAATCAGCAAATTGAGCGTCGACTCAAAACACAGCATACCGACCACCGCTACATAGCGAGGCACTTCCAGTAGAACGCTGGAAGCGCCATACACAATGGTATCCATTATCTGACCATCGGCAAGAACCACACTGATGCCTCTGGCAAAACCCACGACCAAAGCCGCCACAACCATTTCCTCCATACCCTTGACAAATGACTTAGCTGCCTCGTCAATGGTTAAGCGAGCAATGAACATCGCCGCCAATCCCATTAAAAAGAAACCGCCTGCCATATCCGCCATCCACCATCCGTAGGCCTGAACGGCGTAGATAATGAAGGCAAAAATAGAACCGCATACCAGAATAATCCAAAAATGCTGTTTAGAGAATCGAGAAACTTTTGTTTCGCTCTCTTCCAGAATAAAGGGATCGTCTTTCATATACGAGTTAGCGGGATTCGCCTTTATTTTGCGGCCATATCGCAAGAGGTAGGTAATTCCAATGGTAATGGCACATACAAAGAACACCAACCTCAAGGGTATGCCGCTGTTCAAGGGCAGTTCGGCAATGCCCTGAGCCACATTGACGGTGAAGGGGTTCGTGGTGGAAGCGGCAAACCCAAGTTGTGCCGCGATCATAACCATGGCAACGGCATAAACCCGATCGTAGCCCATCTTTTTGGAAACGATTAGAAATATGGGAATCAACGGTATAAACTCCTCGCCCATGCCCAAGGTGGAACCACCTACGGCCATAACCAGCATGAGCACAACAGTTAAAAGAGGGCCTTGTTTATCCAGCTTTTTCATCAGACTTTCAAGTGTCGCGGTTATGACGCCCGTGCGTTGAAGAATACCAAAAGCACCGCCGATGATGAAAATGAAGAAAATGATATCCGCAGCGGCTTCCAGACCACGCGGAATGGCGGTCAAAAAGCCCTTGATTCCCACAGGCGAAGCCTTGCCCTTCACTTTTTCTCCCAAAACGAAGTTATTGAAAGACATGTGCTTTTCCATGGGTGTAAAGGTTCCCGGCACCAGCAGGGTTCTTTCCTTTCCGTTAATCTGCTTGGTCTGTCTCTCAAAATGTCCGGACGGAATGATCCAGGTTGCCATGCAACAAATTAGAATAACAGTTGTCAATAAAACAAATACATGAGGTACTTTAAACTTCTTTCTGGGTTTGGACACATGAACTCCCGCGTTATTTTTTTATGCAACTTGAATTCTATCTCATTCTTACATTTGCCTGAAACAAAATAGGTGTTTGGCTGGTGTTTTCCATTAAGATGTTCCTTTGAAGCGATGTCATAAAGGCTTCCAGCAGCCGCTTAAATGTCTGTATGACACCGCCGGTGGTCAGTCCACGCATCAACCCAACTTGAACCAATCGCGATTACTTGACACTATATGAACATGAAGACATGTTCTCTTCAATTCAGGTATAATAATTTCAGATAAACCGCATGAGGAGAACCCATGTCCGGGAATGATCGACCCTTAACATCCATTTCATCTTCAAGGAATCAGCATATACCTGATTTTCCGGTAAAGGCATGGAATCAATACGAACTCATCTCCTTTCTCGGAGAGGGCAATATGGGCGTGGTTTTTTTGGCCAGAGACAAGACCCTGGATCGAAAAGTGGCAATCAAATTCCTGTCTTACGGCAATCTTCAAGAACTGCCTCGCTTTAAAAAAGAAGCCGTCGCCCAAGCTCAGATTGAGCACGAGTGTGTTTGTAAAGTCTATGAGGTTGGTGAAGTGGAAGGTCATCACTACATTGCCATGCAGTACATCAAAGGGCCTGCTTTACATGAAGCGGCTCAGAGGATGACTTTAGAAGAGAAATTGATCGTCGTAAGAGACGCCGCTTTAGGGTTACACGAAGCCCATCGCAAGGGTTTGATTCACCGGGATGTCAAGCCCGATAACATCATGGTAGAACTCAGGGACAGTGGTAACTGGCATCCTTATGTCATGGATTTTGGTTTGGTTAAAGAGGTTGATGAAACAGGAATGACCCAGACAGGTATGTTCGTTGGAACGCCTATGTACATGGCGCCAGAACAAGCCCGCGGTGACAGGTATCTCGATCGCCGAACCGATGTTTATGGCTTGGGAGCTTCTCTGTATGAAATTATTTCGGGTGAAGAGCCTTTTGCCAATAAATCCTTTTTCCAACTGTTCCAGACCGTGCAACACGAAATGCCGACTGAAATGGTCAAACTCAAACCGGAAATCCCTTTTGATGTGCAGAGTATTACCATGAAGTGCATGATGAAAGAACAAAAGGACCGCTACGGCTCAGCCTTGGAGCTGGCACAAGATATCAATCGCTACCTCGATGGTGAACCCATTCAGGCCCGTCCCCTTTCGCTGATATATCATTTGAAAATAAAAATGAAGAAACACAGACTCGCTTTCAGTCTTGTTCTGGTTGCTGCAGCTCTGATACTCGCTTCCTTTAGCTGGGGAATCTATACACAATGGAGAGCGGGTCAACGAGAAACCATGATCCAGGCAGTTAGTGAAAAAGTAGAGGGAATGGACGGTGTTCTGCGGCTTTCCCAAATGTTGCCTGTCCACCCTGTAGAGAACGATTACATCAAGATCGAGAGGCTCATGGAAGACATTCGAGCCATGATGAGAGAAATGGGGTCCACGGGAAAAGGACCTGGAAACTATGCGCTGGGCAAGGGTTACATGGCGCTTAAGTTATACGAAAAGGCCAGGGAACACCTGGAGTTAGCCTGGAATAGCGACTATCAGGATCCCCGGGTGGCCTATGCTTTGGGTCAGGTTCTAGGCGTTTTTTATCAGCGTGCGCAGTCTGAACTGAACTCCATTGAAGATTTATCTCTCAGACGTATAAGAGAAAGTGAAATTGAAAATGAGTTCTTGAAACCGGCAGCTCAGTTCTTGAAGCAAGCACAGGGTCTTTCTATTGTGGCTCCTGAGTATCTGGAAGCACAACTTGCCTATTATCAAAAGGACTATGACATGGCTCTTCAAAAAACGCGTTCTGCCTATCATCGCCTGAACTGGATGCACGAGGCGTTGATTCTTGAGGGAGATATCTACAAAACCAAAGGCATTGAAAGAGGCCACACGGGAAACTACGATGAACAGACCCGGCTTTTTGAACTCGCCGAACAACTCTACACCGACAGTGCCAATCTGGCACGGAGCAATCTCGATAGTGCTACCCGCCTCATAGAGCTGTATTCCACTGATTTGTCCGATATATTCGTCGGTAAAAAGGGCGATTTTGACCGTGTTTTTGAAAAAGGGATCGCGTCCGTGGAAAGAGCTCTGAAGCTCAGTCCGGATAATCCAGATCTCTATCTTCATAAAGCTACTTTTTTCTACATCAAAGGAGAGAAGGAAAGCCAAAAAGGAAACGATCCACTGCCATACTGGAACACGTCTTTAAGTTTGTTTGAAAAGATCCTGGCCAAACAGGAAAGCTCTTTTTCAATTCACATGAAAGCGAATGACCTGTACAGAGCTCTCTATAAGCACCATATGGTAAGAGGAAAAGCAGAAGCAAAGTACATGGCAGCTGCGGAATATCACCTGAAAAAGGCAGAAGAGTTGTGTAAAAAAAGCATAGACAGACAAAAGGTGTCAACGGGGTTTCTCCATATTGGGTTCCTGAAAATGCAAAAGGGAGTCGATCCCACCCATGAATTTACAGAAGCAATCAACAATCTGGAATCAATCCATCAGAGCCATCCGGATGTTGTTGAAACAAGTGTTAATTTGGGTATTGCTTATTTCTATCTTGCTCGTTATGAAGGGTTTAAAGGAAAAGACCCTAAGCCTGGTCTTCATAGGGCCATAGCGGTGTATCAAAAAGCCATTGAGCTGAATCCCAATTATATGGCCAGTTACAACAACTTGGGAGAGACCTCCTGGGTTTTGGCAGAATACGAAATGAAAAGCGGAATGGATCCAACGCCTACCCTGCGGAAAGCTGCTGATGCCTACTACAAAGGAATTGAATTAAAAGATGATTTCGCACCTTTATACGATGGTGTAGGAACCACCTTTTTACTCATCGGCACCTATGAAAAAGAAAAAGGACGCTCTCCCTGGAACACGTTGAAAGAAGCCATTTCCTCCTACAAGCACTCTATTGAAATTAAAAAAGACAATCCAGATACCTTTATCAACCTCGCTGAGTGTTACTGGATACAGGCTCAATATCAATACACGGCGGGTTTCGATCCTGAAAAAGCCTTAAAACAGGCTTATGCCGTGTACGAACAAGCATACGCTATGAATCCAAAAGATGGCTATTGCCTTGCGCACTTTGCTGACGCGTACCTTATTCAAGCGCAATATGAGTTGGAAAATAACATCGACAACACTCGTGCCCTATCGAAAGCCGAAGACCTGTTACATCAGGCACTGGAAGTCAATCCGAATGACTACTGGGTCCATCTCATTGACGGTAAAATGAAATTCATTCAGACTGAAACACTTTGGAAAAAAAGTGAACCCTATGGGAAGCCTCTTGCTGCCGCAAAGCGCTCTCTCAGCAAATCCGTTCGGATCAATGCGGCTGAAGCGGAAACGCATTACCTAAAGGCCAGAATTCTCGCTTTTGAACATTTTAACCAGGACCGGGATGAAGAAAAACTGGAGCTTGCCCTGCAATCTACTGAACAAGCTCTGGACATCAATCCTGTTCACACCAATGCCTCGATCTTGAAGTCACTCCTTTTGTTTTATTCAAAAAAGCAAACACGGGATCAAGTAGAAGATGAATTGAGAAAGATATTTGAGGAGCAACCACTCTCAAAAATTCACATCAAGTGTCTTTTAAATAAAATAAAGGACACGCGTTCATTCAAGAAGATAGTGCAAAATCTTTAATCCGAAAAGTTGCCGTGCGATATGAGTCACTGCATTTTTCGAGATGCTATTTAACCGTTACCAGGATGAACGATGATACTTCCTCCACCTTTGGGATTGGTTTTTACTGTGTAAGCAAAACTTTTACTGACGCTGCCAACGTTGACTTTCCTGGCTATGGATTTGCCTTCTTTTAATTCGAATGAAGACTCTTGGAAGGGGCTGTCATCATCCAGAAATTGGACAACGGCTACCTCGGCATTTTCCAAAATGAACTCAACCTCGATGCCTTCGTCTTTGCGGGCATTCAACTCCAGCAAACAGGGGCTGATCCACATCACTTGTTCTTTTACTGTAATTGTAACCTCTACTTTTTTCAAATCATCCCTCCATCTACACTGTTTTTGAGACCCTGTTAAGCGTAATGTTCTCTTAACGAGGTCTCAATATAAAATATAGCGTAAAAACAGAATTTGGCAATCAATAGATTAAATTGGAATTTAAATTGCGCTTAATGTGCAGTGCCTCCAGGGTAAAATCCAGATCCGATAATGGCGATGAGTTTACGGAAACCCCTGGTTGTTCAAGCCGGAAGACCCGTATAAAGTCAGGTAATGACAATGACTCTAACACGGAAGAAACTTAAAAAATCAGCTCTTTGACGATAAATACGCATCTAAAACAGACCAGGCAGCGCTGGTTGACGGCGTCTTGCCAGACATGACATCTTCTTCAATTTTTGGGAGAATTTGAATGACATGGGGGTCTTCATAAAACATGTGAAGGATTCTTTCTTCCAAAAGATGATGCAGCCAGGCTTTGATTTGCTGTTGCCTGCGGCGTTCAAACTCACCTGATTTTCCCGTCACCTCTTTGTACTTGAGAACCACCTTCCATAAATCATCGATACCCGTTTGTTCAAGAGCCGAAGCCAGGTGAGCGTGGGTTTTCCAGCCTTTTGTCGCGGGAGCCAGATAGTGGAGCGCGTTTTCGTATTCAGCCCGAGCCAAGCGGGCAGCAACCAGATTGTCTCCATCCGCTTTGTTGATGAGAATGGCGTCGGCAATTTCTATGACCCCTTTCTTGATGCCCTGTAGTTCGTCTCCAGCTCCTGAAATGAGGACAAGCAGGAAGAAGTCGACCATGGATCGAACGGTAATTTCACTTTGTCCAACTCCTACGGTCTCGACAATGATGACATCATAGCCGGCAGCCTCAAAGAGCAGCATGGTCTCTCTTGTTTTTCGCGCAACGCCTCCCAGCGTGCCACCCGTGGCTGAGGGCCGAATAAATGCGTTGGGTTCTCTTGAGAGCTGTTCCATGCGGGTCTTGTCGCCGAGAATGGAGCCCTTTGTGACGGTACTGGATGGATCGACTGCCAGGACGGCAACTTTTAAACCCTTTCTGATGAGATGAAGACCCAGGGCTTCAATGAGTGTGCTTTTACCAGCGCCAGGAACACCAGAAACACCTAAGCGAATGGTGTTGCCTGTTTTAGGCAGTATGTCGGAGAGAACTTGCTGTGCCAATTCTTGGTGTTTTCTGGCGTTGGATTCAATTAACGTAATAGCTCGACTGAGCCCTGTGAGGTTACCGGAGAGAATACCCTCTACGTAGTCGCGTTTTGAAAGCTGGGGTCGCCGTCTTCGCTCCCTTTTTTTCACAACAGAAGCCGCTTTGGGTCGATCCACACCATCGAGGACATGGAGTGCGGATTTAAAATCGTACTTCTGACTTGCGAATTCACTATTGGATCGGTTGCTGGGTGTTGAATCCTGTTTCTTTGGAGTTCGACTCATGACTGCTCCTCGCTGAGACAGAGGGCTGAGTCTTACGGGAACCCAACCCTTTTCTGGTGTTCTCTCCAGAAATTACAGCTGTTCCAGAATTTTCTTTGCTGCGTGGGGAATGACCGTACCCGGCCCAAAGATCGCTGCCGCACCGTGTTGGTAGAGAAAATCGTAGTCCTGGGCGGGAATCACACCACCGACAACAACGAGAATATCCTCACGACCGAGTTTCTTCAGTTCTTCCACCAGTTGCGGTAGAAGCGTTTTGTGACCGGCTGCCAGTGAGCTCATGCCGACAATGTGGACATCGTTCTCAACCGCCATGCGGGCTGTTTCTTCCGGTGTCTGGAAAAGAGGACCCACGTCCACATCAAAACCGAGATCAGCGTAAGCTGTCGCAACGACTTTGGCGCCGCGATCGTGACCGTCCTGACCCATTTTCGCGATCAGGATTCTGGGCCTTCGACCTTCTGCCTTGGCAAAGTCATCCGTCAGTTTTCTCACTTCATCGATTTCCTTGTTCTCCTTGTATTCACTGGAGTAAACGCCGCTAATCGTTTTGGGAATGGCATGGTGCCGACCGTAAATTTTCTCTATGGCGTAGCTGATTTCACCCAAAGTGGCGCGTACTTTTGCCGCTTTAACGGAAAGATCCAGCAAGTTGCCTTCTCCGCTTTCTGCGGCTTTGGTCAGCGCATCGAGGGCTTCACGCACAGCGTCTTCCGAACGGTTGCTTTTCAGGTATTCCAGTTTGGCGATCTGCTCCTGACGAACGACTTTGTTGTCTACTTCAAGAATGTCAATGGCCTCTTCTTTTTCAAGGCGGAACTTGTTGACACCCATAATGGATTCACTGGCACTGTCGATGCGAGCCTGACGACGCGCGGCCGCCTCTTCAATGCGCAACTTGGGGAGACCGGACTCAATGGCTTTGGACATGCCGCCATGCTGTTCAACTTCTTCGATATGGGCCCAGGCTTTTTTGACCAGGCTGCGAGTGAGCGCTTCAACATAGTAAGAACCGCCCCAGGGATCGATGACCTTGCAGATCTTGGTTTCATCTTGAAGGTAAAGCTGTGTGTTACGGGCAATGCGCGCACTGAAATCGGTGGGAAGTGCAATCGCTTCATCAAGGGCGTTGGTGTGCAGTGACTGAGTATGACCCAAGGCCGCTCCCATGGCCTCGATACAAGTACGCGCGACGTTGTTAAAGGGATCCTGCTCGGTTAAACTCCAGCCCGAAGTTTGGGAGTGGGTTCGCAGCATCATTGATTTGGGGTTTTTGGGGTCGAATTGCTTCATCATTTTCGCCCAAATCATTCTTGCGGCCCGCATCTTGGCGACTTCCATGAAGTAGTTCATACCAATAGCCCAGAAGAAGGACAGGCGTGGCGCGAACTGGTCAATGGTCAGTCCGGATTTAAGACCTGTGCGAACGTACTCCAAACCGTCAGCCAATGTGTAGGCCATTTCCAGGTCGGCTGTTGCTCCCGCTTCCTGCATGTGATAGCCGGAAATGGAGATACTGTTGAACTTCGGCATGTTCTGCGAGGTAAAGGCGATAATATCGCCAATAATTCGCATGGAACCGGCGGGTTTGTAGATGTAGGTGTTTCGAACCATGTACTCTTTCAGGATATCGTTTTGAATGGTACCGGAGAGTTGTTCCATTTTTGCGCCCTGTTCCAATCCGGCGACAATGTAGAACGCCAGAACCGGCAAGACAGCACCGTTCATAGTCATGGAAACAGACATTTTATCCAGCGGGATTTTGTCGAAGAGGGTTTCCATGTCGAGGATGGAGTCAATAGCAACACCCGCTTTACCTACGTCACCAACAACTCGGGGATGGTCTGAATCGTACCCGCGGTGTGTGGCCAAATCGAATGCGACCGAGAGACCTTTTTGTCCTGCCGCCAGGTTTCTGCGGTAAAAAGCGTTGGATTCTTCAGCCGTTGAGAAACCCGCATATTGGCGAACCGTCCAAGGTCGCGTGACGTACATTGTGGCGTAGGGACCTCTCAGGAATGGCGGTTTACCAGCGCGAAAATCCAGGTGTTCGGAGCCGACCAGATCTTCCATGCCATAGGTCGGTTTCACATCGATTTGCTCCATGGTTTTCCAAAGCAGGTCTTCAACATCCTGTCCGGTTTGCTCTTTTACTTTTTTGCACCATGTTTTGTAGTCGACTTTTTGATGTTCTTTTTTGAACTCGATGTTGGATAGATTGGGGATTCGGCTCATTGGGACACCTCCAGGTCGGTTGCCAGTTGATTGAGGAAATCATAAGCATTTGTTTTGATGTGAAAGAATTGATCCAGACCAGCTGCCAGGAGCTCGTTCCTGAGTTCTTCATCGGCGGGGAACCCTGCCAGGAAGACTTTCTTGTCAGCCGCTTTTAGCCGCTTGATCTCAGGAATAAGTTCGGTATTGTAAACCGGATCGAGACCGCAAATAACCACAATGGGAGCCTCGCTCTCAAGAGCCTTTTGAGCTGCCGCCTCGGCATTGTCATGCCCCATGGTACGGATCACCTTAAAGCCCGCTACTTCAAAGAAAGAAGCGGCAAAGTCCAGTCTTGGCATGTACTTTCCTGCGGGGCCGATGGTTGCCGTGAAAACAGAGAGGTTGCGTCCTTGAGCAATGGCGTCTTCCACCGAGTACCTCAGGGTTTCAAATGCTTCAGAAACACGATGGGACTCTATGGGCGTGATGGCTTCATGGACTTTCTTTTTGGGACGCAGGGTGCGATAGACTTCTCCTGTCGTTGCACCGTGAGCAACCGCCTCGATGATGCACTCCATCTTTTCTTCAGCAGTGGAATGGAGCAGTTTCTCCAGCTTTTGAAGTACGCGAATTTCCTGTTGATGTTCCGAATGGGTTCTGAGGTTTTGCAGAGCTCGACCGCGTTTTTTCTGGAATTCCTCGTAATCAAAAGAGGGATCCTCAAGCCGGGTTTCAGTGGAATTGGGGTACTGGTTCACACCCACGAGAACATCTCTGCGGGAAGCAAGTGCCTTTTTCCTTTGTTGATAGCGCTCTTCACAGGTAGCTTGAATGAAGCCCTCTTTAAGAGCCTGAATCATGCCGCCCTTGCTCTCAACCTCCTGGAGAAGACGCCAGGCTCGTTCAGCGATTTCTTCGGTTAGCGATTCCACGTACCAGCTTCCACCAGCAGGATCCAGGATTTTATCGAGGTGAGCCTCTTCTCTTAAAATGTACTGAATGTTGCGGGCAATTCGCCTGGAGAAACTGTCATCAATACCCTTGCTGGCATTGAATGGCTTGACATATAAGCTGTCTGTTCCGCCAACGATTCCCGAGAACGCCTCGGTTGTGGTGCGCAGCATGTTGACGTAGGGGTCCAGCTCGGTCATGGTTGAATGAGCTGTTTCCGCGTGAGCCCAGTAGAAACGCTGTTCTTCGGGAACATCGGCACTTTCGAGTATGCGATCCCAAACCATGCGTGCGGCTCTCAGTTTTGAGACTTCCATGAAGAAGTTCGTGCCTAAAGAGTAACTGAAACGCAGGTGAGGTAAAATATCTTCAATCTTTAAACCGCGTTCTTCCATTTGGCGAATGTACTCCAGTGCGGCTGCCATGTTAAAGGCAACTTCACTGATCGCGTCGGCTCCGGCATTGGCAAATGTTTCCCCTGATACCCATATGGCACCAAAATCGGGTGTGTTCTTTCGGCACCAGGATACGGCCAATGCCATCTCATCCAGAATGGTTGCCAGAGAGGCTCTTAACTCTCCCTGTTTGACCCACTCACTGATAGGATCGAATTTAATGGCTCCCTTCAGGGTATCGATCCTGGCTCCCTCTTTGCGGTTCCAGGCGACTAACATGCCCAAATAGGCAAGCCCGGCTGTTCCTGTTCCAATAAATACAGGTAATTGTTCGGGTATGACGTCTTTAAAGGCTCTGCTGAAGCCACTCAGTGAGGCGATGGAAACACCTTGTTTACCCACGGTACCTTCAGGGGCACGATCGGGATCTTGGCCGTTCCTGGAAGCGAGGTCCAGGGGAAGGTGGATGGCTTGCAGACCGCGATTCAAATCGTGGATAAGTGCTTCGTTGAAACTTTCACAATCGGGTACCTGTATTTCCTGATTGACCAGCCACTTCGAATCGCCATAAGAAAACAGTTTTGTGCCTCTCACAAAAGGTGCAAAGCCCGGCATGGTTTCATGGTGACTGAGATTGTCTAAGTCTTCCCTCATGTAAACGGGCTTGAGTGTGATTCCCTCATGCGTCTTGGTATACATCTTCTTCTCAAAGGGAGCGCCCCTTAAAAGACGTTCAACTTCCTGTTTCCATTCCTCGTAACTTACAAGAGGAAACTCTTCAAAAAAAACCGCTTTTTTTTCTGTCATTTTTTACCCCAGTGGTTGAGAACTCATTTGGACTATCTCTCAACAATGTCGTTATTTTAGCCCGAAAGGCAATGCATTTTCAATGACCTCAAACGGGCTCCCTTGAAGTAAACAGAGTCATAAAAGTAATTAAATAAGCAAGATACAATATGCATCGGGCTTATGCTTTTCACTTTCTTGTGAATTCTTTTACAAAAGATTGCGTGTTATGCCCGGTTTATAGGGAGTTTTCAGTCTTTTTTGAGAGCGTATAACCGGAAGCTGAGGACGAAAAATGGGTGTCGAAAAAAAAGCACAAAAAGTTAAAGCATGCGTTTGCCCTCTAAAGTCCTGAAGAGACGAGTGTTCATGTTGTTTTTCTGTTCGTCCACATCAATTGAATGCCTCAGTAAAACTGTTCCTCTTTTGGTAAACCCTTAAAATTTTCTAACTTGGTGATGGTGCCGTTGTGATTTTTCCACTGCTCTCCATAAATCGATTTATAGTATATTTCTATGGAAAAACGGCCTTTTTGTTTCAGTTTTTCTGCAAACGCATTTGCAAGGGGAAGGTTATTATCTAAATCCAATACCTTGATTGTTTCTCCTATTTTAATAACCCTGTTGTTAAAGGTAATATTGCCAATATATTTTTCAATGGTATCGGGAATTTCCATTATATCAAATAGGTGCCACCAATTATTTGCCACCGAATCTTGATAAGATACTCTTACATCGGTAATGATTGCCGGTCCCACACCTCTGTTGGTCAGCAAAATCTGCAGGCGATTGAGCTTGCCGTTTTCTTTGTTTTGACCTTGTAAGGTGTCAAACTCTAAATGAGGCCAGACAGAGGCTCTTGAGTACTCTCTCATCATCTCCCGTTCCTCGTGTAAAAGGCTGGTTTGGATGACAGAGACAATCAACGCGCACAAACTGATGACAATCACACCTACAGCAATAATATTTTGCGGATCACCTGTGAACTTGTTTCCCGATAGTTTACTCATTTGTTTTTCCTTTGCGTAGGCATCCTGACGTTCGGACTCTCAATTCACAGTGCCAATGAATTAATGTCCTTGCAGGCCTTCTCTGCGGCCTCTGCTACGGCTTCAAACCCCTTTGATTCAAAACCAGCGGGGAAATTAATCATTCTGGAGGAATTGATTATGGCGCCCTTGCCTCCGGGCATGAAGGCCGCCCTGACGGCTTCCCGGCTGCCGCCCTGGGCGCCATAGCCTGGCACCAGGAAAAGAGAATGGGGCATGAGTTTTCTCAGCCGCTGCATGTGTTCCGGGTAGGTGGCTCCTATCACGGCGCCCACAGGCCCAAAACCCTCTTCATCCAGTAGCGGCTCATTCCATTTGGTGAACAGCTTTGACATGTGATGGTAAAGCGGGTCACCAGAACGCAGGTAAAGGTCTTGAATTTGACCACTGCTGGGGTTACTGGTTTTCAACAGGGCGAAAATTCCTTTTTGCGGATAGGACAGAAAGGGCTCAATACCATCGGAACCCAAATAGGCGTTGACGGTCAGGGCATGGCAGTTGAAGTCACTGCCTGCTTTGAAGTAAGCACGCGCGTAGGCGGCTGCAGTGGAACCGATATCATTTCGCTTGCCATCGACGACGATGATTTCGCCCTTAGACCTCAAATAAGCCAGTAAACGCGTAAAAGCTCGCATTCCTGCCATGCCGTAGGCCTCAAAGAAGGCAATTTGAGGCTTAAAGGCGGCCGCGAAAGCCCTGGACTTATCGACAACATTTGAAAAGTAATCAAAAAGCAGATTTTCAACATCCTCTTCGCGGTAGTTTGAAGCAAAGGAAACGGGTATTTTCCCGGGATGCGGATCCAGGCCAACCAGCAGTCGGGTGTTCTTTTCTTTGATTCTCTCGTGTAATTGACAGGCAAAAGACTTCATTTCTTATTCCTCAGGGCATGCCAGGTGTTGGTGCCCGTTTTATTTCCAAGTACGTGAACCAGTTGCTGAAGACTGGCCTCCTTGATGTTTTTCACGGATCCAAAGGTGTGCAGCAGTTTCTTTTGACGTTTTGATCCCAATCCGGGAATGGCGTCCAGTTCAGAACGGAGCATGGCTTTTTTACGTCTGGATCGATGAAAAGTCAATCCAAATCGATGAGCTTCATCGCGAACCTGTTGCAGTAATTTCAGCGCTGGATCCCGCTCTTCCAGATCAATGGGATCCGGGTTGTTGACCAGACAAATGAGTTCTTCCTTTTTTGCCAGCGAGATTAAAGGCTGATTGGCAAGTCCTAAAGCGGTTAATGCCTGGTGGGCAGAATTCAACTGGCCTTTTCCCCCATCGATTAAAATGAGGTCGGGCAGGTCTTTGCCTTCATTTAACAGCCGGCTGTACCTTCTTGAAACCACTTCTCTCATGGAAGCAAAGTCGTCGGGGCCTTCAACTGTCTTGATTTTGTATTTGCGGTAGTTCCGCTTGGCGGGTTTCCCGTTGACGAAGGACACCATGGAAGCCACACTGTGTTCTCCCTGTGTGTTGCTGATATCAAAGCCCTCGATGGTGTGCGGTAAAGAGGGCAGATCCATGTGTTCCGACAGCACATCGGCCAGTCGCTGTACGCTCTCAGGTTCCCTGTCCGTGAGGTGAAGTCGAGCGTTTTCTTCGGCCATCTGCAACAAGCGGGCTTTGTATCCCTTCTGTGGTGAGGTGAGAATCAGAGAGCGTTTACAATAAGACTGCATGGCTTCTTTGAACAAATTAAAGGATTCGGCGTTTTGAATGGCTATTTCGCCGGGTGGGTCGGGATGATGCAGATAGTAGTGTGTGAGGTGAGAAACCAGATCTTCAACTACCTCAACCTGCTGATCCAGCAGAAAGTGTTTACTCCTGCTGACCATAGAGTTTCGAATCGTCAGGATCATCAGTGAAATTTGATTGCCGCTTTGGGTGTAACCAATGACATCCAGTTTCCTGTTGGGCAGCTTGGCTACACTTTGATGGATGCGCACCTTGTTGACCAGGCCAAGTAAATCCCTGAAATGGGCCGCTCTTTCAAAAGCCAGGCGTTGCGAAGCTTTTTCCATTTCACGATTCAGGATGTCGATGAGTTCATCGGTTTTTCCGCTGAGGAACATGCGGGCTCTTTCGACTCCCTGATGGTATTCTTCAGAAGTGACAAGGTTGGCGCACGGCGCGTCACATCTTTTTAAGTGATACTGTAAACAGGGTTGATAGGAACGCAGTGCCAGGTCGTAGTCGCAGTTCCTGATCTTGAAGAACTGATGCAGTTGGCGAATGGTCTGCCTGGCTGCCCGTGTACTGGGGAAGGGCCCGAAAAGTGATCCGCCGGCAGATTTTCGTCTGGTGATGATCGCCCTGGGAAAGGGTTCCGCAGTCAATTTAATGTAGGGATAGGTTTTACCGTCCCGGAGCAGGATGTTGTAAACGGGTTTGTTGTTTTTGATGAAGCTGTTCTCCAGAATAAGAGCTTCCACTTCTGTTTTCGTGACGATGTATTCAAAACGGTGAATGAGACGCACCATTTTTCTGATACGGTCGCTCGGCAGGTTTTTCTGCAAGTAACTTCGCAGTCTGTTGCGCAGTGAAACCGCTTTACCCACATACAGCAGGCGACCCTTGACATCGTTGAACAGGTACACCCCGGGAAGAGTCGGCACTTCCTTCAAAGTTTCATGGTTGAATGCTCTGGTCACACTTTTGAACTTCCTTCTTCCAGGTTGGTGGGTTTCAAGAGCCGTTTTTCCTTTTCCAATGCCCTGAAAATAAAAAGATCCACTTGAGGGTCTTGATTCCTTTTGTCGCGCAATTTTTCGAACACGGCTCGGGCTTTTTCCTCCAGATTAAAAGAGAGCAGGGTCATGCCGTAGTGCTGAAGAATGGGAACACTTTCTTCAATCTTCAAGGCCTTTTCAAGGTAGGTCAAACTCTCTTCCAGTTTGCCCTGTTTGAAGCAGACCCAGCCAAGCGCATCCAGAATATTGGCCAGGAACTCTTCAGGCGCGTACTGGAGTGCGTCCTTGGCTATTTTTTCCGCTGTTTTCAGTTCCTCTCCCATATCCGCCAGCGTGAGAGCCGTGCCGTAAGCGGCAATGGCGTGGCCGTAATCCGTGCTCAAACTCTGCTGCATGCATGCCAGCGTCACCAAGGCATCTTCGTAGTTCTTGAGCGTTCGCTCCGCTTCCATTTGCAGTGTAAAAGCAATGCATTGCAGGATTTCAGATGTTTCCATTTCTCTGAGCTTAAAGGACACCTTGATAACCTCTTCCCATCTCTTAAGGGAATAGAGTGCCACAGACATGGAACACAGGAAGATGGGGTTATCGGGGAACTTCTTCACCAGGGATCTGTAATTGGACAAGGCAGCCTTGAACTTCTTTTCTTTCATCATCGTTTCTGCCTGGTGAAAAAGCACCACACTGCTCTCGTCAAATTCGTCGAGGTTCATTTCGGCCTTGGGTTGATCGAAGCTCAAGGCTTGCTGATACTCTATTTTAAAGGGATTAATGAGCAGTGCCTGAGAAAAGGCCTCTTTTGCTTTTCTGTTCCATCCTCTCTTGAGGTAAACAAAACCAAGCATGTAATAGGCGTCTTCCATTTCGGCATCCATGGCGATGGCTTGCTCCAGGTTGTCTTTCGCTTTTTTAAAGACATTCTGCTCTTTGTAACCAATGCCCAGCAGGTAGTAGGCTTGAGCTTGAGGTTGAATGTCCAGTGATTTTTCCAGATACGGACGTGCCTGATCGTATTTTTCCTCTGATGAATAAACGGAGCCCAGACATAACAGAGCCGCTGCGTCTCTCGGGTTGTGGGAAATAACACGATCGAGCAGGTTTTTTGCCTGGTCGAACTTGTCCTGTGAATAGTAAACGACCGCTAACATGAAAAGTGAATCTATGTGATTCGGATTGGATTTGAGAGCACTTTTCAGAAAGTACTCTTGACTGCCCTTTTCAAGCTCGTAAGCCATTTCAGCAAGAAAGTAAGCCAGTTCGTAGTTTTCTGAATCCAATTGAAGTGCCTTTTCCAGCGGTTCAGAAAACGCGTCTATATTGCCGGATAGAATCTGGAACTCAGCATCATCGATCAGGCTCTGGAAGCGGCTCTTTTTGTCGGGTTCTCCTCTGTAAAGAGCCGTAAACCTGTTTTTCATTTGGGCAAACCGATCCCGGATTTGTGCTTCCTCCATTTGTTCTGCAATAGTGGACTCCCAGTGCTCCTTGAGCCTGTTTTCTTTTAGTTGACCGGCTTCATTCAGTGTTTCAATTAACGCGGTCAAGCCGCTGCGGGTGATGAAGCCGTTGCGATCGACCAGTTCAAGTGATTCAGCGAAGCGGGCCAGGTGATCGAGAATGTTGGAAACGGTGTCTTCAAGGTTTGAAATTCGCTCAAGGAAATGATCTTCCAGAGAAAAGGGCAGCGGCGCGTATTCATCCCATTTCTGATTTCCACCCAGCACCAACAGTTTCGTTCCACACTTCCTGCAATATTCCGACTCCATCGAATTCGCCGTGTTGCAAGCCTGGCATAAGATCATGATAATACTCCGTTTAAGTTGATTGTGGTTCCACCCATTTGCCGTCGGCCTTAATGAGATTGATGAGTTGGAGAATGCCCTGCTCTTCGGGAATGCCGCGTCGAACGACTTCTCTTCCGCGGTAAAGAGAGACTTTGCCAATTCCCTGACCCACATAACCGTAATCGGCATCTGCCATTTCGCCCGGGCCATTGACAATGCAGCCCATAACGGCGATGTGGAGGCCTGCCAGATGCTCTGTGGCTTTTCTTACTTTGGGAACGACTTCGGTTAAATTGAACTTCGTTCGTCCGCAGGACGGACAGGCAATGAATTCAACTTTTGTTTTCCTCAAACCCAACGCCTGCAGAATATCGTAGCAGACAGGGATTTCCTCAATGGGATCTTCCGCCAGTGAAACGCGAATGGTGTCGCCAATACCCTCGGCCAGGAGCGTGGCAATGCCGGCTGTGGACTTGATTCTGGCGTAAGTTCCGTCTCCTGCTTCGGTAACACCAAGGTGAATAGGGTAACCCTGGCCTCGAGCTCTGAACTTTTTTGCGAGGATGCGGTTGGCCTCGATCATCACCGGTACGCGAGATGCCTTAAGGGAAACGACCAGGTCGTAATAGGCTTCAGATTCACAGATTTCTATGAATTCAATGGCGCTTTCCACCATGCCTTCGGGCGTGTTCCCGTGCATGAACAGCATTCTCTCACTGAGAGAGCCGTGATTGACGCCAATTCTCATGGCCGTTTTATGTTGTTGACATGCATTGATAACGGCCCGCATTTGTTGACGGATTTTCTCGCGTTCTGTGCGTATTTCTTCATCGGTGTAATCTTCGCCTGTGTTTTTTCGGCTGAAGACAAAGAGACCGGGATTAATTCGTATTTTATCCACGAATCGAGATACCTCGATGGCAATTCTCCAGCCGTTGTGATGAATGTCTGCCACAAGGGGGATTTTGGGATGACCTGCATCCGCCAATCTTGCGCGGATTTCTCCCAGACAGTGGACGTCTTTTAAAGTGGGGGTCGTAACCCGAATCAATTCACAGCCCTCTCCATAGAGTTTCAGGATGGACCGAACACAGCCTTCTATGTCGGAGGTGTCCTCCACAATCATGGACTGGACGGCAATGGGGTTTTCTCCGCCGATCGCAATCTCGCCAATCTCAACTTCTCTGGTTTTAAGCCGCTGTATCATAATTATCGTCTTTTTCTGTAAGATCAGATGAAAAAGTGTCACCGTTCGTAAGTATGATAGCTTATGATACGAGCATGCATGAAGAGATATTTGTTTCTGTCTGGAAAAGCTCGTCTTCCGAGCAGGGCAGCCTGGTTCGGGTCAGGTTGAGAGGAAAAGGAATATGAGCTGATTTGCTATCAGGAGAACATCCTCTTTTCAACTCCATGTCGGTATAACTGATTTCAAAAAAAAAGCACCTGCCGAGGCAGGTGCTTCACTTTTAGGAGGGTAGACAGTTTATGCGAGACTCCAGGTATCCGTGTACTCGTTGCCTTCTTCGTCTTTAATTTTAATTTCTTCAAACATCAGGCTCACAGCCTCACAATCTCTGAAACGCTTGCTTTTATCGTCACAAGTATTGAGTTTCCAGGCTTTGAGACCGACAACCTTGACTTCCTTCATTTCATGAGAAAAGTACTTGATAATATCGCCGGTGGGGTCTGGCCGGTAGTGAGACACCACCACACTGGGAATGACGATGTTGTCACAAAGGTGCTTGGCCAGTAGGGGAGAGGCTTTGTCCAGTTCGTGAACAAACGTGAAATATCCATGCTGACGTCTGCCAGTGATGGTGCCATCTCTCAAATCAGTTGGCATGGTGATTTCGTAATTGAATTCGTAAATTTCTACTTGTTGATCCTGTTCTCCGCCCTCAACAGGTCCGGGAACTCCATCTATTTTTGCGTAACTTGAAACGGTCATGATTAACTCCTTTTAAAAAATGTGGACGCCAATCTTAGAGCGAATACTGTGCCAAGTTTTTATATTGTTTTATATCAAATGTTTATGTAAAGAGAGCTTTTGGGTTCGCCTGAAACTGTTTCGTTTAACGAACACCTCTATTCGGGAACCTGGAGTGAGATAATTCACAAGGTTGGCAGGAAAAAATGCTCGCGAAGGAATGAGGAAAACATTTACTTGAATTGAACAAACGAGATCGACGTAACTTGATTTATCAAAACCTGGATAAGGATAAAGAGTCTTGCTCCGAAAAACACGCTATGCACTCATTTTTCCAGAAAAACCTTTTTTTCAAACTTTTTCCACTCTCTTTGCGACTATCCTATTGAAGAGGAAAACATGCTGATGACGGAGAAAGCACAAATAGAAAAAGCCATTCAGGGCAATGCCCGCGCCTGGGAGAAACTGGTTCGAAAACACGAAAAGACAATTTTCAACACCAGTCTCAGATTGACCGGAAACCGGGAGGACGCTCTTGATCTCACGCAGGAAGTCTTTTTCGAGGTATACAGACGTCTACCTCAGTTTCGCCATCAATCTTCCTTTTCAACCTGGGTTCAGAAAATATCGTACGGTAAAGCCATTGATTTTTTACGTCGGCTCAAACCCACATCGGAATTAAAGGACTCTATCATGATTGACGAAAGAACACCTCAAAGCCAATTGGAAGAGCGTGAAGCCAATAAGTCGATCTTGACATATTTAAGTCGTCTTGCTCCTGAACAGAGGTTGATCATTGAACTCAAGTTCTACCATGACATGACCTTCCAGGAAATAAGTTTGGAAATGAACTGTTCTGAAAACACCATTAAATCGAGATTCTACAGTGCACTGAAAAAAATGAAAACCAAAAGGGAGGCTCAAAATGTCTTGCCAAAAATATGAAAACCAAATACCAGATTATGCCAAAGGAAGACTGGCTGCAAAAGCGGAACTGGAAGAGCACTTAAAGGAGTGCGATCGCTGTGCGGAAAAATTGAATCATGTCGTACAAGCACAAGATCTTTTCAGACAGTGGAAGGACGAGAGTGTTCCACCCTGGTACAGAGCACCTGCAGGTTTTTTCAATGAAAAAAGAACAAGTTGGATCTGGACCTGGAGTCCTATGGTGCTTGCCTGTGTGCTTTTAGCTTTTACCATCTTGAATCTTGAAATCCAAATCAATGAAAACGGCACGACGATTCGTTTCAGCGAGGTTCCCAATCAATCTGAGATACAGCGGAAATTCATCGCAAAAATGGAGGAACGCAACAGGGAGAACCAAGAAGTTCTCAAGTCTATTTTGACTCAGTTCCAGGCAGACCATCAGGAGGATGTCAAAATGCTTATCAATGAGGCCATGGACTCCAACCGCGCAGCTTTCTCGAAAAACATGGCCTTGATGAACGATAGTTGGCAATCACAGCGACAGCGGGATCAGGTTCGCTTAAACAAACAGTTGCAAAGCGTCTACGAGTACACCGCTACAAACAATCAGAATCTCAATCTATTGGCCAATCAACTGGTTCGTTTTAAATAATAAAAACATAAAAAAGGAGTTTATGATGAAATTAACCACCCTTATGACTTGCATATTAGCAATTGCTTGTACTCTGAAAGCAAATGAAACGCCGCCTTATGAAAAAGATGTTCGTGTTTTGGAAACCGTTTTCACAACCATGCTTGGGGTTGAAAACCGTCACCCCTTCTTTGGTTACCCTAAAAAACCGGTCAACGCTACTTATCTCAAAAAACAAGGTCTTCTCATTGAGATTAACACACGTCAGCTTGCAAAAGTTCCCTTTCCCCCGGCCTTTTTTCCCAGACTATCCAGAGTCAACTTTGAAATACCCCCCTTTAAATTTCAAGACAAGTTGGATGACGAATTTGAAGTGGAGGAGTTCAGAGCGCTTGAAGCGCTGCACGACGCAGAGGCCGAAGCCATTTTTGAAATCAGTGAACTGGATTCTGAAGAGGAGTGGATTGCTGAAGAGAGAGACTACCTGGAGCGGGAATTACAGGAAAAGTTCGAACAGGCGGAAAAAATGAAAGTGCGAGAAAGAGCCCGCTTGGCTGAAGAAATGAAGAAAATCAAAGAAATGGCTCAGAATAAAAAGTTAGAAATGGAGCAACTGAAAGCCGAGTTAATGAAATTCAAAGAAACACGCCTCAGGATACTGAAAAAGTACCGCGATCAACTGAGCGAGATTAAGAGGGAACACAAAGAGAATTGGTCAAAAACAGCGGAAAAAATAAGGCATACACTGGTTGACGCTTTGTGTCAGTACGGCGCAACCATTCGAGCCGTGCAAGGTGACGAATATTACACCGCCATTCTCAGAGGTTTTGAGTACAACGATGAAGGAAACCGGGTGGATCGCATTTATATTTTCCCTAAAAGAGATATCCTCGCTTGCAGAGATGGAAAAATAACCAATGAGGAGTTGCTGGCCTCTGCAGAGACCTACCTTTCTTATTGAAAATGAACCCAAAAAGCATGACAGGCTTTCTTCACCTTTGGTGTGTTTGCGTTTTTCCAGGATTTTTCGAACACTTTGCCGTGTGAAGGTGATTTTGGAAAAACGCAGACATGCCCTTTCCTACTCATTGTGTTCAAGTCAAACTACATTCGCTCCAGGGTCTGGATTCCCAAAAGTTCCAAGCCCTTCTTCAGTGCCATTCCCGTTGCTTTGGCCAGTTGAAGTCTGGTTACTTTCAATTCAGTTGTTTCAGCTTTCAAGATGGCGATTTTGTCCCACATGCGGCTGAAACTCTTGGCTAGATCGTACAGGTAGATGCAGACCAATTGGGGTCTGTAATCCTCAGCGGCTTTCAAAATGGTCTTTTCAAATTCAGAGAGCAGTGAAACCAGCGCTTTTTCTTCTTCTGTTTGCAGAAGTGACCATTGCGGTTTCCCGGTCCATTCATTTATCTTTGCGTTCCTCAAAAGGGAAGCGATTCGCGCATAGGCGTAGAGCAGATAGGGGCCGGTGTTGCCGCTTTTGGATGTCCATTCATCCAGATCGAAAACGATATTCTTGATCTGATCGCAATTCAACATGCCGTATCGAATGGTTGCGATGGAAATAAATCTCGATGCCTGTTCGATTTCTTCTTCAGTCCAACTCCCCCGGTACTTGTCCAGAAACTCTCTCTTAATTTTTTCATCCAGGCGTTTTCTAAGCTCGGAAAAGGGAATGATGTTGCCCGCCCTGGAACTCATTTTCCCGCCCGGAATGACAACCAGACCGTACGCCAGATGATGGCAGTCATTCGCCTGTTGAAAGCCCATCTGCTTCAAGGTGGCAAAGACCTGCTGGAAGTGGAGAGACTGCGAGGCATCGACCACATAGATGGAGTGATTGATTTTAAAGTCTTCAAATTTTCGTTTCGCCAAGGCCAGGTCTTTAGTGGAATAAAGACCGGTTCCATCGGACTTGAGGAGCATGAAAAACGGCAGCTTGTCGCCGCTGAGGTCAGCGCCTATGGTTCCCTCGGATTCAATGAAAAGGCCTTTTTGTTTGAATTCATACACCAGCTCTTTGCCTTCGTCACCCACTTCACTTTCGTAGAAGTAATGATCAAACCGAGCATTCAGCCAATGGTAAATTTCATGGAAAGCATCCATGGACCAGGATTTCGTTTCCTGCCAGAGTTTAATGGTGTCGGGATCTTTAGATTCAAGTTGTTTCAGGATGTTTGAAACGCCTCGCGTTCGTTCTTCCATGGTCTGAAGAACAGAGGTGGATGCAGGCAAACTGTCTTCTTTACGCATGACCTCCGCAATTTCGCAACCGGGTTCCTGCGTTGGTCTGAAAGTATAAATCTTATCGTTATCATCGGAGAGACCCAGTTCCTTTTCACTGCAAATCATGCCTTGTGAGAGCATACCGTGGGCTGTTTTCTCCTGAACCAACCGACCCTTCACTTTGCTACCCGGTCCAGCATAGGCGACCACATCGCCTGTACGGTAGTCTTTCCCCCCACAGACAACCGTTTTTTCATGAGTTCCCGTTGAAAGAACCACTTGTTTGAGATGGTGCTCTATTGGATGTACAGACACTACCTTCGCGGTAATAACTCCTGGCATGGGGCATTTTGTAAGTGTATTGAAATCCAACAATTCTGTTGCACATCGGTACATCTCTCCCAAGAACTCTCCGCGGTTTTCTGTGGGAATTTCCCCTTTGTAATGCTCTTTCAGGTACCAAAGGCATTTGGCAATATGAGCACCTACATCGCCAATATAATTGGCAGCCACCACGTCATCACCGGACCACTCTACGATGCGGACCAGGGCGTCACCAAGGGCAACGTTTCGCATGTGCCCGACATGAAAGGCCTTGTGAGTATTGGGTTGAGAGTACTCAATCATGACGCGTTGTTTGGTTTGTGATCGATTATCTAAAGCAGAGCCGCTGAGCATGGCGGGTATAATTTGCTCAGCTAAAGCGGCCTTGCTGATGGTGAAGTTCAAGTAGGGACCCGCTGCTTGAACGGATTCGATATAGGAGTATTCACGTAACACGAGGTTCAATCGCTGCACAAGCTCACTGGCAATCTGCTGTGGAGCCTGGCGCATAACGCGCGCCAATTGAAAACAGGGAAAGGCCCAATCGCCCATGTTCCTGTCCCTCGGCTTTTCAAGCAGTTTTTCAATAAATTCTTCTGAAAGCTGTTCGGGCTGATCAATTGCGGCGTAGAGTGCATTGGTCAGTTGTTTTTTCTCCATCCTTTAACCCCTTTGTTTCAATGAATGGCGTAATGTAGCACAGGAAGTCTGAGTTCTCAAGTTTGGCGTCTTGTTTTTTTATCGAGTAACCCATGAGGGTCTTAATTGAATTATCTAATCAAAATCTTCATTTTTTTATTCTAGGGGAAATGATAATATAAATTGCATGGAGGTTATCAACCATGACTCAGGAACATCTCATTCAGGAACTTAAAGATAAATTCAAAAAACAGATTTCATCTCTACAGAGTGAAGTTGAAAGTGAATTGGACTTGTTGCAAAAGCAGTTCACTGAAACTCAAAATGCGGATGGGTCAAAGGAACTCATGGAGTGCCTACAAAAATTCAGAGAGGGTTATACGCAGGCTAACATTCTGAATATCCTGTTGGATTGCGTGGGAAAAATAGTACCCAGAGTGCTGTTTCTCATTGTTAAAGACCGCCTCCTGCACGGTTTTGCTGCTCGTGGGTTTGAACGGGATTTTATGGAAGGAAAGGTGAAAAAAATTCATTGGGGTATCAATGCGTATCCTGAACTGCGTGAATCCATAAACAGCATGAGCATGAAGCTGTATAATTACAGTGATTTGGGTTCCATTTCAGATGCAATTACAGAATTGGATGATTTCTCCCCTGTTAAATCGGCCTTTATCCCAATTCAAGTTCGTGGCAAGGTTGCAGGATTACTGTATCTGGATTCCGGGGCGACAATGGAGCTACCAGGGCTGGGAATGATAGAAAACCTCGCTCATGTGGCAGGCATGGAACTCACCATGATTACGGCAAAACTAAAGAAGAAGCCCGCTAATCTGAAATATAAGGTTCCTGCTGAACCGGCTTCACAAAAAAGATCTGTACCAGGACCTGATCAAATTACCGAGAAGATTCGCGATGAAATACCCGTTCAGCAAAAGAGTGAACCTGCTTCCGAACCTCATGCAGAGTCCGAGGAAGATCGCGTTCCCGGTAAACCCCAAACTGAGATGCTGAAACCGCCGATTGAGAGGGCGGGCAACAAAGCTATTGCTCTGCCCTCGGCTGATGATACCCCTGAGGTGAAAAAAGCCAAGCGAGTTGCTAGAGTTCTTATTTCTGACTTGATTCTCTACAACCAGGATAAAGTGAATGAAGGAAGAAACACCGGTAACCTTTACAATCTTTTAAAAGAAGATATAGACAGAAGTTATGATCATTATCAGGGAAGAGTTAAAGAATTGGTTCCTGAAGAACCCAACTACTTTAAGGAAGAATTAGTTCGATGTCTGGCTGAGGGAGATCGAAGCCTGCTCGGCGTACTTCCTTTTTGAGAAAACGCATACAGAACATCACACTGAAGTTAACCCCCGTAACATAAAGACCAACAGCTTTCGGGTTCTTTTCTGCTGGAAAAAGGTCCAGCTTGGAATGGCGACTCTTGAGACTGGGCATGGTGAGCCTGGGAGCAGGCTTGCTGTTCCTGAGCGGTTAGAAAAAGAGCTATGTTGAAATCGGCAGGAAAAAGAATCACGGAAATTTTGCTGGGGTTGGGTGTTTGGCCTGCCTGTGTAATGGTTTCAGTTCAGTTTGTTTTTATGGTGAATCTTCAAGTTACTTTGCGCCTTATCATCCTGTTTGTAACATTTTTCGGGACTCTTTCTGTCTACGCTCTTGACCGCACATTGGAGAAACGTGTCGGTTTTAAACTCGCTCGGAGGCACTATCATCACATTCTGCTCACTGCAGTCGTCTTGATTTTTACGTTCATTTTTCTCATTTTCCTCATTCAGCATATTACGTCAAGGGAAATGAGGTGGTTGATCATTCTGGTTTTAGCAGGCAGTTTGTATTTAAGCATGACTTCTGGTCTTATCAAACTGGTTCCGGGTGTGAAGGAACTTCTGGGAGCGGCTCTCTTTACATGGTTATGCCTGGGGTTGGTCGCAGGGAATAACAAACTGCTTTACAGTTCTTTTTTCATGATGGCATGGAGTAATTTCATTTGGAGCGGTTTTTTTGACAGAGATAGGGATCGAAAAAACAACCTACGCTCCTTAGCAGTAATTTATGGTAAAAAAACAGTGTTTTTTGCCCGGCTGACTGCCTTTCTTTCCATTCCGGGTTATGTGATTGTGGGTGTGCCCCTAAGTCTGATTGGAGTCAGTGTGCTTCATGGTGTTTGGCCCAAGCATTTACCACAGGTGGACTGTGCTTTCATGCCCGTTGTGTGCCATGCTCTTCTTTTGCTGTTATTCGCCTGAGTGGAAAACACAGGGTGCTTAATTGAATTGTTGGGTGAAGTACCTGTGTAAAGATCCGTTTTTTCTATTACTTCTTCATGCTAAACTAAACGTGGACAGAGTAAAGATGAAATTATTGATTATCTACAACCCTCAAGCAGGCCACAAACGAGCTGCCAGAACCTTGAAAGCCATCAAGAGTGCGTTCCAGGCAAAAGCTGTTCAAGCTAACTTCATGTATACCGAATATGCCTGGCATGGTGTTGCTCTTGTTCGGGAAGCAGATCTCTCCAATTACGATGGCGTTATTGCTGCGGGTGGCGATGGCACCTTATTTGAGGTGATCAATGGTTATCAGCAAAACAAGCTGAAACACAAGCCTCCACTGGGCATTATTCCCATTGGAACGGGTAATGCCTTTGCGCGGGATCTCAACCTGAAGTCCTATCAGTGGGAAAAAGCCATTGAACTAATCGTGAAAAAACGCACCCGGAAAGCGGATTTGGCGCGCTTTACCACAGAAGGTCAGGTTTATTACTACATGAATGTCCTGGGATTTGGCTTTGTCTCCGATGCCAATAAAACGGCCAGGTCTTTTAAGAAACTTGGAAATATGGCTTATTCCATTGGTGTTTTCTGGCAGCTATTGCGCATGAAGACCTATCCTTTGGAAATGGAGTTGGACGGCCAGTTCTATAAGAGTCAGAATTTCTTTGTTGAAATTGCCAATACCCGATACACCGGAGCCACTTTTATCATTGCGCCTGAAGCTGAGATTGATGACGGCTACCTGGATGTCATTCTCCTGAATAAAGCTTCCCGTTTCAAAATTATCAGATTGTTTCCCACAATCTTTAAAGGTGAGCATGTTCACCAGAGCGAAGTGGAGGTTTTCAAAGCCAAAAAAATATCGGTCCTGGCCCCGTCTTCCAAGATACTGACACCGGATGGGGAACTGATGGGGAAGACCCCCATTGACATAGAGTGCCTTCATCGGGCCGTTGAGTTTTTCTGTTGATAGAAGAGTTTTGAATGATTGACACCATAAGATCACTTGTTTTTTGGATTATCGGAGGAATTTATTTTGTTGTATTTCTGGTAACTGCTTATATACTCAGTTTCCTTTTCCCGTTGGAAAGAATAGACCCATTTTTAAAGGCCTTACTGCGATTCTTTTTTAAATTGATATTGATCAAAGTGGATGTTTCAGGTCTTGAGCATATTCAGAAGAACCGCTCTTATCTTTTCATGATCAATCACATCAGCTTCCTGGATATTCCTCTGGTTGGCGGTTTCATTCCCGTTTACCTGCGCGGTGTTGAAGCACTTTGGCAGCATAAATGGCCGCTGTATGGCAGAGTAATGGGCCGTTTGGGAAATATCCCTATTGACAGGAATAATGTGCATGCCTCTGTATCGGCTATCCGAAAGGCGATTGCTTATACCCGGAATGGAAAATCACTGATTATTTTTCCCGAAGGAGGACGAACTCTCGATGGCGAATTGAAATCCTTCAAGAAACTCCCCTTTCACTTGGCTAAAAAAGCCAATTTGGATCTTGTTCCATTGGGAATTTGTGACCTGTATCAGCTCAACAACGCAACTTCCTATTCCATACGGCCCGGGCGTATCCGGCTTAAAATAGGTGAACCTATTCCTCAAAGTGAAATAGAGGAAATGGATACACTGGCCTTGAGAGATCGCGTCAGGTCTGAGATTGAGGCGATGATTTCTGAATCGTGAACATATCCTGGAGACAGTGAACAAGCATGCGTTCACTTTTAATGGCGCGAATGCCTTCAACCAGAGCGCGAGATGCCGTTAAAGTGGTTAAGCAGGGTATGCCATAGAGTAGAGCGGTGCTCCGTATGTAGCGATCATCGTGGTGGGACATTTTTCCAACGGGTGTATTGATCACCAATTGAATTTCTCCATCGATCATTCTTTGGTGGATGTGGTGACCGCCTTCGTGTAGTTTCGTTACCGCTTCCACTTCCAGACCTGACTGGCTGAGAAAACGGGCTGTGCCGGCAGTAGCGCAGAGTTCGAAGCCCAGTTGATAGAGGGCCATGGCGATGGGAAGCACCTTTTTTTTGTCGCGGTTATTGACGCTGATGAATGCCCGTCCGCCCCTCGGCAATTTGTGGCCTGTGGCTCGATAGGCTTTGGCAAACGCGTTGCCAAAGGAGAATGAAACGCCCATGACTTCACCTGTCGATTTCATTTCCGGGCCGGCTAGAGGGTCTTCTCCTGCCAGTTTCTTAAAGGGAAAGACAGGCGACTTCACATGCCACATGGCGGGGGCTGGATCCAAATCTCTGACCAGATCCTTGAGTTTTCTGCCGGCAATGACTTCAGCCGAAAGCTGGGCAAAGGGAATACCGGTGGATTTGGCGGCAAACGGGACCGTGCGGGAACACCGCGGGTTGGCCTCGATGATATAGAGTTCATCGTTCCAAAGGGCGAACTGAATGTTGATTAAACCCACCACACCCAAAGCTGAGGCCACTTTTCGAGTCGCTTCACGCAGGAGCCGGTCCTGGCTTCTGGAGAGAATGGGCGCGGGCAGGCAGCACGATGAGTCACCACTGTGGATACCTGTTTCTTCAATATGCTGCATGACACCCAGAATCAACACGTCTGTGCCATCGGAAATAGCGTCTACGTCAATTTCAACGGCGTCATCGAGGAACATATCGATCAGAACCGGCTGCTCTCCAGCCGCCTCAAAGGCGTTGTACATGGCTTGATCCAGTTCGGACTGATCAAAAACAATGGACATGGCTCTTCCACCCAGGACAAAACTGGGTCGAATCATAACGGGATAGCCGATTTCTTTGGCCTTTTGTTCCGCTTCTTCCAGTGAAAAGGCGATGGTGCCTTTGGGCTGTTTCAAACCCAATTCATTCAAGAGAGCGTTAAATTTCTCGCGGTCTTCGGCCAGTTGAATGGACTTGAAAGAGGTTCCCATAATGGGATAACCCTCTCTGGCAATTGGTTCCGCGAGGTTGAGAGCGGTTTGCCCCCCAAATGAGACGATGACGCCTTCAGGCTGTTCAAAATCGAGTATGTGGCGAACTCGCTCCCAAGTCATGGGCTCGAAATAGAGCCGGTCAGCCACATCGAAGTCGGTGGAGACGGTTTCAGGATTGCAATTGATCATAATGACTTGGAACCCGCAATTCTGAAAACCCGTTACGGCTCGTACACAGCTGTAATCAAATTCAATCCCCTGGCCAATTCGGTTGGGACCGCTGCCGAGAATGACGACCTTTCTGCCCTCGAGAGGCTCGATTTCGCTTGTTTCGCCGTAAGTGCCGTAGAGATAGGGTGTCCGTGACGGAAATTCACCGGCACAACTGTCAACGGATTTGAAGCCATAGGGAACATGTGACCTCAGTTCGCGAATGTCACTTTCTTCCCTGCCCAGCAGATCCGCTAATTCATCATCCTGAAAACCCTGCCGCTTGGCTTTGGCAATCAGTTCTGGTGGAATGGGCTGGTTTGCACTGGTGCGTTTTCGCAGTTGTTTTTCGGTTTCAATCAGCTCCTGTATCTGGGTGAGGAACCAGGGATCGATCCTGGTCAGTCTGCTCACCTCTTCAACCGTTCTTCCCTGTCTGAAAGCGGATGCAATGGCGTGCATTCGTCTCCAGTTGGGTGTTTCGAGCAGCATGTTCAGCTGCTCGGGATCAGATGTAGCCGGACACTGCCAGGGGAATCCCTTGAAGCCGGTTTCGAGACTTTGAATGGCTTTCTGCAGAGCTTCCTTGAAGGTGCGTCCCATCGACATGACTTGACCGACCGATTTCATTTGGGTTGTCAGCTCCAGATTCGTGTTCGGGAATTTTTCAAATGCCCATCGCGGGACTTTGACTACCACGTAATCGATGGCAGGCTCAAAGGAGGCCGGTGTGCAGCCTGTAATTTCGTTGTCCAGTTCATCCAGCGTGTAACCAAGAGCCAGTTTAGCGGCCACCTTGGCAATGGGGTAGCCTGTTGCCTTGCTTGCCAGTGCCGAACTGCGTGAAACGCGCGGGTTCATTTCCACGATGACAATGCGTTCCGAATGGGGGTCAATGGCAAACTGTACATTGGAACCGCCCGTATCCACACCAACGGCTCGCAGGACGGTAAGCGACATGTCTCGCAATGTGTGATATTGCCTGTCGGTCAGGGTCATTGCAGGCGCAACGGTAATGGAATCGCCTGTGTGAACACCCATGGCATCGATGTTCTCAATGGAACAAATAATAACCGCGTTGTCGGCTTTGTCTCGAACAACTTCAAATTCGTATTCCTTCCAACCCAGAATACTCTCTTCTACGAGGATCTGGGTGTTGGCGGATTCACGCAATCCGTTTGAGGCAATCTCTCTAAACGTGTTCCAGTCATACGCAACGCCGCCACCGGAACCGCCCAGTGTAAAACTGGGTCGAATGATGATGGGAAACCCAATTTCTTCGGCCAAAGCTTCTGCTTCCGCCATTGAAGTGGCGAATCCGCCTCGACAGGTATCGAGATGGTGCCGGGCCATCAGGTCTTTGAACTTTTCTCTGTCTTCGCCCAGGTTGATGGCCTCAACAGAAGCGCCGATAATGCGAACGTTATACTTGTCCAGCACACCGCGAGCCTGTAAATGCAAGCTCAAATTGAGTGCGGTTTGACCTCCCATGGTCGGTAAAAGGGCGTCGGGCCGCTCTTTGCGAATAATTTCTGTCAGAAAGGACGGTGTGAGCGGTTCAATATAGGTTCGATCGGCGATATTGAGATCCGTCATGACGGTTGCAGGGTTGGAATTGACCAGAATGACCTTGACGCCTTCTTCCCTCAGTGCCCTGGCCGCCTGAACGCCCGAATAGTCAAACTCACAGGCTTGACCAATGGTGATGGGACCGCTGCCTATAAGAAGCACGGATTGAATCGATTTATCTCTTGGCATGAGTGTCCTCCAACATGGTTATGAACTGGTCGAAGAGTGTGTGGGCGTCTGAAGGCCCGGGCCCTGCTTCTGGGTGAAATTGAACGCCGAATACAGGCCGGTCTTTCAAACGGTAACCCTCCAGCGAACCATCAAAAAGAGAGGTATGTGTGAGTTCAACTTGCTTTTCCTTAAAGGTTTCAGGCCGGACAGCGAATCCGTGATTGTGAGAGGTAATGAACACCCTATTGGTGCGCACATCTTTGACTGGATGGTTCCCGCCGCGATGACCAAAGGGCAGTTTATAGGTTTCGGCACCCAGAGCCAGAGCCAGTAACTGGTATCCCAGGCAAATCGCCATGGTGGGGCGATGCTGTTGACATTGCAGTATGGTTTCCCGTACACCTGGAACAGCCGCTGGATCTCCGGGTCCGTTGGACAGCATGAACCCGTCAAAGTCAAAGGCCTGGATTTGTTCAAAAGAGGTGTTCCAGGGCAGTTGCGTGACGGTGCAATCGCGTTTTACCAGCTCTTTGATAATGGAGTTCTTGACGCCATAGTCAATAAGTCCTATGTTCCATTTTCCATCACCGTGGACGGCTGCCTGACTGCAGGAGACTTCAGGCGCCAGGTTGGCTCCCTCCATGGAGGGATGTTGAGCCAGGATCCGGGCGGCCTCTTCTTTGGGCAGGGTATGCGGCGCGATAATGGATTTTTGAGGACCTGATTCGCGTATCTTGACGGTCAATGTCCGCGTATCGATACCCGAGATGAGAGGAATGCCCCTTTCCTTGAGGAAGCCATCGAAGTCCGCTGTGGACAGACGGTGGTCGGGACACGGTGTCAGGTGTCGAACAATCATGCCGGAAGCGTGTCCGTTAAGAGATTCGGTGCTCTTGTTATTGGTGCCGTAGACGCCTATTTCGGGAAAGGTCAGCACCACATTCTGACGCCAGTAACTGGGATCGGTCAGGATTTCCTGGTACCCGGTCATGGATGTGTTAAAGACCAGTTCACCGCATGTGGGTTCAAGGGCGCCAAAACAGCTCCCTTCATAGATGGTTCGATCTTCAAGGAGCAGGTACCCTTTCATGTTCAGGCTCCTTTATTGCACGTATGGACAGGACCCTGTGGCACAGGGTGTTGGCGCCGAAGCGGGTGGACTGCCTCCAGGAGAAGCACAGGATGGGGTAAAGGTGGACATCTTGCGCTGCGGTTCAATGCTGCCGCACTGAGGGCAGGTCTCGGGGTTGGGCTCTCCAGTCTGCTGGAGAAACTCAAACTCATGCTTACACTGTTTGCACTGATATTCAAATAAAGGCAACTTGGAATCTCCTTATTGAGCTTGCTGGTTGATTAGAATAATACAGTCAATGCATTTTTTCAAGAGGTGTTGTGCCTCCCGGATCGTACAACATGACGTGCCGTGAAAATGGGAAAAGAATGAGTAATCTTATGGGAGTTCTTGTTGTCTGTGTCGAAGGGAAAGACAATCGCAGTCGCTTCTACAGTGAACAAGTAAGGTGCTGAGAACATAAAAGATTTTTTATGAGCAGCGGGCTCTGTGTTTAGTTGAATAGATTGTATTTGAGAATGCAGTAAATAGCCCTGAAACCGTCGCGTATGCCTATTTTCTTGCCCTCATCGTACCCTCTGCCGTGGTAGAAAATGGGAACCTCGTAGACATTGAGCCCTTTGATTTTAGCCAGTTTTGCCGTTATTTCCGGTTCAATGCCAAAACGGTTTTCACAGAGGTGTATTTGATCCAGCGTTTCTTTTCGAATCAACTTGTAACATGTTTCCATGTCGGTCAGATTCCAACCGGAAAAGACATTGCTGATTTTGGTTAAAAAGGCATTGCCCAGGTAGTGCCAGTAATTCAGGATCTTTCGATGATTGGACCATGTAAATCTCGATCCATAAACCACATCGGCATCGTATTTGAATACGGGCTCAAGTAGCTCCAGAAAATCTTGAGGATTGTATTCCAGATCCGCATCCTGAACGATGACATAATCACCGCTTGCTTCAGAAATCCCTCTCCTGAGAGCAGCACCCTTTCCTTTGTTGGCATCTTGAAAGAACACTCGCACACCTTCATTGGCTTGGAGTTTTTTCAGGATGGCTCTGCTGGAGTCGGTGGAAAAGTCGTCGATAAACAGAATTTCAGGCGTGACATTCTTGGACGAAAAGTCCACCTCCATGACCTTGGAAAACAGCTTTTCAACGGTTTTTTCCTCATTGTAAACAGGAACAACGATACTCAACTTCATAGGTGTTTCTCAGTCCTGATTCATGTACTTGCCAAAAAGTGGAACCATTTTCAATGTACAGGTTCCCTTCAAATCGCTGGTAAGATAATTTTTGCCCGTTCTTTCTTCCGAACTAAATGGATTTTCCAGGTTGACGGGGATTTGAATCATCTTTTCAACGGGTTTCTTTTTGTAGCTGAGATCCATTCTGAAGGTTACAGGTAAATCGAAAGAGCCTGTTAAATTGGCATCCTCTTCTAAAATGGCATACTCACTTGATGGTGGATTTCGCTCTTTGACCAGGTGATAACTTCCCTTTCCCTGATAAGTGAAAAGCATGTCGCCCACAATGGCAAGAGTGCCTTTCTTGTCCAGCTTACCGCTAGGGAGAACAGATAGAAAACCATTGGGAAGCCGGAAATCCTTATCTTCATGGCTAAAAATAATTTTTGTTACCTTTGCTTCTTTAACTTGCACATCCTGATAGGACTTAATATCTCCCTCCAGAATGGTTTCTTCTGTAAAGGAGTATTTCTCTTCCAGGTTGGAAGTCTGATCAGCTTTGGTTTTCGTTTGGGAAACCATACTGATTTCTCCTACAGAGTTGATTAGAAAGAAAACATCCAAAGTGTGATCCAGCTTCATGGAACTCTTTTCCTTGATAAAACCCGCCGGTCCATTTTTTCCGGGTCGGTTTGCAATGTAGTGGTTTCTAAGAATTCCGTTAATATGAACCGATAAATGGGCTTTCCAAAGTGCATCAGCCAGTGCGGGTGGAGTTGGGTTCTGGGCTAATAGGGGAGAACAAGAAAAAACAAGAAGGCAGATATAGCGCATGTTGTCACCTCAACCATTTTTCTCATTTTACACAATATCAACGAAAGTAACAATTGTCATCATCCCTAAAGGTGCCGTTGTCTTATGGCGATTTGTCGAATTCACGGGGTAATCCGTGCCCACTCGAAATTCACGATAAATCTGCAGCAGGCAGTTTTGAGGTTACCTCGATGCCCTGTCTCTGCAGGTCCGGTTCCCATGAAGATCGTCCACTGATGGGTTTGTGAGGATAGTACCCCTAAAATAAAACGAGCTCATCCGTCAAAACGAAAAATTGTCAACAACAGACTTTTAGTCTAAAATCCAACCTATGATCAGGTTCTATCACGTATTCAAGAGTTACAGCGGGAACAAATACTCGTTATCCGATTTGTCCCTTCACATTGCGCCTGGTGAATTCGTGTTTTTAACCGGGGCTAGTGGTGCCGGAAAAACAACCATGTTGAAGTTAATTATAAGAGAAGAGATGCCGACCAAGGGACAAATATTGGTTTATGGACGCAATGTCTCTTCACTTCCCGTGGCAAAAATACCGAAACTCCGGCGTTCCATCGGGGTTGTTTTTCAGGATTTCAAACTAATAAAAAGCAAAACGGTTTTTGAGAATGTGACATTTGTTTTGAAGACGTTGGGTTTTGATATGAAGAAAAGGCGCATCAAAGCACTCAACGTTTTGAAGCAAGTGGGGCTGCAGGGAAAACTGCACAGTTATCCAATGGAACTCTCTGGTGGTGAACAACAGCGTGTGGCCATTGCACGGGCAATTGTCAATGATCCTGTTCTTTTACTTGCAGATGAACCGACTGGAAATCTCGACCCGGAAATGTCCACCGAAATCATGAAATTATTTGCAAAGATCAATATGAGGGGAACAACGGTTCTCATCGCTACGCACAATCAGTCGTTAATTGAATGTATGCGACAGAGAGTGCTTGTTTTGGATGCGGGCCGAATGGCAGCTGACTCCGAAGATGGTAGACTGTGATGATGAAGTACCTATCATTTGTGCTGTCAGAATCGCTCACCAATCTCTGGCGTTCACGGGTTTTAAGCATGCTCTCCATGGGAACCATTGGTTTTTCCATGTATACCCTGGCCATGTTCTTGTTTTTGGGTCAAAACCTCAAGAAAGTATCCATTAGCTGGGAAAGCCATATTCAGTTTCAAATTTTTCTATTGGACGATCTCACTACGGAACAGAGGCTGGCGATCCACGATTTTCTGGATGCAGAGTTGACGGTTGAAAAAGTCACCTTTTTATCGAAAGAAGAAGCGAGAAAGCGCTTTAGCCTTTCGTTTGAAGTATACGATGATGTCAATAAAAAATTGAGTGCCAACCCCTTTCCAGCTTCATTTTCTGTCCATCTCCTGCCTGGAACAAGTGAAGATGTGTTGCTCGCGTTGTTTTCGCAACTGGAGGAAATGGAAGGGATCGAGGAGATATCCTATAACCGCGATATTTATGAAAAGCTGGGCTTTTTTGCCAATCTCTTCAACCTGGCCGGGTGGTTCTTTGGGGGGATTATGATTTTCGCTTCTATCTTCACCGTTTCCAATGTTCTCAAGCTGACTTTTTTCTCCAGAAAAGAAGAAGTGGATATCATGAAACTCGTCGGCGCGTCTCACGCAACCATACGGGGACCATTTATTTTTGAAGGCCTGTTTCAAGGACTGCTTGGAACGATTCTGGGTTTATTTTTTGGTTATTTAAGTGTTCTGATCCTCAGGCATTATCTGAATCAGCATCCTGAAATCTTTTTGAGCCACCTGAGTTTGGAATACCTCGGTCCGATGTGGATTTTCTGCATGCTTCTTGCCGGGTGTGTCGCGGGTATGCTTGGCAGTCTGTTCTCACTCAAAGAGTTTCTCCATGAGCATATCAGCTACGAATGAGACAAATGAGAGCTGAAATCGAAATCAAGAAAATCGAGGCGTGAGATTTCCATGTATTTTATCCCACCATCAACACAGCGCTGTTTTGAGCTGGTTTTATGGTCAATGACAGAGCTGATTTTCACAAAAAAATATTGACAGTTGTGGCGAATGGGTGTACTTTATGCGCTTATTGTTCGTGAAACCTATTGCAGGTTGAATGGACTCCATACCGAATTAGGTTGGCCAGTTAGCTCAGTCGGTAGAGCAGAGGACTGAAAATCCTCGTGTCGGCGGTTCGATTCCGTCACTGGCCACCATTTTTTTTTATACAGGAGTCTCACGATGATGACTGATAATCGCGCGATTACCAAAATTGAAATTAAAGAATTAAAAAAAATAAGAAGCGGAAAGGTTCGGGAAATTTACGACCTGGGTAATTCTTATCTGTTCATTGCCACTGATCGAATCTCGGCATACGATTGTATTCTGCCTACCGGTATACCGGGTAAAGGGCAAGTGCTGACAAAACTGTCTCACTTCTGGTTCGAATTACTGGATGTACCCAATCACCTCATCGCTGACGATGTGAACCAGATCCCTGATGAGTACGCTGAGGTGCTTGCTCCCTATCGATCAGCTCTCGATGGACGCTTCATGATTGTTAAAAAGCTCAAGATGATTCCCATTGAATGCGTGGTCAGAGGGTACCTTGTTGGCAGCGGTTACAAAGAGTACAAAGCAAGTCAATCTGTATGCAGTATTCCTCTTCCTTCAGGTCTCAACTTGGCCTCCAAGCTCCCTGAGACACTTTTCACGCCTGCCGCTAAAAACGACGAAGGTCACGACGAGAACATCAGCTTTGAAGCCATGTCGGACCTCATAGGTGAAGAACTGTCTGTTAAATTGCGTGACCTTAGCATCGATATTTACCACAAGGCTTACCGCCACGCTATTGAGCGGGGTGTGATCATTGCGGACACCAAATTTGAATTCGGTCTTTATGACGGGGAAATCGTCCTTGCCGATGAAGTTCTGACTCCCGATTCCAGTCGCTACTGGCCCAAGGATTCATATGCCGAAGGCGCCAATCCTCCCAGTTATGATAAACAGTTTGTGAGAGATTATCTTCAAGGATTGGACTGGAATAAACAACCGCCAGCGCCCGAGCTTCCCGAACACATTGTGACGGAAACCGTGAAAAAATATCGGGAATGCCTCAATATCCTGACACGGTAACAGCCAGCGCCGCAAACAAATCCAGTTACCCAGAATCATTGTAAGACCCGAAAGCACCGTTGTGCCATGGCAATGCATTCGCAGTGCGATTGTGTGGTGTTTTTTTGAGTGATTGGAACATCCAGTGTTTTTGGAAACCGCTTCCAACCGGATGACAGTTGTTGATTTTCTGCGCGAGTGAATTGGGGTTTTCAGGTAGAAGAAACCTGGAAACAGATATTTTTCAGGTTCTATATTGTTTCAAATCCACGAACCACGATATGATGTAGACTGAGGCTCTCTGAAAGGTGTAATGCTTCCCGCTTGAGGGTTGTTTTTTTTGAGCACGGTTTTGATAACAAGGTGACATGTAAATATGCGGAATTTCTTTATTGTGTTGTTAATAGCGGTTGTTTGTACGATTGGCAGAAGTCAAAGTGGTTCGACTTTGAACCAGGCCATGCGCTTCTATGAAGACAAAAACTACTTTATGACAGAGGCACTACTCATGGGTGCCGATAGACCCGTGGAGGATTTAGAGTTAGAAACTCAGCTTCTCCTCCATACAGCTTACAAATTAGGTAACTTAGAGGGTAAAATTAACTATTTTTCGGGTTATCTCAATCGATCGTCAAATCAGAGAAAAATGGCTTTGCTGTTTCGTGCCTGGGGTTACGCCTACCTAAAACAGTGGGGTCTCTTCCAATCACAAGCTGTTTCGGCATTGGTTGAAATAGAGGAATTTCCACATCACACACAGTATGTGCTCCTATACTGTCTGGCTCGTTATACCAATCAATCAGTCCGTGAGCTGGGTCTTACACCCTGTGAGCAAAAGTGGTTCAATGAAGTTAGAGAAGCACCGCCCTCTTCCAAGTATCCGGTCTTGTACAAGTGCGATACCGCCCCGGCCTTTTTACAGTCCCTCATTAAATTGGGAACCGATTCCCGGTCCGCAGGAGCTGGTTTCGCAACGCCAATGGATGAAACCATACAGCAACTGCGCCAGATAGAATCCCTTTTGAAGGCGGACAACTTAAATGAAGCAGCCAATCGATTCAATCATTTTGATAAAAGCTCCTTAAAGCCCTTTCCATGGGACTTCACAATTGAATATCATAAGCTGCTGGCTCGTTTTTTTGAATTAAATGAAGAACCGGAACGCCAGGATCGCACATTAAAGAAAATAAAGAAAATGGAAGCAGAGTTCAAAGTGAACTTCAACTGCTATCAGGATCAGGTCCAGCCAAGAGTGGTTGTAGAAAAAAAACAGGTAGAAATAGTCGTGCCTGACAGGCTCAACACGTTCGAGGATATCGAGCAGGCTCTGCCCCTGCTCGATGCGGAGTCGTTTCAGCAAGCGGTTAACGAAATGAACTCCCGTTCCCTGTACGACAGAATATACAAAAAATACCTTTTGGGTTTGTACAATCTGTCTAAAGGCAGACTTCAAAAAGCCTATACGTTTCTCTCCAAAGCTGAAGTCGATGTCATCCAAACGCCTTTTTTCATTCTGGAAGCCAAAGTTCTTTCAGCTATGGGAACGTATTACCTTAAAGAAAAGAACCTGGAGCAGGCAAATTGGTACTGGTTGAGCGCAGGGCAGACTCTTTGCGGCTCCGATGCGCTGCCTTATCTACAAAGCAAGCCTTTCTGCTCCCTTCCTTTTGATGCCATGATCGATTCCCTGCTCCTGAAGAAGGTGGATAATCAGGTGTCTTCTATTTTGTACGCCCATCAAATGAGAGAGCTCAACAAGCGTCGTCTGGATGCCTACCGAAAAGGTGTATTGACTGATAACAAAGTGATTGGAAACCAGATCGTTGAAATAGGGTCCCAGATAGTCGAAGAGATTCGCATCATGCAGCATTCTGCCAAGCTATCCAATTTTACTTCTTTAAATGAGTTGAATGAGTTGTGGGGTCAGTTGTGGAGGAAAACCAAACCCGATTTCAAAAACTTGGAACCTCTTAACCTGACAGAAATAAAACGCGCTCTCGATCCCGATGAAACCCTGATTGTATTGACCGAAGGTAAACATCAGCTTGGGGCTGTAGTTATTTCCAACGAGCAGGCGTTTGCGACTTATCTGGGGCCGAAAAAGGGCTTTATCAATTCACTAGCTCAGCTGGTCGACCAGCAACTTGGATCAGCTTTGACTTTCAGTAAAGGCAAAGGCCTGATCAGTTTGTCCTCATCTTATAGAAATGCGGACTTTATTCGCCACTTGCAGAAAACAAACCCCGGAAAACCCGTCCAGATTATGTTTCAGTTGGCAGATGTCCAGCAAAAAGGGGCACCAGTTGATTTTAGACATTTGGTTTATTTATATGACTCCACGGTCAAAGTGCCGGCTGACTTCAACGCCAAACTCACTCAAGGCGTCGATGCCGCCGTGAATACCTCCTTTACCGATGAGAATGTGAAACGGCTTTTGTCGCAAGATACGCTCTTTGTATTTCAAGGGCACCTATCTGTTAAAGGCGGCTCCGTTTTCCTTGGTATGGCTCCAAAGAAAACATCTCTTTGGAGTCTGGCTCTCAAGCAGAAGTTAAATGGTCTCGGTTTCATTCACACCCACCTTGACATCGTCAATAAAAGTTATGATGAATTGAGTTTGATGTGCTACTTGGGTCAGTACCCCATTTTGTTCATCAACGGCTCTTCAAAAGGGCTTTCCCTTCCGAGACAAATGAGACCCTGCCTGGTCATATATTGATAAACCAATTGTCGCCGACCGGCAGTTTTAATTGTTCACGGGTCTATTTTTCCCGGTTTTCAAGTATGATAGCTTCAAGGGAGTGTTGCCATGATTAGGAATCACGAATTATTGACGCAGTCCGGGGATGAGAAACTGCCGTTAGTGGCTTTGGTCGGCAGGCCAAATGTTGGAAAAAGCACCTTGTTTAACAGGTTGACGCGTTCCAAACGCGCGATCATTGACCCCAATCCAGGTATGACAAGGGATCGTCTTTACGGCACCATTGAAGACGATCGCGGTGCCTTTCGCATTGTCGACACAGGGGGACTGGATGTCGGCGGCCGCATGGAGGACATGATTAGTGAGCAAACCAAACAGGCAATTGCAAAAGCACAAATCATTGTTTTTATGCTGGATGGTCGGGAAGGAATCCTGGCCGGAGATGAAGAAATAGCTGCCGAGCTGCGCAAATGCGGAAAGCCCATTGTCGTTTTTATCAATAAACTCGATGGCGGTACCGGTATGAAATTCGATACGGCCTTTTATGAGTTCGGGTTTACGACCATGATTGAAGGTTCAGCGGAACATAGGCTGGAAATAGACACCCTGCTGGATGAAATACACAAAGAACTCGAAAATTTTGACACTCAGGTGCGAGACGATCAGCAGGAACACCCCATACGCCTGGCCATCATCGGCAGACCCAATGCCGGAAAAAGCTCCATTGTGAATAAGCTGCTTAAAGAAGATCGGGTCATGGTAAGCCAGATCGCCGGAACTACAAGAGACCCCATTGATTCCTATTTAACTTTTAAGGATCAGCTTTTTTGTATTGTGGATACTGCCGGGATCCGTAAAAGAGGAAAAATAGAGGGCTCTCAGGAACATCTCTCTGTCATGATGGCCAAACGCCAGGTACAGTACGCGGATCTCATTTGTGTGGTTATTGATGCCAGTGAGCCGGAAGCCGTTCAGGATGCGGCTATTGCCGGCATTGCCAACGATGCCTTCAGACCCACCTTGATTCTTGTCAATAAGTGGGACCTTGTGAAAGACAAGGACACCAACACCGCTAAATTCTTTGAGGATCGCATAAGAAGGCGGCTCAAGTTTCTTGAAAAAGCACCGTTCTTGTTTGTCTCGGCCAAAACCGGTCAGCGCATTTCCAAAATTCTCGATTTGGGCATGGACTTAATGGCAAGAGCCAATGCCCGTGTCTCCACTGGTGTGCTGAATCGGTTTGTGGAGGATATGAAGAAGAACCATCGTTTCCCGTCCCACAAGGGTTATCAACCCAAGATCTATTACATGACTCAAGTTCAAACCAACCCGCCAACCTTTGTCACTGTAATCAATACGCGAAAACCCCTGCACTTTTCACAGGAGCGGTTTCTCACTAACCGGATTCGAGAAGCTTTCGACCTTCACGGCATACCCATTAAACTGATTGCCAAACCGAGGAGCTAAAATTGATTCGGATTGAAATCAAAACCACACTGGAACAAGAAGACCTGCTGGAAGAGTGGCTTTGGCAATATGGCGCTCTTTCGGTCGATCGCAAGCCGCATAGCAGTGTCAATCCAGATAGCGTTGTTTCGTTGGGGGCGCTTCTCTCCTGCACGGATACAGCTCAACACCCTGAACAAGTCACGGAGCGTGTAATCCGGGATTTAACCGCTTTTTTTCAGGAAAAGGATATTATCTCCGTATCTGGAGAGGAAGTAGCACCGCAGGACTGGCAAAATCAGTGGCGTGAGAATTTTAACGCCTTTTCCATCGGAGCGTTTCGAGTGATTCCCGAGTGGCATACGGATTCCATCGTGCACGACGACAAAACGCTGATTGTCTATCCCGGTCAGGCTTTCGGCACCGGTCAGCATGAAACGACCAAACTCATGTTAAAGGCACTGTTGAATGTGGATTGTCGCGGGAAATCCGTTTTAGACGTGGGCTGTGGAACCGGCATACTATCCATCGCGGCTGAAAAGTGCGGTGCAGACCGTGTCTTTGGTTTTGATGTCGATCGCGATTGTAAAGAAAATATGCGCAGACACTTGAAGATGAATCAAACTAAAAAGACAACACTCGAAATTGGGCACTTTGAGGATTTTTCCCTGCAGAAGTTTGATGTGGTGCTGATGAACATCACCCTCAACGTGCTGCGCGAGTTGTGGCCGAAGGTTCCTGAGCATTTGAGCTCCCGTGGAATGGTTATCTCTTCTGGTATGCTTGTGGAGCAGTTAATGGAAGCACGGCAACTTCTTGAGGCGCTGGGCTTAGTGATTGTGCAAGAAGAGACAAAAGGCGAATGGGCGCTTTTAATTGCAAAAAGGGCGTAGTTTCATGCGAGCGCTTGTAGACGAACTGCCTGAAAAAGGGCCCTTCATCCTGGAAGGCGAAGAAGCCCGGCACCTCTTGAAAGTCAAAAGGATTCGGCCCAGTGAAAAGGTGGAGCTTCTCGACGGGCAAGGCGGCCGCTGTCAGTGTGACATAGAGCGTTTGGGGAAAAGGCAAATAGAATTGAGCATTCACTCGGTGTCCCGGGAAAAGGAACCTGCGCGGCTTGGCTTGGCTTTGGCCATTCCCTGCCAACACACTACTTTAAGCGCCCTTCTGCCCAGTCTGGTGCAGTTGGGTGTTACCGACATGGTACTTTGTGAGACAGAGCGTTCCGGGCAAATAAAAAGAGTCGAGAAGCAAATACACAGATTGCATACCATTTTACGGCAAGCTTTAAAGCAGTGCGGCAGGAGCTGGGCTCCAAGATTGAATCTTCAGCGCCTGGACCATTTACTGGAAGAGAAAGCAAGCCTGCCCTATGGTGATTGGCTGTTGTATCATCCAAGAGGCATGAGCTGGTATGAACTGAGCGAAAAGCTGCGATACCCCGTTATGAACCTGATTGGCCCGGAAGGGGGTTTTTCGGTTCTGGAAACGACAAAGATGGAGAAAAAAGGCATCCACAAAGTGGGTTTAGGCTCTGCCATATTGAAAATGGAAACAGCAGCCATTGGTACCTGTTTCAGAATCAGTCAGCAAATGCTGGAGGTTGGAATCAGGGGGATTGTCAACTCGTGTTGAATAAAAAAGCGGAGCCATTACAGCCCCGCTTTAGGAAGACAGGTTGAAAAAAGAGGTTTTTATGATTTGAGTTTGCTTTGCAGAGCCTCTGATTTGGCTTGTACCTGAGCCACCATATCTGTGCGATATTGCTTCAGACGGTCTGCCATCACCTTGTCTGTCATGCTGAACATGGAAGCCACATAAATGGCTGCGTTTTTTGCGCCGGCCTTTCCAATAGCCATGGTTGCAACAGGGATACCTCCCGGCATCATGACCGTCGCGTAAAGAGCATCAACGCCCTTTAGCGGTGAGGCGTCAATGGGTACGCCAATGACTGGCAGTGTTGTTTCAGAAGCGACAACTCCCGCCAGGTGAGCGGCTGCTCCAGCTCCGATGATAAGGGCTCGAATGCCCCTTTCTCGGGCTGTTTGTGCGTAGGCGCTGGTTTGTTTCGGGGTTCGGTGTGCCGATGATACTTTAACTTCATAGGCAATCTTGAAGTAATCTAACATTTTGCAGGCAGCTTCCATGACGGGGAAGTCAGAGTCACTGCCCATTAAAATTCCTACTTGTGGTGATGTCATTGTTTTCCTCCAATATCTGTACGATAGTATGCACCTTCAAAGTGAGTTTGCTTAACGGCTTCGTAGGCGTGTTCTCGGGCCTCTTCCATGCTCGCACTCCAGGCTGTTACGCCCAGTACACGTCCTCCTGACGTAACCAAAGAGCCTTTTTCCTTCTTCGTTCCCGCATGAAAGACAACAAGGTCTTGGGATGGCAAGGGATCAGGGAGTGAAATGATCTTACCCTTCTCAGGCTGATCCGGGTAACCCTTGGATGCCATGATAACACAAACTGCATGAGCATCCTTTGTACGCGTTCGGTCTCTCTCCGGTAATTTGCCATTGGCAGCTGATAAGAGAATGGGCAATAAGTCCTCGTTTAAGAGGGGCATCATGACCTGCGTTTCGGGGTCACCGAATCGAGCATTGAACTCGAGCACGCGCGGGCCGTGATAGGTGAGCATCAGGCCTATAAAAAGCACGCCTTTAAAGGGAATACCCTCTTCGGCCATGGCTTTCAGAATGGGTTCGGCAATTTCAGCGCGAATGGTTTCCTCCATTTCAACGGTTACCAGGTTGGAAGGAGCGAAAGTTCCCATGCCGCCGGTATTGGGTCCTTTGTTGTCTTCGTAGAGTGCTTTGTGATCCTGAGCGCTTACCAGAGAAGTAGCTCGTTTCCCGTCGCAGATCAGGTGGAAGGAAGCCTCTGTTCCGGTCAGATACTCTTCAATAATCAGCTTATTACCCGAGGACCCGAACTTTTTGTCAACCATAGCCTCTGTTGCTGCGGTAATGGCCTGTTCTTCTGTGAAACAGATGGTAACACCTTTTCCCGCTGCCAGACCGTCAGCTTTGACGACCAGTGGAAAAGCTGCCTGCTTGAAGTGATCCATGACGTCATCAATTTGTGTGAAGGTTTTGTGCGATGCGGTGGGAACACCCGCTTTGTCCATCATTTCCTTTGCGAACGCTTTGCTGCCTTCAAGCATGGCGGCCTGTTTTGTTGGGCCAAAAGCTCGCACTCCCTTTTTCTCGAGATCATCGACAATTCCCCGCATGAGCCACGCTTCCGGGCCGGGAATGACCAGATCAATTTGGTTGTTGACGGCAAAGTCAACAACCTCCGCGTTGTTTTTTAGGTTGATGTTTTGGCCATAAGCCAAAGTACCGGGGTTACCGGGTGCAAAATACAGCTTTCCAAGCAGCGGAGATTGAGAAATTTTCCATCCAAGGGCATGTTCTCTTCCTCCGGATCCCAAAATGAGTATGTTCATTAGCACGCTCCTGTAGGTTCCTCTTCGGTTTTACGGTGAACCCGACCGTCAATTATGTGTACTTTCTTTTCTATAATGAGTTGAATAGCTTCGGGTAAAGCTTCGCATTCTTTTTCAAACACCTTCTGTGCGATGAGTTCGGGAGAGTCTTCTGCATGCAAGCAGACGGTTTTTTGGAGGATAATGGGGCCTGCATCGTATTGTTCATTGACAAAGTGAACGGTACATCCGGATACGGTGCAACCTCGACGCCAGACAGCTTGATGCACTTTTGAACCGTAGAACCCAGGGCCGCAAAAAGCCGGAATGAGTGAAGGGTGAATGTTGATACACGAGTTCTCATAGTGTTTCGATGGAAGGTATTTTTTTAGGAAGCCCGCGAGAACCACCAGGTCAACATGGTGCTCTTCCAGGGACTGAGTAATGGCGTGACTGTATTCCTCCTCGGTGAGACTTTTTCTTTTGCGCATTATAACGACTGGAATACCGAGTTTTTTGGCCCTCTCCACACCGAGACATTTTCGGCTTGAGCTGATGACAACACGGATTTCCGCCCGAACAGACCCCTTTTTGATGTGTTGATTCAGGTTAAGCAGTGTTCGACCGCTGCCTGAAAGAAGGATTCCCAGTTTCATGGTGATTAGGTCCCCAGTTGACTGATATCAATACCAGCCCGCTTTAATAGTTTATAGAACAGCGTGCGGTTGATGCCAGCCAGTTCGGCTGCTCGTCGAACTTTCCCGTCAGCTTGATTCAGAACTTGAAAAAGGAAGCGTCTTTCCAGGTCCCTGACATAGCTTCCAGCTAACTGTTCTACTTTTTCGCGATACACCTGCAGATCTTCCCTTGATTGAGGAATGACCCGGTCAAACCCTTCAAAGGGATGCAGGGTGTATTTTTTGGTTTCTCTGGACTTCATATCAATGGGTAGATCGGATAGTTTAATGACATTTCCCTTTGCCATTACGGCTACCCGATGAATCAGATTCTCCAGCTCTCTCACATTTCCCGGGAAGGGGTAGTCCTCCAGAAAGTCAAATACCTCCGGTTCGATTTCTTTGGCTTTTCTGTGCTGCTGCAGGTACTTTGCAAAGAAGTGATGAGCCAGTAATCTAATGTCACCATGCCGTTTTCGCAAGGGTGGAATGTGTATGGGGATGACATTGATGCGGTAATACAGATCCTCTCTAAACGACCCGTCCTTGACATCCTGATTCAAATCTCTGTGGGTGGCGACAATGATTCTGGCATCCGATTCAATGGCGTTATTTCCACCCACGCGCGTGAAGCACTTTTCCTGCAGGAAGCGCAGCAGCTTGGCCTGAAAGGCCAGCGGCATTTCACCGACTTCATCGAGAAATAAAGTGCCGCCATTGGCTATTTCAGCTTTGCCTATTTTGCGGTAATAAGCGCCGGTGAAGGCTCCTTTTTCATGGCCAAAGAGTTCGCTTTCTATGAGCTCATGGGGAATGGCAGCACAGTTGATGGCTACGAAGTGCTTGTCTTTTCGGTTACTTTGATTGTGAATTCTGCGGGCAAAAAGCTCCTTACCCGTTCCTGATTCACCGTTTAAATAAATAGGGGCATCCGATTCACTGGCTTTTTCTGTGGCTGCGAGAGCTTCAATAAAAGAAGGGGCATTGCCAAGAATGGTTTGATCTTTGATAAGTTTGGGGGTGATGGTTGCTTCTTCACTGGAACGACGCTGCTTTTCCTGAAGGTGGTTGAAAAGAGAGGGAAGCCACTGAGCGTATTCACTCAAAAGAGCCAGTTTTCTTTGGGTCTGGTAAATATCGAGCCCGGGATGGCCGGTTAAAAACCAATAGGTGTCGTTTGAGCTTTCAAATTTCAAATAATAATTGAGCTGGTCATGGTCGGTGTGGATGAGGATGGTTTCGTCACTGTTCTCGTTAGGCCATTCTGGATCCGCTTCACCTGTCTCATAAGATCTGGGGAAAACTCTAAAAGGCCCGTTCGCGGTCTTTTTCATGACGACAACCGATTCAACCTGTAAAAAGGCCAAGAGTTTTCTATGTAGAAATTCCCAGTCCGACCAGGCACCGTTTGTTTCTGACAGGGGTAGAATGTCCTTTAATAAAGAGAAATACGGATCCATCTCCTTTAACATGGACAACCTTTCCTTGTTTGCTATGAGAGGATTCAAGACGTCTTCCTGAAAGCTCGCGGGCAAAAGGTTGCGGTCCAATAAACCCAGACTGTTGGTAAGGAGTTCGATTCGACTGAAAAAGTCGCCAAAGTCCATAGATCATTTCCTCCGATGGATTGTATTTCTAAAGTGCAGGCAAGTGGGTGTTCAGCATACAAAAAGCTAAGAGTTTAAATACGGTCAACACCCTTAACTTTACACTCCATCCATTTTAAAAGCAATGGCGTTTCCCTTTTGTAACAGGATCAAACAGGACAGTAAAGGAAGTCATTTTCTTGTCAACGGTTTTAAAGTGTTTCCCAAACCAGGCCAGGGCTGCCATAGAGGTTTTTGAAATTGCGTGTAGTTTGTTCGAGAACTTTTTGCAGTGGAATTTGTTTGATTTCAGCTATTTGTTCTGCAATATGGATAACCCGGGCGGGTTCATTGCGTTTCCCTCTGAATGGCATAGGTGATAAATAGGGACTATCTGTCTCGATTAAAAGCCGGTTGAGGGGTGTCATGGCGACAACTTCCCTCAAGGCGGCAGCTTTTTTAAAGGTAATGACACCGGTGAAACCCAAGTGAAACCCCATTTCCAAAATGGATCTGGCTGTGTCCATTGTCCCTGTGTAACAGTGAACATGGCCGCCCTTGGGGACGGGGTTCCTTTTCAAAATGTCCAGGGTCTCCTCCTCCGCGTCTCTGGTGTGAATAACGACGGGGACAGGACGCGAATGCTGTATGACAAATTGCAACTGTTCCTCAAAAGCGGTTTTCTGTTGCTCTCTGGGACTGTTATCGTAAAAAAAATCCAGCCCTATTTCTCCAAATGCCAATACTTTGGGATGTGCCATTAGTTTGTCTAATTGATTTTGAACTTCGGGTGACCAGGTATCGGCGTCATGGGGATGGACTCCTATGGCCGCGTAGATACCCGCTGTTTGCTCGGCAAGTTGGACAACGGCCAGAGATTCCTCTAAATTGCATCCCACTTGCAGCAGTTGTGTGATACCAGCGCTTCTGGCGCGCTCAATAACTTCAGCCCGGTCTGATTGAAATGGTTTGGTGTAAATGTGGCTGTGACTGTCTATCATGGTATGTTTCCGGTGTTTTTTCCTCAAGAGCTATTCAATGGAATTCTCGCAACGGAGATTCCCGTGTATTTTAGTAGATAATGTCAAAATGTGATCGTAAAACCGTATCAACCTATGCGAAAAAAGCTTTTGAGCGTAAATTTGCTTTCCATGAAGCAGGTTAACACGCGCGGTATAGCGGCGAAAGCTCCTGTCCATTGAGATAACCCGTGGATCGTTTAGAATCGGTGGGTCTGTATAAGATGGAAATCCATCTGGCCGTGGTTTTATCAGAGCACAGGTGCAATGGCAAGGTGGTCAGTCTGTGCGCTTAAATTGTTGAATGATCGATGTAAATCATTATTTTATTGTGGTTTAGGGTGCTATAAAAAGTTAAGGGGTCCTTGTTTGACGCACATTTTCAAGGAGTTTCATTTTTTTTAAAAAAGAGTTTGACAAGGCGAAAAGTAAAGCGTATGATTCGATCCTTGTCGGCGCGAGAGCCGAGTTGGTTGAAAGTTAAAGAGAGAACGAGAGAAAATACAGGATGTTTGGATAAGA
>PDWI01000278.1_pt1 | contig 81488 bp, 70 predicted proteins | sample 1430891 | NCBI WGS metagenome assembly PDWI01 (sample SAMN01162508, study PRJNA174530) | Oral metagenome, whole genome shotgun sequencing project. | biome: Marine environment; feature: Marine mammal; material: Swab sample of the gingival sulcus; isolation source: swab sample of gingival sulcus... | reverse complement strand
TCAAGTAGTTAATAAATTTTCCGCTGAATAAGGCATGGGGGGTTCAGCATAAGCCAAAATATATTTTTAACCTTTTTCAAAGAGCGAAATCCAAGTTATAATAAAAAAGATTGCCTTTATTCTCGTCATAATGGTATGGCATTGTAACGAGGATAAAGGCTTGTATTCCGGTCTTCTTATCATTGCTGATAATATGGACTCCTTGAACAATTTGCTCAGGCGTAAATCTTGCAGGTGTTCCAGAAGGTATAGAATCGTCGAATACACCAGGGATAAGCTTCTTATTTTAAATAATGGAGTTGCCATGTTGAACATTGAAAAGATCAATACCCGTTTCAGAAATACTGCTGAAATTATCTTGCGTTTCAGATGGTTGAATATTGGAATATCTCTTTTACTGCTGGTGATCTCAGTTGTGGGGCTGACAAAGGTGCAAACCGATGTCGATGCTGAAAACTGGTTCTTGGAAGATGATGCCCTGCTTGCCGCCCGGGACCGTTTTGAAAAGATCTTTGGCAATGATGATTTCTGTGCGGTGTTGATTGATGTCGATGATGTCTTCACCCCCGAGATCCTTTCCAGGATCAAGGAACTGGGCCGGGAACTACTGGAAAAGGTGCCGTATGCGGATGATGTGATTTCGTTGACTGATATTGAATTTATCCTGGGCACAGAAGAGGGGCTTGAGATCATTGATCTGGTACCCGATCCGGTGCCCACATCGCCTGAGGCCATGGATAAGATACGAGAGAAGGCCCTGGCAAAACCGGCGATAAAAAACCGTATCGTCTCCGAGGACAGTCGGTATACCTGGCTTATGCTGCGTATGAAAACCATTCCCGATGACTGGGAAAAGGAGACCGCAGAGAATCCTGTCTTTGGTGTGGGCCGGGTCTTCAACGAAATCGCCGGCCAGGAGAAGTATCAGATTCTCAATCCGAAAACCACAGGGCTGCCGGTCATCAATGTTGATAAAATGGGCTTCTTTGGGCAGGAGACACCAAAATTATTCGGCATATCTTTACTGTTGACCATAGTGATCCTGTCTGTTTCGCTGCGAAGCTTTACGGGCGTTGTCTTTCCTCTGGTGACCGCTGTCAGTGCCATTGTTATGGTGTTTGGCTTTCAGGGGTTTTGGGGCATTGTCTTTGATGCTTCGATGGTTTTCATCCCGGTATTCTTGAGTCTGGCAGTATCCATCGGCTATTCGATTCACGTCTTCAATTTCTTTAAGCGGGAATTCCTGCAAACTGGGCAGCGTCATAACTCGCTGGTCCGGGCCATCGAAGAGACCGGCTGGCCGCTGTTATTCAGTGCCTTGACTACCATGGCGGCACTGCTGTCTTTTCTGCTGATTCCGATGCGGCCCATTCGCTGGGTGGGTGCCTCGGCGGCCTGTCTGATCGGTGTTACCTATATACTGGTGATTGTCTTACTGCCTTCCTTGCTCAGTTTTGGTAAGGATCGTGAGCCCGATACTGTCTATGCTGAAAGAGGCGGCCGATTACTGGAACGGCTTATGGACGGTTTGGGCCGCTGGGTATTGGTACGTCCCAAGACCACCATGGTGATCTTTACATTGCTTGCCGTGGTCTGTCTGGTCGGCATTTCCAAGTTTGAGGTCTCGTTTGATTACCGCCGCACAATGGGGCTGAAGATCCCCTATATCGCCCGGGTTAATTATATCGGCAATACCCCGGTGGGATCGCTCTATGCCTATGATGTGGCCATAGAGTTTGACCAGCCAGATGCCATAAAGGATCCGGAGAATCTGAGAAAATTTGAACAAATGGTAGGCGAGGTTAAGACCTTCGAGTTGACCAAAAAAGTCAGCTCCCTGCTGGATATTATCAAGGATATGAATCAGGTGCTAAACAATGGGGATCCTGCTTTTTACCGTATCCCTGAAAGCCGTGAGATGATCGCCCAGCTCTTGCTGCTCTATGAGAACGCTGGGGGTGCAGAAGCCGAGAAATGGGTGGATTACGATTATCAACGCCTGCGGCTTATGGTGGAGATCAGCGACTATAACTCCAGGGAGGCGACCCGGGAGCTGCGCCTGATTCAGCAGCGGGCCAGGGATCTCTTTCCTGATGCCAGGGTATTGCTCATCGGCTCAATCTCCCAGTTTTCCGTTATGATGGATTATGTCACCTGGGGCCAATTACGTTCTTTCCTGACGGCTTTTTTTGTAATTGGTATTTTACTGGTTGTGGTATTCGGCAGCGTTAAAATCGGCCTGATCGCCATAATTCCCAATATATCCCCAGCCCTTGTGGTTGGCGGAATTATGGGTTTTGCCGGTATACCGCTTGATATTATGACCGTCACCATTATGCCCATGTTACTGGGGTTGGCGGTGGATGATACTATCCATTTTATCAATCACTATCAACTCGAATACAGCCGCACCAGAAGTTATACAGAAAGCACACGCAGGGTTTTTACGACTGTAGGTGTTGCGCTGTTTTTGACCTCAATGGTTCTTATTCTGAATTTTTCGGCATATCTCGCATCCATTGCAAAGGTGTTTGTCAGTATGGGAATTCTGGTACCTGCAGGCATATTGGCCGCGCTGGCGGCAGATTATTTTGTTACCCCGGTGCTGCTTAATTACTTTCGCCCTTTTGACAAGGCAGATTGATAAAAGAAGTGATGCTGAGATATACCGGGCTTTAAGAAGCGTATAAATGACAAAAGATGTCATGGTCTCCTGTTTAACAGCTTTTGAGGGTAATATGCTGATCACATATAACGACAATTAAACAGCTGTATTTTATTCGTTTGCATCGAAGCTGTTTATTGGAAAGAGTCAATCCCATAAAACAGAGACACAATACCCATACCTTTCACGGGGTGGCGGTAAATGGCGACTTCTTCCTTTACCATGCCGCGAACCTGGAATCCAACATGAGCCTCTACTTTTCAGACAATCTGAATTATTGAATTGCACCCTAAATAAGGGAAATCCTGGGCTATGGAAAACAATCCTTTGGCGCAGTATCAAAATCAGCAGATGAAGGAACTGCAGGGACGTGAACTGGAATCCGCTGTGCTGCTGCGATCCGCCGAAAGACTGACGGCTTGCAAGGAGAGATGCGGGGATGATGATTATGAGATGCGGCTGCTTGACGCCCTTCAGAAAAATCAAAAAATATGGGCGATCCTGCAGGCGGATATTGAAAAAAATGTCAATGGGTTAGAAGAAGATCTTCGCGGAAACCTGCTGTCCCTGATTCGCTTCATTGACAGGAGAACCTATGAACTCATGGCTGATTCCAGACCTGACAAGCTGGAAATTCTGATTTCAATTAACAGGAATATCGCTGCCGGCCTGGCGGCTTGAGATGCTGGCGTCAGGGAGAATCCGTTTTTTTGCCATTATGCCGCATTGCGCCGCAGTGGAAAAAATAATGTCCGCATACCCCGGCAACCCGCTGTTGATAAAATGGGTGCAAAATCTTTCTATTTCAGGGGCGATCAATTCAATTCCCAAACAGGTCTTGAGCCTGGTGATAAAATTGACGGCAGTCTCTTTTTCACCATTGCATGCTTTGGCAAGAGCAATGACAAGACCGGCATGGTATGATTCTGAATCATGATAATGCAATCCTGCGCCAGTTGCTATCGCTTTGGGCATGTCTCCCGCAAGAAAATAGGCTTTCGAAAGATGGCTCATGGTTTCAGGCGATTCAGGGGCCAAAGAGTATGCCATCCTGCACGAAGACAACATGTCGTCATATTGATTCAGGCTTTCATAAATAAGGCTCAGGCAAAGACAGCTTTCAATAATGCGGTCTGGATTATTTTCTATGAGAATCTTCCATAATTCAACTGCATGAGAATATTCACCAATTGCCGTGGCAGTGCTCGCGAGTTCCCATATGAAATGGTAGTTTTTCTGATTTTTCCTTTCTTTTAGTTTTTCAATGCCCAATTCATAATAATATCTGTTTTTTGCTCTGCTTTTTCCGGTGTCGATCATGCCGTAATGATGAATTGCAAGCGTACAGTGCTTAATCTTGATATCCGCCTTCCGCAGGGCCGGTTCCACCATTTCATGAAGAGGGTATGAGAAGCGGATCATGGGGCTGTTAGGGAAAAGCCGAACCTTTACGCTGTTTCTCCATCCGGCTCCGGTTTCTAGTTCCGGATGAAAACCGTCGTTAGGGTTTCTTCCGACAAAAGTGAAAGACAGTATATAATTTCTTGTATGGAAGATAAAAGCCGATTTTTCATTCGATTTCAGTGTTTCCATAAAAACAGGATAGTCAGAAGGGGCAATGACTTCGTCTCCATCAGGAATAAATATCCAGTCTCCCGATGCCTTTGACAATGTAAAATTCCGGGCTGCGGAAAAATCATCCACCCACTCAAAATCAAATACGCTGGCCCCGAACGCAAGCGCAATATCCCGGCTCCGGTCTTCCGATCCCGTATCCGCCAGGATGATCTCATCGCAGACGGGCTTGATGCTGTGAAGACATCTTGCCAGGTATTTTTCCTCGTTTTTCACGATCATGCAGGCGGAAACAGTCGGTTCCGTCTTTTCCGGATCAATTTTTTCCGGCCCCAAGTCCTTCCGCACCGCAAGCGCCTGTTCCAAAACGCCGTCATCCATGCCGAACTGCACCAGATTTTCCTCGATCTCCTCCATTGCCGCAGTGTTATCTCCAGATGCAAGGAGGCGTTCAATCAGGGCGAAGTGCAGGGCACGAATATGGGGATGGAGGCAACGCGAGTTGCGGATGATGGACAGGGCCGGCTCCGTCTCACAATCGACTTTCCGCAGGGCGTTCAAATAAATCTGCCGGACGTCCGCATTGTCCGGCGACAGCAAAAATCCCTTTGTAAAGGATTTCAACGCGGCTTCCGCCCGGCCCGCCTCCCAGTGCAGCATCCCCAGATTGGTGTGGGCAGGACCATAGCCCGGATCTGCGCTGGCGGCCTTACGGAACCAGCGGGCCGCCACATCCGGCTGTCCCTGGGCGTACACGATTTCACCGCTCAGGTTCAGGGCCGGCGCGGACAGCGGCCGCATTTGCAGGGCCGCATCTGCCAGGCGGGCCGCCGCATTTGCATCGCCCAGTTTTAATCGGGCATATCCGTTTAAAATCACGGCGTCCGGATGGCGATGTGCCTCCGGCAATTCCTTCAGGATGGCAAGACAATCGTTGGGAAGATTTGCCTCCAGAAAGAGCGCCGCCATCGCCAGATAAACTTTTGGCGCGTCCAGACGGATTCCCGCTGCGTTCAGCAGCATCTCCACCGCCGCGTCGCATTCCCCTCTGCCCGCCAGTCTTCGCGCCCGCTCCAGGGCGCTGCGGATCAAGCAGATCCTTCCCTCGCGGCTTTCCTTGTCTTGCTCCATCCATTTCAGGCGAAATTTCCGGTTGTTCCGGATAAACGGATCTTTTGTCTGACGGAATACAAATACATCCCCGGCGATATAATGGGAATACCCGGCGATTCCGGCCCGGATGCCGTAATCTTCGTCTTCAAATTCATACCAGGGATCATCGTAGCGCTCGTCGAACAGTCCGATTTCTTCCGCCAGTTTTCGCCGGAACAGAAAGCAGCCGCCGGTTACGTTGTGAGCGGCGGCCCGGCGGTGGCGGTATCTTTTTCGGAAGGACCGGGCGAAATCGTCCGCCTGCTCCGGCGTTACTATTTCGGTTTCGGGAACCAGCTGCCGTCCGTTAATATACGGCGTCTCTCCGGACCGGTTCATCATGGGCGCCACCAGCCCGGCGTCCGGCTCCCGGCGCAGACATTCCAGCATGCCGGAAAGGGCCTGCGGCGTGAACGCCGTGCTGCCGTCTGTAAGCAGGATGTATTCGCCGGCCGCAGCCCGCAGGCCCATATTGGCGCCCTGGGAAAAGCCCACCACGCCGCTGTCGTTTTCCGGGGTGATCATCAGGACTTCATGAGGTTCGGCGATATGGGCCTTGATGCTGCGGGTGCAGGCGGAGGTGAATCCATCGTGCCGGTGCAGCAGAACAATGATGGAGACAAGGCCGGGCGCGACTGGTTTCCAGTCGGAAAAGGCGGGGACGCTCATGCCGTTTTTTCGCGCAGGGCGGCCGTGATCTGGGCGATTTTGTCGTCGTCCGGCATCAAGCCCTGCAATCTTTCATAGTAAAACCGGGCGTCGGCAAATTCTTCCATGTTCAGGTGAAGATTTCCGAGAATGGCCAGCACTTCTCTGTTGTCCGGAGATTCCGTCAGCGTCCGCTCGTACAGATCCACGGCCTCCGCCACTCGTCCGGATTCGGTGTAATAGAAATCCGCCAGGGATTTCAGAAATTCCGGCCGCCCGGGCGCATAACGCACGGCCGTCTCCAGCGATTGCAGGGCCGCCGTTTTGTCTCCGATGGAATATTGCAGCAGGCCCAATTCGTGATGGGCGGCCGCGTTTTCCGGTTCGTCAGCCAATAAGTCCATTAATTCCTGCATGCGGATCTGGGCAGGGTTTTGCGGCGTGCCCTCCGGTGTCACAGGGCTTTCTCCGGCACCCTCTTCGTCGTCGAAGCGGATCACGATGCGCCCGTATTGGCTTTTATCGACCGTGATCCCGTCGCCGGGCGATGCCGGCCTGGCCGGTGAGACCATCATTTCCTCCATTCGCCGCTTCGCGCCCTCATGCTGCGGCATGATCTCCAGAATCCGGCGGTAAAAGCCCAGGGCCCCGTCGTTGTCGTCCATCAACATGCAGATTTCGCCCACGGCGAACAGGGCATCCACATCCTCCGGGTCTTGCTGCAAGACCTGAAGATAATGGGACATGGCGGTCTGCATGTCCTGATCCTGCACCAGCAGGAAGTCGGCGAGATTTTTGCGGAACACGGCATTTTCGGGTGCTTCGGCCACGGCTCTGGCGTAATGATTTCTGGCCGCGTCCATTTTTCCGGCGTCGTGGCAGATGGCTCCCAGATCGTTATGGGCCGGGGCAAAATTCTCCCGGAGCCGCAGGATTTTTTCCAGACTCAGGCGGGCCGCGTCCGCCAGGCCGGATTCGGCGAGCTGCCGGGCGTCTTCCAGCAGGCGGAACAGCATTTTCTCGCTCACGTCAACGTCCGGTTCCGGATCCGGGGAAGACGGCGGAAAATCCGCCGCCGGAAAGGCTTCCGGAGCGGCGGGGGGCGGGCTGTACTCCAGCGGGGGAGCGTTTGCAGCCGCTTCCGGAGCAGCGTTTTCGGCGCACAGATCGTTGCGGGTCTGCCGGGCCTCTTCGTGATCCGGGAAGCGGTCCAGAAAATCGGAGAGCAGATGGACGGCCTTTTCCTTTTTTCCGGAACTGGCGAGCAGGCGGGCCGCGAACAGGGTTTCAGCGGCGGCGACAGCGTTGCGGTAAGCGATCTGCCGATCCAGATAGGCGGAATGGGCCTGGGCTTCGGAATCGTCCGGGGCCAGGTCAAGGGCCTTGTCTATGGATTTCCGGGCGCCGTCCCAGTTGCGCTCCAGCAGTTCGATGGCGACCAGCTGGTTGAGGCGTTCGACGACATGGCGCTGTAACGCGGCCAGACCCTGCCGTTGTTCCTTGAGGATCTCGGGGAGAATTTTGGATGAGGGGTCGGAAATCATGAAAGGCTCCTGCAGAGTGGTCAGGGCATCCGTTCAAACCCCCGGATCAGCCCTGGTTTGACCTGCGCTTTAATGCGGATATTGCGTCCGGCTGTGTAAAATCCGCGGACCATATTGAACTGCTGGTGCTCCGTGATTTCCATCTCCAGGTCTTCCGGGTCCGCCCCCCGCGCCAGGGCCTTTTGGCGCAGCAGATCCAGGGCTTTTTCCTGGGCCTGGGCCTCGGTGAAATCCCGGTCGATGGGTTCCATATAATTTTCTTCCGGCGCGGAGATCATTTCCTGCTGGGTGTCGGCGATCAGGCTGACCTCGCAGGTGGTCCGGGCCAGGGCCGCGCCAATGGCGTTGGCCACTTTCCAGCGGCGGACGGTGCGCACCTTCATATCGGTTTTTGCGCCGATGCATTTGGCAAAGGCGTCGGCCGGACCGCCCAGCATCAGGATTTCGCGGGGCGTGACCTGAAGCCCTTCCTTTAATTCGTGGACCGTGTACACCGGCTTGGCGTTGATTTCGTCCACCATGAACTGGGCCTCCGCCAGAATGCGCTCGCAGGCTGCGTCGAAAATCCGGGCCGCCGCATCGGGCAGAGAGAGGCCCAGGCCTTCGGCCACGGGCCGCAGACCGGCAGCGGCCGCTTCGGCGTCGCCGCCGGGCATCAGACCCAGCAGGGTCATGGCGTCCGTGGGGGTGGGGTGGGGGCCGCCAAAGGCCATGGCCGGGCCCTTGCGGTCCGGGCCAATGCGCAGTTCGCCGTTTTCCACGGATACGGCGCTGTCGCCGCCGATGCCGATGGAACGGGTTTCCAGGGCCCGGATCAGGGTCCGGTAGGGCCCCAGGGTGATGCCCAGAGGGTCCAGCAGGGGGACGCGGTCCGAGAGGATGGCCATGTCCGTGGTGGTGCCGCCCACGTCCAGCACCAGGCATTCGCCGGATGCGGGGGCAAAGCCGATGGCGCCCATCACGCTGGCGGCCGGGCCGGAAAGAATGGTCTGGGCCGGAAAATCCACCGAAGCGGAAAAATTCATGGCCCCGCCGTCCGCCTTGAGGATGTGGATGGGAATGCGCAGGCCCTTTTCCGCCAGCGATTCCCGCACGGCCTCGTAGAATTTCTTGTGCAGCTGGTGAACCGTGGTGTTGAGAAAGGTGGTGGCGATGCGGCGGGGAAAATTCAGGCGGCCGGAAATGCGGTGGCCCATGAAGGTCTTGCCGAAATCGCGGGAGAGAATGTCGCGGATGGCTAGTTCCTGCACCGGATTGCGCACGGAAAACTTGCCCACCACGCCCACGTTGCGGATGCCCGCCGCCTTCATTTTGGCGGCGATGTCCATGATTTCCAGATGGTTGACCGGTTCCACCTCGCGGCCCCGATGGTCGATGGAGCCCGAGGCCACATAATAATGCTCGTTGGTGCGGAACATCTCGGCGGAAACGCCCGGCCCCGGCGACACGATCATGCCCACGGGATCCACGTCCGAGCGGACCACGGCGTTGGTGGTCAAGGTGGTGCTGAGAACGGCGCGGCGGATTTCACTGGAATCAATGTCCCGTGTGATCTCGGTGAGACCGGCGAGAACCGTGCGAAACAGGTCGTTCGCATCCGTGGAAACCTTGAAGTCCCGCATCAAGCCCTGTTTTCCGATGAGCACCACGTCCGTATGGGTGCCGCCTACGTCCAGTCCGATGATCATAAAAAGGCCGCCGTTGTCTGGTGGAGGAGTCGCGTCCGGAAAAGCGCCGTGCGGCGGGCGGGCGTCGTTGAGACGTCGCCATGAAGACCGGCGGCTCCGGCAACCCGTCCCGTTTAACGGAAAACCGGGCCCCTGTCAATCATCCGGCGGGCGGACAAAAAAATCGGAACATGGTTTCGTTTTTGAAAATCAATCGGTTGCGGCGACCTGGCGGACGCTTGAACAATGAGAAAAAAAACGGTATGCTTACAACTTGTCTGTATTGCATCTAAAAGCAAGGAGCATGCATCCATGTGTCGTTTATTCGTCATAACCGGTTGACGGCGGATGCGCGGCGGTGTGCGGCAATTTTGCCCAAAGCCCAAAAAAAGGGTTGACGTGTTGTAAAAAAAAATGATGCAATCTATAAAAATGACATGGCGGTCTTCAGACAGAATCTTCAGTCAGAAAGGTATTTGAAGATGAAGACATCACGCCAACGGTCAAGGTCCGGGCGTAAGTTTGAGCTTATTTTTTTTAAAACAAAAAAGGAGGACAAAAAAAGAATAGGCGGCACCATCAAGGACATAGAGTCTGGGTGGCCTATCGGAATGCCTGTCGTCGATTCGATCAAAGGATACCCAGGCTTGTGGGAGGCCAGAACCAGCCTGAAAAATCGCATCGCACGAGTTTTTTACTGTCAGCAAGGGACGCGTAGTGCTTCTTCATGGGATCGTGAAAAAACTCAAAAAACGCCTCAGGCTGACATAGACCTGGCTAACAAAAGAATGAAAAAGATGAAAGGTATGAACTGACCCATCATGTGATATAACTCCGATGATATAACTCCGACGCATCATATAGTATTATAAATAATTCAATGGGGTTATAAATTTATGGCTATTGACGATACATCTATTGACGAAGAATATATTGGTAGTTCTTTTGATGATTTCTTGAAAGAAGAAGAGATTCTGCAGGAGGTCACGGCGGGATCAATCAAGAGGGTGCTGGCGTTTCAGATCAAACAGGAAATGAAAAACAAAGGACTGTCCAAGTCCGCCATGTCAAAAAAAAATGAATACAAGCAGGCCGTCGTTAGATCGTCTGCTAAATCCTGAGAATAACGCTGTAACGCTAAAAACGATGGCAAAAGCGGCATCTGTTCTTGGAAGGCACCTGAGACTGGAACTCGTATAGACCTGAGTCTGCTTATTTTTTATCCATTTTTATCCAAGGGCTTCTTTCCGGATATTCTGGAAAGAAGCCTTGATTTTTTAGTGACTGGAAATAAATAAATCATCGGATATGTCTGTTAAGCCTGATAAATCAAATGGTTATGATTTTGTCCGGATTTGTAAAATTAATTGATTATGCAATTTCCGTTCAGGCGCTAAATTAGATTCTGTGGCGGTGCTGGCCATCAAGATTATTGCGACTTCGTGACTTGTCTCAGTGCCCGATTCATAGATTAATCATAATTATATCAAAAATGAGACCTGGAATCAATCATAAATCGATGATTAATTTATTTTCAATACAATAACAGCGACAAGACAAAGGGAGGCCCTGTCATGGTATTTCTGAGGGACGAAGAGGAGACCCGGAATCTTATGGAAAAATTGCCCGTCGTTCTGGTGCTGGCCACCACAAATCCGGGAAAGACGGCAGAGATCCGGGAGTTGCTGGAGGATTTTCCCATTGACATCAAGAATCTGAACGATTTCGGCCCCATTCCCCCGGTGGAAGAGGATGGCGACACCTTTGATGAAAACGCCTACAAAAAGGCATCGTGGACGGCCCGTGTCCTGGGCTATCCGGCCATGGCCGATGACTCCGGCCTGGTGGTGGAGGCGCTGGATGGCCGTCCCGGCGTCCATTCCGCCCGCTACGGCGGCGAAAACGCGACCGACGCCGACCGCTGCGCCAAATTGCTGGACGAAATGAAAGGCGTGGAAAACCGCGCCGCCGCCTTTGAATGCGTCATTTCCATTGCCGTGCCCACGGGCCCAGCCCTGACATACGAGGCCCGATGTGAAGGCCGCATCACTGAAGAGCCGGTCGGCGAGAAGGGGTTCGGCTACGATCCGGTTTTCTACAGCCCCGAACTGGAAAAGACGTTCGCCCAGGCCACGCCCCGCGAGAAGAACGCTGTGAGCCACCGGGGCAAGGCCCTGGCCGAGGTGAAGGAAGAGGCGGAAAAAATTCTGCAATGGCTCGAAATCCACATGCCGGAGCCGGAGCGCGCCGGCTGTCTGGGAGGAGGGCACAAATGAGCGACGCCCCGGGCTTGTCGAAGATCCGCTTGATTTTTTTTCTGAACCGCCTTATTTTACAGGATTCATTTGTTTTTTGCCCTGTTGCCCGAACACCTATAATCTTTAAGGATGTTTGAAGGAAATCACGCCATGCAGATGATCAAGGAACTGGACGCCGTCCTCGCGGCTCATCCCAAAGTGAAGCGAAATCTCACCCGGCAGGAACTCATCCGCACCGCCGTTGACGGACGGGAGGCCATTGTCTCGGCCAACGGCGCTCTGGCCACCTGGACCCCGAGGGAATCCACCGGACGCTCTCCCTCGGACACCCTGATCGTGCTTGATTCCCGGACGGCCTCCAATATCGACTGGGATTCCCCCAATAACCTGCCCGTTTCCACGGAAACCTACGACATGCTCTGGCAAGACGCCCTGGACACTCTGCGGGAAAAGAAAAAGATCTTCGTCACTCGGCGGGCCGTGGGCGCGGACCCGGAATATTCCCTGCCGGTGACCACGGTGACGGATCGCTCCCTCACCGCACTCTTCACCATGAACATGTTCCGCTCCATTCCGGAAAACATCGGCGACTCGGTGTTCGCCGAGCGGGGCTTCACCATTCTGGTGCTGCCTTACGACAAGCTGGATCGGAGCAAATTCCGCAACCGCCTGCGGGTGCTGCCCAACGGCGATACATCGGACATGGCCATCGTCATGGATTTTGGCAAGCGCACCGGCCTGATTTACGGCTCCGCCTACGGCGGCAGCGTGAAAAAACTGATCTTTGCCGTGATGAACTATTATCTGCCGCTGGAAGACATCCTGCCCCTTCACTGCTCCGCCAACGAAGGGGAAGACGGTTCGATGGCCCTGTTTCTGGGCCTTTCCGGCACGGGAAAAACCACCCTTTCCGCCGATCCCCTCCGGGCCCTGCTGGGAGACGACGAACACGGCTGGAGCAATAACGGCATCGCCAATTTTGAAAACGGATGCTATGCCAAGCTCATTGATCTGAACCCGGAAAAAGAGCCGGAAATCCACAACGCGGTCTTTCACAAGGCCAAACCGGAAGACCACGGCGCCATCATTGAAAATGCCATGATGTATCCGGACGGCACCTTTGATCTGTGCGATGACCGCCTGACGCCCAACAGCCGGGTCTCGTATCCGCTCTCCTTTCTGACCAATATCAAGCCTTCCTCCACCGGCGATCACCCCCGCTACATCATTTTCCTTACGGCGGACGCCAACGGTGTGCTGCCCCCGGTGGCCCGCCTCAACACGGACCAGGCCATGCTCTGGTTTCTCATGGGCTACACCTCCAAGCTGGCGGGCACGGAAACCGGCATCGTGGACCCGGTCTCCACCTTTTCCCGTTTTTTTGGCCAGCCCTTCATGCCCTGTCTGCCCAATTTCTATTCCGATCTCCTGGGCAGCAAGATGAAGGAGCATGACGCCTCGGTCTACCTCATCAACACCGGCTGGAGCGGCGGACCCTACGGCGTGGGCCGCCGCATGGACATCAGCCTGACCCGGGGTATTCTGACCGCCGTGATCAACGGCCATCTGGAAGACGCCCAGTTCAAGCGGGACCACCTTTTTCATCTGGACATCCCCATTTTCTGCCCCGGCGTTCCTTCGGAAATCCTGACCCCGGAAAATACCTGGGGAGACAAGGACGCCTACAGGGAACGGGCCCAGAAGCTGGCCAATGATTTCAGCCAGCATTTTGACAAAGCCTATGGCAATAAAAATATTCCGGAATCAGTGCGCAATATCTGCCCCGGCAAATAGGACTCCGCCTGATCCGGTGTGACAGCCAGTTGATATCCATGAAAAATCCGGGCGAAGGCCCGGTTTTTTCGCGTCTGGACGCCCCCGTCGAACGGCAATCACAGGAGCGCCCTTGCCGCCGCTGCCTGATGATCCCTGGGCCTGGCGAAGGGGGCGAGGGCCGCCCTCTATGGCCGCTCTGCAACCCACCCACAAGGGACCGCCCCGTGGACCGTCTTCCCCTGCACCGCCAGATCTTCACCCGGAAAATGCTGGTGTCCTTTCTCATGGGCTTTTCCTGTGGCCTTCCCCTTCTGCTCACCATCACCCTGCTTCAGGCATGGATGACGGACGCGGGCGTGGACCTGGGCGCCATCGGCCTCATGAGCCTGACCGGACTGCCCTACACCCTGAAATTTCTCTGGGCCCCCCTGCTGGACCGCTTCGTCCCGGCGGGCACATCCGGACGCCGTCGCGGGTGGCTCCTGTGGATTCAATCGGCCCTGATTCTTTCCGTGGTGCTGCTGGGCCGGTGCGATCCGGCGGCGCGGCCGCTGGAACTGGCCGCTGCCGCCTTTTTCCTGGCCTTTTTCAGCGCCAGTCAGGACGCCGTGGTGGACGCCTATCGCCGGGAGGATCTGAGCGACAACGAACTGGGCCTTGGCGCCTCCCTCTACGTGAACGGCTATCGCACCGGGATGCTCCTGGCATCGGGCGGGGGGCTGATGCTGGCGGATCAGCTCTCTTTTGCCGATGTCTATCTGGTCATGGCCATCTGTTTGCTGCCAGGCCTCCTGACCACGCTTTTCGCGCCGGAACCCCCGCGTGCGGCCGCGCCTCCCCACAGCATGCTGCAGGCGGCCGTCGCGCCCCTGGCCGAGTATTTTTCCCGGAAAAATGCCCTGTGGATGCTGGCGTTCATCCTGTGCTATAAAATCGGGGACACCCTGGCCCTGACCATGACCACGCCCTTTTATCTGGACGTGGGTTTTTCCAAAACCGAGATCGGGGCCGTGGTCAAGCTCTTCGGCTATTGGGCTCTGGTGGGCGGCGGGCTTCTGGGCGGCGTCATCATGCTGCGCATCGGCATCAACCGATCCCTCTGGATTTTCGGGGTTCTGCAAGCCGTCACCATCCTCGGATTCGTGCTGCTGGCCCGCATCGGTCCGGAAAACTGGGCCCTGGCCGTTGTGGTGGCCGGGGAAAATCTGGCCGGCGGCATGGGCACCACCGCTTTCACCGCCTTCATGGCCAGCCTCACGGACCGCCGCTTCACCGCCACCCAGTATGCCCTGCTCACCAGCCTCATGGGCCTGCCCCGTGTGGCGGCCTCGGCCGGCACCGGCTATCTGGCCGAAGCCCTGGGCTGGGAAGGCTTTTTCATTTTCTGCACGGCTGCTGCCGTCCCCGGCTTTTTCCTGCTCATGCGCTTCGCGCCTCTGGCGGGAAAAACAAGACGAAATGAAATGACCGGAATTCCACTGATATGAGCATAAGTTTACCAGACCGGAAACAGATTCCGGCAGATCCCGTGGCCCGGGCCATCCATAAAATCCGGCGGGAGCGGCGGCGTCTCTCTTCCCTTCCGCCGGAACAGGCCTTACGTGAAATATTGAATCACCCCACGCCCGCGCCCCTGGTCCATTCCTTTCCCGAGGAGGAATTACGATTTTTCCTGTACGATATCGGACTGGAAGACGGTCTGGAGATTCTGTCCCTGGCGTCGGACCACCAGTGGGAATACCTGCTGGATGCCGATATCTGGGAAAAAGACCGGCTCTGCTCCGTCGAGCTGGATCGATGGCTCAGGCTTCTTTCCCAGGCCGACGCGGACCGTTTGTGCCGCTGGCTGACCGGCGGGCAGCGGGATCTGTTTTTGTATTATCTGAACCGGCGGGTCCGTGTCACCATCCGGGAGCACGATCAGGATCCGGCGGAACTGGGCGGTGACTTTCTGAGCTGGGACGATATGCTGTATTTTCGGTTTTCAGATGATCCGTCCAACCCCTCCGGGGAAAATGACGCGGCCTGGCCCGAAACCGCGCCGGAAGGCGAGTGGGAAACCGTGCTGGAGCAATTGCTGCGCCGCATCGCCGAGATGGACCTGCATCTGTTTCAGCGGCTCCTTCTGGGGGCCGGCGCCGTGATTCCGTCGGAAGTGGAGGAAGAACTGTACCGCCTTCGCACGGTCCGGTTGGCAGAAAAGGGATTTCAGCCCCGGGAAGAAGCCGCCGCCATTTACCAGCCCCTGCCCCCGGCCCGGCTGCGGCCCCGGGAGCTGCCGGGAAACAGGACCGCCGCTGATTCGGCGGAAACGGGCGGATATCCCGTCCCCTGGAGCGCAGCCCGTTCCGTGGACGGCGACAGCCTGCTCGGGGCCGCCCTTGCCGCACTGGCGCCCGGTCCCGAAGCCGATGCCCTGCGCCGGGAATTGGCCGGTTTATGCAACTGTCTGATCATGGCTGATGACCGGAAGGTCCGGGAGCGCACCGATCTCACGGGTATCGTTTCCAAGGCCGCCGGATTTATCGGGCTTGGTATTCAGGCCCTGCCGGACCCTCCGTCTTCCGGGCTGGGGCCGGAAACAGCCGTGGAAGCCATCCGGAAATATTCTCTGCCCGATCTTTTTCGGCTGGGGTATGCCCGGGTCATGAATCTGAAATGGCGGGCCGAATCCTGGCGGAAATCCGCCTGGTATGAACGCCGGGGCCTGGCCCTGACTTTCTGGGATGAGCAATGGGTCGGCGTGCTTGGCGGACTGCTTCTGCCCCGGCCCCGGTATTATGATCCCGCGCGGCCGGAGGGAGGGTTTTACCGGGAATTCGCTTCCGGGGAGGATCTGCGGCGGACCGGACTTGAGCTGGATGCCCTGATGACAGCGGACCGTCTCCTGTCGGATATGGGCCTGGAACTGAGCCGGGAAGGAAACATCCTGGTAAAAGAGCAGCTGGTTACCTGGAAAAATCTTTTACTGACTTTCTGGGCCCGTCATATGCTGGAACTGCCGGACGGCCTTCTGGCCATGAGCCTGGAAGATTTCCGGCGGTTTCACCGGCTGATGTGGGCTCCGGCGGACGATGGCCGGTGGGGCCTCCGTCCGGGCATTGAGCGGATTTTTCTTTCCTGGGCGGCCAGCCGCTGCCGGGTGGCGCCGGAGGATATCCCTGGTCCATGCCGGAATCTGTTTCATCGCCTGTTTCAGGAATTGGCGGAAGAATTTTTGTATCTGCCGCCGGAAGAGATGGATATCCGCTATATCCACATGTTTCTGGTAAGCTGAACGGGCGATGGCACCGGAAATGGGGATGCATGACCATCACCGGCGCTGTCCGGGGACGTCATCCGGAGACCGGGACCGGGAGTTTTCAGGGACGACTTGACAGGCGGCCCGTGTATGTTAAGAACCCCTTGAACCGATTCGACAAAATAACGAGAGGAAAGGCTATGCCCATATATGAATTTAAATGTCTGAAATGCGGCGAGGTTCTGGAGGTTATTACGAGCGCGGCCGACGAAGAGCGGCGCCTGGTCTGTTCGGCCTGCAATGGGGAAGATTTTGAGCGGATCCTCAGTTCCACCAGCTATGTCATGGGCAGTTCCGGAAATATTGGCGGCGCCAGGACCGAGACCAGAAAATGTACATCCGGCTCCTGCACGACGTATCAACTGCCCGGGGAAACTCGCTGAACCAGGACCGAAAGGAGGCAATCATGCGAAGATGCCTGGCCTTGGCGGCAGCCGTGCTGCTGTCCGCTGTTTTTGTCGCCGCTGCGGCGGCGGAACGGATCACTGTGGATGTGGATATGGGGAACGTCCGTTCCGGACCGGGAACATCCTACGAGGTCATATGGCGGGTGGAGCGCAATCATCCCCTCACGGTAATCAAAAGGAGCGGTGACTGGTATTATTTCAGGGATTTCGAGGGGGACAAGGGCTGGATCCACCGCTCCATTATTTCCAGCCGGCCGGCGGTTATCGTGGTGAAAAACAGTTGCAATATCCGCTCCGGTCCCGGCACCAATCATGATATCGCCTTTATCGCCGAGCGCGGCGTTCCGTTTATCCGGAAAGCCACCAAAGGGAAATGGATCAACGTGCTGCACGAAGACGGCGAATCCGGCTGGATTCATAAAAGCCTGGTCTGGTAAGACCTGAAAGAGAACTGGATATGAAACGGATCATGCGGGAGGACCGCCGCCAGGTCGCGGGTATCGGTTCCGCCCTGATGGATATCCTTATTCGGGAGCCGGATGAATTTCTGGCGGATACACCGGCGGAAAAAGGCGGCATGATCTATGTCTCCGCCGGAGAAATCGAACGGGTGACCGCCGCCGCGAGCGCTCCCCCGGTGATCGTGCCGGGCGGGGCTGCCTGCAATACCATAATCGGCGTGGCCCGGCTGGGGGGAGAAGCCCTGTTCGTGGGCAAAAGAGGCCTGGATGAATTCGGTGCGTCCTTTGCCGCCCATCTGGAAAAAAGCGGCGTGATCCCTTCCTTGTTTTCTTCCGCCTCGCCCACGGGACGCGTGCTGTCCATTATCACGCCGGATGCCCAGCGTTCCATGCTGACCTGCCTCGGCGCCTCGGCGGAACTGGATCCGGAAACGGTGACGTCGTCATTATTCGCCCGGGCCGCAGTGGTGCTCGTGGAGGGATATCTGATTTTCAATCAGGCCCTTTGCAAAGCCGCGCTGAAAGCGGCGAAAGCCGCCGGCGCCGCCATTGCGCTTGATCTGGCGGCGTATACGGTGGTGACAGAATTCCGGGATACGCTGAAATCCCTGGTGGCGGAATATGTGGATATCCTGATTGCCAATGAGGACGAAGCCGCCGCGTTTACCGGCATTTCCCGGGAAGAGGACGCCCTTGCGGAAATGGGGAAGCGGGCGGATCTGGCAGTGGTGAAAATGGGCGGCCGGGGCAGCCTGCTTCTGGGGAAGGATTCCCCGCCGGTGCGGGTAGCGGCGATGCCGGATGTTCCGGTGGTGGACACCACCGGCGCCGGAGATCTGTGGGCCGCCGGATTTCTTCATTCCCTGGCCCGGGGGAAATCCCTGGAGGAAGCGGGGAAGCTGGGCTCCCTTTGCGGGGCCGAAGCCTGCCGCCGGATGGGCGCCGGAATTCCCCCGGAAGGCTGGGAACGGATCGCCGCCGGGGCGGCCGATCTGATCTGATGGGCCGACCTGATGGGTCTGATCTGATGGGCCTGATATCGAACAGGATGATGGAAATCGCTTGACAGCACCATGTCTTCGGGCATGAATCGGAGGAAGAATGGCCAAAAAGAAGGTCTCAAGAAAAGAACTGCTCAGGGAACCGGACCGCATTCTGACGGCATCCAGCCGTCTGCTGGCCTGGGTGCTGGCCCATCGTATTCAGGTGATTGCCGCCGTGGCGGCCGTCCTCCTGCTGGTGGGAGGCATCTCCGGGGCCCGATATGTATCGGCGCGCAATGAGGGCAATGCGTTTTCCTTATACCAGCAGGGAATGGACGCCTATGAAACGGAGCGGGAAAAGTCCGGGGATACCAAGGCGGCTTTTGAAAAGGCCGGCGGGGTGTTTTCCGGCCTGTTTGAGGAATATAAAGGATGCAGCGCCGTCACAGTGGGAAAGCTGGCCTATGCCAAAATGGCCTATGAGGCCGGCGATTTTGAGACAGCCGTCCGCCTGTACCGGGAAATTCTGCCGGAAGCGGGGGATGATCCGGTGCGGCAGGAAATGGTGCTGTCCGGTCTGGGATATGCCAGCGCCGGCGCCGGGCGGATCCGGGATGCGATCCAGTATTTTGAGCAGGTATCGGCCGCGCCCCATCTCCTTTTGACGGCGGACGCCCTGTATCAGCTGGCCTGTCTGTACGAGACAGAGGGGGACGCGGAAAAGAGTCTTGCCATGAAACAGCGCCTGGTGGACGAATTTGATGATTACCCCCTGACCGTTTTGATCCGCGATGCCGTGGCCGCCCAAAAAAGCGGGGAAACCACCGAAAGCGGGTGATGGCGGTACGCGGTTTTCTATTTTATCCATAGACGGGTGTTCCGGAATTCCGAAACACCCGTCTGGTTTCAGCGGCGGTTTGATTTTGTATCGCTGCCTTTGTGCCCGAAATCCAGCCTGTATTTTTTGATTTTCTGGTTGAGGCCGCTTTTCCCGATGCCCAGCATTCGGGCCGCCCGGGCCTGCACATAATCCGCTTTCTCCAACGCCCCGAGAATCAGCTGTTTTTCCACCTCTGACAGAATTTTGGACAGACTCCCGTTTTGCGGCAGCTCTATCCCAAGCCCCCGGAGGCCCATTCCGTCGCCTTTTAAATGACGGGGCAGATCAGCGGCCCGTATGGAATCGCCAGGGCACAGGATCATGGCGCGCTCAATGGTGTTCTCCAGTTCCCGGATATTGCCGGGCCATTCGTAGTCGTAAAGCAGGCGTTCGGCCGCCGGTGCGATGTGCGTCACGGGCGGGCGGCCTTCGGGGCGCTCGGACATGTATTTTTCCAGAAAATGACGGGACAGAAGCCGGATATCCTCCTGGCGTTCCCGCAATGGCGGAAGGAGGATATACAGGACATTGAGGCGATAAAACAGGTCTTCCCGGAAGCGGCCTTCCGCCGTTTCTTTTTTCAACTGCTTGTTGGTGGCCGCGATAACCCGGATATCCACCCGGATCGTCCGGGTGCCCCCCACTCGTTCAAAGACCCGCTCCTGCAGTACCCGCAATAATTTGATCTGGATCTGCGGCGGGATTTCCCCGATTTCATCCAGAAACAGCGTGCCTCCGTCCGCCAGCTCAAAGCGCCCTTTTCTCATGGCGGTCGCGCCGGTAAAAGCGCCTTTCTCATGGCCGAACAGCTCGCTTTCCAGCAGGTGTTCGGAAAGCGCCGCACAGTTGACCGCAATAAACGGTTTGTCTTTTCGGCTGCTGTTGAAATGAATGGCGTTGGCGATCAGCTCTTTTCCGGTACCGTTTTCTCCTTCGATCAGCACGGTGGCGGAAGAAGGAGCCACTTTGCGGATGATATCATAGATATCCCGCATGGCCCGGCTTTTTCCAATAATATTCCCGAAATGATAGCGGGAGGCGATGCTGTCGCGCAAGAGCCGGTTTTCCCGTATGGTGCGATACATTTCCAGCGCCCGGTTCACATAAATGATCAGGCTTTCATTTTCAAATGGCTTCAAAATAAAATTATGGGCTCCTTTCTGCATGGCCTCCACCGCTTTTTCCACCGTGCCAAAGGCGGTCATCAGGATGACCGGCAGGTCGGGATCCTTTTCGCGCACCGCTTCCAATAAATCCATGCCGTCCATTTCCGGCATTTTCATATCGGTCAGAACAAGATCCATATCCGTATTGCGGAGCAGGGTGAGGGCTTCCAGGCCGCTGTTTGCGGTCAGGATCTCGTACCCTTCTTCTTCCAGCACGGCTTTCAATACCAGCGTATAATTTTTTTCATCATCCACGATTAATATCGTTTCCATAAATCTCCTGTCTCGCCTTCAGAAGGGGGACGGATCCCGGGGGACTCCCCTTCGTTCGCGGCGGGTGGAGCCGCCAGGGGCAGTTCCATGACCACCTGGCAGCCGTACACGGGGCGGTTTTCGATGCGGATGCGGCCTGCGTGAGATTCGATGATGTTTTTTACGATCCCCATCCCCAGGCCGGTTCCGGTGTCCTTGGTTGTATAAAACGGATCCCATATTTTTTCCCGTGTTTCCGGCGGAACCCCCGGTCCTTTGTCCATAATGGCCAGACGCACGAAACCAGGCGAAAGGCGGGCGGACACCTGGATTTCTCCCCCGTTCGGCATGGCTTGGGCCGCGTTGAGCAGGACATTGAGAAAGGCCTGGTAGAGCATCTGTTCATCTGCCATCAGATCCGGAAGATCCTCGGGAAGATCAAGGCGGAACAGGTACCGGGGCTCAGGCATCCGAATTTTCAGATTCTGTATGTTTTTTGAAAGGATAGCCGCAAGCCGGCAGCGCGTCAGATGCGGGGGCTTGGGGCGGGCGTAGGTCAGAAAATCGGTGATGATATCATTCAGGCGGGTGGATTCTTCCAGGATGATATCGGACAGTGAAGCTTCATGACCCCCGGAACCGATTTTTTTCTTCAGAAGGGAGGCGCTGCTGAGGATAATGCCCAGAGGATTTCGGATTTCATGGCTGATGCCGGCCACCATCTCTCCGAGGGCCGACAGACGTTCGGACTGGTTCAGTTTTTCCTTCAGCCGGATCCGCTCCCGGTTTCGGCGCTCAATGATATTCTCTCCCTTTTTTACGATAAAAACCAGGGTGGCCATCAGAAGGCCCATGACTACGAAGCAGGAAAGGACAATGCGCGTCTGGAATACGATGACCGCCTTATATTCTTCTGACAGATCCTGTACGATTTCGATGACGCCGAGAACTTTTCCGGATATGGGGGTAAGGGGTTTGGCCTCCCGGAGAGGAGCGAAGGTGGTGACTTTCACCCTGGCCGGAGTGCCGGTCAGCGAGGCCCAGAGGCCTCCTTCGGCCGCAACGCGCGTGGTGGTGACGCCCTTGACCGCATCCCGGTATTCGGTCCCTCCCTGGTCCATTTCTCCCACGAGATCCGGTGTAAAGCTGTAGGAAATGATATTGGTGCTGGCATCGTAGAGGTTGACCATGTCTACCTTGAAGCTGTGAAGGGTATTGCGCACAATTTTGTCCATCAGATCAAACTGACGCTGATCCCGCAGCTGGATTTTTCCAAAAAAATAATATACCGGCACTTGAAACTGGGTATAAATCTGGTGATTCAGGTTTTCGATCAGCAGCCGGGCGTATTCTTCGCTTTTCCGAAACTGCAATTCCCGGGACCAGTGCAGGTTGAGCAGGCACAAAATGACGGAGCCGAGAAACAGTGCGCCGAAGCTGGAATAGGTGAAAAATTTCACCAGGCGAAAGGGCTTGATCCGTTCTTCCGGTGTGGTTTCATTGGACATGGGCATGGCCTGTTTGGTAAGGTGTATAAAAAAGAAAGGGGAAATTCCTGCCGGCAAATACGCTCCTTCCCCATTGACCCGTCCGGTTGTCGTCAGTACAGAAGTGGCGGAAAGAAACCGGGCTCTTCCCGCATGGATTCTTTCTATCGTATTTTCATTGACATCGTTGTAAAATACCTGATAGATTGATATTTATTAGCATATGCTTCATCTGCCCGTTCACATTTGTTTTTTTTCTTTTCATCTGGCCGGATGCCGGGGCCTTCGGTTTTCCGGCGAATCCGGCAGGCCCGAGATCATCTTGACGTCAACACAATATCGAGTTGTCGAATGACGGATCTGATTCTATGACAGGCCCCTTCTATTTTCAACCGAATTGTCCGCATACCCCCGCAGCCGGCCGGCGGGTATCCGAACTTTTCATGTCTTCCTTATTTCCTAACTTCCAACACAGGTGTGGCTTCCCATTATGTTTTTTTCAAAAAAGAACACCCTGATCGGTCTTGATATCGGCTCGCGGAGTATCAAAATCGCTGAAATGGATGTCAAGAAAAGCGGCGATTATGTGCTGAAAAAATTTGGCATGACGCCCATTGCGCCTGGCGTGGTGGAAGACGGTGCCATCCGGAAGCCGGAGCTGGTGGCCGAGGCGATTCGCCAGCTGATAGGCGATTACAAGATCAAGGAAACCAATGTTGCGACCAGTATCGGCGGATATTCGGTCATTGTAAAAAATATCAGTGTGCAAAAGATGGATGAGGAGCAGTTGCAGGAAACCATTCAGTTTGAGGCGGAACAGTATATTCCTTATGATATTAATGATGTGAACCTTGATTTTCAAATCCAGGGGGAAAACGAGGACAATCCTAACCAGATGGATGTTACGCTGGTGGCGGCGAAAAAGGACATGATCAATGATTATGTCAGCCTTATGCAGTCCGCCGGCCTGACCCTGTGCATCATTGATGTGAGCGCCTTCGCCCTTCAGAATATTTACGAAGTAAATTATGAACTTGGCGACGACTGCGTCGCTCTCATTGATATCGGCGCCAATAATACCACACTGAATATATTGAAAAACGCCAATTCCCGTTTTATGCGGGATGTATCACTGGGATGTCAGCAGGTGATTGCCCGCATCGCTTCGGATGCCGGTGTTCCGGAAGACGAGGCAGAAAAAATGTTTCTCGGGCAGGGAGCGGATGGTCAGCTATCCTCCAAGGATGCGCTGGAAATCGTTACCTCCATGGCGTCCGACTGGTGCGCGGAAATCCGCCGGGCGCTGGATTTTTTCTATTCCCAGAATCCCGGAGAGCAGATTTCCCGTATCGTCTTGAGCGGCGGGGGATCGAATATCGATAAATTCCGGGAACTCCTTGCCGCGGAAACTTCCTGTGATGTGGAGATGATCAATCCGTTTGAAGAGGTTCGGCTGGACAACAGCCTGGATACGGCTTATCTGGAAACCGTCGCGCCCCAGGCGGCTATCTGCATGGGGCTGGCAATCAGGAGGCTGGACGATAAATGATTCAAATTAATCTCCTCCCCTTCCGGGCGGCGCGAAAAAAAGAAGATGTGCAGCAGCAGGCGGTTATTTTTCTGGGAACCATCCTTGTCGTCGGCGTCATTCTGGCCGGTATCACCTGGTATCTGAACAGCGGAATTACCAAAAAACAGGAGGAAATCGCTTACCTGCAAAAGGAGGTCTCTCATTATAACAAGATTGCCCGGCAGGCGGAAAAACTCAGGCAGGAGCTGGTTCTGCTACGCAAGAAATTAGCCGTCATCACTAGCCTGGATAAAAGCCGGCGGAATGCGTTTTCCCTGTTTCGGATCATGGTGGATATGCTGATCGAAAAGCGGATGTGGCTGACGGAGGTGAAAACAAGGGACCAGCGTCCCGAAAGGGGGGACGTTGAAAAAGGGAAAAAAGATAAAGCGGATGCTCCCGAAAAATCTGATATCCCGGATATGAGTCAACTGAAGGTGGAGATGGAAATCCAGGGCATTGCGCTGGATAATAAAACCGTGGCTGATTTTATGACCCGCCTGGAAACCCAGGGCATGTTCTCCGACGTCCGGCTGGTGACATTGAAACAGGAGATACTGAAGCAGAAAGACAGAGAGGATATCAGTCTGAAACAGTTTCTGGTCACCTGCATGGCCAGGCCCATACCGGAAGATCTGACGGCGGAGTCGCTGGTCGGCAGAAAATATGAAAAGCCGTTTTCCGCGCTTGTCATTCAGCAGTTTGGTGAGCCGGAAGAATTGGACGGCACCAACAGCAAACAATGGGTGGCCTGGTTTCCGGATGGTGATTTCACCATTACCACCGATAAAAAGACCAGCGAAATTACAGCGGTTACTCCCGGAAAGACACCAAAAAAATAGCCAGGCCGGACAGAATATTCGAAAAAGGCTGGGGTTGCGTATGAATGAATCATTGGAAAATGCCATTGAAAGAATATCGAAGCTGACCAGGGGGCAGCGGATCGGTATCTGCGTCGGCGTGGTGGCGCTTCTGGTCGGTGTGATGACCTATTTTGTCTTTATGCCGAAATATCAGAAGCTGGAAGAACTCACCGCAGAAGAGCAGAAATTGCAGATGGAGCTGGCAGAAGCGAAAAAGCGGGCGCGGCAGCTGAGCAAATTGCAAAAGGAAATGAAAGAGGTGGAAGGGGAGTACCGGAAAGCCACACGTGCGCTCCCCGAAAGTGAGGAGATTCCCAATCTTTTGACCAGTATTTCCCGCAGCGGACAGGATGCCGGGCTGGAAGTTCTGCTGTTTGAGCCGGAAAAGGAGGTGCGGATGGGATTTTACGCGGAGATCCCGGTTTCCATGACGGTGACCGGACGATATCATGAGGCGGTTGATTTTTTTAATCGCATCGCCCAGCTTTCCCGTATCGTGAATCTGAAGGATGTCACGATGAAGGCTGATCCGTCGCAGAAAAGCCGTGACGGCGCAACATCCAGTCCGTATAAACTCGAAATTTCCTCTTCCGCAGTGACCTATAAATTCGTGGAGAATACCGAAGGGGCGGCCGAATCGAAATGAAACGAAACTGCATCCGTCGATGGGCTGCGGCGCTGCTTTGCTGTTGTTCCATATGGCTGTTGGGCGCATGTGAAAAGCAGCCGCCGCCGCCGAAAAAGGCCAGGGTAATCCGGAAAAAAATTGTCTTTCCCCCATGGGTGATCGCCCGGTTTGCCGGAGACGCATCTTCTGAAGAGGCCGCTTCCGATGAGGACGCCGCCATTGAGGTTGCCGGAGCGCAAGACGGTTCCGCCAGGCCCTCTTCCGGAGACGAGGCGGACGGCGAAATCCCGGCGCGGGTTCCGGCTGCGGAGGAATCCGCCGTGGAAGATTTGGCAAAACTGCCGGCGGATGAAGATTTTATTGCCTATAATTCCAAAGGATTACTGGATCCCTTCATGCCCCTTTTCCGGGAAGAGCCCAAAGCTCCGGAAAAAAAACCGGAAAAACCGGCGTCCGCCGAATCAGCGCAAGAGAAATTGCCGCCCAAACCGATTCGTCCTTTAACCCCTCTGGAAAAACTTGACCTGAGCCAGCTGAAACTGGTGGGAATTATCCGTGCGCAAAGCGGCAATAAGGCACTTGTAGAAGAGGCCTCCGGCAAGGGATATATCATTACCAGGGGGACGTATATTGGTATCAATTCGGGCCGGGTGGTGGAAATTCAGCCAGACCGGGTCGTTGTGGAGGAAAAATGGCAGGATTATGTATCGGGCGAGATGAAAACGCGGACAAGAGACCTTACGTTCAAAAGGCCTCCTGGAGAGATATTATGACCATGAAAACACTGTCTTTTGCAAAGTGCAATACGATCCGGATACTGGTGCAGGGGTTCTTTTTTGTCGTATTCCTGGGGTTCCTGGCGGTCCCGGCCGCGCCGGCGGTTCAGATTACCGAAATTCATGTGACGGAAGATTCATCCGCTATCAATGTAAGGATTACGGGCGACGGGCCTCTCATCTATACATCGGTAAAGCAGTCAACCCCTCTTGGCCTTGCGCTTTTTTTTACTGATGCGGAGTTGAATATTCCGGAAAATGTCTTTACGCCGCGAAATGAAATCATCCAGGCCGTCAGTGCCACTGTCACCGGAGCATCCGCACGGGTGCGCGTGTTATTGAAAAAAGATGCATATTATGAAATCAACCGGGTCATGAACGGGCTGGAGCTGCGTTTCAGCCGAACCGCAGCAGCGCCTGTATCCGCCACGCGGACAATGACGCCTGCCGGTGCATCAGGGGGGGGGGCGGCTGTCCCGGCATCCGCCGTGAATCTGGGCACCCGCCTCCAATCGGTTTATGCCGCGCGATACGGCGATTCTCTGAAAGTATTTGTGGGCGCGGATGGCACCATTACCAATTACCGCAGTTTCATCATTGAATCCCCGGCCCGGATCGTCTTTGATATTTTCAGCATTCAATCTCCCTACCGCAATGAAAAGATCGTCCCCGTCAAAACCAAATGGGTCAATCAGATCCGCTATTATAGCTATCCGGATCGCGTGCGGGTGATTCTTGATACGCAAAAAGCCTACCTTCATAAATTCGCCGCCCATCCGGTGGAAAATGGTCTTCTCATCCAGATGGGCGAGGATTTGTCCAATCGGAACGCCCGTATTTTATCCGTGGAGAAACCGGCGGCGTCCGGTGTTTCCGGCGGCGTTCCGGGCAATCGTATCAGTTCCGTTTATGCCAGTCAGTTAGATGACGGGATACTCGTGACCGTCAGAGGAAACGGGGTGCTGAATAATTTTTCCACGTCGGTTACCCAGGATCCAGCGGAAATTATCGTTGACCTGCCCGGGGTGGACAGCCCCTATGTGCGGGAGCAGGTTTTTCCCGTCGATACCCAATGGGTAAAGCAGGTCCGCCATCAAAAAATCGGTGATCGGGTACAGGTGCGCATCGAAACCCGCAGGCCATATCTTTCCAGTTTTGAGGCTTTGCCGGATAAAGACGGCATGGTCGTGAAAATCATGGGCCCCGGTATCCCGTCAACCGGGACGCCGCGCCCCGTTACCGCGTCTGCGCCATCGCCGGCGGTGCCGGATCAGGCGGTGATAGACGAAACATATCCGGCGGCGGTGACCGCCATCGAATTTTCCAAGGAAGACGCCGGGAAATCCACTCTTTCCGTCGAAGCCACCAGGGCGGTGCGCTATGAAATGGCGGAATCGGGGGATCGGGCCCTGGCCTTGCGTCTTTATAATACACGGATTGCACCTCAATATCGGCGTCCCCTGATCACCGACAGGTTTGAAAGCGCCGTGGATGAAATTCGACCGGGAATTGAAACGGGCAGTGCATTATTCCAGATTCATTTGCGGGAATCCGTTCCGTATTTTGTCGAGCGCAGCGGAAACCGGCTGCTGGTGCATTTTGAGGCCTCTTCCATTTCGCCGCGTCCCGTGACGGCCGGATTGACGACGGTCGTTTCCGGTGAACCGGCCGGTGCGCCGGAATCGCCGTCCGCCGCTCTTTTGCCGCCGGCGGATCTGCCGGCCGCCGCCCCCGCAATGCCTGCGGCATCGCCGGATTTGCCGTCGATGCCGGCGGATCTTCCCCTTGCGGCGGGCTCCCCCGCGCTTCCGCTGCCGGATGCCGGTATCGTGGAAGAGCCGGATCCGTTTGAAGAAAAACCACCGGAATATACCGGGGAAAAGATTGCCCTGGATTTTTTTGAAACGGACATCAAAAACGTATTTCGCATTTTGCGTGAAGTCAGCGGAATGAATTTTGCCATAGACAAGGACGTGACCGGAAAGGTGACCCTGACGCTGGCGGAGCCCGTACCCTGGGATCAGGTACTGGACCTGATACTCAAAATGAACAAGTTGGGAAAATTCCATGAAGGCAATATCATCCGCATTGCCACGCGCACCACGCTGGAAGAGGAAGCCAAGGCCAGGGAAGAGCGCAAAACAGCAGCCCTTTCGGCAAAAGACAAACAGAAGCAGCTGGAACCGGTGTACACGGAATATCTGGCGGTGAATTATTCCAATGCCACTGAGGAAATCCAGCCCCATATCGAAAAAATGTTGACTCGCGAGCGGGGCAGCGTGAGCGTGGATGAACGCACCAATATGGTGATCATTACAGACACCAGGGAGGTCATCCGGCGCGCCAAGGAATTGATCCGGAAACTGGACAGGGTGACGCCCCAGGTGATGATCGAAGCGCGGGTGGTGGAGGCGACCACCAGTTTTCAAAGAGAAATCGGCACCCAGTGGGAAATGGGACTGGGGGTTCAGCCCATCGCCACTGAAGCCAAAGACGGATCGGCCACCAGCACCGAAGCAATTATCGGAAGTGCGTCCGATGAAACAGCGGCAGCTGTTAATAAAAGGGTCGGCGTAGGGCCTTCCCGGGGTTATGATGTCCTGGGGGGGACTTACGGATATAATATGGGCATGAATTTTCCGGTGAGCGCGGAACAGACCGGCTCCATCGGGTTTAATTTTACCAGGATCGCGGGAACCCCCCTGCTTTTGAACGCCAAATTATCCGCAATGGAAAGCCTGGGCGAAGTCAAGATTGTGTCCGCACCCAAGGTACTGACCCTGGACAATAAAAAAGCGACCATCAAGCAGGGGCTTGATTATCCCTATCAGACCGTTGAAGATGGGGAGGTGAAGGTTGAATTCAAACAGGTGGATCTCCTTCTGGAAGTTACGCCTCATGTGACCCCCGATAATCGTATTTCCATGATTCTGAATATTACGAAAAACGATTTGGGCCAGGTCATCTCCAGCCAGCAGTCTTTCAATACCAAGGAGGCCAAAACCGAACTGCTGATCAATGACGGAGATACGGTTGTCATCGGCGGCATTATCAAGACACGTGAAAGCGAGAGTTATACGGGAATTCCCGGCCTGTCCAAAATTCCTCTTCTGGGCTGGCTTTTCAAATCGGAAGGTCGTTCAAAAGACAAGGAAGAACTCTTGATTTTTCTGACACCGAAGATCGTCAAGCTTGAACAGCGTCAGGCGGAATATTAGCCGTTTTCCGGGAATATCAGTGTGGCGGTGGATAACGGCATATCGGAAGTTTATCAGATCCCGGTGATCATCCCGGGACGTTGAAGGAAGGAAATATGAAAAAAACGGATCGGAAACTCCCCTATCGGCATATTCTGGCAATCGGCCTGGCGGCATTGACACTGGGCTTTTCGGGCTGCGGTTCCAGCAGCGGGATGAATAGCGACGGCAGCGGCACTGACACCCCGGAGCCGACCTATAATTTCACCGGTACGGTATTCAGTTCTTCTGGTTCCACTTTTTCTGGTCTGGACGTATATGTGTTCAGTGATATGCAGCAGGCGACGACCGATACCAGCGGCAAGTTTTCCCTGGAAGTTTCCAGATCTCTGCACACGCTGCTGGTCGAAAAAAGCGGATTTGTCACCCAGTATCAACCGGCTGATCTGGCAGCCGGGCAGACCATTGATCTGTCCGTGATCCTGTCCGAGACGCATGTGAACCCGGTGACGCTTCTGGCCTCCCAGGGATCGGTTTCGCCGATCATATCGAATACCATTGAAAATAACACGGTAACACTGCTGGTGCCGGCGCAGTCCGCGCCATTCAAGGTCTGGGATGAAGACCGCGCCAGCGTTTCCCTGACCCTGGAGAATATTGATCTGAACACGCCGCTGCCGGTTCCCATGCCGGCGCCCTCCAATACGGCCGCAGACGCCATCAAGGGCGGTGAGGGGCGCACCCCCCGGATACTGGTTTCTCTCCAGCCCGCAACCCTGGAACTGACCAATCCGGCAGTTCTGACCTTTCCCGATTTCACGGATCAGGGGATCAACCAGATCCTGCGGTTCAATTTCCGGACCCACCAATGGGAAGCGGTTCCGGGGCTGACGGACAGATCCGTCCCGGTGCAGCACGGCGGCATATACGGTCAGTTTTATGATAATTCCCGGAATGCCTCGGTCAGGGGAGCGGCAGAGGTCGGCTCCATCATTGCTGTGGGCGATTCCGTCGTTTCCGTCGGGTCGGAAGAAGAATTTTATGTGGATGGCGTTCCCGTTCCGCCGGCAGGGTCCGCCGCTGTTCTGGCGATCGGTCCTGCTGATGCAGATACGGGGAAGCGTTCCGTGATGCAGACTTCCATTGCCCTTGAAAGCGGGGCGCAGGCATCCGTCAGCTTCGGGAAGGCAACGGCGACGCCTCAGCTTCTGGCCATTGGCGCTTCCGGAAACGAAGTGAAATCCGATAATTCCGACTTTGTTATCGTCACCGCAACAGTCCTTGATGTGAACAATGCCCCCATCCGCGATGTAGCGGTCTCTTTCCGGGTGGATAGCGGCGTGATCAGTTCCACTGTTGATTTAGTGGACGGAGAGGTCTTTGATCCCAATAATGTGATGACGGATCAAGATGGCAGCGCGCAGGTGAAATTCTCTTCCGGTATCGCCGACCGCAGCAATCGCCTGGTATCGGTCACCGCCAGCATCAATGAACTGACGCCGAAAAGTATTCCCATCCAGGTCACTGGCTCCACACTGACTCTGGCAACGGAAAAAAACAGTCTGAGTCTGGATGAACAAGACTATGCGCTGGTGACAATAACGGCCAGCGATGCATCGGGTGGCGGCGTATATGATGAACCGGTTGCGGTGTCCGTATCTCCGGAAGGCGCGATGGAATGGACGGCTTCACCCGCCAGCTATCGCACCAATATTTCCGGCGCTATCGAATTGTCCGTCAAGGGGAAAAAGACAGGAGCCGCCACGCTGACAATCAAGGCTCTCGGGGCTACCGTCACCAGTGATTTTACCGTCACCTCCGAGGAAGATCAGTTTTCTATTGTGTATCCCGGGGATGATCCGGCATATCTTTCCACCAATGCGTCGTTGACGATTGTGGTCCAGGCGCCGTCCCAGAATACGGTTCGGTTTTCCACGTCTTTCGGGAAGTGGGATAACGGCCTGAACGTGAAGGATGTCGCGGTGGTGAACAAGCAGGCGACGGCGGTATTGCAGTCACCGGATGCGGGTCTGGCCACCATACAGGTCTATGATCTGGCAAATGAAGATGTCAATGATTCCGCCCAGGTGGCCATTTCCGCGCCCTCTTCCGAGGCCAGTCAGATTGCCTTGCAGCCCGGCTCGACGACTGTGAATCCATCCACGGGTGATATGAAAAATTCTGTTTCCCTCGAAGCCACCGTGAAGAATTCAAGGGACCAGGTGGTGGGCGGGGCCCCGATCCTGTTCTCTCTTTCCCGTACAACCGGAGGCGGCGAGTACGTGACTCCGGTCGTGGTGTATACGGATGCTTCCGGCGTGGCGCGGTCCACCTTTTTTTCGGGTGTGCTGCCTTCCGATAACCAGGGCGTGACCGTTACCGCCCAGGTGATCGGTAAAGCCAGCGTGAACGATGATAAATCCATCATTATCGGAAAAACCCCCGGTTCCGTTGTCATCGGACACGCCATTGAAGCGGTCGCCAATGAGCAGAAAACAACCTATACGGTCTCCATTTCCACCGTGATTTCGGATACAGCGGGAAATCCCGTTGCCGGCGCGGATGTCAGCCTCAGCGCCTGGCCGTCCAAATATGCAACCGGATACTGGACAAAACTGGATCCCTGCGAACCGGTCTATACAGGACAATACTGGAATGAAGATATAAACCGCAATCTGATCCTGGATCCGGGAGAAGATTTACACGAAGCGGGAGCCAAGGGCTATGGCGAACTGACGCCACCCAATTCCTCGGCGGGGAGTATTACGCCGGCGGTGGCACAGACAGATGAAAACGGGGTCGCCTATTTTGATCTGACATACCTGAATAATGATGCCGCCTGGATCCAGACGGAACTCACCGCAAGTACCATGGCCTTTGGAACGGAATCCCAGTCCACGCTGAAATTCTGGCTGCCGTGGATCGAAAAAGATTCCTGTTTACTGCCTGATTCTCCTTTTGATCCCCCCAAAGGGGAGGTGGCGGTAGGCGCGATTTCCCTGCAGGCCGAAAAAACGATTATATTTGCAAATGGAACAGACTCAACGAAGATTACCGCCACCCTGAAAGATGCGAACGGGCGTCTTGCCGGTTCGGATGTTCCGGTAACATTTGAGATTACAGGGCCGGGCGGTTTCCCGAGTTTCCAGCAGACAGTTGTAAAGACAGGTGATGATGGCGGGGCAACCGCTGAATACACCGGCCCGGTTGGTCTGGGCGGCGGCAGTTCAGCGACCATAACGGTAAGCGCATTGAACTATAATTCCGCTGATATTACACTGGCACTGGGTGCGGGAGAAATTTTTCTGGAGGCCCAGGAAGAACCGACTCTGGTGGCCGACGGGGCCGCGACGATTTCATTTCTCGCCTATATAATTGATACATCAAATCAATATGTTTCCACCTCTGAACGGATAGATCTGAAGATTACGGGAAATGCGGGGGGCAGTGTGCCCAGCAGCGTTTTTACGCAAAACGGCAGTGCTTCCTTTAAATATACCGCTCCCTACGGCCTGCCGTTAAATCAGATGTCGGCCACGGTGCAGCTTACTGCGTCAGCATTGACCGGCGCTGTCTCCGCCCCGGTTACTATCACGCTGAATAGGGAAAAAGTCGCTTCTATTGCACTGAAAGTAAATGAGCCGGTCAGCATCCCTGCGGACGGCACCTCTTCCACCACCATTACGGCAACCTTGACCAATGACAGCGGAAATCCGGTCATCAAGGGAACACCGGTTGTGTTTACCACGACTGCGGGACGTTTTCCGGATACGGACGGCGATGGGAATCCGAAAACCTATACCACGTTTATTCCTGATTCGGGCGATGCGGTGTCCACAGGCAAAGTAACGGTGTCCCTGATATCTGCGGCCAGCGCAGATCCCATAACGGCAGAGGTGACATGTAAAGCTGGCGGGATTTCCCAGAAAGTAAGCGTTCCGTTTACAGCTGCGGTGAATCTGCCACCGGCAACTATTGAACTGAAAGAAAGTACGGGCAGTGCGCCAAATCCGAATCCGGCGGTAATCAATGTCAAAGGAACCTGGAAAAATAAATCTTCGTCCATCAAGTTTATTGTAAATGATAAAAACGGGCATGCCGTAGCCGACGGGTACAGGATCAATTTCTTCATCGAAAACGGGCCCAATGCGGGCGAAATCTTGTCAACAAGCTACGCGGAAACGGTTGATGGAGAGGTCTCAGTGGTGCTGAAATCCGGTATCCGTCTGGGAACGGTTGTACTCAAGGCCGTTTACAAAGATGATTCCGCCGTATTTTCCACGGCCCAGGTGACCATCGTCGGCGGCCTGCCGGTGGGCGAATCATTTGAGTTATGGCAGGTACTCGTGGCGGATAACATGAATTCCATTACCAATGTTAATATCCCCATCGCGGCCAATGTCAGTGATATTTACGGCAATACAGTCGCCGATGGAACCCGGATATTTTTCAAGACCTATAATATGGGCGGATTCGTGGCCCCTGCCAGTTCGCCCACGGTAGATGGTCTGGCTGTGGGCGACACCCAGCAGATTGACGATACAGATCTTAAGATCGGTACCGTTTTTAGCTTCCCGGTTAATATCCCGCCTGAAGGAGTGACGATCACGGCCGAAACCGAAGGCGGTCCTTCCACAAGAATCACGTCGCTGGCCGTGATTCCGGTCAGTGAATTTTCACAGGTATTGTTTGCCGGTACAAATGGCGGCGGTATTTACAAATCGGTTGATTCGGGGACTACATGGAATAATATGACCCGGTCGCCCGAAATCAGCGGGCAGAACTGGATTGATCCTTATGTGAATGATGTCGTTTATGATCCTGATGACTATGACAGGATTTATGCGGCAACCGGCCTGAAGGGATATGGATACTTATATAGATCGGACGATGGTGGCGTTACCTGGACGGCGGGAGGCCGTTCCGGAACTGGATTTGATGGCGCGCCGGTTCTCACGGCCATATGTGATGATAATGGATCTGAGTGGCTGTGGGTCGGTCTGGAGCAGAAGGGTATCCGATATTCAAAGGATGGAGGCGATACATTCGAGCCTCCTCCTGCGGGGATGGGGTCTGTTACCGTTACCGAAATCGTGAAAGTGCAGGGAAACGGCGCCGGCGCGGTGCTGTACGCGGGGTCTTCCGCAGGCGTGTATGTCAGCGCGGACGGCGGGAAGACATGGGCGGAGACACCGGGCAGCTTTACCGGCGATTATATCACCGCCATCGACGCTCATCCCTCGTCGAACGGAAGTGGAGACGATATCATCTATGTGGGAACGGAAGATGCGGGCGTATGGGTCTCCCGTGATTCCGGAGAAAACTGGATTCAGTATACCAGCGGAATGGCGGAGAATGAACGAAATATCCGGGATCTCCTGGTGGATGAAGGCAATAACCGCCTGTATGCCGCTACCTATTATTTCGGAAACCTGGATGCCCACGCCGTCGGCAATCTGTATGTCCATGAATTGAAGAGCAATGGCACAATGGAGATCGGCATCTGGGAAGAGGCCAACACGGGCCTGCCGCCGTTTGATGATGATGATCCAACCCTGCTGGCCCAGCATGTGCTGGCCGCTGTTCCAAATCGTCTGGGCGATTTTTATCAGCCCCGGGCTCTGTTTATCGGCGGGGAAGGCATCAGTCTGCTCCGGACGGAATCCGGTCTGGATACCGGGGCATTGAGCTGGACATCAAGAAAGGACGGGTTGAGCAATACCATCATGGCGAGACTGTATATTTCCTATCAGGCGATGCTTGAGAGAATCAATTCGTCAAGTGAGGATTAAATTCATCACGATACCAGATCGTATCGTCCCATAAGAACAAGCGGAACTGAATGATTTAAGTTCCGCTTGTTGTGTTTTTCGCGCAAGGTACACGGACAAGGAACCCGTCATGCCGGCCTGGACGGGGCGAATTACCGGAATGCTAAAGGAGCTTCTCCCCTCCCGCTATGGTATTTTTCACATCTGCGCCCCGCGCCGCATACACGATATGCGACACCGGATGATACATTGGCGTTAAATGGACCGCGTCGGCATCCAGAATAATGATATCCGCCCGCTTCCCTTTTTCCAGTGAGCCGGTTTCAGCCCCGAGTCCGATGGCCCGGGCCCCGTCGATGGTGGCGGTGCGCAGCACGGTTTCCGCGTCCATTACCGTGGGATCTCCGGAAAAGACCTTGTGGAGTTTGGCGGTCATATCCATTTCACGGAACATATCCTGGTCGTTATTGCTGGCGCAGCCGTCCGTGCCGATGCCGACGGGAATGCCCGAGCGTATCATTTCCGGAACGGGTGCGACCCCGCTTCCGAGCTTCATATTGCTTTCAGGGCAATGGATCACGGAGGCTCCGGTATCCGCCACTATCTGGATATCCTCTTTTTTCAGCCATACGCAATGAACCAGAAGGGTGCGTTCGTCCAGAATCCCGAGGGATGCGAGATGCCGGGCCGGGCCCATGCCATATTCGGCAAGGGTCCGGTCCCGCTCCCATCGGGTTTCCGCCAGATGGACCTGGAACAGCAGGCCGTATCGGTCCGCCAGGGATTTGGCGGATTTCAGTGTGTTCTCCGAGCAGGTATAGGGGGAATGGCAGAATACAGAGGGCGTGATTCGGGGGGACAGATCCATAATGGACTGGATAAACGCTTCTGCTGCCGCGATATTCCGGGCGGGATCAGGAACCCCGGGAGCCGGAAAATCAATGATGCCCTGGCCCAGAACGGCCCGCAGCCCGGCGTCTTTTACGGCCCGGGCCACATGTTCTTCGTGAAAATATCCGTCACAGCAGGTGGTCACGCCGGACTGGAGCAGTTCCGTACAGGAAAGCATGGCGGCCTCGTACACCGTTTCCGGATTGATGCGGGCCGCCTCGGCAGGGAAAATATGCTCATTGAGCCACTCGTCCAGGGGAAGGTCATCCGCAAGCCCCCGGAACAGGGACATGGGCAGATGGGTATGGGCATTGATCAGGCCGGGAAGAATCAGGCCTCCGTCCGCATCCAGCCGTTCCCGCGTTTCCGGCAGGGATGCCGGGCTGGTACCGGAATGGGCATCAGAACCGGCACGGGAAACGGAATCCGAATCGGGGCGGGAATACAGATCCGTGATTTTTCCGTCTTTTATGCAGATCACGGCGTTCGGAAGAATTTCAGACCGGTCGTTTACGGTAATGGCAGTTCCGTTATGGATCAGCAGATCAAGCATATTTCCTTTCCTCATTCACCGGATATCGGATCGGATCCCTTGATCCGGGGCAATAGATCCGCCACCCGCCGTTTCAGGTCATCACGGAGTCCACGCCAGGAATCAGGATCTTCCGATACGGATGGAAGATCATTCCACCGGATGATCGAAATATCGTCCAGTTCAGGGGGCGGGGAAATATCCCCCATCAGAACGGCGGCGGCCGGGCGGATTTCCGCCAGGGCCCCGTCCAGGGAACGGGTCATGCGGAAGAGCATGTCGATCTTTTCTTCCGCCATGATTGTTTCCACCATGGGATGAGACGTTTCAGCCGGGGCAATACCGGCGCTGAGCACTTCTATTTGATCTCCCGCCGTATATTCCAGGAAAGCGGCTGCTATCCGGGCGGCGCCCGCATGTCCCCGATCCAGAAACAGAACACCGGGGCGATGGGCAAGGGGCGCCATGAGACGGCCCACCGTCGCCTGGATATCGGCCGCATGACCCGGATGGGCCGCCATATCTCCCCGATTCTCAATACCTTGATAATACAGCCCTTTCTCATGGATGGCGCTGATGGCGTCGTGAAAATATCTGGCCGTCAGCTCCACGCCTGAGAATAACTTCCGGCCCCTGGTGGCGCCAACGCTGACGGCAAGGCCCCGGCGGAAATGCTTTTTGGGGTCCGTCAGGCCAAGCCGGTAAACACGTGCCCAGAACAATTGGGTGCGGTCCACCAGGGCCTTTGCCTGGGCCGTGATATTATAAAAAAAAACAGGGGAGCCGAGCAGGACAATATCCGCATTGCGGAGGGCGGGATAAAGCAGGGTTTCCACGTCATCATGGATCGGGCAGACGCCCTTTTTTTCGCAAACCATATATTCCTTGCACGGCATCACATGCATCCGGGCCAGGTCGAATTTTTGCGTTACGGCGCCGCGTCCGTCAAATTCGGCCAGCAGCGCGGTCAGCAGATAATCGGTATTGCCTTTTTTTCGCGGGCTTCCGTTCAAGGCAAGAACACGCATGGAATATCCTTTCCATGGAAAAGAAACAGGCTGCCGGCTTTGTTTCCGGCAACCTTTTCATCATTTCACGAGGGGATCAGATCCTTTGACCGGCGGGCTGTTTTATTTCCAGTGAGGCCCGGGCGGCCGAAATAGCGGATTTCACCTGCTCCCGGGCTGTGGCCCCTGCGCTTTTGCGGCGGGAGATCATTCCGGAAACGGTAAGGAAGTCATAAATATCCTCGTCAAAAATATCCGTCAGTTCCCGCAGTACGTCCAGGGAAAGATGATGAAGTTCAATGCCCTGGTCCAGGGCGCGGGCCACCGCTTTTCCGGCCACGGAATGGGCCTCGCGAAAGGGCATGCCTTTATTGACCAGATAATCCGCCATGTCCGTGGCATTCAGAAATCCGGTTTCCGCCGCGTTTGCCATGACTTCCCCCCTGAATTCCATATGGGAGAGCATGCGGGTATAGATTGCCAGCGTGGCCTTGAGGGTGTCCACACCGTCGAACAGGGGCTCTTTGTCTTCCTGCATATCCCGGTTATAGGCCATGGGCAGGGATTTGAGCAGCATAAGCAGGGCCATGAGGCTGCCGACAACCCGGCCGGTTTTTCCCCGGGTCAGCTCGCATACATCCGGATTTTTTTTCTGGGGCATGATCGACGATCCGGTGGTAAAGGCATCGGAAATGACCACGAATCCATATTCCTGGGACGACCAGAGAATCAGTTCCTCGGACAGGCGGGAAAAATGCACCATGCACAGAGAGGCGGCGGACAGAAATTCCACGACAAAATCCCGGTCGGCTACCGCGTCCATGCTGTTGGCGGATATGGCGGGAAAACCCAGGAGCCGGGCCGTCAGTTCCCGGTCAATGGGATAGGCGGTGCCGGCCAGAGCCGCAGAGCCCAGCGGCAGAACATTGATCCGTCCAAGGCAGTCACGCATGCGGTCCTCGTCCCGGGAGAACATTTCCTGGTAAGCCATGAGATGATGGGCCAGAAGGACCGGCTGGGCCCGCTGCAAATGGGTGTATCCGGGCAGGACCAGGTCGATATGGGTGTCCGCCAGTTCCACCAGGGTCCGCCGCAATCCGGACAGAAGCGCCATGATCTCGTTCACTTCGTCCCGCAGCCAGAGGCGGATATCCGTGGCGACCTGGTCGTTGCGGCTGCGGCCGGTATGGATTTTTTTCCCGGTATCGCCGATGAGTTCCACGAGCCGGGATTCCACATGCATATGGATATCTTCCAGGGCGTCGGACCAGGTGAAATCACCGCGTTCGATTTCTTCTTTTACCTGTCCCAGTCCCTGGATGATGCTGTCCCGCTCCGCGTCAGTCAGAACGCCCACGGCGGCCATCATGGTGGCATGGGCCACGGATCCTCTGATATCGTGGGCATAAAGCCGCCTGTCGTAGTCGATGGAGGAGGTGAACCGCTCCACCAGACTGTCGGTGGCTTCGGAAAAGCGGCCGTCCCATAATTTTTCAGCCATATTTTCGGTTTCCGGATGAGAGGTTGAGATAGGCCCGCCGGACCACTGCTTCCCCGTAACGGCGTTCCAGCCGGCGGATGATGAAATGTCCCCGGGCCGTTTCCTGGAAATGGCGGGCGAAGATCCAGTTGACGCCGCCCCCCAGCAGGGCGCCGATGAGGGGCAGGAACTGGAGGACCAGCTTTTCCGATACCACAAGGCCGTAGCGGGCGCCTATCCGGGTCAGAAACTGGAGCAGGGCCGGTGCGCTTTCCTCGGCCAGGCCGCGCACGGACAGGTATTCCGCAGCTTTGACAACCTCACGGGAAATGGCGGCCCGGACCGCGAAATAGGCGGATTCTGACGGCCCGGCATCTTTTCCAGCGCCCAGGGCGAATACGGAAAGACAGGCCAGCCGGCCTTCCATATTGCGGATATCCTCTCCTTCGGACCGGGCGATATCCGCGATTGCCCGGAGCAGGATGACCGTGGATACGGGCAATTCCCAGGGAAGGGCGGGAAGCCCGAAAAATCCGCCTGCAGCCCCGCTGGCGACCGCCGCGAACCGGTGCCGCCGGGCCGCCCCCGGCCGGTCATCCGCCGGCAGACCGATGACTGCCACCCGCAGGGCATGGGTCAGGGCCTTTTGGACGGGATACCGGATGAACCACGCCAGTGGACCGGGAAGGTGGCGGAGCAGGAATTCCAGGGGCTTGCCGGACCATTCCACGAGCCGCATGGCAAGGCGCGGCGTTTCCAGCAGATCCCGGGCCCAGCGGAGATCTGCCAGATCCCGGGAGGTCATGGAATGGGATCTTTCCGACGGCAGCGGCGGAGGTGAGGAAGAATTCATCTCAAAATGTCTGTAACGGCAAATCTGTTTCAGGCCTTGCGGTTCAATTCCTGAATCCGCAGCCGCAGGGCGTTGAGCTTGATAAAGCCTTCGGCGTCATTCTGGCGATAGACCGTATCGTCTTCAAATGTGGCGAAGTCCTCGCTGTACAGGGTCCGGTCGGAGGCCCGGCCCATGATTATGCAGTTTCCCTTGTATAATTTCAGGGAAACCGTTCCGCAGACATGGACCTGGCTCTGATCCATCAGGGTCTGGAGCATTTCCCGCTCCGGGCTGAACCAGAAGCCGTTATATACCATTTCCGCGTACCGGGGGATGAGGCTGTCCCGCAAATGGACCACTTCCCGGTCCAGGGTGATGGATTCCATGGCCATGCGGGCCGTGCGCAGAATGGCGCCGCCGGGGGTCTCGTACACGCCCCGGGATTTCATGCCCACGAAGCGGTTTTCCACGATATCCATGCGGCCGATGCCGTGTTTTCCGCCGAGGCGGTTCAGCTCCTTGAACAGCAAAACTGCGTCCATGGCCACGCCGTTGATGGCTGCGGGATCACCCTTTTCAAAGGAAATTTCAATAAATTCCGGCTGGTCCGGCGCATTTTCCGGGGATACGGACAGGGTAAAGATATCTTCGGGAGGCGCTTTGGCCGGATCTTCCAGGATGCCGCCCTCATAGCTGATATGCAAGATATTCCGGTCCGTGGAATACGGGCTTTTGGGTGTGGCGGGCACCTCGATATCGTGGCGCCGGGCAAATTCCATGAGGGCTGTCCGGCTGGTGAGATCCCATTCCCGCCATGGGGCCACCACCTTGATATCCGGTCTGAGGGCATAATAGGCCAGTTCGAACCGCACCTGATCGTTTCCTTTTCCGGTGGCGCCATGGCTCACGGTATCCGCGCCCTCGGCGTTGGCGATTTCAATCTGCCGTTTGGCGATCAGAGGACGGGCGATGGATGTGCCCAGCAGATAGGTGCCTTCATAAATGGCGTTGGCCCGGAACATGGGGAAGACATAATCCCTGACAAATTCGTCTTGCAGATTATCGACATAGACCTTGGACGCGCCAGTCTGTTTTGCCTTTGCATCAATGAAATCCAGTTCTTCTTCCTGCCCGACATCTGCGGAAAAGGTGATGACCTCGCAGTCATAGGTCTCAATGAGCCAGCGCAGGATCACCGACGTGTCCAGTCCGCCGGAATAGGCGAGCACCACTTTCTTGACGGTTTCACTCATTCGTATTTTCCTTACAGAATTATCTTGAAAATCGTATCATTATCCGGCCAGAAACATCTCCAGCAGGGCCTTGTGCAGGTGCATCTTGTTTTCCGCCTGGTCCCACACTGCGGATTGCGGGCCTTCCAGCACCTCGCTGGTGATTTCCTATAGGCGATTATCGAATAAAATGAATTGAATAAACATCATTTTTTGCGATTGAATCAAGCTCATGGTGATCAGAGGAATACAAAACGCCATTTAACCGTTTACTCGTTGATAAAGCAATGCAATCAGCATAAGAAATTTTCTTCACCTGTGCTTTAAGTTCAGCTGCTTCTTTCCATAGATTTGCGTCCATATCCTCCCTGACAAGAAGCCCGGTTCCGTATAAATCATCAAGTAATTGATCGGCTTCATTTCTATCTTCACCACGGGAAAGACAGTCTTTATATACTTCACACATATTTATAGCATGGATGAAGCATTCTTCAGAAAGCAATGCAGATTCAACATCATCAGCACCATCCTCATTTCTGAGAAATGCAATTACTGCACAAGCATCAAGAATAATCATCATTATGATTTTAGCCTTCTAATATAATTTCATGAATTTTATTCTTTGCAAATTCATCACTTGAAGTCAGTTTATTTTTGTATTTACCTCGCAATGATTTAATGTGCCGAAAGCGTGATTCTTCCCAGGATTTATTTTCATCAATTAAATTAAGATTTTTAGAAGACGACGGATTTGCAATAATGCTATCTTGCACAATATGTGGCATTGTTTTCTCCTTAGAGCGTGTTTGGAAAGTACCCAAGATATTCTCTGTTTTCAGATGGTTATAAATTCGAGCCATAAATATGAATGACTATGTTTTCAGACAGTTAAGTCTCCATAGAGGGTGTTTGAAAAATACCCTCTTAGAGGCTCTTGCCGAAATAACCATTCTGAAAAGAATGGCGCAATATATTGTACGAGATATCAATTGGCCATACAATATATAGGGCTTTCGCTGTAGATATGTCTTCTCTGCAAGAGGCTCTAACAAGAGGGCATTACGCCAGCAGCATCTCCAGCAGGGCCTTGTGCAGGTGCATCTTGTTTTCCGCCTGGTCCCACACTGCGGATTGCGGGCCTTCCAGCACCTCGCTGGTGATTTCCTCCTCCCGGTGGGCGGGCAGGCAGTGGAGTACGATGGCTTCGGAATCCGCATGGGAGAGCAGGCCCTGATTCAACTGGTAGGGCAGAAAGATCTGTTTGCGGCTTTCCAGCAGATCTTCCTGACCCATTGAGGCCCATACGTCCGTATTCAGCACGTCCGCGCCTTCCACGGCGGCGGCGGGGTCCGTCAGCACCTCCACGTCGGCCCCGGCCTCTCTGGCCGCCGCTAACACGGCTTCGTTGGGAAAACACTCTTCCGGGCAGCCGAGACGCAGGGAAAAGCCCAGCCGGGCCGCCGCGTTGATCCAGGAATGGGCCACGTTGTTGCCGTCGCCCACCCAGGCGATTTTCAGTCCCGCATATCCGCCTTTTTTTTCCACCACCGTGAGCAGATCGCTCAGGATCTGGCAGGGATGATAGAGATCCGTCAGGCCGCTGATCACGGGAATTTCAGCCCATTCAGCGAATTCCCGGACCGTGTCCTGGGCGTAGGTGCGCACGATTAGACCGTCCAGATAGCCGGACATTACGCGCACCGTATCCCGGATGGGCTCCCCTCTGGCGATCTGGGTGTCCGCCGCACTGATAAAAATGGACTGCCCGCCCATGCGTATCATGGCGGTCTCAAAGGAGAGACGGGTCCGGGTGGATGCCTTGTCAAAGAGCAGGCCCAGGCATTTTCCGTGCAGGGCGGTTTCCCGTTTTCCGGCGGCGGCCCGTTGTTTCAGCTCGACAGCCCGGTCCAGAAGGGCGTCGATTTCCGTTTTTTCCAGATCCATTATCGAAAGAAGATGGCGGCTCATGAGGCCTCCTCCATTTGGGGCAGCACTTCGTTCAGGCAATCCATCAGGGCGTCGATCTCCCGGTTTTCCACGATCAGGGGCGGGGCCAGGCGCAGGATATTGCCCTGCACCGCGTTGACCAGAAACCCTTTTTCCCGGCAGACGTCCACCAGGGGCGCGGCGTCGCCGGGCAGAACGATCCCCGCCAGCAGGCCGGCTCCCCGGATTTCCCGCACCACGGGATGCGCGGCCTTCAGTTCGTTCAGGCGACGGAAGAGATGTTCTCCGGCCAGACGACCGTGCTCCACGACGCCGCCGTCGGTGAGCAGGCGCAGGGTTTCCAGAGCCGCCGCCGCGATGACGGGGGCGCCGCCAAAGGTGGTGGCGTGGGATCCGGCCGTAAAGGCGGCGGCGACCTGTTCGGTCGCGAGCATGGCGCCTATGGGGAATCCGTTGGCCAGGGCCTTGGCCAGGGTCATCACGTCCGGGGTCACGCCGAATTTTTCGTGGGCAAACAGGAGGCCGGTGCGGCCCATTCCCGTCTGGATTTCATCGAAGATCAGGAGAATCCCCATTTCGTCGCAGAACCGGCGGACGCCTTCCAGATAGCCGGGCGCTGGCGTAACCACGCCGCCTTCTCCCTGAATCGGCTCGAGCAGGACGGCGGCCGCAGTCTCGTCCGCAGCGGCCCTGACAGCCTCCAGATTGTTGTAGGGAACGTGGACAAATCCCGGCAAAAGCGGATCGAATCCGGTTTTGATCTTGTCCTGCCCGGTGGCGGAGAGGGTGGCCATGGTCCGCCCGTGGAACGATCCCAGAGCTGTGATTACGGTGCGGCGCTTCGCGTTTCCCTGCTCGTGAAAATACCGCCGCGCCAGCTTGATGGCGGCCTCGTTGGCCTCGGCCCCGCTGTTGCAGAAAAAGACGCGGTCCGCAAAGGATCGACGGGTCAGTTCGGCGGCCAACCCGGCCTGGGGGGCCGTATAATAAAGATTGGACACATGAACCAGGCGGCGGGCCTGGCGATCCACTGCGTCGGCGATGCGCGGATGGGCGTGGCCCAGGGCGCAGACGGCAATGCCCGCGATAAAGTCCAGGTACTCGCGGCCGTCGGCGTCCCATACCCGCATGCCCTCACCCCTTTCCAGGGCCACGGGCTGCCGGAGATAGGTCCGCGCAATGGTCTGATCCGCCGTTTTCATGATGTTCCGGTTCATATATCTTCTTCTTCCTCCTCCTCCGGGAATGGCGGGATCACCTGGGTGCCGATGCCGGAATCGGTGAACAGCTCCAGTAAAAGAGCGTGGCGGCGTTTGCCGTTGATGATATGGATTTTGTCCACCCCGCCATCCATGGCTTCGAGTGCGCATTCCAGCTTGGGAATCATGCCCCCGCTGATCTCGCCGCAGCGGATTTTTTTATAGATCGCCAGGGAATTAAGGGACGAGATGAGGCGGCCGCCGCCGTCCAGCACGCCGTCCACGTCGGTCATCAGGAAAAAGCGGCCGGCGTTCAGGGCACAGGCCACGCTGGCGGCCACCCAGTCCGCATTGATATTATAGGTGGTGCCGTCCTTCCCGGCCCCCACCGGTGCCACGACCGGGATGAATCCCCTGTCGCTCAGGGTGCGGAGGATGCCGGGGTTCACCTTTGTCACCTTGCCCACCAGTCCGGGGTCAATGATTTCCGGCGGTTTGGAGGCGTCCTCGCGATATTCGATGAAGAGCTTGCCCGCTTCAATGAGGCGGCCGTCCTTGCCGGACAGGCCCACGGCCCTGCCGCCCTGTCCATTAATAAGATGGACGATGTCCTTGTTCACCTTGCCGCCCAGGACCATTTCCACTACGTCCATTGTGGCCTGATCCGTTTTTCTCATGCCCCGGACAAATGTGGCGGAGAGGCCCATTTTGTCCATGACCTCGTTGATCTGGGGGCCGCCGCCGTGGACGATCACCGGATGGATGTCGATGAATTTGAGCAGGGTGACATCGCGGGCAAAGTCCCGCTTGAGTTCTTCATCCGCCATTGCGTGGCCGCCGTACTTGATGACGATGGTCATGCCGCTGAATTTGCGGATATAAGGCAGGGCCTCAATTAAAACGTCGGCAACGGTGTCGGTCATGGCTTTCCTCTACAGAATATACCGGCTCAAATCTTCGTCCGATTTGATGTCATGAAGCTTTTCGCGGACGTATTCGCGGTCGATGCGCACCCTGGTTTCCTCCATGTCCGGAGCGTCGAAGAGCACGGTTTCCAGCAGGCGCTCCATGAGGGTATGCAGGCGCCGGGCGCCGATGTTTTCCGTGGAGCGGTTTACGTCCTCGGCGTAGGCGGCGATCTCTTCCACGGCGTCATCCTCGAAGACCAGATCCACGCCTTCGGTGCGGAGCATGGCCGTGTACTGGAGCAGCAGGGCGTTTTGGGGCTCGGTGAGGATGCGCACGAAGTCCTCTCGCGTGAGGCTGTCCAGTTCCACGCGGATGGGAAAGCGGCCCTGCAATTCCGGAATGAGATCCGAGGGTTTGGAGACGTGAAAGGCCCCGGCCGCGATGAACAGCATGTGGTCGGTTTTCACGGGGCCGTATTTGGTGTTCACCGTGGAACCTTCCACAATGGGCAGCAGATCCCGCTGTACGCCTTCGCGGCTTATGTCCGGGCCGCGCCCGTTTTCGCCCCCGCCGACGATCTTGTCGATTTCGTCCAGAAAGATGATGCCGCCGTTTTCGGCCTTTTCCACAGCGGTCTTGACGATCTTGTTGTGGTCCACCAGATTCTGGGTTTCCTCCTGGGCGAGCAGATCCAGGGCGTCGGCCACGCGGATTTTCCGGCGCTTGCGGTTTTTGGGCATGATATTATTGAACATGTCCTTGAAATTGATGCCCATTTCCTCCATGCCCACATTGGAAAAAATTTCCACCGTGGGCATGGTATGATCCGTGGTTTCCAGGTCTACAAGGCGGTCGTCCAGCTTGCCCTTGCGCAGCATGGACCGGAGTTTTTCCCTGGTTCCGCTGCCGGCGGATCCGGGCGCAACGATCTCCACGGCGGCAGAGCCGCTCGAACTCTCTGACAAGGAATCTCCCGGACCGGGCAGCAGCAGGTCCAGGATGCGTTCTTCCGCCGCGAACCGGGCCTTTTCCGCCACGGCTTCCTGTTCCCGGATTTTCATCATGTTGACGGTCAGCTCCACCAGATCCCGGACCATGGATTCCACGTCCCGGCCCACATAGCCCACTTCCGTGAACTTGCTGGCCTCCACCTTGATGAAGGGAGAATCGGTCATTTTGCTCAGCCGGCGGGCGATTTCGGTCTTGCCTACGCCCGTGGGGCCGATGAGGACGATGTTTTTGGGGGCGATTTCATCCCGCAGGTCCGGATCCACCTGACGGCGGCGCCAGCGGTTGCGAAGGGCGATGGCCACGGAGCGTTTGGCCTGGTGCTGCCGGATGATATAGCGATCCAGCTCACCGACGATTTCCTTTGGTTTCAGATCGGTCATATTGCCTGCTTTTGCTGCGGTTTCCGCGTTATGATTTTGGGAGAATGACGTCGCCGGATGTGGAAGCCGGGGGCGCTTCTTCCACAGTGAGGACGCCGTTGGTGTAGATGCAGATATCGGCGGCGATTTTCAGGGCGGTTTCGGCAATTTCACGGGCGTTCATATCCGTATGGGCCATGAGGGCCGCAGCGGCCGCCTGGGCGGCCGCGCTTCCGGAGCCGATGGCGGCAATGCCTTCGTCGGGTTCCATGACGTCGCCGTTTCCCGACAGCAGAAACAGCGCCGATTCGTCGGCCGCGATCATCATGGCCTCCAGCCGCCGCAGATATTTGTCCGTGCGCCATTCCCGGGCCAGTTCCACAGCACTGCGGGTGAGGTTGCCGTTGTAGCGATCCAGCCGTCCTTCCAGTTTTTCCGACAGGGTCAGGGCGTCGGCCGTGGCCCCTGCAAAGCCCACAATGATCTTGTCGTGGTAAATCCGCCGGACTTTTCTTGCCCGGTGCTTGACCACCTGATTGCCAAGGCTCACCTGTCCGTCGCCGGCCACGGCCAGTCTGCCGTTTTTCCGCACGGCGACAATGGTGGTGCCGTGAAATTGCTCCATTATATCTCCTTTACCCTTTCCTGTCGCAGGGAAGGGCGATATCATTTTACCTGATAGAGGAATACATGGTTATTATGGAATAACGGAATGTATTCGGTTTCAAAATAAGATAGTTCGGCGCACCATTCCGGCTGATGGGGCGACCAGCGGTCAATCGCAATATACCGGATGCCATTTTCCTGCACAATGGCCTTGAGATCTTCCCGTTTCATATCCTGCTGAAAATCCACCACCGAGAAAGACGGAGCGAAAAATTTTATCTGGCGGGGAGATGCTGTCAGTATCGTGCGGGGCGGCTTCAGTTTTTCCAATATTCTGCCGACTTCATCATATCCGGAAAATGTGCGGGCGGTTCTATTTATCAACTGATGACTTTTCCAGAGGTTCGGAACGATTATTCCGATGGCAATTAAAGCACATAGCGTTGTTAAAAAAATTCGTTTTACAGGATAGCGGGCCACAAGCAATTCCCAGGAGCGGACCAAACCAAAGGCAGCGATCACCATCCCGGCTAAATATAGCGGCAGCCCATAACGAGAAACGCGGAATGTGATCCAGGGCAGAAAAAAGCGGATGACCCCGAAAAGACAAATCCAGTGAAACAAGGCGGAGAGAGGCCCCTGTTTCGGGGAAAGAACCATACCTGCTACGACGAGTACGCAAAGAACCGCCCCTGGGAAATATGCGAATTCCCGCATCATTTCATATAGATCCGGCACTTGAATGAAACGGATGAAATAAGACAGTCCTCTCGCACCCGGCGGCAGGGAGGGATGATAAACTGCCGTCAGGAGAAGAGATAAAAATAAGACCCCGTATAACAATGCGATCAATTTCTCTTTTTCGATCCTCGCTATGAGCGGCAGCAAAAATAGCGGAAGTGCGGAAAATTTGGTCAAAAAGGCGGCAAGGGCGAATAGACCGAATCGAATTGATGACCTGCACATGGCGCTCAGGATGGCCGCTCCAGCCAGGAACGTCATCGGAATATCATTTAGAATCCGGAGAGATATCCAATTGCTCAGCGGAAAAGAAATCCACAATAAGGCGGCCAGAAGTCCGGTTTTTTCACTGTATAAACGACGACCGGTCAGAAAGGCCAGACAGGCAGCGAGTAAATTGGCAGTGATGATGAAAAGGCGGCACCACACTATTGGATCACCTGCGGCGCCCAGAATGCGTCGTACCGTTAAAATACCAGAGAGGGCGTACATCAGAACCGGCGGATTCTTATAGAAAAAATGGCCGTGGATATCCGTCAGATCCAGCGGATTGACGGACAATTTTTCCGCGATATGAAGATAAAGCGCTTCGTCCGGCCACAGACTGGGCTGTTGCAGAAATGGAATCGTCAGCACGCATCCGATCGCCAGTATAAAAAAGAGAAGGATGACATTTTCCCTCCAGGCTGCTGGAGAAACCGGATTTTGAGAAAAAAAAGGAATCTTTTTCATGGACTCCCGCCTTCTTTTTTCCCTGTCATCATTTCGATCCTGTTTCTATTTGCATTCGTCACTTTTGGCGCGGGATCTGGGATGCGCCCTGTCATATACTTCCATGAGCCGGTCAATACCCAGGTGGGTGTATTTCTGGGTGGTGGACAGGCTCCGATGGCCCAGCATTTCCTGCAAGGCCCGGAGATCGGCCCCGCCGTCGAGCAGATGGCTGGCGAAACTGTGGCGCAGGCCGTGGGGCGAAACGGGAGTCGGGATGCCGGCCTTACGGCATATGTTCTCCAAAATGCGGCGCACGGAGCGGCTCGTCAAGCGGCCGCCCCGAAAATTCAGAAAAAGCGGTCCCCCGGATTGGGGTAAAATCCCCTTTTCCCCTGCCAGGTGTTCCCGATACCGGGATATGGCGGCCAGGGCCTGGCTTCCCGCAGGCACGATCCGCTCCCGGTTTCCTTTTCCCCTGATCCGGATCAGGGAATCGGCCGCCATGATATCCCCGGTATCAAGGCCCGTCAGTTCGGATACCCGGATGCCGGTGGAATAAAGGGTTTCCAGGAGGGCGAGGTTCCGCAAGTCCAGCAGACTGTCTCCCTTCTCCGTCGTGGCCAGGAGGCGGAATACCTCATCCACGCTCAAAAATCCGGGCAGGGGATGGGAGACCCTGGGCGGCGTCAGGCGCCGGGTGGGATCCGACGCCGTTCGTTCCGTCCGGATCAGGAAAGCGAAAAAGGACCGGAAGGCCGCCAGCTTACGGGCAATGGTGCGCCGCTCATTTTTCCCATGGAGCCGCGAGAGAAACCGGCGGATGACGCCCGTATCCAGGCGGGCCGGCGGAAGCGGGGCATCCGCGTCCAGTCCGGCGGCGGACCGGGCAAAGGCGGCCAGCTCTTCCAGGTTGACCCGATATGCCCGGCAGGTATGGATGCTGTATCCTTTTTCCACTTCCAGTGAATGGATGAATTCGGAAATCCAGTCCGTTATATCCGTCATGATATTCGGATCCGGAAGGGCATTCACAAGACGCCGGCATTTTCGGAACCGGAATCGCAGCCAGGTCCGAAATCAGATGAAGTTTCCCGCGAAAAATCAATCATGGGCACCAGATCCTCACAACCGCTGATTTCCGCGAAGGGGTGGGGCTGCCGGTTCCAGGGCTGCCGGAACAGGATCGGCGTAATGCCCGCCTCGTACAGTTCAAGGCAGGTTTCCAGCCGGTCTTCCACAAACCAGGTGACACCGGTTCCCTGCAGGGCTTCCCGTTTGTCGAATGTGCCGGTGGCCGTCACATGAAGGCGATCCGCCGGCAATCCGGTGATATCGGCCAGCCAGGCCGCGATATTATCCTGGCGGGTGCGGGCCGTGATGAAACGGACGCCGCCGCTGGTCTTTGCCAGCCGGGTGATCAGCTCCGGTGCTCCGGGCAGGGGGCGCAGGTGATGGTCCCGCTCTCCGCCGGTGACCCGTCCGAGGATTTCCAGGATGAGGTCGCCGGACAGATCCAGGCATTCTTCCAGGATATAGCGGGTCATGTCCTGGAACCGGACGGTGATGCCGTAGTCCTCTCTTGCGATCCGGATGAACAGGCCCATGGTGTCGGCGATAACACCGTCAATATCAAACGCCAGCCGGGCCGGATCAATATATGCCGGATATGCCGGATCAATATAAACTGGATCAATGTCCATGGTCTTGCCTCATATCCCCGGAAAAAGATGGTGGCGGGCGGGGCGGGAAATGAATTCAGTCGATCTTCTGGCCCATGCAGAGGCCTACGGAATCTTTCAGAAACTGGTTATAGGCCGCCATTTCCCTGATATATGCCTCGTAGCCGGGGAAGAGTTCACTGGCCAGCCGGTGGAAATACCGATCCTGAAGGCCTTTTATATAATGCCGGAAATCCAATTCATAGGGTGTGCCCGGCCCTTTATGGGTATGACGGGCCTCAATGGCCTGGCGTTCTTTTTCCAGTTCTTTACGGTTTTTATCGATTTCCTTGCGCAGGGGAGGCAGTTTGAGCCGCATTTCCTCAATCTTTTTGGTGATGGCATCGGCCTGGCTGACCTTTTCTTCCCAAAGATCTTTTTTTTGCCGGGAGATGCATTGGAAAAACAGGGTGAGCAGGCTTTTTTGCTGTGCTGCCAAGCGGGCCTGCTCGGCTTCGTATTTCTTTCGTTCTGCCTCCAGTTTCTGCCGCTGGGCGACCAGCTGGTGGTAATCATCCACCAGGGACGCTGCCGAAGCCGGCGAAGCGGAGAGAAAGACGAGGCAGCCCAGGAACAGCAGGCCGATGGCAGCAGGAAAACGGCGCAGGGTTGCGGTCATGGGAAGATCCTTTTGCGAATACGGCCGGGGCTTCCGGCCGTACGGGGTTATCGGTTGCAGCGTCAGTTCCTTGTCTGTAAACGGAATGTCTGGAATCGCGAAGCAGGGCTAATTATCCCCGTCCAGCAGATTCCCCAGTCCACCCAGAACGGAGCCTTCTCCCTGGCTGCCGCCGCGCTGCGGGGCCGCCTGGAGCATCCTGCCCGCGAGGCGGGAAAAGGGCAGGGATTGCAGCCAGATCTTTCCTGGACCCCGAAGCCGGGAAAAAAACAGGCCTTCTCCGCCGAAAAGCGAGGTCTTGATGCCCCCGGCCTGCTGGACATCAAAATCCACGGTCTGTTCCAGGGCCACCACGCAGCCTGTGTCCACATGCAGGATTTCTCCGGGGGACAGGCTGCGCTCCACCACGGTGCCGCCGGCGTGGACAAAGACCAGGCCGGTGCCTTCCAGCTTCTGCATGATGAAGCCTTCGCCGCCGAACAGGCCGGTCAGGATACGCTTTTGAAAGAAGATCCCGATGGAAACGCCCCTGGCAGCGCACAGAAAACTGTCTTTCTGGCAGATAAGCATACCGCCCACATCCGAAAGGCGCACCGGGATGATATTTCCGGGAAAGGGCGCTCCAAAGGCCACACGGGCCTTGCCGGCGCCCCCATGGGTGAACACCGTGGTGAACAGGCTTTCGCCTGTGAGCAGGCGCTTGCCGGCTCCCATGAGCCTGCCCATGAAACCGCCGCCCCTGGCTCCTTCCCGGGATCCGTCGCCAAAGATGGTGGTCATCTGTATATCGGCGTCCTTATACATCATGGCCCCGGCTTCGGCCAATGCGCTTTCGCCGGGATCCAGCTCCACTTCCACGAACTGCATTTCCGATCCCAGGACACGGTAATCAATTTCATCTGCCTTGCCCGGATCTTCGGTTCCCGGGGGCGGGGGGATGGGCGGACCGCCCGGACCGCCGGTATCCGCCAGTTCCGGAATTTCGGATACGGGAAGCCAGTCTCCACAGCCTTCCTGCCAGGCAAAGCCGCCGGAACCGTTCATCCGGATGTGAAACCGGGCCTGCTGAAGGTCGAAGGGTCCGGTCTGTTCTCCATTATAGCTCAAATACCATTGACTCATGGCGCATTCCTTTTCGTTCCCTTGCGGAACAGGGACATCCTGGAGAAGAAATAAGTTTCCCGGGAACTATCCGGTAAGGGAATGGTGACTGTCAAGGGAAAAACCGCAGCTCGGCTGCGGACATTTCTTGACATTCGGGCGCCGGCCACCTAAGTCTGGCAAAAGCGATTTCGGAACTCTTTCCCGGAGGTCAGGATAATCCGCATTCGCCGGTGAATTTTACAGCCGATTCGGCGTTCCTCCAGCCGCATGGAAGACGCCCATTCCCAGCCCTATGCCGGACTTTATCATACCTGCATGATCTCCACGACTGGAAAAACAGCGCACAATATCATGCTGCCGCCGTTCTCCGGGTAATATGTCCTGAATTCCGCACGCGATCCGGAGATCGCTGCCGGACGGAAGAGAGGAGAGAAAAATGCACGAAATACTGGATCTGATCCAAAGAAGGGATCCCGGAGAAAAGGAATTTCATCAGGCGGCCAGAAAAGTGGTGTCCAGCATCGAACCGTTACTGGAACGGCATCCGGAATACGCCAAAGCCGCCGTGCTGGAACGGCTCGTGGAACCGGAGCGGGTCATCCTGTTCCGGACGCCCTGGGTGGATGATCAGGGACAGGTACGGGTCAACCGGGGGTTCCGGATCGAAATGAATTCCGCCATCGGGCCGTATAAGGGCGGGCTGCGGTTTCATCCGTCCGTGAACCTGAGCATCCTGAAATTTCTGGCCTTTGAACAGGTCTTCAAAAACGCCCTGACCACTCTTCCCATGGGCGGCGGAAAGGGCGGATCTGATTTTGATCCCAAAGGCAAAAGCGATAACGAGGTCATGCGGTTCTGCCAGTCTTTCATGACCGAACTGGCCCGCCATATCGGACCCAATAAGGACGTGCCGGCCGGGGATATCGGCGTGGGCGCAAGGGAAATCGGTTATCTTTTCGGCATGTACAAGAGATTGCGGAACGAATTCACCGGTGTACTCACGGGCAAGAGTCTGAACTGGGGCGGCAGCCTGATCCGTTCCGAGGCCACGGGGTACGGTTCCGTGTATTTTGCGGCGGAAATGCTGGCGACCAGAGGCGATTGCCTGGAAGGAAAGCGCTGCCTGGTTTCCGGTTCCGGCAATGTGGCCCAGTTCACCACGGAAAAACTGATTGAGCTGGGGGCCACGGTGGTGACCCTGTCCGATTCCTCGGGCTGTATTTATGATGAAGCCGGGATTGACAAGCAGAAGCTGGACTGGATCAAGCTGCTGAAAAATGTCCGCCGGGGACGGATCAGCGAGTATGCGGACAAATATCCAGACGCCGTGTATGTCCCGGCAGATCCGGACGCCGGATTCAATGCGTTATGGAATTATCCGGCTGATTGTGCCTTTCCGTCGGCCACGGAAAACGAAATCAATGCCCGGGACGCCCGGAATCTGCTGAACAACGGGGTGAACGTAGTCTGCGAGGGAGCCAATATGCCCGCCACGCCGGAAGCCATTGATCTCTTTCTGGACAATGATGTGCTGTATGCCCCCGGGAAAGCCGCCAATGCGGGCGGGGTGGCGGTATCCGGGCTGGAAATGAGCCAGAACAGCATGCGGATCAACTGGACGAGGAAAGAGGTGGACGGACGCTTGAAAACCATCATGAAAAGCATCCATAATACCTGTCTGAACGCGGCGGAGGAATACGGGGCGCCCGGAAATTACATGGTCGGGGCCAATATCGCGGGTTTTGTGAAGGTCGTGAATGCCATGCTGGATCAGGGGGTGGTGTGAGCAGGACTTTGCGGCTGTGCCGGTCCATTACGGCCGCAAGATACAGAAAACCTCGACCCCTGGGATATAATGGGATATAGGTGATGCTGGAACGACATGCCTGAAGAGCCTTGCCTCCTTCGGCCGCCACACATTTCCGTGCCCCTCATGTCTGGCGTTGGCTCTAAAACAGGTAAGAATTGATTCGAAACCGCATCAGGAGAAACGAATATGCTGAGAACTTTATGGACGGCCGCAACGGGTATGCAGGCCCAAAATCTGAATATTGATGTCATCGCCAATAACCTGTCCAATGTGAATACCACGGGCTTCAAAAAAGCGCGGGCCGATTTTCAGGATCTGCTTTATGAAAGTCTGCGCCCGCCGGGCACATCCGCCGCCGGCAATGAAATTCCCACGGGAATTGAGGTGGGGCATGGGGTGCGGCCCGTGTCCACCCAGAAAATTTTCATTGCCGGCAATTTTCAGCAGACGGAAAACGAGCTGGACATCGCCATTGAGGGCGACGGTTTTTTCCAGATCACCCAGCCGGACGGTTCCACGGCCTATTCCCGGGCCGGATCCTTCAAGCTCAATTCCAGCGGACAGGTGGTCACGCCCGACGGTTTTCTGCTGGATCCGGAACTGACCCTTCCGGCGGATACCATGAGCGTGAGCATCGGCACCGACGGCACGGTATCCGTTCTGCAGCCGGGGCGGGCCGCATCGACCACCATCGGAAATATTGAGCTGGCCCGGTTCGTCAATCCCGCCGGACTGCGCAGCATCGGCCGGAACCTGTATCTGGAAACCGCTGCCTCTGGCACAGCGGAAACCGGCACGCCCGGCCAGGATAATTTCGGCGCCCTGACCCAGAATTTTCTGGAGATGTCCAATGTGAACGTGGTGGATGAAATGGTCAATATGATTACGGCCCAGCGGGCTTACGAGATCAACAGCAAGGCCATCCAGACTGCGGACGATATGCTCCAGATCGCGGGCAATCTGAAGCAGTGACCGGAGGGATCTGAATTTTGATCATTTTTTTCGGATATGCGGGCATTGGCCGTTTAAAAATGGCGCATTTCGTCATGCCTGAACAGGGGGGGCAACGGCCCGCCTCTGCGGAGTCCCCGCATCCGTCCGTCCGGCCGGCGGCGGTATTTTGGGGGATCCTTTCCATGCTGATGCTCTTTTCCAATACCGGAGCCGCAGCGCGAACCTCCCGCCCGGCGGCGGAACTGACTCTGCCGGAAACCGCCGAGATTTCCGGCAGCCGCATATTCCTGGGTGCGCTGGCGGGCATCCGGACGGATGACCCTGTCTTTCGCGCACGCCTGAACGAGACGGATCTGGGCGCATCTCCCGCGCCGGGCGCCGTCATTTTTCTGCCGGCGGACACCATCCGCCTGAAATTGAAACGGGCCGGGGTGGACGAAGCCCGCGTCCGGATGAGCGGGGCCAAACGCATTTCCGTGTCCCGCCGAACCGTCCATCTGTCGCGAAAGCGCATGAAGGCCTGGATCAGCGCGGAAATCCAGCGGCGTATAGCGATGCTGGGCGCCTCTGGCGTCCCGTCCGAAAACGGGAACGAAGAGATCCGCGTCATGCGCGTCACCATTCCCCGCTCCGTGGAATACCCGGACCGGGAGCCCGACACCCGGATACTGGAAATGCCGGACCTGCGCCGCGCCGCCGGGCTGGTCAATATCCGGCTCCATCTGTCGGATGAAAGCGGCGGCAGCCTCCTTGTTCCGGGGACGGTGCGCATCGCCCGCCGGGGGATGGTCGTTGTCACGGTCCGCCCCCTGGCCCGGATGCAGCCATTATCACCCCGGGATCTGGCCCTGAAAAACGTGGATCTGGCCACTGCCCCGGATGCCGCTTATCGCCGGATGAAAAGTCTTTCCGGTTTGCGCGCGCTGAGAGCCATTGCCCCCAATACCATTCTCACTCCCGCGCTGGTGGATGAGCCGCCCCTGGTCCGGCGGGGTGATATCGTGCAGATGGTGGCGAGATCTCCCCTGTTCCGGATTTCCACGCGGGGACGGGTAAAAAAGGACGGCCGCCGGGGCGAACAGGTGGCGGTAAAAAATTTGCGGTCCGGCAAACAGGTATACGGACGGGTGGTGGATGCCGGCACCGTGGAAGTGGATTATTAAAAAAGCGGAAAAGCCGGATGACAGTGATGGATTTCAAACCGGACATAAAAACCAGAACCAGATGGGAGCGGCGGATGACGGCAAGTTCCGGCGGCAGCGGCATGAGCTTTGCGCTGACAGCGGTTCTGCTGGTTTGTCAGGCATGCCAGACAGCGCCGCCGCCCGCACCGGAACCGTCCCGGATCACCAGCATGGCGGCGGCAGCCCCGGAATCCGAACGCCAGGCTCCCCGCCAGGAAGGCAGCCTCTGGCGGGACCGCGCGGAACTGGGAGACCTCTATTCCACCAAAAAAGCCCGGCGGGTTGGGGATATCCTGACCGTGCGCGTGGTGGAATCCTCCTCTGCCACCAACCAGGCCGCCACCAGGACGGACCGGGAATCCGATATCAACGCCGGCCTGACCAATTTTCTTAATCTGGAGAAATATTATCCGGCCGCCCATGTGCCCGGCAACTGGCCCTATCTGAATCCCTTCGGCGCCATCAGGGCCGAAATGAGAAATGAATTCGACGCCTCCGGAACCACCCGGCGCAGCGGCAATCTCGCGGCCACCATCACGGTCCGGGTAATGGAGGAAATGCCGGGGGGAAGACTGAAAATCGCGGGATCACGGGAAGTTCTGGTCAATAATGAACGCCAGTATATTACCCTGACCGGCATGATTCGTTCTGCGGATGTGGACTGGGACAATACCATCCTGTCCACCTGTATCGCCGACGCCCGCATCACTTACAGCGGCGTGGGCGTCCTCAACGACCGCCAGCGTCCGGGCTGGGGAACGCGCCTTCTGGATCTGATCTGGCCGTTCTGATACAATCCGTCATCAGGGCGGTGGGATATATCCGTTCATCATTTTGCATTGTTCATTGACCGGATCCGTTCACCGGAAAGACAAACACTGCTGGAAGTAATAGAGAGTGGACGGTGGAGAACCTGGAAGAGGTTCTGCGGATCCCGGAAGGAAAAATATGAAGCGGATCAGGAAAACTGCGGCCATTATCGCCGCCATCTGCCCCGTCGTCCTTTTTACCGCCGGGATGCCGCCGGAATCCGCCCGCGCCGCCCGCATCAAGGATATCGCGGATATCCAGGGCGTCCGGGAGAATCAGCTCATCGGCTACGGCCTGGTGGTGGGCCTGGATGGAACGGGAGACGGAAATAAATCGGTGTTCACCACCCGGGCGTTATCCGGCATGCTGGAAAAAATGGGAATGACCACCAATCCGGCGGATATCAAGGTCGGCAATGTGGCCGCTGTCGTGGCCACGGCCGCCCTTCCCGCTTTCGGACGCTCGGGCAGCCGCATTGATGTGGTGGTCAGCTCCATCGGCGACGCCAAAAGTCTCCAGGGCGGCACCCTGGTTCTCACGCCTCTCAAGGGCGTGGACGGCAAGGTCTACGCCGTGGCCCAGGGCGGCGTGAGTACGGGCGGGTTTTTCTTGGGCGGCAGCGCGGCTTCCGTGCAGAAAAATTACCCGACCGTGGGCCGCATTCCCCGGGGCGCCGTAATCGAACGGGAAATTCCGTCCCGGTTTTCAGAAAAAACAGAGCTGGACCTGGTGCTCCACCGGCCGGATTTCACCACGGCCCTGCAAGTGGTGGACGCCGTGAACACCATGCTCATGACCCGCGCGGCCGAGGCCCCGGATCCGGGAACGGTCCGCATCCGCATTCCACCCGCTTTTTCCGGGGATGTGGTCCGCTTCGTCACCCTGATTGAGAGCCTGTCCGTATCCCCGGATACAGCGGCCCGGGTGGTGATCAACGAGCGCACCGGCACCGTGGTCATGGGAGAACAGGTCCGGATCTCCACCGTGGCCGTGGCCCACGGCAATCTGAGCATCCAGATCAATGAAAGCGCGGCCGTATCCCAGCCGGCCCCCCTGTCCGAAACCGGGAATACCGTGATCGTGCCGGATACCGCGTTTGCGGTGTCCGAAGAGGAGCGCCAGCTCATGATCCTGCCATCGGGCGTCACCATTGGAGATGTGGTCCGGGCTCTGAATTCACTAGGGGTCTCTCCCCGGGATTTGATCGCCATTTTTCAGGCCATCCGCGCGGCCGGGGCCCTGCAGGCGGAACTGGAGATCATCTGATGACAACACCTGTATTTCCGGCAGGGCATTCCCCGCTGAACATGTATTCCCCAAGTCTGAAACCGGTACGGAACGCCGTCGCCGCCGTGGAAAAACACCAGGATGCCGCCGCGCTGCAACAGGCTGCCGGGGAAATGGAGTCCCTGTTCTTATACCAATTACTGGAAATCATGCGCGATACGGTTCCCGAAAGCGGATTCCTAAGCGGCGGGGCCGGAGAAAAGACCTTTCGCCCCCTCATGCACATGGCCCTGGCCGGGAATCTGGCCTCTGCCGGAGGACTGGGACTGGGAGATATGCTGTACGGGTATCTTTCCGAAAATCCGTCCGAAGCGGAACGGGCGCCGGGCGAAGACGGAGAAAATGATCTTTCCCCCCTGTTTCCGGTAAAGTCGGGCAGCTGACGGCCGATAGAGGATACGGCGGATAGTGCACGGCGACGGCGCCGCGACACCGGTCCGAACCGCAATCCCGACCGAAAGAGCCATATGATGCAGATATCTGGAAAATACACACATCCCGGGCTGGGCGCCTGTCTCCGTGTGGGCAGGGAGCGGGCATTCGAAGAGCCGGATCCGGCGGCCGGTACGGGCGATATCACCGGCCGGAATAATGCGGGCCAGGATACGGTGGCTCTCTCCAGGGGCCTGCGGGGCGGACGGATCTCGAACGAACCGGATGTGCGCATGGAAAAAATCCAGGATGTCCGGGAACGGATTGCCGGCGGCCGATACGAAGTATCGCCGGATCAGGTGGCGGTCCAGATAATCCTGGAAGCCCTGGCCGACGGCGATTCCGAATGACGGACAACCGGACCGGAACAATCCGGACCGGGCTGAATCGGAAACGAACGGAGCTGTTTTCATGACGGATGCGGCCAAAGACCTGAAATCCCGGTGCCGGCAGCTACTGACCATCCTGCGGGATCTGAGCGCCGGCTATACAGCGCTTCTGCGTCTCATGGAAAAAGAAAAGCAGGCGCTCATCCGGTCAGAGCCGGCCGCAGTGGCTCAGATGATGACGGAAAAACAGGAACGGATCCGCCGCCTCAATGAAATCGAAGCCCGCCGCCTGGATGTGATGGACGGGATCAGCCGCCGCCTGGGTCTTCCCGTGGATGAGCTGAGCCTGAGCCGCCTGGCGCCGCTTCTGCCCGATCCCTTTCCGGACAAGCTGCCGGCCGAAGGTGACCGCCTCATGAATATCCTGAAGGAAGTACGGGAAGCGGGGCGCGTGAATGCGGTGCTGATCAATCAGAGCCTGCACCTGGTCCGCTCTTCCATGGAAACCATTTCCCGCCTCCAGGAACGGCTGGACGCGGCCCATCAGGTCTATTCCCGCAACGGTCGCGTCACGGACATCGCCACCGGCGGCGGCGAAAAACGACGAACCTTGTCCGGCAAGGCCTGAGAACGATGCACGGCATTGGAACCGCAAAGGACTCCCAGATGACATCCCCGGATTTGCCCGCGCCCCCCCACGCCGCGACGGCGTACGCCCCCATCCGAAATCAACGGCGCCCCCCGGCCCTGCGCCTTGTCCTGCAGCTTGTCCTTGCCGGCATCCTTTTGCTGGCGCTTCAGGCCTGCGGCGGCGGCGACGGCGACGCACCGGCCGGCGGGGTGAGCCCGTATCCGGACGTGAAGATCCTCAGCCCGGAAGACGGGCGGCGCTTTCCCGAAGGCGCGGCCGCCAAGTTTTCCGGCTCGGCCGTGGATTCCGCTGACGGGGCCCTGACCGGGGCCGCCATGATCTGGACCTCCAGTCTGGACGGCCAGATCGGCACAGGCACCTCGGCCACCATGACGAGGCCCAGTGCGGGAACCCACCGCATCACCCTCCGGGCCACGGACAGGGACGGGCTGACCGGCACCGACGCCATCACCATTTACGTGGGCAATACGGCCCCTGCGGTCACGATCTCCTCTCCCCCGGACGCCCGGCGTTTTGCCGAAGGCGAAGCCATCACCTTTTCCGGATGGGCCGAAGACGCCGAAGACGGCGAAATTCCGCCGGAAAACCTGAAATGGACATCTGATCGGGATGGGGATCTGGGCACCGGCCAGACCGTCACTGTTTCCTCCCTCCGGGGCGTACATGTGGTCACGCTGGAAGCCACGGACAGCCACGGATCGGCGGGGAAAAAATCCGTGACCGTCACCGTGGGCGCAGGCTTTCCGACGGCCATCATCATTTCCCCTCCTCACAACACCATTTTCGAGCCCGGCCAGACCGTGATCTTTCGCGGCGAGGGCGAAGGCGAATCCGACGGCCTGCTCACGGGCGAGGCCCTGACCTGGATTTCCAGCAGGGACGGCGAAATCGGCACGGGCGCCTATTTTTCCAGGAGCGATCTTTCCGACGGGGTCCATGAAATCACCCTCGTGACCAAAGACAGCGCCGGGAAAAGCGGCTCGGCCGCCGTCACCATTTCCATGGGCAACACCGCGCCCATCGCCCGGATCACCTCCCCCCTGTCCGGAAGCATATACGCCGAAGGTGTGGCGGTCAGTTTTGAAGGCAGGGGGCAGGACGTGGAAGACGGCGTGCTGCCCGGCGATTCCCTGGTCTGGATTTCCAGCCGGGACGGCGAATTCGCCAGAGGCAACAACGTGACCACCACCACCCTGAGTGTGGGGATCCATCACGTCACCCTGCGGGCCTGCGACGTGCCGGGCGCCACCGGGGACGACACCATCACGGTCTACGTGGGCGTGGATCCCAATTCCAACACCGCGCCAACGGCCCTCATCACCGATCCGACCTCCGGCGCCACCTTCCGGGAGGGCGATTACATCTTTTTTGAAGGCCAGGGAGCGGACACGGAAGACGGCGTACTCACGGGTGATTCCCTGGTCTGGATTTCCAGCCTGTCCGGTGAATTCGGCACCGGTGTTTCCGTGGTCACCAACAAACTCATCAACGGGAACCACACCATCACCCTGCGGGCCACGGATTCCGGCGGCGCCACGGGAACATACAGCATTCCCGTCACACTGACCTCCAACGACATCCCCACGGTGGTAATTCAGGCGCCTGCGGACCAGCGGAAATTCGAGCTGGGGGAAAGCATCACCTTCCAGGGCATGGCCACGGACACCGAAGACGGCGCCCTCGCTGCCGCGGCCCTCACCTGGAACACCCTGGTCAATAACACCGTCACCCGGTTGGGCACCGGCACGACCATGACCCGGAACAATCTGGAGAAAGGGGTCCACGTCATCACCCTGTCCGCCGTGGACAATCAGGGCAGCACCGGCACGGATTCCATCACCATTTTTGTGGGCAACACCCCGCCCAGCATGATTCAGATCACCCATCCCCAGACCGGATCGGTGTATGAAAAGGCCAACACCGTAGTCTTCACCGGCCTGGCCGAGGATCCGGAAGACGGCATTCTCAGCGGAGGCGCCCTGCAATGGTATTCCAATATCGACGGTCTGCTGGGCGTTGGCGCCTCCCTGACCACCACGGTGAAGGATCCGGCCGATACGGACGCGCCCCAGGCCAGCGGATTGTCCCAGGGCATCCACACCATCACCCTGAAGGCCACGGACGTGGACGGCCTCTCGCTTTCCACCACCATCACCATCACCGTGGGCAGCGCCCCCCCCACGGCCGTGATCTCCACGCCGCCGCCGCCGGCCCCCATTGATCCCGACGATCCCGACGACCGGCGGTTCAAATACGAATACGAAGAGCCCGTTACCCTGAAGGGCAGCGCCACGGACGCCAACAACAACGCCATCACCGGTGCCAGACTGGTCTGGACCGATAAAATCAGCGGCAAGACCACGGAAATCGGCACGGGCGGCTCCATCATCGTCAACGATCTGTCCAGGGGCATTCATGTCGTCACCCTGACGGCGGAAGACGCAATGGGCAATAAGGGCGAAGATTCCATTACGGTCTATGTGGGTAACGCCTCCCCCGCAGTGAAAATCACCTATCCGGAGGACAAGACCAGATACGGCCAGGTGGCCTCGGTCCTGTTTTCCGGCGTCGGCGAAGATCCGGAAGACGGCGACCTCTCCGGCGCGGAACTGACGTGGACCTCGTCCATTGACGGTGAACTGGGAACGGGCGCCTCCCTGACCGTGAACGTGAAGGATCCGGACGACCCCGCTTCCACCGGCATTTCCCAGGGCATTCACATCATCACCCTGAAGGGCACGGATTCCGCCGGCAATGCGGGCACCGCCGCCATCACCGTGACCGTTGGCGGCGAACCGCCCGCAGTCAGCATCACCGATCCCGCTCCCGGCGATTCCCTGTACACGGACAAGCGGGCCTATAAAATTGAGGTGGACGAGCCTCTGGAGCTCAGGGGCAGGGCCACCAACGTCACCGGCGACGCCATCACCGGCGAAAGTCTGGTCTGGACCGCGCGTCTGGGCAACGGCAGGGCCGGGGAGATCGGCCGGGGAGAAGCCGTCATCGCCAACGCCCTGGCAAAGGGCATTCAGGTGATCACCCTCACGGCCACGGACAATATCGGCAACGTCAACGAAGATGCCATCACGGTCTATGTGGGAAACGCGGCCCCCAATGTGAGCATCACCAATCCGCCGAAAGGCTCCAGATATGATCTGGCCCAGACCGTGGTCTTTACGGCCCTGGTGGAGGATCCGGAAGAGGGCGTGCTGTCCAACGGCGGCGGGGCCGCGCCGCTGGAATGGACCAGCTCCATTGACGGCGCCTTCAGGGACTTCCTCTCGCCAACGGCCCCGAACCCGGACAACAAGCCCGTGCTGGTGACCGAAGGCCCGTCCTCGGTCACAGTGCGGGGCCTTTCCGAAGGCGGCCACAAGATCACCTTGCGGGCCACGGATGGCGAAGGACTTTCCGCCACCGACGAGATTCTCATCACCGTGGTGAACACGCCGCCCTCAGTGCAGATCACCAACCCGGCCAATAATGCGGCCTATCCGGCCAACGTGGAATACATCGTCTTCTCCGGCACGGCAGAAGATTTTGAAGACGGCTCCCTGAGCGGCGATCTGCTGGAATGGACCTCCTCCATCGACGGCCATATCGGTACCGGATCGCTGGTCATCACCGGTAATCCGCCCGATCCCGGCGACCCCAATGCGGCCCTGTACACGGGAACCGTTCTGAGCCGGGGCAAGCACATCATCACCCTCACGGCCAAGGACCAGGGCGGCGGCGCCGGCACCGACGAGATTATCGTCTATATCGGCAATACCAAACCGCTGGTGACGATTCTGAAGCCCAGGGCCACCGACACCTTCACAAGAGGCGACGTCATCACCTGCTCCGGAACGGGATACGACGAGGAAGATGGTCTTCTGAGTGGTACGTCCCTGCTGTGGCGGGTGGATAACATCTTCGTGGGCAGCGGCGCCACGATATATGTGGACACGTCGGCCCTGGCGGTCACCGACATAAATCTGGCCCAGAACTACAAAATATCCCTTACGGCGGTCGATTCGGGCGGCACGGTGTCCGATCCCCCGGCGGAGGTCATCATCACTGTTCAGCCGCCTGTGACCATTCCGTAATCCGGACCGGACAAAGGGCAGAGGATTCGTCATGGAAAATATCACCGGACGCATATTCGATCTGGGACGCACGGCCCTGCTGACGCAGCAGCAGGGCATCAATATCACTGGACACAATATTGCCAACGTCAACACGAAGGGCTACTCCCGGCAGGTGCTGGTGCTGGAGACCAATCAGCCCATTGACACCATCTGCGGCCAGGTGGGCGCCGGCGTGGGGGCCAAAACCGTGGAGCGCGTGTACGCTCTCTTTCTGTCCCGCCAGATCAACGAGGCGTCCACCAACCAGGGCGCATGGGAAGCCTCCAGACAGATTCTGGAGCAGGTGGAGTTCGTGTTCAATGAATCCACGGGATTTGGTTTGAATGAATCCATGGAAAATTTCTGGAACGCCTGGCAGGATCTGAGCAATAATCCTTCCGGCCTCACGGAACGGGAGGTGCTGCTGGTCAAGGCGGACACCATGGCCAGAGATTTTCAGGGCGCCCACGAGTACCTGGAACGCCTGCAGGGTGACACGCAGAATCTGATCAACGACACGGTGGAGCGGATCAACCAGCTCGCCCGGGAAATCACGAACCTGAACGACAAGATCAACCGCATTGAAGCGGGCAATCAAAACGCCAATGATTTGCAGGACCGGCGGGACGTCAAGATCAGGGAACTGGCCGAACTCGTCGATATCGACACGATCCAGGGAGACGGCGGCCTCCTGTATGTTCATGCGGCCGGACATCCGCTGGTGATCGGCCTGTCCTCGCCCGAGACCATGACGCTGGAAGACGTGAAAGACTCTGTCGCGGGGGGCAGACTCAAGGGCTGTCTGGACGGCTATGGCGAAGTGGAATCCTGTAAGGAAGATTTGCGTCTTTTGGCCTGCAGCATCCGGGACCAGGTCAACGCCGTCCATGAAGACGGCTATGATCTCTACGGTCAGTCGGCAGATCCGGTGGTGAACGCCAGCGCCCGGTCCTTTTTTCTGGACGACGCCGAGGTGATGGAAATCGGCATCACCGATTACAATCGGGTGGCGGCGGCCGCTTCGCCCGATTCGCCGGGGGACAATACCAACGCCAATAATATCTACGCCCTGCGGGATCAGAGCATGGGCCCGGCCGTATCCGGCATTTCCATTGTGGGAACCGGCAAACTGGCGGTCGATTTCACCGATTTTATGCTGAAATGGGACAATGCGGCGCTGGAATGGCATATCATGCGCGGAGATTTGGCCAATGGCGATCCCTATGACGTCAAGGTGGCGGCGCCCATTGATCAGCCGGATTTTTTCAGGATCAATTTTGACGTGGACGGCGACGGGCTTGAGGACAAAAGCATTGAGGTCTCACTGGCAGCGCCCATGAGTTACGACGTCGTCATGGCCTTTGACATTATGGGCGGGGATTTTGTGTACAAACAGAACCAGCCCCCCCACGATTTTTACAACAGCCTGGTCGCCCGCATCGGCAGCGGCGTGGAAGAGGCCGGGCGGAACAAGTCCCACAGTGCGCAGATGCTGGAACAGCTCGACAATTACCGCGAGTCCATTTCCGGCGTGAGCATGAACGAGGAAATAATCAATCTCGTGCAATACCAGAACGCCTATCAGGCAGCCGCCAAGATCATCACCACCGTGGACGAGATGATCGACACCCTGATGGATATGATCTGATGAATATGATCTGATGGATATGATCTGACGAACGATCCGATGAAAGGAACGCCTCATGCGGGTGACCAGCAATATGATGGCCAATATGGTCAAATCCAGTATCTTCCGGCAGAGCGAAAAACTGATGGACGCCCAGGAAACACTGACCTCCCAAAAGAAAATACAAAAACCATCGGACGATCCCTTTGGCGCGGAGCGAATTTTGAGCTGCCGGGCGGAAATCGGTTCCATGGAACAGTTTCACACCAATATCCAGCGCAGCGAGGCCCGTTTTTCTGCTACGGATCACGTACTGGACACCGTCGATGATTTTCTGGGCGTGGCCCGTGAATTCGCCGTGGAAAATAATTGTGACAATCCCCCCGAAGAACAGCGAATCATTGCAGCGGAAAACATCAAGGCGGCCCGCGAACAAATCGCCCAGCTGATCAACACCCGGATGGACGGCGATTATATTTTCGGCGGATACCAGACCGAAGCGCCGCCTGTGACCGTGGGGTCGGGCGGCTATGTGATCTATAATGGAGACGACGGCGGCATCAACGCCATCATCGGGCAGAATCTGACCATGCAGGTCAATGTCACGGGGCTGGATCTCTTTTCCACCACGCCCAACGGTGCCGGGGAAGAGGAAGTGGACGTGCTGCGGGCCTTGCAGGATATGGAAACGGAATTGCGCCAGCCTGCCGGCGCCTTTTCCCACGCCAGTTTCGACGCCTGGATCGACCAGGTCGAGGCGGCGCGGGATAAAATCAAGGTGGCCCAGGCCCGGAGCGCGGCCCGCACCTATGCAATGGACGCCGCCAGAAATCAGCTGGCGGAATTCAGGGCCCGTCTTCAGAACATGCTTTCGGAAATCGAGGATGCCGACATGGACCAGGCCGCCGTGGAATTGATTCATCAGAGAACCGTGTACGAAGCCGCCCTGAAATCCTCGGCCATGGTCATCCAGCACTCGCTCGTGGATTTTCTGCGCTGATGGAATGTATCCCGCGTCCCTGGCGGAACGATTTTTTCCGGACCGCCCGGCACCTGGCATTCCTGCTTTTTCTGTCTTTTCCGGCCGCCTGCACCCTGCCGGAAAAGGCCGATCTGCCTGCAGCGGGCTGGCCGGAAGAAATTTACTGCATGCCTGCCGGCCGTCATACGCCCGGCACCCTCAAGGTCATGGTCTTTCCCTTCAGCGGCGGGCCGCAACCGGAAGCGGGGCGTCTGGCCGCCGTTCAGTTCGCACGGGCCCTGCGGCAGTATCGGGTGTTCGCCGAAGTGAAACTGGCCGGGGAAAATCTCTGCGGCCGGGAGGACCGGATGCTGGAAATGGCCTATGAAAAGGGCATCCGCCTGTTTTTCTGCGGGGATCTGCTGTTTTTCCGGGAAGGCGGCATGTCCATGTCGTCCCGGGTGGAGGAGCAGGTGCGGGGATACCGCATTCAGGGGAAATCCCTCCGGGAAACCTGGTCCGTTCTCATGCGCGCCCAGGCGGCGCCCGCCCCGGCCTGGGACGCCGTGGCCGTGTCTTCCCGGGGCGCTCCGGCCCCTTCCGCCGCCGGGCTGATGTGGATCAACGCGGAGAAATTCTGCCGCCTGATTCTTTCGGGATCGCGGGAATGAAGACGGAACGCCATGAAAACGGACAAAAACGGATGGATAACAAGACCTTGACGCCGAACCGCCGCACCGGACGCCGGACGCGCCTCGTCGCGGTTTTAATGCCGGTCGGCGCAGCGCTCGCGCTGTTCGGCGGATGCAGCGGCGAACCGCCTCTCCGCCCCCTGCAGCCAGCGGTCGATACCGGCCCGGCGGTGTTTTTCGACCATATTCTCACCGGAAGCAATGCCATCGGCGACCGCCTGGCCGAAGATTTGACGGCCCGGGGACTGAGCCGGGAAATGCCGTTGGTGGCCGCCAGCTTTGTGGACATCAACGACCTGCAAAAATCCTGCGCCCTGGGGCGGATCGTCTCCGAGCAGATTTCCACCCGACTGGCCCAGAAAAAATTCCGGCTCATTGAGATCAAGCTGCGGCGCTCTTCCATTTACGTCAAAAAACGGGAGGGCGAATTCATGCTTTCCCGCGAACTGTCCGATATTGCGAAGCAAAACGATATCCACGCCGTTCTGGTGGGCACCTACGCCGTGACGGACTATTCCGTTTTCATCTCTGCGCGGGTGGTCCTGACCTCCGATGGCACGGTGATCGCCGGAAGAGAATACGAGCTGGATCGGAGCATCGTCACCGAGGCGTTGCTGCAATCATCGACGGGAAGCGGGCCGCGTCTCTGAACAGAATTCCAGGGGCGCAAATATGACAACCGCAGGTTGTGTTTTCAAAAAACCAATATTAATAAAGTTCAACTGTTCCCAAAACCTGGGGCATTCCAAAACCGGCGCGGAACATCCCCCAGCAGATGCCGCAGACCGCACAGGGCTTCCGCTGGCGAGAGATCATCCACGGAAAGGCGGAAGCGGGCGGCTTCCGCGTACAGGGGCGCGCGCTCGGCCAGGGTCCGGCGCACCTCGGTCTCCAGGGCCGCGTCTGTCAGGGCCGGACGCTGGCGGTTTGTTGCCGGGTCTGTTTTCATTCGGCTGAGGACGGTTTCCGGACCGGCGTCGAGCCAAATCACCTTTCCCGAGCGGCGCAGATCGGCCCGGTTATCCGCATCCAGCACGGCGCCGCCGCCCGTTGCCGCCACCAGACCGGCGCGGCCGCACAGATCCGCGATTACCTCCCGCTCCATCTTCCGGAAGGCGGGCCAGCCCCCGGATGCCACGATCTCCGCCACGGTACGGCCGGCCCGGCGGACCAGTTCCGCATCCGCGTCAATGAATTCCCGGCCCAGGTGCCCGGCCAGCTTGCGGCCCAAAGTGGTTTTTCCGGTGCAGCGGTATCCGGTGAGATAGATATTCATGTGTACAGCCGGTCAAAGACTTCCCAGAAACCGGGAAAGCTCTTCCGCACGCAGTCCGGATCCAGAATCACGGTGCCGGGGATCCCGAGTCCGGCCGCGGCAAAGGCCATGGCCATGCGGTGATCGTCATAAGTCCGGATCTCGGCCGGCCGGGGCCTTCCGCCGCAAATCACCATTTCGCTTTCGGAGCAGTCCACCCGGATGCCCATTTTTCCCAGTTCGGCGGCCACGGCGGCCATACGGTCGCATTCCTTGGCCTTGAGATGGGCCACGTTGCGGATGCGGGTATTGCCTTTGGCAAAAGCCGCCACCACGGAGAGGGTGGGAACCATGTCCGGCATATCGCCCATGTCCACGTCCACGGCGGTGAGGGGGCCGCCGGTCACGGCGATGCGGCCGGGGACGCGGTCCACCCGGCCACCCATACGTTCGAAGATCTTCAGTAAGCGCAGATCGCCCTGGCGGCTGTCGGCGGCGTGCCCGGTCACGGAGACGGTCCCGCCGCAAATCAGGGCGGCGGCCCAGAAATAGGAGGAATTGGACGCGTCCGGCTCCACGGCGTACCTCCCGGCCCGGAAGCATTGCCCTCCCGGAACGATATACCGGGTGTCAGACGGTGATTCGGCGGAAACGCCCAGGCGGTCCATGATCTCCAGGGTCATCCGGATATAGGGCCTGGATACCGGGCCCCGGGTCACGGTGATATCCAGTCCGGATCGGGTATACGGCGCCATGAGGAGCAGCCCGGAAAGATGCTGGCTGGAGACGCCGCAGTCCACGGAAAGGGCACCGCCGTCCACGGTGCCGCCATTGATGCCTGCGCCGGTGATGCGGACGGGCGGGCATCCGCTGCCCGCCATGGACACGGCCGGGATATGAAGCTGAGCCAGGGCGTCCAGCAGTTCGCCGACGGGACGTTCGTGCATGCGGCCCGTGCCGCTCAGAATGCTGGTGCCACAGGACAGGGCCGCCACGGCGCAGAGCAGGCGCATGGACGTACCGGAATTGCCCAGGTAAATATCCCCGCCGCCCGTGAGATGTCCGCCCGTTCCCTGAAGCACGGCCCCTGTGGGCGTCTCTTTGATCACGGCCCCGAATTTCTGAAGGGCCGCCAGCGTGAGCAGGGTGTCTTCGCTTTTGAGCAGACCCGTGATTTCGCTGGCGCCGTCGGCCAGGGCCGCTCCAATGAGCAGCCGGTGGCTGTAGCTTTTGGAGCCGGGAACTTCCACCTCGGCGTTTATCGGGCCAGGGGGGCGGATTTTTATTTTTTCCCGGGCGGCGCCGGATTTCAGGTCCATGGCGCTGATCCTGTCATTTTCGCCGCATCCGCCGGGCAGGTATCGGCGCAGCAAACGCTGTTTGTCTTGCGGCATCCTGTGCGCCGGCCGGCTTGCGGCCCCGGTGCAGCGCCGCGATGCCGTCGGTCAGGCGTATCCAGTCCACATCCCGGAATCCGGCCGCGTGAAGGCGGTCCGCCAGGGCCGGGGGATCGGGAAAGAGACGGATGGATTCGGGCAGATAGGTATAGGCCGACCGGGATCCCGTGATCAGGCCGCCCAGGACCGGCATGAGGTAAAAGGAATACAGATCGTATAAGGCCGCGAACACGGGGGTCGCGGGCCGGGAAAATTCCAGGCAGACAAAAACGCCGCCAGGCCGCAGCACACGATGGATTTCGGCCAGCCCGGCGTCCATGTCCGTCAGATTGCGGATGCCGAAACCGGCCATGGCTGCGTCAAGGGAATTATCGGCAAAGGGCAGGGCTTCGGCATCTCCCTGGATCCAGGAAAGCCGGCGGCGCAGTTCCCGTCCCGCCGGTTTCCGGCGCCCGGCGTTCATCATGTTCCGGTTGATATCGCACAGCACCACGGAAGAAGGGGTTCCCGTGATGCGGGCCGCAGAAAGGGCCAGGTCTCCGGTGCCGCCGCACAGATCCAGGATCCGGTCGCCGGGTTTCGGAGCCAGCCACCGGATGGCGGTCCGTTTCCAGAGATGATGAATGCCGCCGGAAAGCAGGGTGTTCATGAAATCATACCGGTCGGCCACGGCGTCGAACTGGGTGCGGATCCATCCGGCTTTGGCTGTTTTTTCGATCCGCTGAAATCCGATGGATACGGTTTCGGACGCCGCCGGTTCCAGCGATGACGCAGGGTCGGTCACAAAAACTCCTGGGGCTGCGGTTGGCCCGGCATCCGCCGGGCGGGTCGGCTCTTTGTTTCGGGATGTAGCGCAATCCGTCATGATTGCCAAGTCTCTTTCTCTTATGGCAAAGGAAAGGATTCCTTCTTGAAAACCGGAAGAATTCCAATTATAGGTCTGGAATCACTTCCCCTTAACCTCCCGGGAGTCTTCCATGTACGTCCCCCGCTATATGTTTTTCACCAAGGGTGTGGGCCATGCCAGGGAAAAACTGGCATCCTTTGAAAATGCCCTGCGGTCCGCGCGGATCGCTCATCTGAATCTGGTAACCGTCTCCTCCATTTTTCCGCCCAACTGCCGTATCCTGGAGATAGAGGAAGGCGTCAGTCGGCTGGAGCCAGGAGAAATCACCTATTGCGTCCTGGCCCGGCAGGAAATCAATGAGCCGGGCCGCCGCATTGTGGCCGCCATCGGCCTGGCCCTTCCTGCGGAAGAAGGCCAGTACGGATATATTTCCGAGCACCATGGATTCGGCCAGACCGAGCTGGCGGCCGGGGAATACGCCGAGGATCTGGCCGCCTCCATGCTGGCCTCAACCCTGGGCATTGAATTTGATCCGGACAAAGATTACGACGAGCGGCGGGAGGTCTACCGCATGTCCGGCAAGATCGTGGAGTCTCAGCATTTTTCCCAGGCGGCCGCAGGCGATGACAACGGCGGTTGGACCACGGTGCTGGCCGCCGCTGTATTCGTGAAATGACCCCGGGTCATGGGCGCTTCGGGGGCGGCGAAGTCGCCCCGGTATCCCTGGAAAACGCCCGCGTGGCGGTCCTGCCCGTGGAATGGGAATCCGCGCCGTCCTATGGAAAGGGCGCGGGCCAGGGATCCCGTCATATCCTGCGGGCTTCCGCCGAACTGGAGGCCCTGGACGAAATCTCGTTTTATCCCTGGGCCGACCTGCCCATCCATACCCTGCCCCTGCTGCGCCCGCCGCCCGATCCCCGCAAGGCCATGGACGCCATTGCCCGGGCCGCTGCTGCGGCGTGGCATCCGGATCGGTTCCTGCTGACCCTGGGCGGGGATCATTCCGTGACCATCGGCGTCCTGGAAGCGGCGGCCGAACGCTGGCCGGATGCGGGCATCCTTCAGATTGACGCCCACCTGGATCTGCGGGATGAATGGAACGGCAGCCGGTATAATCACGCCTGCGTCATGCGGCGGGCTGCGGATATGGGATTTTCCTTCGTACAGGCGGGCATCCGGGCTATTGCCCGGGAAGAAATGGATTTTTTAGGCCGGAACCGGATGCGCCCTTTTTTCGCCCATGATATTGACCCGGCCGACGATGTCTGGATCAGCGAAATCATCTGCGCCCTGCCGCCGACGATTTATATTTCCCTTGATTTGGACGGACTGGATCCCTCCGTGATCCCCGGCACCGGCACCCCGGAACCGGACGGCCTGAGCTTCCGCCAGGTCCGCGCCCTGATCCGGGAAGCGGGCCGCCGGCGCCGCATCATCGGCGCGGATATCACGGAGCTGGCCAAGATTCCGGGCACCCGGGCATCCGAATTCACGGCGGCCCGGCTGGCGGTGAAGCTGATTCTGGCGGGGGCGGCTCCCGGCTTCTGATGGCGTGTCCGCCTTTCTCCGTATCAATACCCCGGGGAAACCTGGATGCGGCCCGCCGATATCTGGCGGATGCGCCCGGCGGAAACCGGTGTCCTCCCGGAGGGAAAAAGACATGAAAAGCGCAGCGGAACTTGCGGCGGAGGTCAGATCCCGCCCGGACATTGCAGAGGCCGGCATGGTGCTGTGCCATACGGGGCTGGTCCGGTCCGCGAGCCGGGACGGTCGGCCGGTGTCCGGGCTTCGCGTGGCTGCGGACAGGGTGCGGCTGGCCGAAATTCTGGAGGAGGGCCGCCGCATGGACGGCATACTGGACGTCCGGATCGAGATCGACGCGGACCGGGATCTGGCCGTGGGCGATGCGATCATGCATCTGGTGGTGGCCGGCGACTACCGGGAAAACGTGATTGCGGCCCTTTCCTCCGTGCTGGACGCGGTGAAATCCGGCGTGACGGCCAAAACCGAATTTTTCACGGACGGCGCTCTCGCCCCGTCCGGCGCACAGGCGAATCCCTCATGACGGCATTCAATCATTTCGATGAAAAAGGCCGGGTGCGCATGGTGGACGTAACGGAAAAAAGCGCCTCGTCCCGGCTGGCCCGGGCCCAGGCCGTGATTTCCATGTCCCCGGAAACCTTCCGGGCCCTGCTTTCCGGCGACGGTCCCAAGGGCAACGCCCTGGAAACCGCCCGCATCGCCGGGATCATGGCGGCCAAGCGCACGGCGGACCTCATCCCCATGTGCCATCCCCTGAACCTGAGCCACGCGGCCGTGGATTTTTATCCGGACGAGACCGCCCCGTCCATCCGCATTGAAACATCGGCCAGGGTGCGGGACGCCACGGGCGTGGAGATGGAGGCCCTGACCGCTGCCGCGGTCGCGGCCCTGACCCTCTACGATATGTGCAAGGCGGCGGACCGCTTCATGGTGATCTCCGACGTGCAGCTGCTGGAAAAAACAGGCGGAAAAAGCGGACGGCACGTCCGGGACAAAAACGACGCGCATATGCGAGTGGATTGACGGAAGGCCGCGCCATGAGCATTCGTCCAGAACACATCCGTTTCCTGCATATTGCCAGGGGCCTGGCGGCCCTTTTCCTGCTCTGGGCCTGCGCCGGAACGCCGGAACAACCGGCCGCGCCGGTGATCCGTCTGAGGCCCGCCGATTATCCGGTCTTTTCCGATCCGGCCTTTTCTGATCCGGCTTTTTCGGGCCAAGCGGATTTCGCGGCGCTGGATGCGGCGCTGTTCCAGAGCCTGAAATATCTGGACCGCGTGCCGGCGGACCGCCGCTTTTCCGTCGGCGAGGATTCCTACACCGCCGACCAGCTGCGCCGGTCCTTTCGCGGCCTGGCCGCCTTTTTTGCGGAAAGGCCCGGCCCGGCGGAAGTGAACGCCTTCATCCGCAAGCGCTGCCGGGTCTACCGGGCCGCCGGAGAGGCGGCCACCGGCAAGGTGCTGTTCACCGGCTATTTCGAGCCCCTGCTGTTCGGCCGCCGGGAGCGCACCGAAACCTTCCGCTTTCCGGTCTACGGAATGCCCGACGACCTGGTTGTGCTGGATCTTGGCCGTTTTTCCGAAAAACTGGCCGGGAAAAAAATCAAGGGCCGAGTGGAGGGCAGAACCTTTGTCCCCTACCCGGACCGGGCCGCCATCAACGCGGGCGCCATCGACCGCTCCGCGCCGGTTCTCTGCTGGGTCCGGGACCGTGTCGCGCTCTTTTTTCTCCATGTGCAGGGCTCCGGTCAGATCGAACTGGAAGACGGGACGCGGCTGCACGTCCATTACCACGGACAAAACGGGCGGGGATACACCAGCATCGGGGGCGTTCTGATCCGGGAGGGGCATATTCCCCGGGAAAAAATGTCCATGCAGGCCATCAAATCCTGGCTGGCGGCCCATCCCGAGGAAACGGACCGGATTCTCCACGCCAACAGATCCTATATTTTCTTTGGGGTGGAAAAAGAGGGCCCCAAAGGCGCTCTGAACGTCCCCCTGACGCCGGAACGCTCCCTGGCCGTGGACCGCCGGGTCTTCCCCCTGCCCGGACTGGCCTTTGTGCGCATTAAACGCCCCGTTGCGGATCCGAAGGCGCCGCCGGGCAGGATTCTGCGCTGGGAAAAAAACAACCGCTTTATGGCCACCCAGGACACGGGCGGCGCCATCAGGGGAGCGGGCCGGGCCGACTATTTCTGGGGCGGCGGTCCCTACGCGGAGCTGGCAGCCGGACATATGAAGCACCGGGGCGACCTCTTTTTCATCGTGATGACCGATCCGTCGTAAGCACGCCGCAAACCGCAAAAAGGAAATGGAAATGGCGCGACAGGATCTGCGAAGACTCGGCAAATTCCTGGCCTATGTTCTGGGACGCCGGCCGGACGAATTCGGTCTGCTGCCGGACGAATCCGGCTGGGTCGCGGTCAGGGATCTGCTCAAGGCCCTTTCCGAAGAGGAGGGCTGGCGGCACATCCGCCAGGCCGGACTGGCCGAATTGACCGTCACCCTGCCCGATCCCCCGGTGGAACTGGCGGACAGGCGCATCCGTGCCGTTGACCGTGACAGGCTGCCCGCCATCCTTCCGGCGGAAAACCCGCCGCCCCTGCTCTATTCCTGCGTCCGTGAGAGGGGCCATGCAGCGGCGGCAAAAAACGGGCTTTCCCCGCTGGGCAGCCTGCCCTTCGTCCTTCTGGCGACAAAAACGGAAATGGCCCTCCGCATTGGCCGCCGCCACGACCGCGAGCCGGTAACGGTCACGGTCCGGTCCCGGGCTCTGATGGATCAGGGCGTTTTGCTGCGGCAGTTCGGCGAAGAGCTCTATCTGGTCGAGTGGGCGCCCCCGGACGCCTGTGACCTGCCGCCTCTTCCGAAACGAAAAGAGGCGGCGTCTCCGGCAAGAAAAAAAGGCAGGATCCCTCCGCCCGCCGCGCCGGTGGCGGAGGGTTCGCCCGGCAGTTTTTTTCTGCGCCTGGAAGATCCGGAAGAAAAGGAAAGAATCAGGCGGGAACGCAAGGAAAAGGCGACGGATCGGGACCGGGAGAGAAAACGCCAGCGCCAGAAAAAGCGACGGGACCGGGGATTTTCCTGACGCCGCCTTTTTCCCGGAGTTTTTCCGGAATTTTTATTGACACCGCCCACCCCGTCGGCTATACAGGCCGACATTTCATACGACGGGCCGTTAGCTCAATTAGGCAGAGCACCTGACTCTTAATCAGTAGGTTGAAGGTTCGATTCCTTCACGGCCCACCACAATAAAATCAACGGCTTGCGGATTTTTCCGTGAGCCTTTTTTAATGGACCAAACGAAAAAGGCGGTCCTGCCAAAAAGGGGCCGCTTTTGCGGAAGTGAGAGGCTGCTTCTTCGCCCGCACAACTCTTTTATTGATGGAATCCGGGAAATATAGGTGTGCGCCGCCTGGTTGCATACACAACTATGGAGATAATCCCGTTTGGCGTTTCCGCCATCCTGTGATAGAGAACCGGGCACGGCGGGGCAGGTTTTTTCCATTCTCCGGCGTCGTTCCCAGCCCTGTGGATGATGCGCCGGCGCGGTCGCCCTGAACACGCTTTTTTCAGACGGTTCAGGGTTTATTTTTTTCAGGAATCGGAAATCCAGATGTTTGATGAAGATAAACCACGGGAATACTGCGGGCTTTTCGGTATATACGGCCATCCGGAAGCGGCGCGCATCAGTTATTTCGGGCTCTACGCTCTCCAGCACCGGGGGCAGGAAAGCGCGGGCATTGCCGTGGGACGAGACAATATCATCGTCTCGCACAAGGGAATGGGCCTGGTGCCGGACGTGTTTGAGGATGTCCATTTTGCCGAACTCAGCGGTGAAAACGCGGTGGGGCATGTGCGCTATTCCACCACCGGCTCCTCCATTCTGGGCAACGCCCAGCCCTTTACGGTCCACCACAAGGGCCGGTCCTATGCCGTGGCCCACAACGGCAATCTGGTCAACGCCCATCAGTTGAAGCGGGAACTGGAGGAAACCGGGGCCATTTTTCAGACCACGATGGACAGCGAGGTTTTTCTTCATTATTTCGTGGACAACCTGAAATACGGGCTGGAACAATCCCTGATGTACACGGCCTCCCGCCTGAAAGGGGCCTTTTCCTTCATCATCATGACTGGAAACGGCGAAATGATCGGCATGAAGGATCCCAACGGATTCCGCCCCCTCTGCCTTGGCGAGCTGGACAGCAGTTATGTGCTGGCCTCGGAAACCTGCGCCCTTGATCTGGTGCAGGCCCGGTTTGTGCGCGAGCTGGATCCGGGCGAGATTCTGATCATCAGTAAAAACGGCATGAAAAGCATTCGCACACCCACGCCTCCGAACAGCAGCTTCTGCGTGTTTGAATACATTTATTTCGCCCGTCCCGATTCCAGCTTTGACGGCCACAACGTCTACCAGGTGCGAAAGGCCCACGGCCGCCGCCTGGCCCGCGAGGCCCCGGTGGACGCGGATCTGGTCATGCCCTTTCCGGATTCCGGCAATTACGCGGCCATCGGCTACGCCGAGGAATCGGGCATTCCTTTTGAAATGGGCATGATCCGCAATCATTACGTGGGCCGCACCTTTATTCAGCCCACACAGAGCATGAGAGATTTCGGGGTGCGGGTCAAACTGAACCCGGTCAAGGAACTGCTGGCGGGAAAGGACATCATTATCATTGAAGATTCCATCATCCGGGGCACCACGGTGCGCACGCGGGCCAAGGCCCTGCGGGAGATCGGGGTCAAGCGGATCCATATGCGGGTGAGCGGGCCGCCCCACCGCTATCCTTGTCATTACGGCATTGATTTTTCCACCAGGGGAGAACTCATCGCTGCCACCAAGACCATGACCGAACTCTCGGATTATCTGGGCCTGGACAGCCTCCATTATCTCAGCCTCAAGGGGCTTCTGGAATCCACAGGCATTCCCGAACCGGAAAACCATCTGTGCAAGGCCTGTTTTGACGGGTCTTATCCCGTGGCGTTCGATCAATCCGTGAACAAAGACTGTCTGGAAATCCGGTAGCGGAATATGCAAAAAGGAACGGTTTCGTTTTCCCGGCATGCGGGCAATCTTTTTTTTCATCTCCTGACTCAGTGCAATCTCACCTGCCGTCACTGCTATATCAATCCGGACCAGCACGGCCGGAAAATGCTGCCCCGGGAGGCAGTGACCGGGCGTCTGGGCCTGTTCGCCCGGCGTATGAACCAATCGGCCTGCGGTCCCAATCTGGTCCTTCTGGGCGGGGAACCCTCCCTGCATCCGGACCTTCCGGCCATCATCCGCTCGGCCCGGTCCCTGGGATACGCTTCCATCACGGTGGACACCAACGGCTATCTCTTTCATGACCTGCTGAACCGAATCACGCCGGCGGAGCTGGATGTCATCAGCTTCAGCCTGGATGGTCCGGATCCAAAAACCAATGACGCCATGCGGGGCGAAGGCGTATTCGAGACCTGTGTTGCCGGTCTGCGCCGGGCCGTGGCCGCCGGTTTTTCCACGAGCCTAATTTATACGGTCAGCCGGGCAAATATCCATGAATTGCACCGGATGCCGTCCCTTCTGGAAACATGGGGCGTGGACCGGTTTTTCATTCAGGTTATCGGCATCCGGGGAAATTCCGCAGGATCGGGGGATAAACTGCAGGTGCGGCGGGAAGAATGGATGGCCGCCGTTCCTCCGGTGGCGGAAGATGCGGCAAATCGCGGCATTTTTGTCTCCTATCCCAGGGTATTCCTGGAGAAAGGGGAAAAATTTGAATGCGCCGCTGTCTGCGCGGATAATTATTTTATCTTCCCCAACGACCGGGTATACCGTTGCCCGCTGTGCGAGGATTTCCCCATCCATGCCCATGAAATCACGGCGGGAGAAAAACCCGGCACGCTGCGCCTGGCCGACCGGCCGCCCATTACCGAAAAAGACCTGTTCCGCCTGCATATTCCGGAGGGCTGCGTGATGAACAGGCTGATCCAGCCGGATAATTTGCCGTCCCCCGGGGCGGACGGCGGTGTTCCCTCGCGGGTGGCCTGCTGCATGCTCAAACAGGAAGTGAAACCGTCTCGCTGCGTTTCCAGGTTTCGGGAAAGCGCCTGAAAAACGCGCGGATGGCAGGGCTGCCGGTTAAAAAGTGTTCCCAGGCGGTAATTGACAAGTTTTTTTTCTTGATTATTTTCATTGATTCGGCCTGCGGTCCCCTTACCCATAATGAAAACGGATGCGCCGCGCGGCCTTCACAGAACGTGCATACCATCGGAAATGCGAATATAAAATGACCGAACCACAGGATCCCGGACGCCGGGCCTCTTCCCCGGATATCCCGGCATTATCGGCGGAAGTCCAGATTGTCAATGAACTCGGACTGCACGCTCGCTCTGCCGCCAAACTGGTCAACTCGGCCACGAAAGCGACATCTGCGGTAAACCTCATCCGAGGAGAAGAGTCTGTGGACGCCAAAAGCCTGATTGATATTCTGACCCTGGCCTGCGGAAAGGGCAGCCGGCTTACGATTTCCATTGCCGCCGAGGAAGACCGGGCCGTTCTGGAAGAAATGACCGCCCTGGTGGAAAACGGATTCGGGGAGTAAAAAATGTCCACGGAAACGGAAGAGCGCCATCCGGAAATCCGCCTGCGGGGTATCGGGGCCTCCCCCGGCATCTGCATCGGAAAGGCTTACCTGGTCAGCCGGGAAGGCGTGAACGTGGTCAAGTATTACCCGGTTTCGCTGGAAAAAATCGGGGAAGAAAAGACCCGGTTCAACGCGGCGGTGAAAAAATCCCGGGACGAACTTCACCGGATTATTGAGGAAACCCCGGATGAATACCGGGAACATGCCTCCATCCTGGAAACCCATGTGCTGCTGCTCAAGGACAAAATGCTCTATGGCCGCACCATGGATTTTATCGAACAGCAGAAGATCAACGCGGAATGGGCTCTGCGCAGCGTGGTCTTTGATCTCAAGGAGACCTTTGAAAAAATGGCGGCCCCCTTTTTCCGGGACCGGATCGAGGACGTTCTCCATGTGAGCCAGCGCATCATGATGCATTTGAGCGGGGGGACGGGAATCGCCATCAATGCCATTGACAAGCGGGTCATCCTGGTGGCTCCGGATCTGTCTCCGGCGGAGACCAGCCAGATCCAGCTGGAACGAGTCAAGGGATTTGTGACGGACCGGGGCGGCGTGGCCTCTCATACGGGGATCATCGCCCGGGGCCTTGAAATTCCGGCGGTGCTGGGCCTCCAGAATGCCTGCCGCATTATCCGCAACGATGATTTCCTGGTGGTGGACGGTTCCACCGGCACCCTGATCGTCCATCCCACCGAATCCACGCTCCTGAAATATGAGGAGCGGGGCATCGAATGGGAACGGCGGCGGAACCTCATCCGTGCGCGCGCCAGTCAGACCACGGCCGCCACGGCCGACGGCCAGCCATTCAGCGTCATGGGCAATATCGAACTGCCCGAGGAAGTGGCGGCGGTCAAGGCCAACGGCGGCAACGGCATCGGGCTGTACCGCACCGAATTCCAGTATATCAGCCGCCAGGGATTTCCGTCCGAGGCAGAACTTCTTGAGGATTACCGGGAAGTGGCCGGACTCATGGCGCCGTTTCCTGTGACCATCCGCACCCTGGACATCAACGGGGATAAGACCGCAGCTTATTTCAATACCGAGGAAGAAGCCAATCCGGCCCTGGGATTTCGGGCCATCCGGTACTGCCTCCAGAGGGCGGATGTGTTTCGTACCCAGCTTCGGGCCATTTTGCGGGCCGGGGTCGCCGGCAATATCCGGCTGATGTTTCCCCTGATTTCCTGTATGGAGGAACTGCGCATGGCCCGCGCCGTGCTGGAGGATGTCAAGGCCGGTCTGCGCCGGGAGAATATCCCTTTCGCGGAAAATCTGCCTGTGGGCATCATGATGGAAGTGCCTTCGGCCCTTCTCACGTCCGACAGGCTGGCTGATGAAGCGGATTTTTTCAGCATCGGCACCAACGACCTGATCCAGTACACCCTGGCCATTGACCGGGGAAACCGGTACGTCGCCCATCTGTTCGACCCCTTGCATCCGGCGATCATCCGCCTGATCCACCGGGTGGCCAAAGTGGGACGGGAGCGCGGTATTCCGGTGTATATGTGCGGCGAGATGGCATCCACGCCGTTGTTCCTCCCCCTGCTTCTGGGGATGGGCATCTCGGAGCTGAGCATGATCCCCCAGTCCATTCCCCTGGTCAAGGAAGGTGTGGCGAAAATTTCACCCTCCGCATGCGCCGGCCTGATCCGGGATGCCCTGGCCTGCGGAAGCGGAGATGAACTGCGCCAGTTATTGATGGATGAATACGGGGATATGATGGTAGATTCCCGGCCAGTTTGAAACCGCTGCCGGTTCCCATGAGCAAGGATAAAAAAAATGGCCGCCACGTCAGTAACGAAGCTGGTCACGGATAACCGGAAGGCCCGGCATAATTATCATATTCTGGAAAAATTCGAAGCAGGGATAGTGCTCAAGGGCACCGAAGTCAAATCCCTGCGCATGGGAAAAGCCCACCTCAAGGATGCGTATGCCCGCATCGACAAAAACGGGGAAATTTTTGTCCACCAGATGCATATCGGTCCCTATCCCCACAGTTACTACGATAATCACGACCCGGAACGCCCCCGCAAACTTCTGCTGCATCATTATGAGATCCGTAAGCTCACGGGCAAGGTCAATGAAAAGGGGCTTTCCCTGATTCCCCTGAATATCTATTTCAGGGACGGCAGGGCAAAACTCACCCTGGCCCTGGCCAGGGGAAAAAAAGCCTACGACAAGCGGGACGCCATTCGCGAACGGGATGCCAAGCGGGACTGGGATCGCCGGCGCAAGGAAATGGATTGAAGAAGCGGCGGTCCGGCGCCACCCTGAAACATGAAAAAACCCGGTATACCGCACCCTTATGCGGATTTCGGCCGGCACCTTTATGATGGGCAGCCCGGAAGTGGCGGAAGACTTGTTTTACCGGAATGTGAAATATATTTTTGAAAAAAAGGATGTCCGTTTCACAAAGGTGCTGCGAAATCTGAAGCGAAAAGGATTGGTGGAATACAGAAACCGGCGGCATCGGTTCTCTGGTCATGAGGGATGAAGTGGGCCGCTATGCCGAAGATGCCGGGCTTTATGTGCTGACGCAAAGTGATGACGGCGGGACGGTCCTGTTTAACAGACAGAATTTTACGCCGAAACTGTTTGAATGATCATCCAGGGATTTCCGTCCGAGGCAGAACTTCTTGAGGATTACCGGAAAGTGGCCGAACTCATGGCGCCGTTTCCTGTGACCATCCGCATCCTTGCCGGTTCCCATGAACAAGGATAAAAAAATGGCCGTCACGTCAGCAACGAAGCTGGTCACGGATAACCGGAAGGCCCGGCATAATTATCATATTCTGGAAAAATTCGAAGCAGGGAAGTGTGCATTCAATAATTTAGATTTCTGAATTTTTAGCCTCAAAAGATTTTGAGGGGCGCCGCATCCTCATCGGCGTAGACGGCGGACGATTGAGGCAGCGGAAAAACAATAAATAAAGCATCGGAAATGGTCGCCCGAACATTTCCATTTAGAGCGAAAAGAGCGTATCAAGATTTCTGCGCCAGAGACAGTTCATTCATCAAAGGAAAGTGCCGGACCCGCAGCAAAACGG
>PDWI01000277.1_pt1 | contig 81558 bp, 75 predicted proteins | sample 1430891 | NCBI WGS metagenome assembly PDWI01 (sample SAMN01162508, study PRJNA174530) | Oral metagenome, whole genome shotgun sequencing project. | biome: Marine environment; feature: Marine mammal; material: Swab sample of the gingival sulcus; isolation source: swab sample of gingival sulcus... | reverse complement strand
GATTAGTTAAATTATGTCACGAAGGGAATATAAAAGTAATATTAGATGGAGTTTTTCATCATATAGGATATTATTCAAAGCAATTTCAACATGTTATAAAAAATGGAAAGAAATCATTGTATTGGGATTGGTTTTATGTAGATGGAGAGTACGTAGATGTCAATAACATAAATTATGAATGTGTTGGGTATTATAAATGGATGCCGAAGTTAAATTTTTCTTCACAAAATGTTAGGGATTACTTTATTGAAGTTGGTAAGTACTGGATTACAAAATTTGATATCGATGGATGGAGACTAGATGTGGCTGATGAGGTAGACTATATTTTCTGGCAAGATTTTAGAAAAGCTGTAAAGAAAGAAAAAGAGGTACTTTTAATAGCTGAAACTTGGAAGAATGGTAAGGATATGCTAAGGGGGGATCAGATGGATTCAGTTATGAATTATCGATTTAGAGACCTCATCCTAGACTATATAGTTGACGCAGTAATATCAAGTGAAGATTTTCGTCTTGGAATCGAAAAGATATATTTTGATTATAACTATAAAAGTCACAAAGCACTATATAATTTACTTGGTAGCCATGATACTGAAAGGTTTTTAACTAGAACTGGTGGGGACTTAAATATTACGAAAGCAGCAATAGTCTTACAATACATTATACCAGGAGTTCCATTTTTATACTATGGGGATGAAATTGCTATGAAAGGGGAAAACGATCCCCTGTGTAGAGGGGCAATGGAGTGGAATAGAGAAGGGGAAGCTTTTACAGATTTATACAAGAAACTCATTAGCCTTCGAAAAAGACTTGATTGTTTTAATGACTCTGGAGAGGAGTATTTAGAATTCTTAAACTTTACAATAAATAATGGAGTTTACGTATTTATGAGAAAATCTCCAAAAGATGCCGTAATTTACTTTTTTAACCCACTATCTTGTGAACAAAATATAGATTTGCAGGAAATGCTCCATATTTATAAAGTAAATATTTCTTTAACTGATGAAGTCGATTTTAAACTTGGAGCTAGGATGACGAAACTTCTGGTAATAGAAGGTGAAAGTTTTAGTTTTGAGTCGTTATAAAAGTAAAAAATGAAAATACATTTTATAAAAAATAAAAGGAGGAAATTATGAAAAAATTATTTATTGTACTACTTATAGTAAGTCTATTGGTTGCAACAGCTTCTTGTAAACCAGAAGAGGAGATGAAAAACGAAAAAGAAGAAACAACAGCCGTAATAGAAGAAAAGAGTACAAAAAAAGTCGAAGAAGAGACTAAAAAAGAAATGGAAAAAGTTACAATCACTTTTTGGCATAATTATGATCAGGGAGCGGGGCAGATTGCTACTCTGGAGAACCTAATTAAAGAGTTTGAAGCTGAAAACCCAGATATTATGGTAGAACATTTATATTTAGAGTGGTCAGCACTAAAGGATAACGTTGTTTCTGGCGCAGCTACTGGTACTTTACCGGATGTCTTACGAGGAGATATAGCCTTTGTTCCACAATTTCAAAACCTTAATGTGCTCACTAACATGAGTGAGTTAGAGGACTACTCAGATGTAGCATCAAAAATACTAGAAGCTCCTAATAGCACTGCTAAGATGGGTGATGATTTTTATGGTGTAGCTGCAAATACTAATACTAAAATTTATTTCTATAATAAAGGTATTTTTAGGGAGAAAGGATTAGAGGCTCCAGAAAAGCTAGAAGATGTGTGGCAACTTGCCAGGGACGTAAGTGGAGATGAAGTAGTTGGTATGGTCGAACCTTGGACAGGAATATGGAATGTAGGTCCGTATATTTGGAGTAATGGAGGAGAGGTTCTTGCTCTGGATTATTCAACTGCAAAAGGATACATAAATAGTGATATTTGCGTAGATACGATTAGTTTACTAAAAGAATTATACGAAGAAAAAGCTTTGGCTGGACCATCTATGGATCCTGGTGCAATAGGCGATACTGATGGTTGGGCAAGTGGAGTCTATGCGAGCCAAGTTGATGGCCCTTGGAGAGCAAACGCGCTTAACGACGCTGGGGTAGAATATGGGGCTATGCCTTTGCCAGAGGGTAGTGCAGGTAGTATAAGTGTTCTTGGAGGAGAAGATTTTATGATGTTTAAGTCTTCTGATGATGCTCATAAAGAAGCTTCTTGGAAATTTATTAAATTTATGGTTTCCAAGAAAGCGCAAGTTGAAATGGCTAAAGTTGGTCAAATGCCAGTTAACATAGAGGCGTTAAATGATCCAAGTGTAAAAGAAGCTATGCCACTTATAGATGTATTCAAAGTAGCGCTAGAAACAGCAAAATCTCGTCCTGTTACTCCTCTTTGGAGTGAGATGGAAGGAATTATAGCTACTAAAGTTGCTGAGGCTATAACGGGAGTAAAGGATGTAAAAGTTGCACTTGATGAAGCGGCAGAAGAAATAGATACTCTAATTAGTGATAACAAGTAATATTAAGTAGTGATTATAGTTATTCTTAATTAACAGTAAATTTCAGAAAGGAATTCATTATGAATCGGAAGAAAAATCCTATTATGCTCTATTTTTTACTTATATTGCCATTGATTTACATTTCGGTTTTTACCTTTTATCCTATTGTTAAAATGGTCATAATGAGTTTCTTTAATTGGAAGATAGGTTTTAACCAAACTTCTAGTTTTGTAGGGATAAGAAATTATATTAGGGTTCTTGGCGATCCTATTGCTATTAGGGCAATAGTAAATACCTTTGCATATATGTTTGTAACAGTGCCCCTCCAAATGGTTATTGGATTACTTATTGCTCAGTTAATTAACAGTATAAGAAAGGGAAGCCTATTTTTTAAATTAGGTTACTATCTTCCTGTAATAACTTCTTGGGTAATTGTAGCAATGCTTTTTAAATATATATTTGCTAATAGAGGTCTTTTAAATTATTTCTTGAAAGAAATAATCTTCTTGACTCCAGAGCCGTTTCCTTGGTTATCAAGTAGATGGTCGGCGTTATTTGTTGCTATGATGCTTGGGGTATGGAAAGGCATTGGATGGAATATGATTATATTTCTTGCTGCATTACAGGCTGTTCCTAAGCAATATTATGAAGTTGCTCAAATTGAAGGTCTTAATAGATGGAAACAATTTACGCGTGTTACACTGCCCTCTATTAGAGGAACAATATTGTTTGTAATGGTCATGCTATGTATTGGGGCATTTAATACGTACACTCCTATAGCTGTATTGACTGGTGGAAATCCCGCTCACCAGACAGAAGTGGTATTAACTTGGATGTATTTTCAGACATTTAGTGCTAGCAATAAGATGGGGTATTCTGCTGCACTATCTGTTATTGTAGCCATTATTATAGCCTTTTTAACTATCATTATTTTTAGGACTTCACTTGGAAAGGATAGTAAATGAAAAGATCTGATAATAAAAAGAAAAAAAAGCCTTTTTCAACCATTACAATAGTAACATATGCGTTACTTTTGTTTGGCCTTGGAATTACAATCATTCCGATGATATATATGATTACTTCTTCTTTTAAGGAGAATAAATTAAGTTTTTCTTACCCTCCAAAACTATTTTTGAGTATATCTGAAATGACAGTTGAGAACTATGAATATATTTTAAATAATCAAAACTTTTTCCGTTACTTTTTAAATACAGTCTTTGTTGCCTTTGCGACAGTTTTAATAGCTGCGATAATATCTTCACTTTTGGCTTTTGTATTTGCAAGGTTTGAATTCACTGGTAAAAAGTTTATTTATGGTTCAATAATTTCTGTTATGCTGATACCAGGGCTTGCATTACTTATACCTCAATTTGAGATGGCGGTTCATTTTAAACTTATAGATAATATATGGGGTGTCATATTGTTCTACGCTGCTTGGGTAACACCATTCTCAGTTTTTTTACTTAGAGGATATATAGAAGATAATATACCACATGAATTAGACGAGGCTGTTTACATAGATGGAGGAAGTATACTAACTGTTTATAGAAAAGTGATATTGCCTTTATCTTCACCTGCTATTGCGGCAACAAGTATATTAAATTTTCTCTTTCCTTTCGAAGAGCTAGGATGGTCACAAAGCATACTAAAGACCGATATCAAAAGAACTTTGCCAGTAGCGATAACTATGTTTTTTCAAGCTCATAACAGAACTGATTGGGGATATGTTTTTGCTATGACTACCCTATCAATGCTTCCGGTTCTTATTTTCTATTTGCTTTTGCAAAAATATTTTGTAAAAGGATTGAGTTCGGGATCAATAAAATCATAGTATAAATGGGGGTTTTTATGAAAATAAACCATCCACGGTTATAATCTGCCCCGTGATATAGGTTGACTTATCACTTACTAAGAACGCCACAAGATTTGCGATGTCTTCTGGCGTGCCAAACCTACCAAGGGGTATATTTTCGATTAATTCTCGTTTTTCTTCATCAGAAAAAATAGCATTCATTTTAGTGTTGATGACGCCCGGAGCGATAGCATTAACTAATACGTTACTAGGTGCTAGTTCTTTCGCAAGGGCTTTCGTAAAGGAGTTTACAGCTCCTTTGGTTGCGGAGTATAGGACTTCCATTGAGCTGCCTTTTTCTCCCCATACAGAAGAGATATTTATTATTCTGCCATACTTATTCTTAACCATGTCTGGGATTACGTTTTTTGTAAAGTTGAAAATACCTTTAACATTTACCCCAAATAGTTCATCAAAGTCTTCTTCTGTTTGTTTTGAAAGCAGTTCATACTTGCTTATACCCGCATTATTTATAAGAATATCAACAAAACCAAATTCTGCTTTGATTATATGATAGACAGCTTTTACAGCGTTGAAATCAGAAACGTCTACAAGATGATAAGACGACTTTACGCCTCTATTATTCGCGTACTCATGTATTTCCTTTAGGCCGTCTTCATCAGTTTTTGATATGAGTACGACATTTATTTCATGATCTATTAACTTGATACTTATTGCTCTTCCTATTCCTTTAGAGGCACCGGTAATGATAGCTGTATTCATATTTCACCTTACGTATTTATTATTAGATGTACATTATGAGTATACTATAAAAAGAAGAGTTGGTCACTTCAAACTGAAACAAAAAGTTAATAAATAGTTTAATCCTTTGAAAGAGATAATAAATATATCTTGTTTATAATGTGTGAATGAAAAACAGTAAAAGAGCTAAAAAATACATAATCGGAGCTTTAATAGTTATTTTTGTAGCGAGTATTGCTCTAGATCAGAGAATGAAAGTGGTGAATTACAAGCTAGAAACCGAAAAGATAAATGAGTCATTTATAATAGCTCATATAAGTGATTTGCACAGCGAGTATTACGGTAAAAATCAAAAAAGGCTTATTGATAAAATAGATTCTGTAAATCCTGATGTAATACTAATAACGGGAGACTTATTTGACAGGAAGAAATCGCATGAAAATTCAAAGCTGTTCATTCAAAATATAAAGGGAAGATATCCCATTTACTATGTTACCGGGAATCATGAATTTTCTTTAAAAGAACGAGAGGAATTGATGAATTTCCTAGAGGATAGTGGCGTAATTGTTCTAAGAGGAGATACAAAAACGATATCCGTAAATGGTGATGAAATATCGATAAGTGGAGTAGATGATCCTCTTGTTGGAGTAAACGGTGAATTCGGTTTTAACGCCCAGTTAACAAATGCCGGGAAAGAGATAGACGAAAGTAAATTTAATATATTCTTAGCACATAGACCAGCGTTGGTTTCGTTGTACGCAAAGTCTAAATACGACCTTATACTCTGCGGACATACCCATGGAGGGCAGATTAGGATACCTCTTTTGTCCAATGGTCTTATAAGTCCGGACCAAGGGCTTATACCTAAATATGTAGGCGGAGAGTATAAAATTGAGGATAGTACACTTATTATCAGTAGAGGGCTGGCGAGGTTGTCTCACCATGTACCTAGAGTCTTTAATAGACCGGAGTTAGTATTCATTGAGGTTAAAAGGAAAGGCTAACCCATAGTGGTCTTATTTAAATAGAAAACGGATTTTCATTTTTCTGTAAGGGGATAACCGTTCATATAGATTAACAAACAATCAAAAACAAGAGGTTACTACACTCTTGTTTTTGATTGTTTTGGTAATGTGTTATTTTAATTTTTTATAAAGTTCGAAAGCTTTTGAATCGGTATAACCTTCGTGAACTATTGCTTTTACTGACTGAACCATTGCAATAGGGTTTTCGGATTGGAAAATATTCCTTCCCATATCAATTCCACAAGCTCCTTCTTTTAGGGCTCTATAGCACATTGTTAGAGCATCTTTTTCGGGGATCTTCTTTCCGCCTGCGATAACTATTGGAACAGGGCAACCGGCTGCAACGCTTTCGAAATCATCACAGTAATAGCACTTAACTACATGTGCGCCAACTTCAGCTATTATTCTAGTTGCGAGTCTAAAGTACTTAGTTGTTCTAGCCATGTCTTTTCCTACTGCAACTACGCCCATAGTCGGTATACCGTATTTATTACCTGCATTAATAGACTTGGATAGGTTATCAATTGACCTTCTTTGATGAGGTGAACCAATGAATACTTGAACAGCCATAATGTCTGCGTTCATCCTGATTGCTTCATCTATGTCAACTGAAATAGATTCATTGCTTAGGTCGTCATCAAGCACTGAGTTTCCCGAAGATACTCTTAAAGCTATCGCTTTGTTTGAGGTTAGCTTTGGGTCTATACAGGTGGTAAGGCCACCTCTGGTACCCATGAAACAATCTATATGTTCACTAAGAGGTGGTATTACTAAATCAAGTCTTTCGAGACCGCTTGTAGGGCCTAAGAAATATCCGTGGTCGAACGCAAGCATTAGAGTGTGCCCGCTCTTAGGATTAAAAATCTTGCTTAGTCTTGATTTCATTCCATATCCATAATTGTTAAGCCCTTTTACGTGAAATGCTTCATTTTTTTGAGGTATTCCTATAGCAAAGTCTTTGTTGCTTGCTAAACCTTGTTTATCAGCCATAATTACTCCTTTTCTTTTTCTACTACTACTTTATCATTCAATGTGTATGGTGCTAACATAAAGACTGCCTTAGCTATCTTGTCAGTGTTATTAATAATATAATGAGATTCACCTGGAGAAGCAGTAATTAAGTCTCCTACTTTACAAGTGATTTTCTTATCATCTATATAAAAATCTAGTTCTCCTTCAATAATTAAAAAACTCTCTTCCATAGTATTGTGATAGTGGCATGGAAAGTCTTGATGAGGTTGAAACTGAACTATTCCTGTTCCTAGATGGGGACCACGCCTTAAATATTTTGGACCACTGTCTCCAAATCTATATTCCACTTCTGATTCGTTTATTTTATTCATATCTATCCTTTCTACAAACCGGGGGCCTTCCATAAATTACTTACAATATTATTATTGCTTAGCATGAGTTGATTATCGGATATTTTTATCCATTTATCGAATATGTTTTGGTAGTTCTTGTGGTTCTTCTCGTTAGGATAGTATGTTTTTTCTACCTTTACATATTTATCTTTTACTTCTTCAAAGTTCTCAATTATGCCTATTGCTTTACCGGCGCAAAATGCTGCTCCGAGAGCTGTAGCCTCTTTTATTACAGGCACATCGACTTTTACTCCTAGAACGTCACTAACTATTTGACACCATAGGGGACTTACGGAAGCGCCGTTAGCGAAGGTTATTTTTTCTGGAAAAGTGCCAAATATCTCTTCTATTATCCGCTTATGGCCCAAAGTAACAAAAGCTGCATTTTCTAATAGGCTTCTGTAAAAAGCTGCTTTGTTAAATACGCTAGGGTCAATTCCGAAATTAGTGAATAATGGAGATGGATGATGCCACTTTGCAAAATTCATTATTCTACTGAAAGAGCACAAAATTCCGTTTGAGCCCACTGGAACATCTTTTGCTTTTTCGTTCATTACTTCGTAAAAGGTGATATTTTTTTCTTTTGCAATCATTTTTTCGTAATCGCAGAACGCATCTCTAAACCATCTTAATACTAAACCTGGGAAGAAAGCGATTAGCTCCTGTTGCCATATACCGTCAACAGCGTGACAGTTTATTCTGACCCTAGTTTTTTCATCTATGCTTGGGGAAGTGGTGTTGTATTCAAGCTGCCAAAAACTTCCGCCTAACAAAACGGCTTCCCCTTCCTTTGTTGCGCCTACTCCAAGGCAGCCTAGCTGAACGTCGCCACCGCCCGCTGCGACCACACACTTAGTGCTGAGTCCAGTAGCCTTCGCAACGCTAGGTGTTACTTTTCCTGCAGTTTCGCCACTCTTGTAAACGGGAGGGAAGATTTCTGATTTAATGTTACATTTTTCTATAATCTCCTCATCCCATTCCCTACTCATGGAATTTAAGATACCTGATGTTGAAGCGTTTGAAGGCTCTACGGATATTGTCCCTGTTAGACAGTACACTATCCAGTCATTGAGCATGGAAAAATACTTTGCGCTTTTATAAGTTTCTGGTAGGTTTTTTTTAAGCCATAAAAGTCTAGGAATTGCACTTAGTGCAAACATCTCGCCAGACCTTTTGTATAAATCGATTTCTAATGAGCTGCTTATCTTCTTAAGTTCTTTAACCTCGTTAATGGCGCGAGCATCGACATTAGAAACAGCCCATATTTCTTCTTTATTCTCGTTATACAGGACAAAGCCTTCTCGCATACTGGTGCTAGATATTGCTTTTATATTTTTTGGGTTTATTTTTGATTTATTGATTACTTCTGTTATGGTTTCAAATAAAAGTTTTTTATTTGTCTTGACATCAAAATCAATTGCTCCAGGATATTTTGGATCTTCTTTATGAGTCCATTCCCTTGAGGATATCGCTATCTGATTGAAATCGCTGTCAAAAAGGACGGAGCGGATACTACCTGTACCTGCGTCAATCGCCAAAAGATATTTATTCACTTTTATTTCCTTTCTAATAAATTTCTAGCAGTCTCCTCATCTGTTATTAAAACATTTACGAAATTTCCTAATAGAGCGGAGTGTATTGCTTGTAGTTTGCTCTTTCCGCCTGCTACCGCAACCACATTTCCAGCTTTTGTTAGGTTTTCTAAAGTTGTGCTTACAAGTTTTTTATGAAGAGGACTGTCTATTATATTGCCGTCTTTGTCGTAAAACTGGCTTAATATATCTCCCACTGCTCCCTTCATCTTTAACATTGTGAGGTCATTTAAACTAGCTACTCCATACTTGAATATAGTTGCTTTTTCGTTCGATGCCCCAATGCCTACGACGGAAACAGTAGATAATTTAGCCATGTCCAGTATATCCTTAACAGAAGGCTCTCCGAGTAATACTTTTGCTACTTTTTCAGAAGAAGCTATAAGTGGTGCTGGCATTATATGGAGTGAAGGAGTTGGGGAGTTTGATGGTCTCTTGTGTGCTCCGGATATTATTGAAGAAGTGTAATAAGAGACTCCTCCGGATAGTGTAACTAGCGATATTGGTATATCAGTAGTATAAATAAGCTCACTAATTGTCTTTGAAACAGTATCTCCGTATCCTATGCTTATATAGGAGTTAGGCTTAACTCTTTGTTCTATATATTTGGCTGCTCCTTTTGCGAGATTTTCATTAAGATCACTAGGCGTCGTAGGGAGTATGAATATATCATCGAGGGAGTACTTTTCGATAAGTTTGTTTTCAAGTTTCATCTTATCGATTGCAACATTTGTTATTTTAAACTTTACAATGCCATCGTTTTTTGCTTGATTTAACATCTTAACTACCTTCATTCTTGAGATATTTAGATGTTCCGCAATTTCTTTTTGAGTCATATTATCAACATAGTAATACCATGTCACTTTATATAGTAAAGATTGATTATACATATCAGCATACTCCTAACAAATGTTAACTAGAAGAAAAAATGTTCTTCAAAGTCATTATAGCAAGGTGGGATAAATGTGTCAATAATTTATTTTTGTTAGGCATTTTCTATAAAAAAGGGCAATAATTCGTTGACAACTTGTTGAAAATATATTATCATTATTAAACAAATGATTATAATGCAAACAAATGTTTATATCTATCAATCTTAAGGAGCTATTAGTTGGAAGACTTAATCAAATTAAAGGGTATATGCAAATCCTTTGGAACGAATAAAGTGCTACAGGGCATAGATATTTCTATAAAAGAGGGCGATGTTAAGGCTATCATAGGTGGAAATGGTGCTGGAAAAAGTACTTTGATGAAAATATTAATGGGGATTTATTCAAAGGATAAAGGCGAAATATATATTAAGGGAGAGAAAGTCAATCTTTCTAATCCTTCTCATGCTCTAGAGGCGGGAATTTATCTTGTTCCACAAGAACCATTACTATTTCCAAATATGAGCGTAGAAGAAAATATAATTATAGGATTTAAAAAGGCTAAGTTTGAAATTAAGGATAAACTAAATACAATAATTGAGCATTTAGGCTGGGAAATTGATTTAAGAAGAAAGGCGGATACGCTTTCAATTGCTGAACAACAGTTGGTAGAGATACTTAGAGGATTACTTAGAGAGAGTAGGATACTAATATTTGATGAACCTACATCTGCACTTACGTTTAACGAAGTGGAATCTTTCTTTCGAATAATAAAAGAACTGCAAAGTAAAAATATAGGCATGTTTTATATCACTCATAGACTTTCCGAAGTATTTGAGATTGCTACGGATGTGGTAATACTTAAGAATGGAAAGATAATAATAGATGGTCCTGTAAGTGAGTTCACACCGGAGATACTAGTAAATGGGCTTATGCCTGACGGCGTGCAGGAATTAAAAGAAAAGGAACTGTCTTACAAGCCTAACTATGACGTAGAACCAATTTTTAAAGTAAATAATCTTACGGGATACGGCTTTAGAGATGTCTCATTTGAAGTTTATAAAGGGGAAATATTAGGGCTTGCAGGAGTAGTTGGTTCAGGGAGAACGGAGATAGCTGAGGCTATCTTTGGCAAAGGGGAGATAATATCTGGAGATGTAAGCATAGAGAATAAAGATATAAAGAATCTTAAGACCACCACAATAGTAAATCTTGGTCTTAACTACGTGCCGGAGGATAGGCACCTAAATGGACTTTTTAAAAATACGGATGTTAGAACGAATATAACGAGTGGAATACTATCTAATATTTCAAAAGTCTTTGTTAAAAGAGCAAAAGAAAGTGAAGTAGCAGCTAAGTACATAGAGGATTTTAGAATAAAGGTAACAGGACAAAAACAGATGATGAAATCTCTGTCAGGCGGTAATCAGCAAAAGGTGGTAATAGCTAGAATACTAGCCTCAAATCCTAAGGTTATTATACTTGATGAACCAACAAGAGGAATAGATGCAGGCGCCAGAGGGGATGTTTACAAAATCATAGAAAGTCTTAGAAAAAGTGGACTTGCTATTTTGTTAATATCGTCCGACTTTGAGGAAATATATGAACTATGTGATAGAGCGGTAATAATGAATCAAGGAACCGATGTGTTGCTACTTAAAAAAGAAGAGATAACGATGGCAACCTTAACAGAAGCTTCTTTCGGAGCTAGAGAATAAGGATATAGAATGAAGTACATAAAAAAATTATTCGAAAAAAGAGAAATGTCAGCGCTAATGTTCTTGCTATTACTTTTTTTAGCAGTTAGCCTTAGGAATCCTGATTTTATAAATGCCCAGAGCATTTCGAGTGTATTAAAAGGAAGCGTCCTTTATGTGTTCTTAGCGATAGGGATGACATTTGTTTTGCTAACAGGTGGTATAGATGTATCGGTAGGCGCGACTTTAGGAATAAGCGCTGCGATATCTGCGACTATGATAAGAGATGGGCAAAGCGTTATAGGTGCCATTGCACTTGTTCTGCTAATAGGTATAGTAATAGGCTTTGTAAATGGAGTTGGAGTTGCCATAGTAAAAGTACCTGCAATAATTATGACTCTTGGTACTATGGGTATAATAAGAGGGCTTATGGTTCTATATACAAATGGTAAGTGGGTAGAGAATCTGCCTGACAGTTTTAAACTTGTTGCTCAAAGAAATATATTCGGCTTTTTGAATTTATACTTTTTAGGAGCATTAGTAGTTGTAGGTTTAGTACAGCTATATTTTACGAAAACTAGAAGTGGCAGATATTTTTCAGCAATAGGAGACAATGTAGAGGGCTCTGTGCTCGTAGGCATACCGGTTAAGAAAATAACGATATCTGCTTATGTTATTTCAGGTTTTACTGCGGCTGTAGCGGGAGTTGTGTTTGCTTCTCAGGTGGGATTTGTAACCAGTAACTCAGGCCTTGACCTTGAAATGATTGCGATTGCTTCTTGTGTACTTGGAGGAGTTAGCTTAAGTGGAGGGATTGGCTCTGTTACAGGTTCTTTCATAGGAGCTGTTACAATGACAGGAATTAATTCTGCTTTGATATACTTAAAAGTACCTTCTTTCTTAAATAGGAGCATACAGGGAGTACTACTGATAATAATAGTTGTAACAGATGTACTAATACATAAATACCTGAATGATAAGGCGAGGAAAGAAAGACTCTCGGCAAGGACAAAAACAATCGGAGGTACGCAGGATGCTTAAAAACTTTATTAAGAATTCATCATGGGAAATATCGCTGGTAGTACTTTTGATAGTAGAAATAGTTGTATTCGGGGCTATCAATCATAGGTTTTTAAAAACCGCAGTGCTTTTAAATAGTGCAAATGATTTCGTAAGTGTTGCCATAATAGCATTATTTATGACTTTCGTAATAATAACTGGAGGCATAGACATCTCAGTTGGCTCTACAGTAGGACTAACATCTGTGGTAATGGGGCTTGCTTGGCAAGAACTTGGATTTAACATCTGGATGGCAGTAATATTTGCCATATTTATCGGTGCTCTATGTGGACTTTTCAATGGATTTATTATCGCATACGTAGGAGTTCAGGCAATGGTAGCGACACTGGGAACGAGTTTTTTATACGCTGGGCTATCTCTTGTAATAATAGGATTTAACGGGATGAGTCCTGCGGAAGGAATAACAGGATTTCCGGATTCATTTAGGGAACTTGGGCATGGTAAGTTTTTAGGGTTACCAAGTTCTGTGATAATATTCGTGACACTTATAATAATAGCTTATATAATACTTCACCAGACTATGTATGGCAGAAGAGTATTTCTTACGGGGATTAATAAGAACGCGGCAGAGTTTTGTGGTATAAACACCAAAAAGATAATCTTGAGTGCACATATGCTTGTTGGAATAGGAGCTGCGATTACAGGAATGTATATAACGTCATATCTTTCATCTTCAAGAGCTGACCACGGAGCTACGCTTACACTTGCTATAATAACAGCTGTTGTTCTTGGAGGAACTTCTATAAAAGGTGGTGAGGGTTCGATGATAGGAACGGCTCTTGCTAGCATAATAATAGGCTTAATGACACTTGGACTACAAATGGCGGGATTATCAACACAATTTGTAGGAATAGGGGTCGGAATACTATTAATCATTTCAGTATCAATAAAAAGCATTATAAAAGACAATAAATTTATATCGTTAATACGCAAGAAAGAGTGAACTATTATAGGAAACTATAACTAATATAAAAAAGAAAAGGAGGCTATTATGACAAAAAAATTATTTTCATTATTCATTGCGGTGATGCTTGTTATGACTTTATTTGCAGGGTGCTCAAAACCTGAAGAGGCAAAAAAAGAAGAAACTAAGGCAGAGAAAAAAGAAGAAATGAAAGAAGACAAAAAAGAAGAGCAAAAAGAAGAAACTAAGGCAGAGAAAAAAGAAGAAGCTATGGTTGACGCAAAAGATATTTCTATAGTTTTTATTCCAAAACTAACTGGGAATATGTTCTTTGAATCGGCAAATGAAGGTGCTCAGGCGATGGCTAAGGAAGTTGGCTATGAGTGTAAGTATGACGGTACTACAAATGCTACGGTTGCTGACCAAGTACAGGTAATCAACAGTGCGACTAACCAAGGATATAATGCAATTGCGGTTTCATCGAACTCACCTGATGGACTTAACGAGGCTCTTAAGAGTGCAGCGGACGCAGGGCTTAAGATCGTTACTTGGGACTCAGATGTAAACCCTGAATACCGATCATTAATGGTAAGTCAAGGGACTCCTGACCAGTTAGGTCAAATGCTTATCAACATGGTTGCAGAACAAATAGATGACGCAAAGAATAAAGAAATAGAATTCGCTTTCTTCTATTCAAGTCCAACAGTTACAGACCAAAACTCATGGGTTGACGCCGCGAAGATATATGTAGAAAACGAATTCCCTAAGTGGAAACTTGTTACAACTGAATTCGGAGATTCAGACGCTCAAAAGTCAATTCAAGTAGGTGAATCAATTCTTAATACATATCCTGAAATTGATGCTATCATCTGTCCAGATTCAACAGCCCTACCAGGAATGGCTCAAGCTGCTAAGAACCTAGGCAAAAACAAAGACGATGTTATTATAACAGGATTTGCAACTCCAAGCTCAATGAGAGATTTCATCAAGGATGGAACACTAACTCAGTTCGGTCTTTGGGATTGTACTGTACAAGGTGCAATGGGATCATACTTGGCATACTATTTAGCTGCCGGAAACACTTTCAAAGTGGGAGATAAGATAGACATACCTACAGTAGGTGAAGTAGAAGTAATGCCAAATTCAGTACTTAATTATGATTATCTAGCAGATGATTCTGGTATAGTTCTAATGCCTGAAAGAACTGTATTTACCATTGATAACATAGATGATTATAACTTCTAATAAAAGGGAGTAATTATTGCCGGGCCTTCATTTTAGTGAGGACCGGCTATTTTTATGATTTTTTTACTGAATTATTCCTAAAAAAGTGCTATAATACTCTCCTGAGCAAAAGGAGGAATAATGGAAGAAAATATGAAAGTAGTAATTTTACCTTTAGTAAAGGGTGAAGAACATAAAATAACAGACGAATTCACGAAACAAAAATATGAAAACGAGGTATATTCTTTAAAAGAAAATGAAATAAATACCTATGTTGATAGAGAAAATGGATCATGGGTTCATATAGTCGGGTTAGGAGAAAAAGAAAAACTAACACCTAAAAGAGCATTTGATATAGTTGGTGGTGCTTCAAGATTAAAGTACTCCAGAAAATACGAAAACGTAATTAAAATAGTGGATCAAGGACTAAGTAAAGACGTTCTTGATATGCTAGTTGTAGGGTATCTATCGGGTAGATATAAGTTCGATAAGTATAAGAGTGATAGAAAGAAGCTAAAGAATTACACGATTGACACAGGAGATATGGAGATTAACTTTAATAGTGCCAGACTTCAAGCGGAGATGACGAATTATTGTAGAACTTTATCGAATGAGCCTGCAAATGTAATATATCCTGCATCACTGGCTAAGAAGGTAATGAAGCTTGGAAAGAAAAAAGGATTTGAGGTAGAAGTACTCGGAAAAGAAGAAATAGAAGAATTAGGAATGGATTCTTTTTTAGCGGTTTCGAGCGGGTCAAGCAAAAAGCCTAAACTAATTGTGATGAGATACTTTGGTGACAAAGAGAGTAAAGAGGTGCTAGCGCTAGTTGGAAAGGGTATCACCTATGATTCAGGGGGATATTCCCTAAAAACTTCTGTTCATATGATGACGATGAATACGGATATGACAGGTGGAGCCACCGTAGCAAGTGCGATGGCAGCGATTGCACAAAGTAAACTTAAGGTAAATGTTGTGGCGATTATAGCAGCTTGCGAAAACCTTGTTAATGGTGCAGCCTACAAGCCTGGCGATATCATTCCTTCAATGGGTGGGAAATCGATCTTCGTGGGTAACACGGATGCAGAGGGAAGGCTTACATTAATCGATGCGGTTTATTATGCTAAGACGGTAGAAAAAGCGACTAGAATAGTTGATATAGCTACCCTTACAGGTGCCGCAAGATTTACATTTGGCGAAATTGCTACTTCATCAATTAGCAATAATGATGAAATGTTTGACATGATGAGCGAAGCGTATCGTTTAGGTGGTGAAAATATAGGGAGACTCCCTATATTTGAAGAGTACAAGGAATTACTAAAGCACGAGTACGCAGACCTTACGAATATACCAAAGGGACCTGGTACAACGATGGCGGGACTTTTTGTTGCACAGTTTATGGATGACGTTCCGTACGTACATTTAGACATAGCTTATACGGGTATGAGTGAAACGGCTAAAGGGCCATTTGCTATTGGTGCAACTGGAAATGGCGTAAGGCCACTCTTCAACTTTGCAAAACTTCTTAGTGAGAAAGATGACAAATAGTAAAGAAAAAAATTTACACATAAAGAGCGTAATAGCGTTAATAATAGTCACTGCCATTTGGGGCAGTGGCTTTGTTGCGTCCGATATTTCGTTAGGGTATTTTGATGTTTTTTCAGTACTCACGATTCGATTTTTAATAGGTGGAGCATTACTATTAATATTATCTATAAAGTCCATTAAAAGCCTAGATAAGCAGACTTTGATGATGGGTATAAGTCTTGGGGTCCTCTTATTCTTAGCGTTTTATTTTCAGACGATTGGCCTTAAACATAGTACTCCTTCAAAGAATGCATTTGTAACCGCTACGAATGTCGTCATGGTACCTTTTATAGGGATGTTTTTACTTAAGTCCAAAGTAAAAACAAAAAATATAATAGGCGCATTTATGACGATAATCGGTGTAAGTCTACTTACGATTGGAGATGACTTCTCTTTTTCGATAGGGGACTTCTATACTTTAATATGCGCCTTTTTATTTGCTCTTCATATAACTCTTACTGGTGAATTTTCAAAAAAGCATAATGTCCTTCATCTTAGCTGTGCACAACTTATTGTATCAGGAGTGATGGGTGGAGTTATGATGATATTTACTGAAAGTGAAATAGTTATTAATTCTTCTTCACTTATAGCGGTGGGGTACCTTGCGATTATGCCAACAGCTGTAGCTTTTCTGATACAAACATGGGCGCAAAAAAGGACCACTCACACAGAAGCGGCCATTATTTTATCCATGGAAGCAGTTTTCGGAACCGTTTTTTCAGCGATAATTTTGCACGAAGTGCTAACTATCAAAATGATAGTAGGTAGTTTTTTAATCCTACTATCCGTTCTTATAAGCGAGCTTGAACTGAATAAGATTTTCAGGAAAGTAAAGTCCTAATTATTGAAAAACACACTATACCAGAGTAGGAAAGTATAAATAGTCCATAGTTTCCTCGAATTATCTTTCTTTCCGCTTATGTGTTCATCAAATAGTTTTGACAGTAATTTCTCATTAAAGTACTTTTTACATACAGGCTTTTCAAACTCCTCTTTGATAATCTTAATGTATTTTTCATCCCTTAACCATACTCTGATAGGAACAGGGAACCCTAATTTTTTCTTTTTGGAAGCCCTATCAGGTATGTGTCTACTTGCAGCTTCCCTGAGGGCATATTTCGTTGTTTTTTCGGCTAATTTTTCACTAGTAGGGATATCCTTGGCGACATCAAATACTTCTTTATCAAGGAAAGGCACTCTTACTTCCAGAGAATGAGCCATGCTCATTTTGTCAGCTTTTAACAGGATATCACCAATTAACCAAGTATTTATGTCCACCGTTTGCATTTTGCTTATGGCATCATGATTTCTACTTTCTTTATAAAAAGGTGCAACTATTTTCGTTGGAGACGTTGCATTAGTTGAAACATTAAGTATGGACTTTCTCTCCTTTTCGGTGAATATTGTTGCATTGCCGAAGAATCTCTCTTCAAGCGATAAGCCATTTCTTTTAATAAAATTAATACCTTTCCTATTTGGTAGGATTCCAGCTACTTTTCCAAGAGCCCTTCTAACAGGCATAGGTATTTTTTTGTACGCTGTAGACTCGTAGGGTTCTCTATAGATGTTGTATCCGCCGAAAAGTTCATCGGCCCCCTCTCCTGAAAGAGCAACTTTGACATGATTTCTAGCCAGCTTGGAAACGAAGTATAGTGCTACCGCAGAAGCATCAGCTAATGGTTCGTCCATATGGTACTGGACCGTCCTTAAGCTATCCCAGTATTCTTTTGCCGTTATATTATGGTCATAATTATTTACGCCTATTTCTTTTGAAAGAGTTTTTGCGTAGCTTATTTCGTTATACTTTTCAGTATTTAAAAATCCAACGGTAAAAGTCTTATCGACTTTTGCGATAGTCGCTATATAACTGGAGTCTATTCCGCTGGAAAGAAAGCTTCCAACAGGGACGTCACTTATCTTGTGAGCCTTTACGGAGTTATCCATTATACGATCTATTTCATCGATAAATTTCTTGCCGGTGTTCTTTACTGACGGAGATAATGACCGGTCAAAATATTTATGAATGGCCATTTTTCCATCTCTATATATGAAGTAATGAGATGGTTCCAATTTGAAGACATTACTAAAGAAACTGGCATTACCGACGGAGTATTGGAATGTTAGGTAGTTTTCCAGCGCCTCTTCATTTAGGGATTTCTTAAAATGTGGATGAGGTAAGAAAGATTTTATTTCAGAACCATACAAGAAGCTATCAAAGCCTTTTGTGTAATAAAAAGGTTTGATGCCAAACATGTCTCTGGCTCCGAATAGTTCTTTTTTATTCTTATCCCATATTACAAAGGCGAACATACCCCTTAGTTTTTGAAGAATTTCTACGCCATAAGCCTCGTAGCCTCTTAAAATTGTCTCGCTGTCGCTGTCCGTTTTAAAATGATAACCCTTGTCTATGAGTTCATCTCGTAACTGCTTATAATTGTAAATTTCACCATTAAAAGTCAGCACGAGGGACTCATCATCATTAAGTATTGGCTGATGTCCTCCGCTAAGGTCTATGATGCTAAGACGTCTAAAGCCCATTGCTATTGAGTCATCCAAATAGTAACCTTCATCATCGGGTCCTCTATGAGCGATTTTATCCGCCATTTCTTTTATTATTTTTTCATTTGGATTATTTCCTATATATCCTGTAAATCCACACATATTATCCTCTTTTATCCAGTAATTTTTTATAAGTATTATCTATTAGAGTGGCACCAATTGGTGCAAATACTAGGATAGATAATACGGCAAGCACAAGCACTATATTTCCGTTGCGAACACCTTGCTCCAAAGGGATAGCGCCGATTGCTGCTTGAACGGTAGCCTTTGGTAGGTAGCTAAGACCGGTAAAAAGGCGTTCTTTTTTAGTAAGCTTTGTTTTGATAAGGCTGATGAATACTCCCAAAAGCCGAAACAAAATAGCTATAAATATTAGTAACAGTCCTTTTAGACTTGAACTTCCTAGCAGGGATACATCAACTGCCGCACCGACTAAAACGAATAGTATTATTTCAGCTAAAACCCATATTTTGGAAAACTTTGATTTTAGTCTAACAGCCAGTCTATCATAATATTTTAAGATGGCAATACCTAAAGCCATAGTGGCAAGTAATGCACTGAACGGTAGTATGCCTTCAAGCATGTGTTCAACCGATATCAGCATGAAGGATATGCTTAGGATAATTAGAACCTTAACCGTATCACGCATATGAAATTTCTTAAAAAATAGTGTCAGTAGGTATCCCACAATGAATCCAAAAACCACGCCAAATACTATCGAAACAGGTACCTTTGCAAGGCTAAAAAAACTAAAACTGTTTCCATGATACACATCCATGAAGGAAGTAAATAATACGATGACAAATATGTCATCAACCGATGCCCCGGCTAGTATAAGTTGAGGAATCGCGTTTTCTTTACCATACTTTTCGTCGATTAAATGTATCATTCTAGGAACAACAACTGCAGGAGATACGGCAGCTATTACTGTTCCGAGTATCGCGGCTTCAAGATAGGTCATGTTGAATATGAAATGACCTAGAAAAGTTATTGCAATTATTTCAAGCGTTGCAGGTATGAACGAAAGCAAAACAGCCGGTCGACCAACTCTCTTTAAATCTTTAAGATCAAGTGACAGCCCCGCTCTTATAAGGATTACAATCAGTGCAATTTTCCTAAGCTCTGCTGATATATTAAGTATCGAATCATCTATTTGGTTAAGTACAAAAGGTCCGAGTAATATTCCAGTTAGTATCATGGCAACCAAAGATGGTATTTTTAATTTTGTAAAAATCTTACTAAGTACTAGTGACAAAAGTAAAATTAAAGCAATTGAAAAAAGCATAGTACCTCCGAAAGATAGTTTAGCATAAAAGATAGTAAATAGCTATAATCGCAAGAAAAGAAATAGGGCCTTATCTTATCTCTAAACAAGAAAAACAAAACTTATTTATAATTACTTTGTGTAATATAAATATATGGGAAAAGACTGTTTTTCCCTGTAAGAATTTGACACTACGCGAAGAGGGAGCGTTATTGTGCTAAAACATTACTTTTGATATAATTGTAATGCTATCATCAAAAAAGATACTATTATTTGTGGAGGTGAAATGGTTAATATAAAACAGTTAACTATTTTTCTTGGAATTGTTGCTGTTGCAGTTATTACAGCCATTATTAATCCGGAGTTTTTAAGTAGTGATGGGATATTTTATATTTTCGAGCACGATATAGTAATAGCTATAGCTTCTATGGCTTTGTTATCTGTGATGATAATTAATTGTCTTGATTTTTCTATAGGTGCAGTGATCATTGCGGTTGCTTATATAGTGACAAGATTCATAGTATTTACGGATGATAGCATCCCTGTTTTTATAATTTTTTTGATATCGATAGGTTTGGGTTCTGTTTTTGGCATTATTAATGGATATATTGTATCTAATTTAAAAAGCTCATCTTTTGTTATAAGTATGATGATAATGCTAATTATTAGAGGGTGTATAAATGTCCTTTCTTCAGGGGATGGGATTAGTTATATTTCAAGCAAATTTTCGTTAATTAAGTCTTTTAGGTTATTCGGGATATTTTCACTTCAATTTATAATATTAGTAATGGTGATATTTTTCATGGTTTTCATACTTCACTATACTAAAATCGGTAGAAGTATATATGTTGTAGGGGAAAGTAAAAAAATTGCTATAAAAAGGGGATGTAATGTAAAAAAAGTAAAATTTTTTGTTTTTTTTATAAGTGGTCTGTTAGCGGGGGTTGCAGCTTTTGTACACATAATAAATTATAATCAGATTTACATGGGTGATTACTATCTAATTGAGCTAAAATTAATTATCATACTTATTATCGGTGGTGTGAATATAAAGGGTGGATATGGTACAGTTTCAGGAACTATATTGAGCTTTCTATTCTTGAATTTAGTAAAAAATGTTCTTTTAGTGTTAAAGTTAAGTGTTTTATGGCAGGAAATAATACTAGGTATATTAATAGTTGTAATAGTTGCTGTTGAAATATTGTTGGATAAAAAAAGGCATGAAATTCAAATGAGAGGAGTTAATTATGAAGAAATTTAGTTTTAAAAAAATTAAATTTTTACCTCTTTTTTTGTTGTTCCAATTGCTCTTTTTATATATACTTGAACCTACTAGATTTTACTCTTTGGATAATATACAGAATATGTTTTTCCAATTTCCTGAAATTTGTATGATATCATTAGCGCTCATGCTTACCTTTGTAGTTGGAGAAATTAATTTATCAGTCGTTTCCATTGCATCGTTTTCTGGCGTATTAGCTGCTAAGTTATTTTTGACGAATAATGCAATAGATAATATGTTGCTTAGGAGTGTTTTGTCAATAATTTTTATCCTTTTATTCTCCTCATTACTGGGACTTATGAATGGCTATATAGTTGCCTATATTGGTGTATCGTCTATTTTGTTAACCATAGGCGCTACTACTGTCTATGAAGGTATAATGGGATATATAACAAAGGGTGCATCCGTTTCTAATTTTGATAAATCATATTATACTTTAGGCAAAGAAACTCTGCTAGGTATTCCAATTCCTTTAATTATTTTATTGGTTTTACTAATTTTTATTACTTATTTACTATCTTATACGAATATTGGCAGATATGTATTATACGTTGGGTTGGATGAGCAAGCAGCCAATTATTCGGGCATAAATATAAAGAAAGTAAAAATGCTTTCATATATGATTTCGGGAATGGTATCAGGATTTGTAGCTATCGTAATGTCTGCAAGGTACAACTCTATAAGTCCATCTTATGGTGCTTCGTATCTTATTTTTGCCCTTGTTGCGGTATCGCTTAGTGGTATTAACTTAGATGAAGGGAAGGCAAAGATAACAAATTTGATAATTTCAGTATTAATACTACATGTTTTTTCTACGGGGTTGAATTTATTTGGATTAAATAGAAATATATTGGATGTAATAATGGGGATATTAGTTTTGGTTATATTATATCTAAAACAATATGAATTCATTGGCGATTAGAGATAGGAAGGTGTTTTAATTGTTTGGAGTAGAGAGGCTAGAAGCCATAAGAAAAATTCTTCTTAGAGATAGGAGGATATATATAGCTGGACTTAGTCAGACGTTGGATGTTTCAGAGCCAACGATAAGGCGAGATTTAGAAAAGTTGGAAAAAGAAGGGTTTATAATAAAAACCCCAGGAGGAGCTATATTAAATCATATTTCTAATGAAGAGAAATTAAAGTTAGACAATATGAGTCCTGAAGAAAAAGAGATTCTTAAGATAGCAACATCCTTAATAGAAGACAATGATATTATTTATCTTGGCAATGGAGAGCTTTGCGTAAAACTTGTGACTTGCTTAGATGATAAAAAAGGGTTAGTGATTGTAACTAATAATTTAAAAGTCGTTAATCAGGTTTATAAAAATCAGAACCTGAAGCTCATAGTTATTGGTGGGGAGCTTGATTTAAGTGATGGTATGGTAAGGGGTGATGATGTTTGTGAATTCATGAAGAAAATTATAATACAAAAATCGTTTTTTAGCGTTCAGGGTATAGATTTTCAGTATGGATACACAGTTAACAACAAAGATGATGTTAGGCTTATCAAATGTTTAAAAGAGTTTAGTAAAGACATTATTTTGCTTGCTTCGGATGATAATTTTGAGAAAGTTGGATTGTATAATGTATGCGATATAAATGCGATAGGATCTGTAATTGCGAGTAAAAAAATTCCGGATTTTTATAAGCAGTATTACTTTGAAAACGATATAGAACTTTATACAGGATATAATTTATAAGGAGTAAAATCTATGTCGGAATTATTGATTAGTATGGAAAATATTAAAAAATACTATAATGGTGTAAGTATTATTAACGAGCTTGATTTTTCTGTGTATTCTGGAGAGATACAGTCTATAGTAGGGCTAAATGGTTCGGGCAAGACAACTCTAATGAAAATATTATCAAAGGAGATACCGGCTGATGCTGGAGAGGTGAAGTATTTTGACAGTGGTAAGAGATGCGAAGAAATTAAGGTAGAGTTAATAAGCCATGAGAATTGTCTTATACAAGAGTTCAATGCTTATGAAAATATGTATATTAATCAGGAAAAACTTAAAAAAATAGGGTTTATTTCGTATATAGATTGGCATCGTATGAAAAAGTCGGCTGTTGAGATATTTAGGAAATATGATTTTGATATAAATATCAATAAAAAGATGAAGTATGTAAATTTTTCAAAACAAAAAATTATTGAAATCATAATAGCTGTGGAAAGAGGCGCTAAATGCATTGTTTTGGACGAACCTGCATTAATTATGGATAGTTACGACAGTGAACGTTTAAAAAGCTTATTGGTAAAGTTAAAAAAAGAGGGTTTAGCCATCGTGTATGTTTCACATAATTATTCAGGTTTAGCAAATATATCCGATAGAGTAGGCGTTTTAGTAAATGGAAAAATTGAAACGGATATAAAGAAAAAGTGTACGGATAGTTTAGATGTATATAAATTTATGATAAGTAAAAATAAACACCATAGATATCCTAAAAGAACGTTTAAATTAGGTAGAAAGGTTTTAGAAGTTTTAGACTTTGAGGGACGTAGCTTTCGAAATGTTAGTTTTAGTGTAAATCAGGGTGAAATTATTGGTTTTGCCGGACTAAAGGGTTCACATTCTACGGACATTGTGAAGTCTTTATTTGGATTAAGACCCTCAAAAGGCAAAATATACATAGATGGGAAAGAGGTTAAAATAAATAATACAGAACAAGCTCTTAGAAATAAGCTTTGCTATATAGGCTCTGTTATCGAAGAACATGGGCTGTTTTTAGATAGTAAGGTATATGATAATATTTCTGCTGTTGGTATAAAAGATATATTAGCGCTTAATACTGTAACTCGGAAAAAAATAGCAGAGTATTACATGAATTTATTAAATATAAACCCTGAATTGCCAAGTTTAACGACTAGAAAGTTCAGTTTGGGTAATAAGAAAAAAATACTTATAGCAAAGTGGTTAATTACAAATTCAAGAATATATATATTTAATTATCCTACAGCTAGTTTGGATGCAAGCTCTAAGGTTGATATTTATAATTTGATATCAGAGTTAGCGTATTCTGGGGCGAGTATTATTATAGTATCGAATGATCAACAAGAATTGCTTGGGATGTGTGATAGGTTATATATAGTGAATAAAGGAGAAATTGTTAAAGAGGTTGAAGCTAAAAATGTAACGGAGGTTCAACTTAATGAATATATAAGAGAATAAACAATAATAGTTTAAATGCTTAATGCAATGATAACAAGGGAAGGTGAACTTCTCTTTTTTTATTATGAAAAAAAAACACAAAAAATGAAAAAAATTATCAATGAATATTGACATGTAAATATGTAAGGATATATAATTTAGCAAAAAGATACAATTATAGTTTAAAACTTCGAAAAACTACATATAAAATTCACAAACACTAGTTTATTATTTACAATACATGAAAAAAAATATCAAAATTGAAACTTGTTAGAAGGAAAGCTGGTATGAAAGAAAAAGAATTTGTAAAAATTAGAAATATAAGTAAGACTTATCCAGGAGTTAAGGCTCTTTCTAATGTGGATATGACGGTATTAAGAGGAGAAGTACACGGATTAATTGGAGAAAATGGAGCAGGGAAGAGTACTCTTATAAAAATTTTAACGGGTGTTAATGAAGCCGATGAAGGTGGGGAAATTATTATAGATGGCGAGAAAATAGAAAAGTATAATCCCAAAAAATCTGTTGAAAAAGGAGTCGCCGTTATATATCAAGATTTTAGTTTATTTCCTAATTTAACAGTCGCAGAAAACATATACATGAGCCAGCAAATAGAATCAAATCATAAAATAGTCAATTGGAGAAAAATGAAAAGGGTATCTATGGAGGCTGTGCAAAAATTGGGCGTAGATATAGACGTTAATAAGCAACTTGGAGATTTGTCTATAGCAAAACAACAACTTGTTGCCATTTGTTGTGCAATAGCTCAGGATGCACAAATGATAATAATGGATGAACCTACTTCTTCTCTATCTAAAAGTGAAGTTAAACTTCTTTTTGATATAATTAAAGATTTAATAAAAGATAATATAGCGGTAGTTTTTGTTAGTCATAAAATGGATGAACTTTTTGAAATAGCCGACAGGTTTACTGTTCTTAGAGACGGGGAGTTTATCGCCACTATGTTAAAAGATGAAATAGACGAAGCTGGACTTATAAAACTAATGGTAGGACGTGAAGTGCAATATACAAAATACGAAGGTGGAGAAAGAAAAGACTGCATATTAGAACTGCAAAATTTTTCCCAAAAAGGCTGCTTCTCGGATATAAACCTTAAACTTCACAAAGGAGAAATCATAGGAATTACAGGGTTGGTAGGCGCAGGAAGAACAGAGTTGGCAGAAACCATATTTGGTATTGAACAGCCGGACAGTGGAACTATTAAATTAGAGGGTGAAAGGGTTAATATTGAATCGCCTAGTAAAGCTATAAAGCTCGGAATGGCATTTGTTCCTGAAAGTAGGAAAACACAAGGGCTGGTTTTAGAAGGAGATATGACAAGTAATATTGCGCTTCCTGTCATAGAAAAATTTTCTAGCAAATTTGGCTTAATTGATAAAAAGAAAACTAGAAAAAACGCAGAGCTTTGGATAGAAAATTTAGATATTAGGCCACCTATTCCCGAATATATAACGAGGCAACTATCTGGTGGAAATCAACAAAAGGTTATTATTGCAAAATGGTTGTCAAGTGAGCCTAAAATATTAATTGTAGATGAGCCTACAAATGGAGTTGACATAGGTGCAAAAAGTGAAATTCATAAAACTTTACGAGGATTAGCTAAAAAAGGAATAGGAATAATAGTTATTTCCTCAGAATTACCTGAAATATTAGCCGTGAGTGATAGGATTTTTGTCATGAAAAAAGGTAGAATTTCTGCTGAATTTAATGACACAAATATATCTCAAGAAGAAATTATGAACGCAGCATTATAGTCTGATTTATGGAGAAAGAATCATGAGACGATTTTTAAAAATTTTAGAAAATAAAGAAGTTGGGATTTCTTTTGTGTTGATTATTATAATTGCATTCATAAGTAGCAAAAGTGATGTGTTCTTGAGAATAGACAACACAGTTGATTTACTTAAGGGTAATATAGTAATAAGTATAATTGCACTTGGTATGTTGATGGTAATTATAACAGGCGGGATAGATGTATCAGTAGGAGCAATGACCGCAGCAGTAACGGTTATAATTGGGCAATTTATGGTTAACTTTTCAAGTAATCTATTTACAGTTATTCTAGTAGCGTGTTTAAGTGGAACATTTTTAGGCATGATTAATGGCATTATCATTACGAAATTTGAAATTCCCCCTATAGTAGCTACATTGGGTATGCTGAGCATTATAAATGGCTTGATGTTATTTTTTACAAATGGAAACTGGATAAATGATTTGCCAGAGTGGTTTATAGAGTTTGGCAAGATATCACTATTTGAATTTGAAATAGAATCAGGAATAGTTGTTGGCATACCTATACAGCTATTATTCCTTATTTTTTCTATAGCTCTAACGTGGTTCATTCTTAAAAAAACTACATTAGGTAGGGGAATATATGCTCTTGGAGGCAATAAAGAATCTGCAATCAGGGTAGGTTATAACATCGATAAAATACAGATATTTTTATATTCCTATGTGGGGTTTTTAGTTGGTATCGCTGGATTAGTTCACACTTCTATTATGAAACAAGTAGACCCGAATGCATTTAATGGTTTTGAAATGGCTGTAATAGCAGCAGTTGTTTTGGGAGGAGCAAACATTTTAGGTGGATTTGGGACTGTTCTGGGAACACTCATTGGTGTGTCACTATTAGCGGTAATAAATAATGGGCTTATATTATTGCATATTTCTTCATTTTGGCAAAAAGTGGTAATAGGTATAGTAATGTTGATAGCACTGACGATAGATGTTCTTAAGGATAAATGGGATAAAAATAAGCGTGTTAGAGTAGAGGTGGAGAACTAGATAATGAATAAGGAAATAAAAAGAGAAAAAATTTTGTTAGTTGTCTTGTTTGTATCTTTTGTGTTGATGAGCATAATTGAACCGAGTAAGTTTTTGAGTATTAACAATATACAGTCAATGTTCTTTCAAATGCCGGAATTTGGTATTTTGAGTATAGCAATGATGGTGGTTGTTATAACAGGAGGGATAAATTTATCGATAACTGCTGTTGCTGCCTTAGCTGGAATACTCAGCGGATTTGTTTTATCGATGCCGTTTTCAATGGAAAACCCAATACTTGGAATACTAATTGCAATATGTGTGAGTATTCTTTTTGCGTTATTGTCAGGCGGAATAAATGGTGTATTTATATCATATGTTGGCGTTCCGGCAATACTAGTTACTTTATCGACAAGTACCCTTTTTGAAGGCGTTAGTTTAAAACTGACAAAAGGAGGAGCGATATCTGGATTTCCATCTGAATTTTTTGTGGTTGGGAATGGAGAAGTCTTTAGTATTCCCGTAGCATTTATCATATATTTCCTAGTAATAGTTGTCACCTTTATATTGCTTGAAAAAAGCGTTTGGGGAAGCAGAGTATATATGATTGGTAATAATGCTGTAGCATCAAGATATTCAGGTGTTAAAGTCAAAAAAATCTTGACAAGTGTATATGTATATTCATCTATTTTGGCAGTTACTTCTTCAATCATAATGATTTCTAGATATAATTCAGCTAAGGTCGATTATGGCTCTTCTTATTTGCTGCAAAGTATAGCGGCAATAGTTCTAGGTGGAACTAGTATAACAGGAGGGAAAGGAAGTGTTTGGGGGACTGTTTTGGCGGTTGCTATTTTGCAGGTTATATCTAGTGGATTTAATATTATTGGCGTAAATAGGTATTTTGTGGATGTTACGATGGGCTTAATACTCATTGGCGTTTTAATTTTAAACTATGTAAGCGTGTATTTTAGGAAAAAGAATTTACGTAAGTCAACAAGTTTTAAAGTATAAATTAATTAGTGTAAGAATTTGTTAGAAGTATATTTACTCTATGTTGAACGGCTGTCTTTGGCTATTATATTTCTGATAAGTATAAAATAATATTTTCAAGATAAGGAGGAAAATATGTTTAAGAATTTAAAAGTATTTTTAATTATGATTTTAGTTTTTGGTATGGTTTTGACAAGCTGTAGTAGTCAACAAACTGAGACTGAGAAAAAGGAAAGCGGAGAAAAAGAAACACAAGTCGAAAAAGGTGCAGAACAGGAAAAAGGTAATGAGAAAAAGCCTACAATAGTTGTAATGCCTAAATTAACAGGTATTCCGTATTTTAATGCTTCGGAGGCAGGTGCTATGAAAGCGGCAGAAGATTTAGGTGTAGAAGTTATATACACAGGTCCTACAAAAGCCGATGCAGCTGAACAAGTAAAAATGATAGAGGATTTAATTAGTAAAGGCGTGGATGCAATAGCTGTAGCTCCTAATGATCCGGCAGCGCTTACTCCGGTTTTACAAAAGGCTAGAGATAAAGGAATACTTATTCTTGATTGGGACACACCTGCAGAACAAAGTGTAGTTGATTATTCAGTTCACCAAATTGATGATGTGGAGTATGGAGAGCATTATATTGATTTACTGGTTGAGAGAATGGGTGACACTGGCGACTTTGCAATAGTTACAGGAGGGCTTTCAGCTGCAAACTTAAATAGCTGGATTGATGCTGCTCTAAGCTATGCGGGAGAAAAATATCCAAATCTTAATTTAGTTACAGATGTAGTCGGTTCAGATGAAAAACAGCAAATAGCATACCAAAAAACATTAGAATTATTAAAAGCTTATCCTGACTTAAAAGGTATGCTTGGCTTCTCAACACCAGCGCCAATTGGAATGGGACAAGCAATCCAAGAAAAAGGAATGCAAGACCAAATTACTTTAATTGGTTGCGCACTTCCTGGAGATTCTAAGCCTTATTTAATGGATGGGTCCATAGACGTAGCGACGCTTTGGGATCCTTCAAAGTTAGGATATTTAACCGTTTACATTGCTAACGAGGGCCTAAAAGGTAATAAACTAGAAGGTGAAATAGAAGTTCCAGAAATAGGGAAAGTTTCCGTCGAAGAAGATGGTAAAACCATAATTATGGGGCCACCAACAGATTTCTTAAAAGATAATGTAGACCAATTTGATTTTTAAAATATTTTTTTGTATGCAGGCGGACTTTGTTTGCCTGCATCTTTGATTTTAGAAAGGTAAAGTCATATGAATTATTACATGGGTATTGACAATGGAGGTAGTTTTTGTAAGGCGCTTATTTTTGATTCTAAGGGTAGGGAAGTATCAAGTGCTAAAAGAAATTTGGAGATGATATGCCCAAAATCAGGATTTACAGAAAGAGACATGGACGAATTATGGATAAAAAATTTAGAAGTTATAAAAGAAAGTTTTGAAAAATCAGGTCTCTTAAAAGAGGAGATTAAGGGCATTTCTGTATGTGGACATGGAAAGGGGCTATATCTTTGGGGAAAAGATGGAAAACCTGCATATAATGGGATAGTTTCTACTGATACAAGAGCTTGGGAATATGCTGAGAGATGGGAAAAAGATGGAACTTCTGATAGAATTTTTGAAAAAACATATCAAAAAGTATTGGCTTGTCAGCCAGTAGCCATATTATCGTGGTTAAGGGATAATGACAAGGAGATTATAGAGAATACAAAGTGGATATTTGAGGTTAAAGATTATATAAGATTTAGGCTTACAGGTGAAGCATTTGCAGAGGTTACGGATTATTCTGGGACTAATATGATGAATTTAAAAACTAAAACTTTTGATAGAGAATTATTATCAGAGTTTTCGCTAGGATATATTTATGACAAGTTGCCTAAACTAAAGAACTCGACGGATATATGTGGGAAAATTACGAGAGAAGTAGCTGAAATTACCGGCTTAAAAGAAGGAACCGTTGTTGCGGGAGGAATGTTTGACATTGATGCATGTGCCCTAGGCATGAATATTACCGATGAAGGACGAATAGCCGTTATAGCAGGAACCTGGAGCATAAATGAGTATATATCTAAAAAACCTGTTGAAAACAAGACAGTCATGATGAATTCCCTTTACGCTATAGATGGTTATTATTTAATAGAAGAATCAAGTCCTACTTCCGCAAGCAATAATGCTTGGTTTTCGAACCTTTTATTGAAGAACGAATTAACACTAATTGAAGAATCATACGCTAATATTTATAAATATTGTGATGATATGGTAAGTAGTGTAAAAGGTGAAGAGTCTAATATAGTATTTTTGCCGTATATATTTGGTTCCAACTACAATCCTAAAGCCAGAGCATGTTTTGTTGGGCTAGAAAGTTATAGTAAACGAGAAGATATGCTTAGGGCGGTGTATGAGGGTGTAGTTTTTGCACATAAGGTTCATTTGGAAAAATTGTTAATGAATAGAGAAAATACAGAGGCTATTAGAATAGCTGGAGGAGTTATTAATTCAAATGTTTGGATACAAATGGTTGCGGATATATTTGAATTACCAGTTGAAATAATAGAAGTTAGTGAACTGGGTGCTCTTGGATGCGCAATGGCTGCAGCTGTAGCATTTGGAGAGTTTTCCGACTTAAAAAATGCTGCGAAAGCTATGACTAATGTCAAGAAAGTTTTTTCCCCAAACCAAGATAATTTCCTGGTTTATAGAAATAAGTATGACCGCTTTAAGAAAGTATCGAAGGCACTGGAAGAAGTATGGTAAAACTCTTGAAGAGGGAGTGTCTATAAATACTTTATATTTTTCTTAAAGGTTTCTGCAACAAAGGGATGTTATAACTAAATTCATTCTTTTCCTACGCTATCTAACATTCCTTTTGTATTCTTTATTAACTCTTATATACTTTTCTAATTGTCTAACTCTTTCTATAAATATTTTTTGTGTATGAGCATCCTATTTTTTATCGATTACATGGAAATGTAAACGATTTTTTTTATTAGAATTATCTTAAATCCCGTTTGAAATTCCTGAATTGACTTTTGATATTATCAGTAGTATTATTAGAAATATAAATACTGATAATATTTTAGTTAATCATAATAGTACTCTTTAGTGTAGTAAATGTGTTTCTTGTTTTATGTTCAAAAGTAATGAAACTGATATTTAGCTTAATGAGGTAATGTGTATGTGTAACTATAATAATTCGGATTATAACTTTGATGAGGTGATCCCTAGGTGGGAGCATAATTCTAAAAAGTGGACTGACTGGCGATGCTACGGGATGGAAGAAGTTAATAGACAGATACTTCCAATGTGGATTGCCGATATGGACTTTAGGTGTGAACCTTCCATTCTTATGGAATTAGAAAAAGTCATAAAGTGGGGAGCGATAGGTTATGACTCGCAAAAAGATAGCTTTTACGAGGTCTTCATTGATTGGCAGAAAAGAAGAAATTCCTGGCAGGTAGAAAAGCACCAGTTGATCCCTGTTCCGGGTGTAGTGTTTGGCGTAGCAAATGCTATAAGGGCCTTTACTAAGGAAGATGACAAAATACTTGTTCAAACGCCCGTATACTATCCATTCTTTACCATTATAGAAAAAAACAAGAGAAAAATAGTAGAAAATCCGTTAATCTTTTCAGGTAAAAGATATGAGATTGATTTTGAGGACTTTGAGCGTAAAATTAAGGATTGCAAAATGATGATTTTATGTTCTCCGCATAATCCTGTCGGTAGGGTATGGAGCCTAGAAGAACTGAAAAAAATGGCAAAAATTTGTATTGATAATAACGTACTAATAGTATCGGATGAGATACATAGCGACCTAATATTAAGCGGAAACAAACACATACCTATTGCCAGCATTTCTGACAATATTTCTAAACAGACGATTACAGTAACTGCCCCTAGCAAGACATTTAATATAGCAGGATTAAACCAATCGATTGCGATAATATCAGACGAATCCATTAGGAACCGTTATAACGAAAGCATTGACGCTGGAGGGGTTTCTAAGACAAGTAGTTTTGGTATAGTTGGTTTTGAAGCAGCATATAAATATGGCGAAAAATGGCTGGACCAAGCACTTGAATATATAGAAGACAATATAGATTATACAATTGATTACATAGAAAAAAACATATCACGCGTGGGCGTATACAAACCAGAAGGAACCTTTTTATTGTGGCTTGACTTAAGAGGATTTGGCGTTGAGTGCGAAGAACTAAATGAAATACTGATAGAAAAAGGGAAACTATTACTAGATCATGGTTGCAAGTTTGGCGAAGAGTCAAAAGGATTTTATAGACTGAATGTAGGAGTGCCGAAAAAAATACTCATCGACGCACTAGAAAGGCTAAATAAAGTCTGCGAAAGTTTATAGAAGTTTTTAATTAATTTTTCTTAATTTAACGAAAGGGGTTTATTATGAAAAGAAAAATAGCTGTTGTTATGATGATTATCGTATTAGTATTTTCGTTTTCTAGTTGTGGTGACAAAGGTTCTGGTGGCGGTGAAAAAGAAGGAGGAACTATTCGAATTGCTGTAGCTGCGCCTCAGACAGGAGATAACTCTGAATACGGTATTGGATTTGCAAACGCAGCGACTTTAATGGCTGAAAAATATAATGCAGACGGAGGAGTAAATGGCAAAGAGATTGTAATAGAGAAATTTGATGATAAAAACTCTCCGGAAGAAGCAGTTTCAGTTGCTAATAAAATAGTTAGTGATGGGAATATACCTATAGTAATAGGACATTTCTCATCGGGAGTGTGCTTAGCGGCTGCACCTTCATACAATGAGAACAAAATCATAGAAATATCTCCATCTGCTTCACACCCAGATTATTCATCAGTGGGGAACTTCATTTTTAGAAATAATACAATCATAAACAAAGAGGCAAAAGCTAGTGTTGACATTGCAGTAAATGATTTGGGAAAAACCAAAATCGGCATTATATCGATAAAAACGGACTGGGGTGTTAGTACATCGAATATCGTGAAAGAAATCGTAGAAAAGGATTTTCCTAGTGCATCAGTGGTCGCTCACGAAGAAGTAATAGAGGGTTCCGATGATTACAGACCTTCAATCACGAAGCTAAATGACGCAGGAACAGAAGTAGTTATATGTGTAGGTATGTACAATTTGGTTGCTCCTGTAGCAAAACAATATAAAGAGATTAACAAAGATATAGAGATAGTTGGTTTCTCAAATGCTTATAGTCAACAGCTTCTAGAACTTGGAGGAGGAGCTATAGAAGGAGTTGCCTTCCCAGTAATATTCTTTTCTGAGTCAGATGATGAAAGCGTAAAAGCATTTGTAAAAGATTATAATGAAAAGTATGGCTCAAATCCTAGTGCACTTACCGCTCAAGCCTATGATTCCGTAGGTATATTCTTAGAAGCGGTTAAAAAAGTTGGCCTTGATGATCCAGATAAACTAAGAGATGAAGTAAATAATCTTGAATATAACGGGGTAACGGGGAAAACGAAGTTTGATGAAAAAGGCGATGTAGATAAAAGTTTTACAAAAGTTATCGTTAAGGATGGAAAATTTAGCCTTTTGAAATAATTGGAGTTATTAAATGGATTTACAACAAATTTTTAATGGTATGACGATAGGAATGTCATATGCCCTAATAGCAGTTGGATATTCGCTGGTATTCGGTATTTTGAGACTTGTAAACTTCTCGCATGGGACGGTTTACGCTTTCGGTGCCAATCTAATATTATATTTTATATCATTAAAATTTGGTATCATCCCTTCTATTTTAGTTGGGATGATATCAACCGGAATACTCGGTATATTTATAGACAAGTTGGCGTTAGAACCACTTAGAAATAAAAAGGCGGAGAGGATTACATCGTTAATAACTACCATAGGAATTGCGAATATAATACTCAATCTACTAATTGTAGTTTTTGGAAGTCAGAAGAGAAGTTTTCCTAGTATATTCCCACAAGAGAAAATAAATATAATGGGAATAAGCATCCAGTACACGCAGCTTGGTATGTTTATTATATCAATCGTACTTATGATAGCCATGGTTATATTGGTTCAAAAAACGAAGATTGGATTAGCCATGAGAGCCTCAGAGCAAAACATGAAGGCGGCCAAACTAATGGGGATAAATGTCAATTTTATCGTTTCATTTACATTCTTCATTAGTGGTGTATCAGCAGCTGTTGCAGGAGCCTTAGTCAGTAGCTATTATGGGATGGCCTATCCCAACATGGGCTATATTGCGGGTCTCAAAGCTTTTGCGGCTGCCGTTCTGGGAGGAATTGGAAGTCTCCCCGGTTCATTAATTGGTGGAATCTTAGTAGGAATGTCAGAATCATTTGCTGCATCGTTTTTAGGTTCGGAATATAGGGATAGCATGGCATTTGTCATTTTGATCATTGTTTTAATCATAAAGCCTAATGGACTATTTGGCAAAAAAGACATCAAGAAGGTATAGCCTATGAAAAAAGATGTAACCATTATAGGAAAAGTCGAGCTATTCTTCAATAAATATAGACATGTACTGCTAGTGGGCGTTTTAATACTACTTATTATTCTGCCTCTACTTAAGCTCAACTTGTATAACATGAATATACTCATAAAGATTATAATATACATAGTCCTTGCTTTGGGGTTAAATATTTTGGTGGGATACATCGGATTAGTATCCCTTGGACAGGCGGGCTTTGTGGCCATTGGTGCTTATACTACGGCAATCGTTACAACAAGATTTGGGGTTAACTTTTTTGCGGCATGTCTTTTAGCGATACTCCTATCAATAGGTGTAGGCGTTCTAGTCGCGCTACCTACTCTTAGGCTTACGGGAACATATTTAGCGATAATCACTCTTGGCTTTGGAGAGATAGTGAGGACGCTTATAATAGTTTGGGAGCCAGTAACGAATGGGCCATTAGGTATAAGAAATATCCCTAAACCATCATTATTCGGCCTTAAGCTCACTATGAATAATGGTGGACTTTACTACCTTACATTAGCGCTACTTATTATAGTTTTGATAGTGAATATTAGGCTTTATCATAGCAAAGTGGGAAGAGCCATGCGTTCTATCAGAAGAGATGAAACCGCAAGCATTATGATGGGTATAAATACTACTTATTATAAGGTGCTAGCGTTCGTTTTATCGGCGATTATAAGTGCGGTGTCGGGAGCAATCTATTCTACTCAGCTAGGGTACATAGATCAAAATACTTTTACATTTGATATGTCGACAATGATTTTAAGTATTGTAATACTAGGAGGTATGGGGACAGTAAGGGGCATGGTACTAGGTTCGGTAATACTGGTAATACTACCTGAAATGTCGCGAAGTCTAATGGACTATCGATTTGTAATGTACGGCTTAATACTTGTCTTAATGATGCGATATAGACCACAGGGAATATTAGGCTGGCGAAGCAAAAAGCCATTTGGGTTAAGTAAAAAGGTGATCGGCAGGATAAAAGAAACAGAAAGGTAGTGATATGGTATGAATAAAAATAATATATTAACCGTTGAAAATCTTTCGATAAGTTTCGGTGGTATCAAAGCGGTAGATTCCTTTTCCTTTAAAGTAGATGAAGGTGAAATAGTTAGTATAATCGGTCCAAATGGCGCAGGAAAAACGACGGTATTTAACTTGCTTACGGGAGTTTATAAACTAGATACGGGGAGTATTTTATTTAATAATAAAAAGATAGTCAATCTAAAACCTCAAGCGATATTAAAGTCGGGTATAGCTAGAACCTTTCAAAATATACGACTTTTTGGGGATATGAGAGTAATAGAAAATGTACTAGTGGGCGAGCACACAAAAACCAACTATTTTTTATTCGACAGTATTTTTAAAACAAAAAAATACAAGGAAGAGGAAGATAAGGCGGTAGTTGAAGCTTTAAAAATTCTCAAGACACTTAATATGTATGAAAAGAAAGATGATTATGCAGACAGCTTGCCATATGGTGATCAACGAAAAGTAGAAATAGCGAGAGCCATAGCAACTGGCGCTAAATTAATTCTTTTGGACGAACCTGCAGCGGGGATGAATCCACAAGAGTCGGAAGAATTACTTAATTTTATTAAGAGCCTAAAGGATATTGGACTTACTGTACTTTTAATAGAACACGACATGAGTGTGGTTATGAATCTAAGTGACAGAATTTATGTGCTTGATAATGGGAAAATGATAGCAAGTGGAAAGCCGGAAGAAGTTGCCAAAAACGCGGAGGTAATTAAGGCGTATTTAGGTGGTGATATCGATGCTTAGAGTAGAAAATATTAATACTTATTATGGAACTATTCATGCATTAAAAGATGTAAGTTTAGAAGTAAAAGAAGGAGAAATCGTATCATTAATCGGTAGTAATGGGGCAGGGAAATCTACTCTTGTCAATACAATTTCAGGACTCTTAACTGCTAGGAGTGGAAGCATTTATTTTAGAGATGAGAACATAACAAATATGGAAACCCACAAGATTGTATCAAAAGGGATATCACTAGCTCCAGAGGGAAGAGAGGTTTTTCCGGGGCTCACCGTAAATGAGAACTTACGGCTTGGTGGCTATAAAATAAAATCAAAAGAAAAAACAAATGAATCAATACAAATGGTTTACGACCTGTTTCCGAGGCTTAGTGAGAGGAAAAAACAGTACGCTGGAACGCTCTCGGGGGGAGAGCAACAAATGCTTTCTATTGGTAGAGCACTAATTAGCAGGCCGAAACTACTACTGCTTGATGAACCATCTTTAGGACTTGCGCCCAATATTGTTTCGCAGATATTTAGACTGATAAAAGAAATAGCCAGTAGAGATATTACCATTTTGCTAATAGAGCAAAATGCGTTCATGGCTTTAAAAATATCGGATAGAGCTTATGTCCTTGAGAATGGCAGCGTTTCAATCGAAGGGAATTCACAGGATATTATGTCAAATTCTGATGTTAAAAAAGTCTATTTAGGGATATAGGAAAGATAAGATAAAAAAATAATAAATGGTAGGAATTCATAGTTAGGAAACATTATGAGAGAAAATAAAAGAGAGTTATTAAAAAAAGCCTTTGGTGGCATAGAAGTTAATCGTGTGCCATGTGGTTTTTGGCATCACTTTATTTTAGGAAAAGACCAATTTATAGGATTAGAACAAAGGGAAGTACTTGATAGAGCGATAAAAGGTCATATTGATTATTACAATAAAGTAAATACCGACATGATGAAACTAATGAATGAGGGTTTTTTTGGCTACCCACCTATTATGAATAATAAATTTGATAGCAGGGAAGATTTGCTTAAGGTCCAATCGATTGGGGAAAATCATGAGTGGATAGTAAAGCAAGTAGAACATGTAAGAAAGCTAACAGATATTTTTGCGGATGATGTAATGACTTTTTATAATGTATTTGCGCCTCTTCAGGCTATTAGAATAAGGTTTGATTTTTTAGATATGGATTTTTCGAGGTTTGTTATGTTAGCGGAGAAATATCCAGAAGAATTCAAAATGGCGGGGATGGAAATACAAAAGGACTTTAAAATATTGGTTAAGAAGTTGCTTAACGAGACAAAGCTAGACGGTATTTACTACTGTGTACAAAATATCCAAAGCGATATGTATGATAAAAAAATGTACGATGAGTATATTAAACCTACTGAAATTGGCCTTTTAGAGTTAGCGAATCAAATAAGTGATTATAATATTCTACATATTTGTGGATATGCACATCATAAAAACGATTTGTCATTTTACAAGGAGTATAAAGCGAAGGTTTATAACTGGGCAGTACACACGGAGGGAGTTTCCATAAAAGAAGGGAAGAAAATTTTCGGTGGTGCTTCGATTCTTGGGGGCTTTGATAATAATCCAAAGACACTTATCGATAGCGGGTCGAAAGAAGAACTCGAAAAATATGTAAAAGATCTAATAGATGAAAATGGCTATAAGGGATATATAATTGGAGCAGACTGTTCTATTCCAAACGATATAGATGATCAGAAAGTTAGACATATCAGTGATGCAACCTATAAATATTCAAAGGAGGAATAAAGTGAATAAGAAACAAATAGTGAGAGATTTTTTGGATAATAAAAAACCAACTAGGGTACCGGCAGCTTTTTGGACCCATTTCGTATCATTTCACGATCACTATAATGGGCTAAGTGATGAGAACGTGTTTAACACTGTAGTAAATGGACAAAAAAGATACTACGATGAGGTAAAACCGGATTTTGTAAAAATAATGTCGGACGGTTTTTTTGGACATCCGTCTGTTTGTGAAAAGCTAATAACGACAAAAGAAGATTTAGAGAAAGTAGAATCGATAGGAGCTAATCACGAGTGGATAGAAAAACAGGTAGCCTATGTCAAAGACATTTGTGACTATATTGGTGATGATGTATATAAGTTTTATAATATTTTTTCACCACATCAATATGTAAGGCTTAGGTTTGAAGAATACGATGAGGACTTTACTAAGTTTACTAGACTGTTTAAAGAAGCTCCCGAGGTTATGACGAAAGCGGCACACAGTATCGCAGAGGACATAAAAATTCTTATCAAAAAGCTTTTTACAGAAACGTCATTAGATGGCATTTACTATAGTGTTCAAGCGGTTCAAGATAGTTACTTTGATCATGATAAGCACAAGGAGTTAGTAGAACCTTTTGATGTTATGATACTAGAAGAAATAAAGAAATACACCGACGATATCATCCTACATATTTGTGGATATGGTAAATATAAGAATGAAATAAGTTGGTATAAAGACTATCCCGTAAAGGCATTTAACTGGGCAGTTTATTCAGAAAGCATTGGTCTTAAAGACGGTAAAAAAATCCTAGGGGATAAGCCGGTGATAGGTGGATTTGATAATGCAGCTGACTCCATATTATATAATGGCACAGATGATGAAATCGTAGCAGAGGTGCATAGAATCCTGGATGAAGCCGGTGTGGTAGGAGTTGGTATTGGCGCCGACTGTACGGTTGCTCAGGACATTAGTGTAGATAGACTAAAGCTAATAGAAAAAACTTGTGAGAATTACCAGAAGTAATCACAAAGTACTTTTAATCGGTGATAAATAAAGATATAATGTGTACATGAGACAATATACCTATGTTTTGGCTTATCTCATAAAATAAAGATTTAACTTTATAAGATTGGAAAGTTTAATGCAAAATAGAAAAGTATTAACGTTAAAAGAACAAGTATATAACTCAATATTAGACGATTTACTTGCGGGTAAATTTGTTGGTACGGAGGTCCTTAGAGAAGGGGAACTCATGACACTTTACGATGCCAGTAAATCATCGGTAAGGGAGGCTCTTCTTGAGCTGTGTAGCAACAATATCCTTCGGTCTATTCCTAGATTCGGCTATCAGATAATAAGGCTGACAGAAGATGATGTAAAACAGATTTTGATGTTTAGAAGATTTATCGAAAAGGAAACGCTGATATATATTTGGGAAAACTCACCACATTATGTTTTTAAAGAAATAAAAGAGTATTTGATTAATGACCGAGTTGAACCGGATAATACCCTATTGGAACACTGGCTAAAAAATAAAAGATTTCATTTAAAACTTTGTTCATATGCAGGGAATAAATATATATATGAACAACTTGAAAATGCAATGTGTGTTCTTACTAGAGCATACACCCATTTTCACTACGATGAATGGAAAAACTATAAATTTGAATTTTCAGATGAAACACATATAAAAATCTTGGATGCACTAATAGATGAAGATCTAGAAATGGCCATTAAATATCTGATAGAAGATATAGGAACTTTTGAAACAACCTTGATATCATAGGTAGGGTTTATTTGCGCTCATAAGAATGTTTGAACGCATAGCGCCTAAAACTAATAATAACAAGGACTTAGAAACGAAATCACATTATTTTATACATAATAAATAGGTCAATCGAACGAACTAAATCGAACATTACACGAAACTAGTTATTAGCACTACAACCAAAAAAGACAATTAATTATATATGTTTAGGAGGATAACATGGATAGACGCGAAAGAGTTAAGAACTTTTTAAGTAATAAGACGGTTGATAGAGTACCTGTAGCATTTTGGCATCACTTTGTGCCGGCTCCTGACCATCACACCGCTTTAGAAAAAAAGGAAGTTTTCGAAGCTGTTCGGACTGGACAAAAGGAATTCTTTACGAAATTTCAGCCTGATTTCGTAAAAATAATGTCAGATGGTTTTTTTGGACATCCTTCCGTTTGTAAGAAGAAGATTATGTCACCAAAGGATCTAGCGGATATAGAGTCGGTGGGAGCGGATCACATCTGGATAAGTAAGCAAGTCGACTACGTAAAAGAAGTCTGTGATTTCATAGGAGATGATGTCTACAAATTTTATAATATATTTTCACCGCTTCAGTACATCCGACTTCGTTTTGAAGAATATGATAAAGATACTAAGAAGTTCGCTAGACTATTCAAAGAGTCTCCTAAGGATATGATATCAGCGGCGTCGTTTATAGCAGAAGACGTAAAAATCTTGCTTAAGGAGCTATTTGATAAAACAAATATTGATGGTGTTTATTATAGCGTACAGTCTGTACAGGATGATTATTTTAATCATGATAAGCACAAGGAGTTAGTAGAGCCTTGGGATCTTCTTATACTTGACGAGATACGAAAATATACGGATAACATAATACTTCACATTTGTGGTGATGGTAGATACAAAAATAATCTAAGTTGGTATAAAAACTACAAAGTGAAGGTCTTCAACTGGGCAGTCCATTCAGAGAATGTAAGCCTTAAAGAAGGAAAAGAAATATTTGGTAATGCACCTGTTATAGGTGGATTTGATAATAACAAGGCGTCCATACTTTATAATGGAACAGACGAGCAAATTACATCTAGGGTAAACGAGATACTTGACGAGGTAGGAACGGTAGGAGTTGCGATTGGAGCGGACTGTACCGTGCTTCCTACACTAGACCCGAAAAAAGTGAAACTAATTGAAAAAACAGCGCAGGAGTACTAATTAGAAAATTTGTGAACCATTTATTAAAAGGAGGAAAACAAATGAAAATGAAAAGAGTAACTTTACTAGTTATTGCTATGGTAATGCTTTTAGTGGTCAGTGCTTGTAATCAAACTCAGTCGAACAAAGAAACAGAAGAGACCCAAAAAACTGAGGATACAAAAAAAGCTGATGAAGGAAAAGAAATGGAAGAGTCTAAAGAGAAGAGTACCATTAAGCTTGGTGGCCTTGCTCCTCTTACAGGAAACTACGCAGAGTACGGAAAAGGCTTTAAGATAGGATGGCAGATGGCGCTTGACAAAATCAATGCAGAAGGTGGGGCAAATGGACATCAACTTGAAATAGAAGTAAAAGATACTGCTGGGGACGCCGTAACATCAACAAATATGGCCACCTCTTTTGCTGAAAACGACGACGTGATGGCGATAGTAGGCGACTTTACATCCGGTTGCTGTAAGTCAAATGCAGATATTTGTGAAAGGTATGGAATCGTTCAACTATCACCTACCGCATCTGCACCGGATTACGCTGCGATGAACGATTTTTGTTTTTCCATAATGGGTAGACAAGATGGAGAGGCTCCATATGTTGCTAAGTATTTACTCGGTAAGTACTTAGGCGCTAAGAAAGTAGCGGTAGTAAGAATAGACTCAGACTGGGGACTTGCAAGTATGAGTAACTTAAAACCGGCGGCAGAAGAGATTGGAATAGAAATAATTGAAGAAAAATACAAAGCGGATGAAACGGACTTTGCTTCAATCATAACGAAAGTAAAAGCAGAAGAGCCTGACGTTCTTCTAGTGCTTGACCAAGGGGCAGCCGTATCAGCAATATTCAACGCTGCAGATGGTATGTCCTGGGATGTTCAGCACGTGGCTCTTGGGCCAGGTACTAGTGAGCAAGTAGTTTCTCAATTAATAGACCCAGACAACATCATAGTGTCATCACCATTTTTCTTTGATCAAGATAATGCACAGCTTGTAGCGTGGAAAGATGAATTCACAGGAATGTCAGGGTTCGAACCTACAGTACACCCTGCCTGTGCATACGATACCGCTTACCTCATAAAAACAGCGATAGAAAAAATTGGGGATAAAGAAGTAACTAGGGAAGCAATCAAAGAAGCCCTAACAGAAATGGAAATGGAAGGAATTACAGGAAAAATCAAATTTACACCAGAAGGAGATATCGTTAGAAATTATATGATTTGTGGTGTTAAAGATGGTAAATGGGTAGTTCTTGAAGGATTTGATTACGCGGATTGATTTGAAATTATTTCTTCGGGAGGAGCCACTTAAGGCTTCTCCCGAATGAATATGACGTAAGAAAGGACAACATGTATGGATATTTTTATCAATCAATTGATAAATGGGATTTGTCAAGGCGCAATATATGCCATGATGGCGATTGGTTATTCCGTGATAGTTGGCGTTGTCGGCGTCGTAACATTCACATATGGCGAAATAATGATGATCGGTGCATTTAGTGCATATTATAGTTTCCAATTTTTTGGAGACAATCTTCTGGTAGCTATATTTGCTGCCTTTGCAGGCTCTTTTCTTATAGGAATCGTAGTTTATAAAATATGCTATGAACGATTTTTAAAAGCGCCTAGACACATATCGTTACTTTGCACAATAGGTTTTAGCATACTGCTAAAGAACTTAGCTCAGATACTATTTGGTCCTGAAATCAAACCGGTAGTAAATGTCATAGAAAATAAAACCTTTAGTATACCTTTAGGAGAGGGAACAATAGAGATAAGATTACTACAAATAGCTATTATTGTGATGGTTATATTTTTCTCCACTGCGCTAACACTATTTTTTAATCGTACTAGATATGGCGTTGCGCTTAGAGCAGTTAGTCAGGATAAAGACGCTTCATATCTCGTTGGAATAAATGTCAAGAAAACGGCTTTAATAGGCAATAGTATAGGTTGTGGATTTGGTGGTATTGCCGGTATTTTATTATCACTATATTACTATATGGTAATAGCTACGATGGGAGCCACTACAAGCATGAAAGCCTTTTCATCATCGGTCCTAGGAGGACTAGTAGATGTAAGAATGTCTGCGCTTGGAGGTCTTAGCCTTGGAATAGTGGAAAATCTAGGAGTAGCAGTGACATCATCACAGTTTAGAGATGTATTCGCTTTCGGGTTTTTAATACTGATACTTGTCATTAGACCGCAAGGATTTGCTAGCAAGAAGGGGTATAGAGTATGAAAAGACTAAAAGTAATGGAGTTTCTTGAGAAGAACAAGAAAATAATATTAATTGTACTCTTTGTCGTATCATTACTACTTCCGCAAGTAGTGAGTAACTCTTTGCTCATGCGTTATGCGTGTAATATATTAATGTGGTCGGTTCTTGCGGGTTCATTAAATATTATTAATGGGTATTCAGGACAGTTTTGTATTGGACAGGCAGGATTTTTTGCCATAGGAGCTTATTTTTGCGCATTTTTTATGAAAAACTTCGGGGTGAGTTTTTGGCTCCTTTTACCACTTGCAGGAGTGGCAACCATGATGGTGGGGTTATTAGTAAGCCTGCCAACGCTCAAACTCTCCGGAATATACCTAGCCATTGTTACGCTCGGATTTTCTGAAATAATACGAGCCATCGCTCAGACGTGGGAGCCTGTTACAGGAGGTTCTTTGGGAATAAAGCAGATACCATTCCCATGGCTTTTTGGCCTAGAAACATTTAGACCTCAAAATTATTACTACATATTCTTGTTACTACTATTACTTTTCTTATTTACAACTTCACGTGTTATTAAATCAAGGGTAGGAAGAGCTTGGTTAGCAATAAGAGAAGATGAAGTGGCCGCTCGTTCGCTCGGCGTAAAAACAAGACTATACAAATCACTCAATTTTATGTATGGGTCATTTTGGGCTGGAGTTATAGGGGCTGCTTACGCGCCATTTGTTAGTTTTATTGAATCATCGCAGTTTAGTTTAGACACTGGATTTAACGTACTTGCAATGATTGTAATTGGAGGCCAAGGAACTCTTATTGGCCCTATAGTAGGTAGTGTCATCTATACATTTACCACGGAGTCTTTAAGGTTTATGGAACAGTGGCGTTATGTTATTTATGCGATAGTAATAATCGCCATGATGTGGGGTAGACCACAAGGACTGGTGGGGGCAAGCAATTCCATTCTTTCTGGTAAAGCGCTCAAGATTGACATGAAAAAGGCTAAGGAGGGAGAGGAAGCATGAGAGAAATAGGCAACAGGCAGGTTATGCTGGAATCAAAAAAAATATGCAAGTATTTTGGTGGACTGAAAGCCGTTGAAAATGTAGATATGCAAATACTTAAAGGCGATATCTTTGGGATAATAGGTCCTAATGGCGCTGGGAAAACCACTTTCTTCAATATGTGTACTGGGATTTATTCACCGACAAAGGGTAGGATTTATTTTGAGTCAGAAGATATTACAAAATATTCACCGGAAAAGGTAGCCTCAAAGAAAATAGCACGAACTTTTCAAAACATACAGCTTTTTAAATTTATGTCTGTACTCGACAACGTAAAGATAGGTTGTCACATAAATACGAAGTCAACTATCATTGATTCTATTATTCATAGCAAAAAATACAAGCGTGATGAAGAATATGCGATTAAAAAAAGTGAAGAGATATTAAAGTATATAGGATTATATTCTAAGAAAGATGTTATGGCGGGAAATCTATCTTATGGTATGCAAAGAAAAGTAGAGATAGCAAGGGCACTTGCTTTAGAGCCTAAGATACTTCTCCTCGATGAGCCGGCAGCTGGAATGAATCCTATTGAGACGAAAGAACTTATGCAGTTTATAATAGATTTAAACAAAGACGGATACACTATTGCCGTTATTGAGCACGACATGAATTTTGTAATGAACTCTTGCAATTATATTTTAGTGTTAAATTTTGGCACAAAGCTTTTTGAGGGTACTCCTGAAGAAGTAAAAAACAATAAAGACGTGCAAGAAGCCTATTTTGGAAAAGGCTTAGTTGTGTAAGGAGAATGATTTGGGAAATTTACTAAAGATAGAGGATTTAGTCGTTTATTACGGCTATATAAACGCTCTTGATAACGTTACCTTAGAAGTAAATGAAGGGGAGATTATTACCCTGATTGGTAGTAATGGAGCGGGAAAGACAACTACCCTTATGTCTGTTTCTGGCCTTGTTCCAAAAACCGCCGGAAAGGTTTACTTCAAGGGAGAAGACATCAGTAATAAGGCGCCTGATAAGATAGTGAGACTGGGAATTTCTCATGTTCCGGAAGGGAGGAAAATATTTCCTAGACTAACTGTCTACGAGAATTTGATTGCGGGGACAATAGGAAACAAGGGAGCAAATAAACAAAAGATTAATGAACTTTTGGACCTTTGTTTTAACCTTTTCCCGATATTAAAAGAAAGGAAAACTCAGGCAGGTGGAAGTCTATCTGGCGGAGAGCAACAGATGCTAGCCATAGCTAGAGGTCTCATGTTAGACCCTGAGCTAATAATGCTTGATGAACCGTCTCTTGGCCTTGCGCCGATTATAATAGAAGACATATTTGAACTCATCAAGAAGATAAGAGATACAGGAAAAACAGTATTACTTATTGAACAAAATGCTTCAATGGCTCTTGCAATAGCAGATAGAGCCTACGTTATGGAAACGGGTAAAATAATATTAACGGGAACAGGTAAAGAGTTAATGACAAACCCACAAGTAAAGACTGCTTATTTAGGGAAATAATTGTATAAAAGAAAGCGAGGAATCATATGAAGAAAGTAATGAACAAGGCTGAAAATTTTGTTGATGAAACGATTGAAGGAATTATAGCAGCGTATGGTGATAAAGTAAAAACTTGTGAAGGAGACAAGAGGATTATACTTACCAACTATCCTGTTGCGGAAGGAAAAGTAGGAATTGTTACCGGTGGTGGGAGCGGTCACCTACCTGTCTTTTTAGGCTATGTTGGTGATGGTATGCTTGACGGTTGCGCAGTAGGAAATGTATTTGCATCACCTTCCGCTAAGAAAATGGAAACCATGATTCGCGCTTGTGATAAGGGAAGTGGAGTTCTTTGCCTATATGGAAACTATGGTGGAGACAATATGAACTTTGACATCGCCTGTGAAAGCGTCGAATTCGATGATATAGAAACTAGAACGATAAGAGTGGCAGACGATGTAGCTTCCGCGCCAAAGGAAAACGCTCACAAAAGGCGTGGCGTTGCCGGCATGGTGTATGCCTTTAAGGTAGCCGGAGCAGCAGCAAAAATGGGTAAAAGCCTTGATGAGGTCACAGAAGTTACTAAAAAAGCTCTTTCTAATATAAGAACGATGGGCGTCGCACTGAGCCCCTGTGTTGTTCCTCAGGTAGGTAAAGCAACATTTTCCATCGAAGAGGATGAACTCGAAATTGGCATGGGAATACATGGAGAAAAGGGTATTGAAGTTAGCAAAATGAAAACAGCCGATGAAATAGCAGATATCATTCTCGGTAGAATTTTAGCAGACTTAACGCTAAAAGAAAAAGACGAAGTATCCGTGATGATAAATGGCCTAGGAGCTACACCACTAGAAGAACAGCTAATCGTATATCGTCGTATTCACTCCATGCTAAAAGAAAAGGGAGTTTCCGTATTTATGCCTCACATTGGTGAATTTGCGACCTCCATGGAAATGGCCGGATTATCGATATCGGTCATGAAACTTGATAGTGAACTGAAGGAATTACTCGAGTACCCAGCGAAAACACCGTTTTATACCAATCACAATAAATGAGTAGAGGAAAGAGGTAATTAAATGAATATAAAAAGGGAAGATGTCGAAAAGTGTTTTAAGGCGATTAGTGACGTAATGACAAAGAATAAGGATATGCTAGTTGAGCTTGATCAAGCAAACGGTGACGGCGACCTTGGGATATCGATGTCAGAAGGTTTTTTAGCATCGTATCATTATATTTGTTCAAGCGAGGAGAAAGACCTTGGGAAACTATTTAGGGGGATATCCGGTGAGTTCAATGAAGCGGCACCATCGTCGCTTGGGACTATCCTTTCCATAGCATTCATGGGCATGGCAAAGGCTCTAAAAGGGAAGGAGACTTTGCCGGACAAAGAGCTGGCATTCGTCCTTGAAAGTGGTGTGGAGCAAATTATGAAAAAAGCCGGATCAAAGCAGGGCGAAAAAACTATATTAGACGCACTTTGTCCAGCTATCGATGCGCTAAAAGATGTTGAAAGTCTTAATGAGGGGTTAAAAAGAGCGGCAGCGGCAGCCGCAAAAGGAAGTGAGTCGACGAAAAAAATGAGAGCGGTTCATGGCAGGGCCGCTTACTACGGCGATAAGAGCATTGGTGTTATTGACCCGGGTTCAGTAGCAGGGAAACTTATTTTTGAAGCGATGGCGGATATGTAGGCGCATGATATTATTCCTGCGCACCGTTTCGCTATAACCTATTAGTTTATAGAACTTTTTTTAAAGATAGACAATACCTATTTGATTTTATGCAAATAGGTATTTTTGTATGGTATAGATAAATTATTACCTCTTAGGTTCCGTTTTTAGGATAATTGTATCGTTTTCGGGTATTTTTGAGAAATCTTAGCGATGATATAATGAAATGGTAACAGAAAATTGCTTAGGAGGATTGAAAATGAAAAAAATTTTAAGTGTAGTATTGGTTGCGCTGTTGCTTTTATTATCGGCTTGTAGTAGTTCGCCAGAAAAAAAGGAAGAAGCGAGTGAAGAAAGTAGTAATCTAGTTGTTTATAGCCCGCTTCCATTGGAATTCATGGACCCGTTAGTACAGGAGTTTGAAAGCAATACAGGTATTAAAGTTGAAGTGCTAGCGATGGGAACAGGGGATGCTCTCAAAAGAATTGAATCTGAGGTCAATAATCCTTTAGCAGACGTTCTTTGGAGCGGAACGATTGGCACGGTCAAGAATAAAGCGGATTTATTTGAAGAATATAAAACGAGCAATGAAGAATATGTAATCGATGAATTTAAGAACAAAGAGGGCAACTTAACTAGATTTGATGTAATCCCTAGTGTCCTTATGATAAATACAGATCTTATCGGTGATATAGAGATTAACGGATATGCTGATTTATTGAATCCAGAATTAAAAGGAAAGATAGCTTATGCCGATCCAAGTGCATCTTCTTCATCGTTTGAGCATTTAGTAAATATGTTAAATGCGATGGGTGATGGTGACCCTGAAAAAGGTTGGGATTATGTTACTAAATTCGTAGGACAATTAGAGGGTAAGTTGCTTAAGGGTTCTTCTTCCGTATATAAAGGAGTTGCGGATGGCGAGTACGTAGTTGGTCTTACTTTTGAAGAAGGTGGAATGAATTATGTAACAGCAGGAGCACCAGTAGAAGTTAAATACATGGAAGAAGGAGTTATCTTTAGAGGGGATGGTGTTTACATAATAAAAGGCGCTAAAAACCTAGAGAATGCCAAAAAATTCTTAGAATTTATGACTGGAAAAGATGCTCAGAAGAAAATGAATGATTCACTAAACAGGCGTACAGTAAGGAAGGACTTAGAAGCCTCTCCTATTCTAAAACCTATTGAAGAAATAAACGTAATAAATGATGATGCAGATTATACAGCAGCTCATAAAAAAGAATGGCTAGATAAATTTAAGGATATATATACATCCGCACAATAAGTGGTGTAATTGATTTATGGAGCCTACATAGTTAAGTGTAGGCTCCATAAAATATATGTAATTTTTATGAAAATATAAGCGATTATTTCAGAAAATAGCAAGTCTAGTGTTCAGACCTTAGTAGATTGGATTGGAGAATTTATGAGTGTATCAATTAATATAGAGAATGTAATAAAGAAATATAGTGACCTTACAATAATTCCTAATTTAAGTGTAAGCATAAAAAATGGGGAACTATTTACGCTGCTCGGACCGAGTGGTTGTGGGAAAACTACTCTTTTGCGAATGATTGCAGGTTTTAATTCAATAGAGGGCGGTACAATTAAATTTGATGAGAATGTAGTGAATGATATACCAGCCTATAAAAGAAATATAGGTATGGTTTTTCAAAACTATGCTATTTTTCCGCATTTGACGGTAAAACAAAATGTAACGTATGGTCTTAAAATTAAAAAATTACCCAAAGAAGAGATTGAAGAAAGAACGAAAGATATTTTAGATGTTGTAAAAATTGAGGAATATAAGGACAGATTACCAGAGAAACTCTCAGGAGGGCAGCAACAGCGGGTTGCCTTAGCAAGAGCTATCGTTATGCACCCTAGTGTTCTTTTGATGGATGAGCCATTATCAAACTTAGATGCAAAACTAAGAGTGGAGATGAGGGGAGCGATTAAGGCGATTCAAAAGAAGGTTGGCATAACTACAGTTTATGTTACTCATGACCAAGAAGAAGCACTTGCTATTTCTGATAGAATTGCCATTATGAATAAAGGGGAGATAAATCAGATAGGTAAACCGGAAAATATTTATACAAGACCTTTTAATATTTTTGTTTCCACTTTTATAGGGCACTCCAATTTATTTGATGGTGAAGTAGTTATTCGAGAAAAAGAAACGTTTGTAAAGTTTAAAAATGGCTATGAGATTAGAATGAATAATTTAGCTTGTGATGAATCGAAACGTGTTATTATTTCGGTAAGACCAGAAGAATTTTCGAGTACGAAAGATAGTGGGTTAAGAGCAAAAGTTATCAATAGGACTTTTTTAGGTAAGTACGTAAATTATGAAATAGATTTTGGGGAAAACATGGTGCTTGAGAATCAGCCTAGTATAGAATATTCTCAAGATGTTGGTCATGCGGAAAGAATTTATGAAGAAGGGGAATATATATACTTAACAGTTAATGCTGATAAGATAAATATTTTTGATGCACAGAGCAAACAGTCATTGATAAAGGGTGTGTCACGTTATGAATAAAAAACGAAAAATAGATATTTGGAAGGTCATTACGTGGGTAATATTTGTCCTACTTGCTATATTTATCATATATCCTCTTTTTTCCTTATTTTTAAGCGGATTTAAGCAACCGGAGACAAATATTTGGAGTTTAGAAAATTATATTAAATTCTTTTCTAAGAGGTATTATGTAAACGGAATTATAAATAGTTTTAAAATAACTATTTCAGTCACTATAATTGCTGTTATATTAGGCGTGCCATTAGCTTATTTTATGACATCATTTAAAATAAAAGGCAAAGGGTTTTTACAGATTCTTATAATAATTTCTATGATGTCTCCCAACTTTATAGGAGCTTATTCGTGGATTTTATTATTGGGAAGAAGTGGCCAAATTACTAAACTTGTTGATAGATTGTTTGGGATTACGACGCCATCAATATATGGATTTGGCGGTATGCTCTTAGTATTCAGCTTAAAACTGTATCCTTTTATTTATATGTATGTTTCAGGAGCGCTTAAAAAGATAGATGTTAGTCTTATTGAAGCTTCTGAAAGCATGGGTTGTAGAGGGGTAAAGAAAGTTACAACTTTAGTCATGCCACTTATTTTACCTACGTTAATATCTGGTTGTTTATTGGTTTTTATGAACACATTGGCTGATTTTGGAACACCGATGCTTATAGGGGAAGGCTATGTTACCATGCCGGTATTAGTATACTCAGAGTTTGTAAGCGAAGTAGGAGGAGAGGCCAACTTTGCCGCAGCAATGGCAACTATTATGGTAATTATCACAGCCATTTTATTTATGATTCAAAAATGGTATGTTAGTAAAAAATCATTTATGATGAGTTCCTTAAGACCAATTATTCCTAAAGAACTAAAAGGTACTAAGAAAGTATTTGTTTATGCATATATATATTTATTGGTATTTTTATCCATAATACCTCAAATAACAGTAATATATACTTCCTTTTTGAATACCAACAGGGCGGTGTTTAAGGAAGGCTATTCATTAGTTAGTTATGAGACAATTTTAGGGAATTTAGCAGATGTTATAAGAAATACTTATGTATTTTCATTTATCGCAATATTGATCATAGTGATTCTAGGTATTTTTATAGCTTATATATCGGTTAGAAAATCCAGTTTTCTCAGTGGTATAATAGATGTCGTAGTTATGTTTCCGTATATCATACCTGGATCGGTTTTAGGTATTACATTACTATTAGCTTTCAATAAAAAACCTATTATTTTATCCGGTACGGCAGTTATTATGATTATTTCCCTGGTAATAAGAAGAATGGCCTATACACTTCGCTCTAGTTCCGCTATACTGTATCAAATAAATCCTAGTATTGAAGAGGCTTCTATTAGTTTAGGGGACACTCCTATAAAATCATTTCTGAAAGTTACGGCAGTAATGATGATACCAGGGGTTTTATCGGGCGCTATACTATCATGGATAACGCTTATAAATGAACTTAGTGCTTCCGTTATTTTGTTTACGGGTCAAACAAGAACGATGTCCGTAGCTATCTATAATGAAGTAATAAGAGCAAGTTATGGTACTGCGGCAGCACTTGCAACGATACTTACGATAACGACAGTAATTTCAATTCTTGTTTTCTTTAAAGTTTCTGGAAGAAAAGACATTAGCATCTAGCTATAAAATGAAAGTTGCCTAGTTTGGGGTAAAAATTTACTTACCTATTATAATATAATTATAATGTGTTTTAATAACACAAGGAGATGTTATGAAAAAAGTTAAATTTAAAGATCAAATTAGGCAACTGTTATTATTGTATAGTGTATTACCTGTTTTAATAGTTAGTATTTTTTTTATTGTTGGAACATATGTTATATGGCGTAGTAGCATCGAACAAGATAATGAGAGAAAATGCAATGAAGTTGGTATGCAAATTGATAATATATTAGTTGATTATAAGCAGATAATAAATGAGATAAATGATGACTTGATCAATATCGATAAAATGACTAACGATACGAATTATCGCTTAGAAAATGTTAACAAGATATATAAATTTTTGAATAAACATGCTACTAGAGCAGAAGTATATTTGTTAAATGACCGTGCCCAAATCATATATTCAACTAATAAAAATTTACCTAATTTTATGGGGGAAAGTAAGGATGGTTCCTGGGGATTAATAAAAACATTGAATGAATCGGACGAAGTAGAATATAATTTGAAAAATTATTCGTTAAATGGGACAAAGAATTCTCAGATGGAAATAGGTAGAAGAATTATTGAAAATGGAAAGACGTTAGGATATATAGTATGTGTCATAAATGAACAAGATTTATATAATATCATTGCTAGATATGATAATTCACTAATAATTGCCAATGATTTTGGCAGAGTTTTTGTTACGACCGATCTCAGATTTAGTGATAAAATGGGAAAAATCAACAGAGATGAATTGGATAGTAAAGAGTATCTAGTAAGTGAGTATATGGTATATGGGGATAATGGCATTATTATATACTCAATAGCGAGCTTAAAAACCGTAAGTAATACCATAATATTTTTATTTGTTATCAATGTAATTATACTGGTAGTTATGATAATTACAATGGTACTTTTGTCGTATAAAATATCAGTTTCCAAAACGAAGATTATAGAAGAGATAGTTTCTGCTTTTACAAAAGTACAACAGGGTGACCTTGATAGTAGATTGAATATTGAGACGGAGGATGAATTTGAAGTAATTGTTTCAACTTATAATACAATGCTAGATAGTATCAATGAGCTCATGAAAAACAATGAAAATCAGGTAAGGGAAAACATCATTTTTCAGATAAGGGAACTGGAGTCGCAGTTCAACCCACATTTTTTATTTAATACGTTAGAAGTTATTAAGTACTCTATCAAGATAGACACAGAAAAAGCAAGAAAAATGATTATTTCACTTTCCAAAATATTAAGATATAGCATAGATTATTCAATATCTGAGGTAGAGCTTATAAAGGATGTGGATTACCTTGAAAATTACTTGTTTATAGCATCACAACGTTTTGGTAAGAGATTTAGTTATAGCATAGACGTTTGTGATGATTGTAAAAAATGCAAAATACCGAAACTCATATTTCAACCTATTATAGAAAATACAATTAAGTACGGTTTTGGAGATCATTATCTAATGGAAGTTAGGGTAAAAGTGATTAGCATAGACAATCAGTTATTTATTATTTTCTACGATGATGGAATCGGAATATCAAAAGAAAAATTAGAAAAGATAAGAAATAATTTGGAGAGCGATATAAATCAAACAGAGCATTTAGGACTTTATAATGTACATAGAAGGATTAGATTGCTATATGGAAATAATTATGGCATAAGCTTAGATAGTTCTGAACATAATGGAACGTTAATAAAGATTAACTTACCAATTATAAAATGAGTTACGGAGATGGCTATGATTGGAATAATTATTATAGATGATGAAGAGATGATTAGAAAAGGTCTCGTACATACTATTAATTGGCTTAGTATGGGAATTACCGTGCTAGGTTCTACAGATAACGGTCAAGACGGCATGGAGATGATAAGGAGACTTAGACCAGACATTGTTTTAACGGATATAAAGATGCCTCTAATGGACGGCTTAGAAATGGTCAAAAAGCTAAAAGGACAAGTTGAATTTAAGGTAGTTTTTTTGACTAGTTATCAAGAATTTGAGTTTGCTCAACAAGCTATAAAATTGAATGCGGTTGATTATTTGCTAAAACCAATTGAGGAAAATGTCTTAGAAGAACTTATGCTGAAAATAGTTGCGGAAATAAAAGAAAGTAAAAAGTATGAAAAATTAAAGAAAGTAACTAATGCAAATCAACAAAATGTTGATGAGTGGCTGTTCATTAGATACGCTCAAGAGGGTAAAACTTTTTATATAAAAGAAACGTTAGACTATATAGAGAAGAATTATAATAAAAAAATATCCTTGGGGAAGCTGGCAAATCAATGCAATGTAAGTGAAAGTTATATGAGGCGGATACTTAGAAAATATACGGGAAAGACTTTTGTAGAGTTGCTTCATTTGTACAGAATCAATAAATCCATAGAGTATTTAAAAGAGGGGAATTTACGTATCAATGAAATATCAGATATTTGTGGGTTTTCAGACTACAAGCATTTTTATTCTGTATTTAAGAAGAAATGTGGGCTTAGTCCAACAGATTTTTATAAGAAAGTCGACGTAATAAAAAATGAGTAGATAGCTCATTTAAGTAGATTACAAAGGTACTTTAATAATGCTATGCTAGCTGCATTCGATACAGCTAGTAACTTGACGCTTAAAAAGCAATAAATGGTAATACGTGCAGAGGAGTAGCATCTGTTTTGTCGACATTTTCGGGGGTCCTTAAAAGGGCCCCTATTTGTTTTGAACGTGATGATAACATGTTAAAGACCAAAAAACTAATACGGATATACTACGCTTAGTAGAATAAAATGCTCATTATAATTGATACTAGTGTACTATGCCTTGTTTGACATATTCTCGGTGCTAAAATATAATATAGTCATACTAATAATTAGACAATAAAAGGAGTAAATGAATGGACAAAAAATTTAAATTTACAATATACGATTTGCTAGTGATGACATTATTTGCGGCTTTAGGGATAGCTCTAAAACCTGTAATAGGACCTATTGCGCGTATGGTTTCTGGCCTTATTTCCATGCCAGGAGGGGCGCTTTTTGGTGGAATATATATGATGTTCTTGCTTCTTGCTGGTGGAATAACAAAGAAAAGATTTTCGCCGACATTGACAGCGTTTATACAGGCGCTTTTAGTGATAGTGCTTGGTACCTTTGGCTCTCACGGAATCATGAGCATAGTTACCTATACGCTTCCTGGTCTAGTTGTAGATTTGTATTTAATACTATTTAAAAGTGAACTAGATAAACCGAAGCACTTTATCGTTGGCGGTGTTCTGGCCAATATGACGGGAACGCTTTTGGTTAACTTTGTAAAAATGAAACTACCTTTACCTGCCCTTCTTTTTGCGCTAGCAGTAGCTGCTGTTTCAGGTGCACTGGGTGGACTGATATCTAGCGTTATTTCAAGCAGGCTTAGCAAAATCATAAAACGTTAGAGATAATGGGAAATATGGAAGAATTTGTCATAGATATTAAAAACTTAAATTTTTCCTATGATGGGGACTTGGTATTTAGTGAACTCGATTTTAAGGTAGAAAAAGCTAAAATATATGCCGTTACCGGAGAGAGTGGTCTAGGGAAAACCACTCTCCTCAAGATAATAAATGGATACTTTACGTCCGAAGAAGTTGAACTTTCTGGCTATATTAATGTACTTGGAGACGAAATACCAGATCTAACGAAAATAGCGAGTATGTACCAAGATGTTAGCTTGCAGATTATCTTTGATAACGTATTTAGAGAGTTGGCGTTTGGGCTTGAAAATCAAAACGCTGACTGTGATAAAGTAGAGGAAAAAGTTCGTGCGATAGCAAGTAGGCTTGAAATCGACAATCTACTTTCGCAGGATACGAACAGGTTATCGTACGGAGAGAAACAGCTGGTAGTTGTTGCTGCAACTCTATTGTTAGAAAGAGATTTATATATCCTTGATGAACCATTTAGCGCCCTTGCCAAAGACAAAAAAAATCTTCTTATTAGTGAATTAAAGGCAAAAAGAGAACACGGCAAAACGATTGTCGTAGCGCTTCATGAGGTTCAAAACATGGATTTTTTTGACAAGGTATACAAGATAAGAGATGGTAAGCTAATTGAGTATTAAGGTAAACAATCTATCGTACAAAAACATACTAAAAGATATTTCATTTGAACTGAAAAAAGGTGAGATTATGTTGATATCGGGCGCCAATGGGTCTGGTAAATCAACGTTATCTAAGTTATTAATTGGATTGCTTCATCCGGACTCTGGCGAGATAATGGTGGATGAAAAACCACTTGATAAGATTAGACCGACAAGGCTTGGGGAAAAGCTTGGATATGTTTTTCAAGAGTATTCTCAAAATCTTGCGACAAAAACGATTCATGAAGAGATGCTATTAAAACAAATTCTAGAGAATTCTGTTACAAAAGAGGACGTTGAAGCAGCTAAGAATTTGATTGGCGCGTTTGATCTAAAAAAATCGCTGGATACGGAAGTTTACAATCTTAGCGCCGGAGAAAAACAAAGGCTTGCACTAGCATCGATGTTTTTTGTGGATAGGGATTACTATATTCTGGATGAACCCTTTTCTAGGATTGATAAAAAAAGAGAAGAGTTGGTAGAGCGATATATTTTATCTAGAGTGGACTCAGGAAGTGGTATTTTATTAATTACTCACAAAAGTGGTCTTTTAAATTCTAAGTGCACAAAGCATTACATTATTAGTGGTTGTAAGTTATATGAAAATTGATACTAGAACCAAGTTTATAGCAATTGTAGTGATTACAACTGTAATAGTAATAACAGATGATATTATAAAAATGCTGGCGACGCTTATAGTAGGGCTTGTATTTACGGTTATTGTAAGAGCGAATATTTTTAGAGAAGTCAAAAGATACAAAAAATTTGTTAATCTTCTAATTGTGATGATACTAGTTCAAAGCATCTTTGAGGCTGCAGGAGAACCAATACTGACGATATACTCAGTCAACATTATTACCACTGGAGGACTTATTAAAGCGGGTATGTACCTGATAAGAGTAATCGTTATATTTATTAGCACATCGATACTGGCATCTTCTAGCATCGATGAGAATATACATGGATTAGCAGGATTTGGACTACCGTTTTCCTTTTGCTTAATGCTTAGTATAGGGGTAAGGTTTATTCCCATACTTACTCATGAGATTAAAGCTAGTTATTTAAGTGTTTCTATAAGAGGAATTGACGTTAAAAAACTATCTTTTTCGAACAGAATAAAGTTGGTTTCCATTATATTTACGCCGGTCGTCGTATCCATATTCGAAAGAGCGAGGCGCTTATCTCAGACGATAGAAGGCAGAGGATATAGCATAGGGACGATAAGATGTGCCAGAAAAACCAAAAAATTAGGCGTAATTGATTATTTGATAATTTTGGGTTTTGTAGTATTCTTGATTATGTATACAGTTTATTAAATGATAGGAGAAGTTATGTACGGTGCTATTGAAGCTGGGGGAACAAAATTTGTATGTTGCGTAGCGGATGAAAATCATAATATTGTTGATAGAGTCACAATTGAAACAAAAGATCCGGATTATACCCTAGGGGAGACGATAAAGTTTTTTAAAGACAAGGATATTGCTTCTTTTGGGGTGGCGATTTTTGGGCCAGTAGTAGTGGACAAAAAAAGAGAAGACTACGGAAAGATACTCAATACGCCCAAGACAAAATGGATTAATACCAATGTCTACAAGATACTGAAAGAAAGTTTAGGGGTTCCTATTAACATTGAAACCGATGTAAATGCTGCTGCTCTAAGTGAATATTTGGTAGGACTTGGAGAAGATAAAAACAGTGTGCTTTATATAACGATAGGAACCGGTATAGGAGCCGGATACGTTCTCGGTGGTAAGATTATCAACGGAGTCTCTCATCCAGAGATGGGTCATATTCTTATCAGACCAAGAGAAGATGATTTTGAAGGGGCTTGCCCTTATCATGGAAACTGTCTGGAAGGGCTCGCAAGTGGTAAATCGATAGAGATGAGATTAGGCAAAAAAGGAGCTACTCTACCGAAAGACCATTATATTTGGGATATGATTGCTGACTATATTGCCCAGGCTTTAATAAGTTATACCATGATACTTTCGCCGGAAATAATTATCCTTGGAGGTGGAGTATCAAGACAGGAACAGCTCTTTGATAAAATTAGAAATTATTTTAAACAATATATGAATGGCTATCTTTCGGATAAAAGATATGGTGAAGATATTGAAAGCTATATAAAATATCCGAAACATGGACAAGACGCAGGCTTACTTGGAGCGATTTTTTTAGCCGAGAAAGGAATAAGAAATGAAAATTAAAAAAATAATGATTTTACTTATATTGTCTTTGCTTTTGTCGATAATATATGTAGAAGCCGCGGAGGATAGTATATCTCTCTACGTAAATGAAAAAAGAGTTTATTTAAATAACGATATTGTAATAAGAGATGGTAGAACATTGGCGCCAGCCGTACAAGTTGCTCGGCTACTTGGTGTTGAAGACATAAGCCATGGAAAAGCTTTTCAGGCAATTTTCTTCAAAACGGAAAAGGATCAATTATTTTTGGCTGTTGATTTAAAGTTCTATCAACTGAATACTCAGATATTTGAGTTAGATTCTCCTCCGACAGTAATAGATGGACAGACGTATGTCCCTATAAGGGTAATAGCGGAGTCTTTTGGGTATGACGTGGGATGGAATGATGAAACCCGCGCAGTAGTTATATCAAAAGAAGGATTTGAGGTTGAGAAAGATTTCTTATATGAGCCTGTCAAACATTCAGAGGATGATTTGTTTTGGCTAAGCAAGATCGTAACGGTTGAAGGTGCTGACTTGTCATATGAAGGGAAGCTTGCGATAGCAAACGTAGTTATCAATAGAATGAAAAGTTCTCTTTTCCCAAATACTGTACATGATGTAATCTTTCAAGTAGACATTCACACTCAATTCCCTCCGGCGCATAAGAAGGGCTTCAAAAATACAGAGCCAGATAAGGTCGCTGTACAAGCAGCAACGGATGCTCTAAATGGTAAAAATAATGTTGAGGATTGCCTATATTTCAACAATCGTCCGTTTAAGTCAAAGGCAGATGACTTTTATAAAATGATAGATACGGAGTATTTTTATAGGTAATAAATATAAGTTAGAAAGGTTACTATGTTTGAAGTTTATTATAGCAGTACATTAGAATTATTTACTATATTTATACTTGTGCTCTCGCTTATGATAACAAAAAACTATGTAAAGTATAATTTTTTTGAGTATCTATTCTACATGTTTATATTTTACTTTTTTGCAGTAGCCATTGACTTGTTTTATTTCTTTCACGGACACAATATATTCCTCATTTTCATTCAGTATAATTTATATATTGGGGCTTTTTATTTCGTGTACAAAATATTTGTGGATAGAATTTTAAAGAACGCAAGGAGTTTCTGGATAATTATAGGTCTAGTCGTTTTTAGTGTTCTTCCTATCCTCATTAATTATAGTTTTGGACAAATGTATGTCTACTATGTAGGAAACGCCATATTTGGGATTTCTCTCATTATAACAGGCGCACTCATTACTCTTTACAATTATTTTTCTGTAAACGAAAGAATTTTCGGTATGCTTTTAGTTGCGTTTGCCGCATTTAGATTACAGCTTAGTGCATTCCCGGTGGTAGAAAGCTACTTATTTTATTATTATATTTTACTCATGGTAATAGAGGTAACTATATCGCTATTCGTAGTTGCTATAGGCCACGAATACATAAGCAGTGAGAATGTAAGAAAAAATAAAATTTATCAGAATCTATATGATAATTCTAACGACGCAATACTTATTCTAAACTATGAGACAATTCAAAATTGTAATAACAAAGCGTTGAAGTTTTTTGACGTAGAGGCCGAGAAAATAATTGGCAAATCTGTCCTTAGCTTATCAAAGGAAGAACAGTATGACGGTCGTCAGTCAACAGAATTCTTCTACAGGCAAATAGATAGGTCCGAAGAAGAGCCTCTACAGCCATTTAGCTGGACATTTTTTAACAGTAAATTTGAAGAAATTAATAGTGAAATGTCCCTTTTCCCAATTGGAAGAAATACTTACGCATCTATTATAAGGGATATGAGTCATCTCTATAATGATGAACTTACTGGTTTCCCAAAAAGAGATTTCCTTATTAATAGGGTGGAACAAACCCTTCAAGAAAATAAGGACCAAGTAGCGCTAATCGCTCTTAATATAGATAACTTCAAAGACATTAATGATGAGTTCGGCTATAAATTTGGCGATAGTGTAATAGTTCTCCTCTCCAAGAGATTAAAAAAAGAATTTAAGAATCATACTATTGCAAGAATAGGCGGCGATGAGTTTATAATATTATTTGATAATATATATTTCCTAAGTCAGCTGTACATCTACTTAGAAAAAATAAAGGCGGTTCTTTCAGAAACATTTATAATAAACGGAATTGAGCTACTGCTTTCAGCTTGCATTGGTGTTGTGTATAACAACGATGGGACAATGGGGGCAAACGAAATAATAAATAACGTCGACTTTACCCTAAACTTTGCTAAAAAGGTAGGCAAGGGAACGATTGAATTTTTCTCCAAAGAGCATAAAGCGGAGTTTTCAAGTAGGATTACTGCCGAAAGAGATATGATAGCAGGTTTAGAAAGAGGTGAATTTATTCCATATTATCAACCTATTGTAGATGCTGCGACTGAGGCCATAATTGGCGCAGAGGCACTTGTCAGATGGGTGAAAGAAGACGGAAGTGTCGTTTTTCCGAACTCATTTATACCTCTTGCTGAAGAAAATGGTAAGATAATAGACATCGACTACATAGTTCTAAGAGAGGCTTGTAAACACTGCAAAGAAATGATAAAGTATTATCCTGACTTTGTTATTCACATTAACATAAGCGCGAAGCATCTAGGTGATTTTAAAATAGTGGAAGAGGTGCAAAGAAATCTAGAACAGTGTGAACTTACAGGGAAACATTTAGTCATGGAAGTAACAGAAACTACATTCATCGAGAATATAGATAATGTTTCTGTTATAACTAAGAGGATAAGAGACCTAGGGGTTCAAGTGGCGCTCGACGACTTTGGAACGGGACATTCTTCTCTAGCGTACTTGTCGCGGATGAACATTGACGTAGTAAAAATAGATAGATCATTTATCGTAAAAGTGCCAAATGATTTGAAAGCGAAAGCAATAGTAGAATTTATAGTGCTTTTAAACAAACTGTTTAAGTTCAGTGTCGTTGTCGAAGGGGTTGAAGAACAAGAACAAGTGGACTATTTGAAGTGGCTTATGGTAGACTATATGCAGGGGTATTTCTATTATAGACCAATGCCATTTGAAGATTTTAAAATATTGATTGAAGAGTCGTACTCTTTATAAGAATTGAACGGTTAGTTCATTAAATTGGAAGATTATTATGAATAAAGATATAACAGTCGTAGTAGGCATGTCTGGAGGAGTTGACTCATCTGTGGCTGCCTATTTGCTTAAAGAAAAAGGATATAATGTGGTCGGCGTAACCATGGAGTTGTGGCAAGCTGAAGCTACAGATGATGCGCAAAAGGGTGGATGTTGTGCCACTAGCGCTGTTGATGATGCGAGGAAAGTATGCGAAATACTTGGTATTCCTTACTATGTTAAAAATTATAAGGATGAGTTTAATGATGAAGTGGTAAAGTACTTTGTCGATTCTTACAAACAAGGGATAACACCGAACCCATGCATCATGTGCAATAGAAAAGTAAAATGGGAGATGCTGCTTACAAAAAGTTCTGAGCTTAATGCGGACTATATTGCTACCGGTCACTATGCATCTATTGTGAAACAGCCAAACGGAAGATACGCGCTAAAAAAATCAAAGACGATAGAAAAAGACCAGACCTATGCACTTTACAGGCTAACTCAGGAGCAACTCTCAAGGACGATGATGCCGGTAGGAGATTATTCAAAAGACCAAATACGAGAAATCGCTAAGAAGATAAATATCACTATTGCGAACAAACCGGATTCTCAGGATATATGCTTTATAGAAGACGGGGATTATATAAAATTCCTAGAAGACTACACAGGGGAAAAAGGGGAAAAGGGTAATTTTGTCGATATATACGGCAATGTTTTAGGAGAACACCAAGGAATTACAAACTATACCATAGGACAAAGAAAAGGGCTTGGTATTAGTCTCGGAAAAAGAAAATTCGTAGTTGATATAATTCCTGAAACGAATGAAGTTGTACTGGGAGAGAATGAAGATACCTTTGGAAGAGGATTAAAAGCAGAAAATATCAATCTGATGGCTTACGAAAAAATAAAAGGGGTTATGAGATTTAGCGCCAAAATAAGATACAATCATAGACCCGCCATGTGTAGTGTTCGCCAAGATGGCGATACACTAGTAGTGGAATTTGACCAACTCCAAAGAGCGATAACAAAAGGGCAATCAGTAGTTTTATACGATGAAGACCTAGTCGTTGGTGGCGGCATTATAACGAAGATAATGAAATAGATTAAAATGAGAGTTCGATGGGCTCTCTTTTTTTGTAATAGTAGTAGTGTTTAAACCCTATTTTTTTTAAGTTTTTTTCCACTTTGTCGAAATCGTCGGCAACCCTTTTTTTAATATGAGCGTCAGAACCTATCGTGATAAGACGACCGCCCATATCATAATATCTCCTAAGAAGGGCATAATTAGGATGAGGATTTCCGATGCCGTGATAGTAACCTTTTGAATTTATCTCAAGGGCTTTATCGTTTTTTATTAAAAATCTAAATATTTTGTCTATTATTTCTTTGTGCTTTTTATATTCTATTTTCCTTTCGCCCTGATTGTTATATCGGATGATGTAATCAATATGACCTAGGGCGTCAAAATTATCAGCTTGCTGGATGCTTTCATAAGTATACTGTAAATACCTATCATACGCTCCGTCAGAACCGAGAGTGGTATAAATATCCGTAGAAAAATAAGGGTCAAAACCATCAACAAGATGCAGTGAACCGATTATAAAATCAAACGCATGATTACGTGCAACTTCATTTAGTGTATTTCCCAGATGTGGTTGCAAGCCAAACTCAACGCCTACGAATAATGAGATATCATCCGAAAAGGCGTTTTTAACCTCTTTGTGTTTTGCAAAGTATTTATCAATATCAAAAGTTTGTATAGGAGACTCCGGTGGCGTATCATAATCCAAGTGATCGGTAGTGGTGTAATATTTCAAGCCTTTTTGCAAGGCACTATTAACCATTTCCTCCATAGGCACTCTGGAATCAAATGAAAAATCACAATGTGTATGCGAGTCTGAAAGTATCATAAAATCCTCCTTAGAGTATTATAGCAAAAATATCTTAAAATAAAAGGAATAAATTGTTCGTCTTTAAATAGTACATAAGAATGCATTGTTTTTTGTCTTTTTTATATTTATACTATTTTAGAGGAGAATAATATGGAAAGAATGTTAAACCCTGTAGAAGTATCAGACAAAATAGTAGAAAGCTCAATAAAGAAGACACAAATTTCATTTATCAAGACGGTGCTTCTTGGGATAATGGCGGGAATATTTATTGCAATAGGTAGTGTAGGTGCGATGACGATATGGGGGCTGGAAGGTGATGCAATTCTTAAGAAGTATCTAGGGGCCGCCGTATTTCCTGTTGGGATAATCCTGGTTGTCGCAGCTGGGAGCGAATTATTTACAGGCAATTCGGTGATGACCATATCGCTATTAAAGAAAAAAATAACTTTTGGTGGCATGATGAAGAACTGGGTAGCGGCGTATATAGGAAATCTTATAGGCTCGTTATTCATGGTTTTTTTAATTTATAAAGCCGAGATGTGGGTTGGGACACCAACTATTGATACGGCGATTAATATAGCGATAAAAAAGACCAGTTTGAGTTTCTCCGTATTATTATATAGAGCTATCTTATGTAATATTATCGTTGTACTAGCTGTTTGGATTTCAGCTGCGAGTAGTACCATGATGGGCAAGATAGCGTCACTCTGGTTTCCGATTAGCGTATTTGTAATATCAGGATATGAACACAGCATTGCGAATATGTTCTTTATTCCAGTAGCCATGATTCATGGCGCCAATATTACGGTATTTGATTTTTTGTCAAATCTTATTCCTGTAACTATCGGGAATATGATTGGTGGTGGGATAATCATTCCGTTTATGTATTACATCATAAACTATTCGAAAAGACTTAACTAAGCTCAAATAATGTGAAATTTTACGTTGTTCGCAAGAAGAACCGTTATTGTATAATAATTATGAATATGATAGTATTATTTTAACTATTAAGGAGGTAGTATTTATGAAAAAGTATTTGGAATTTAGTACTAGGACGATTGTTGCAACAGCTATTGGGGCCGCCGTATTTACCTTATTATTTATGTATGTAAAAGTGCCGTCTCCAGTGCCGGAAACATCTTTTCAAGTAGCGTATGGGATATCGGCATTTTTCGGTGCACTATTTGGACCTATCGCATCATTTTTGATTGCGTTCATTGGACACTTCTTGAGTGATACACTCCAGTATGGTTCTGCTTGGATGAGTTGGGTAATAGCCAGTGGTGTGGCTAGTTTAGTCTTTGGCTTATTCTATAAGACTTCCAATATCGATGAAGGCGAATTTACCACAAAAGATATAATCAGATTTAATATTTTCCAACTAATTGGTAATGCTCTTGCCTGGATACTGGTTGCGCCTGTTCTTGACATAGTAATATACAGTGAGCCGATCAACCTCGTGTTTACGCAAGGTGTTGTAGCTTTTATAATGAATAGCATATCAACGGGCGTTCTTGGCACACTACTTCTTATCGCATATAGTAAGACGAGAACGGGTAAAGGAACACTTTCAAGGAGAGATTAATTGCAAATAGAGTTTAGAGATTATTCATTTAAATATTATACACAAAGGGATTTTACTCTAAAGGATATCAATTTGACCATTAAAAAAGGGGAAAAGATAGTAATCGTCGGTGCCAGCGGAAGCGGTAAATCGACGATTGCTAAATGTATTAACGGACTCATTCCTAATTCCTACAAAGGAGAAATAATTGGGGATTTGTCCGTTAATGGCAAAGAAGTAAAAAATGAATCGATATACACTATGAGCAAGGAAGTGGGGACGGTTTTACAGGACCTTGACGCGCAGTTCGTTGGGCTTACCGTTGGTGAAGATATCGCGTTCGCGCTTGAAAATGATCTTATTCCATATCCTGAGATGAAAGAAAGGGTTCTTAAGATTGCGAAACTTGTGGGAATAGACACTCATGTTACTTCGTCGCCTTTTGAAATATCTGGAGGACAAAAGCAAAGAACATCACTGGCGGGTGTTCTAGTTGATGATGTGGACATATTGCTATTTGATGAGCCTCTAGCAAATTTAGATCCAAAAACGGGTAAGACGGCAATTGAACTAATAGACGAGATTCATCGTCAAACAGGTGCTACCGTTATCATTATAGAGCATAGATTAGAAGATGTGCTTCATAAAAGTGTGGACAGAGTAGTTTTGGTAGACGAGGGCAAGATAATAGCTGATCTTACTCCTGATGAGATAGTTGCGAGCGATTATCTCATAAAGCATGGCATTAGAGAGCCCCTTTATATAACCGCGCTAAAATACGCAGGGGTAAAAGTTGATGAGGCGTTAAAGGCTGCCTACATAGGAACCCTGGACATCGAAAAAGTTAAAAACAATGTGGTTGATTGGTATAATAAAGGCGTCATATCGCCGGTAGAAAAAGAAACAAAGAACATATTAGAGGTTAAGGATTTATCCTTTTCTTATGATGGGGTAAAGGATACCATAAGGGGAGTTTCGTTTGCGATAAAAGAGGGAGAGATGATTGCCGTTGCCGGTAAAAATGGAGCTGGCAAGTCAACTATGGCAAAACTCATCTGTGGTTTTGAGAAAAACGATTCTGGTGCAATACTTTATGATGGAGAAGATATCAAGGATTTATCGATTAAAGAACGAGCAAATCGAATAGGTTACGTCATGCAAAATCCGAATGAAATGATATCAAATTCCATGATATTTGATGAAGTTGCATTAGGGCTTAGAAACCGAGGTGTTGATGAAGCGAGCATTGAAGAGAAAGTATCAAAAGCGCTTACGATATGTGGCCTTTATGAGTTTATCGACTGGCCGATAAGTGCGCTTAGTTTTGGTCAGAAGAAGAGGTTAACCATAGCGTCGATACTTGCCTTAGATCCTAAGATAATCATACTGGATGAGCCTACTGCTGGACAGGATTACAGGCATTATACAGAAATAATGGATTTCTTAGAATCCCTAAATAAAATCGGTATTACAATTATGCTAATAACTCATGATATGCACCTACTGATAGAGTATACATCCAGAACGATAGTATTTATAGATGGTGAGGTTGTCGCGGATGATAAATCGTATAAGATACTGTCTAATGAGGATATCATTGATAAAGCTATGCTAAAAGAAACATCACTTTACACGCTTGCGAGCAAAGTAGGAATAAGTTCCCCGGAAGATTTTACAAGACATTTTATCGAGTATGAAAGGAATATGGTGAGATATGAAGAATAAACTATTTTCCTACAGCTACAAAGATACATTCGTACACAATCTTACTGGACTGACGAAACTTGTCTCCTTTATATTTCTTTCGTTTGGTGTAATGTTTAGTTACGATATCAGGTATGTTTTAGCGGTTCTTATTTTTGCCTTTTTAGTTTTTAAGGTAGCAAAAATACCGTTTAGCAAGATTAAAATAATGCTAATATATGTACTGGTATTCGTATTTGTTAATGCGATTTTGACCTTTTTATTTGCGCCTGAGTACGGCGTTGAACTTTACGGAACAAGGCATGAGGTGCTTACAATATTTGGACGCTATTCGCTGACGTTAGAGCAGCTACTTTATCAAAGTACAAAGATGTTAAAGTATATAGCGGTTATACCTTTTGGGATGATCTTCTTTCTGGCGACGGATCCGAGTGAATTTGCCGCCTCGTTAAATAGAATAGGTGTCCATTATAAGGTTTCATTTCCTGTTGCGCTTACGCTAAGATATTTTCCGGACATTCAAAGAACCTATATCAATATTTCCAGAGCGCAGCAAGCTAGGGGGCTTGAAATATCATCAAAGGCGCCGGTCTTTAAGAGGATAAAAAACGCCCTTCTTATCATACTTCCGCTTATATTCAGTTCGCTTGACCGGGTGGATACTATCAGTAATGCGATGGACCTTAGAGGGTTTGGCAAAAATAAAAAAAGGACTTGGTACAGTTACAAGAAACTTGTTCTAAACGATTATATAACAATGCTTGCGATGGGACTTATTTTTGCGGCCTCACTCGCCTTGACATACTTTGTTAATCACAGTAGATTTTACAATCCGTTTATTTGAAAGGGGAATTATGGAAAAAAGATTAATGGTTTTTCAAACAGACTTTACGTATAAGGAAGGAGCGGTTTGTTCGATGTACGGCGTCGTAAAGAGTGTTGATAGAGAACTTGATATTACGGATGGAACACACGAAATACCTCAGTTTGATACATGGTCTGCATCGTACAGACTCCAACAATCGATGAAATTTTGGCCGAAAGGCACTATCTTTGTATCGGTTGTGGATCCGGGAGTTGGTACTGCTAGAAAGGCTTGCGTAGCCCTTACGAATAACGGCTACTATATCGTAACTCCTGATAACGGCTCCTTAACCCATGTTAAGAAGATTTTTGGTATAAAGGAAGTAAGGGAGATTGACGAAAACGTAAACAGGCTAAAAGGCTATGATACAGAAGGAGTAAGCATATTTCATGGTAGAGATCTATTCGCCTATTGTGGGGCAAAGCTTGCAAGCGGAATCATAACCTTTGAAGAGGTAGGAGAAAAGTACGACGTAGAAGAAATAATAACGCATGATATTAGCGAGCCTGTTTTTGAAAAAGGAAAGGTCACTGGAATCCTAGAGATTAACGACCCTAACTTTGGCAATGTTTGGACGAATATAAAGACAAGAGATTTTACAGAGGCAGGATTTAAGAATGGAAACAAGGTTCACATTGTAATAAGCGAAAATGGAAATAACATTTTTGAAGAAAGTATTTTATTTGATATGTCGTTTGGTGACGCGAAAAAGGGAGACCCCATACTGTATAACAATGAGCTGATGAAACTTGCGCTTGCTGTAAACCAAGGTAGTTTTGTTGATAAGTATAAAGTCGCTTATGGTAAAGAGGTTAAGATAATAATTACAAAGGAGAAGGAGTATGAATAATCTACTGGTTTTACAATCAGATTTTGGGCTAACTGACGGAGCGGTTGCCGCTATGCTTGGCGTTGCGCTTGAGGTATCTGGTAAATTAGAAGTGCACAACTTAACGCACGACATAGAACCCTATAACATATGGGAAGCATCATACAGGCTCTTTCAAACGATAGAGTATTGGCCAAAGGGAACTGTCTTTGTATCGGTTGTCGACCCTGGTGTAGGGACGAAGAGAAAAAGCGTTGTAGCTTTAACGGACGATGGTAAATATATCGTAACTCCTGATAACGGAACTCTTTGTCACTTGAAAAAATATATAGGAATAAAGGCCGTAAGAGAAATTGAAGAGTCGAAGCACAGGAGGCAAAATACAGAGTTCTCACATACTTTTCATGGCCGTGATGTATACGCTTATACGGGCGCAAAACTTGCTAGTTCAGCAATTTCCTTTGAAGAAGTTGGGGAAGAACTTTCGGTGGAAAAGATAGTTGAACTAAGCGTAGGAGAGGTTATCAAAACGGATAAGAGTATAAAAGGAAGTATAGACATACTCGATATAAGGTTTGGAAGTTTATGGACGAACATCCTAAGAGAAGATTTTTTATCGCTTGGGTTTAAGTATGGGGATAGAATAGAAATAGAGATAAGAGATAACAACAGACTAGTTTATAATAATAAAATACCTTATGGCAAATCATTTGCAGATGTCTACGTATCGGAGCCTGTAATATATGTAAATTCACTGCTTAGAATGGCGGTCGCAATCAATCAAGGAAACTTTGCGAAAGCATATAACATAGGGACTGGAAAATCATGGACTATAGAGTTTAAAAAGAGTTCTTGACAAAGAAAAAAGGAATATTAAAAGGAGCTGTTACATGAAAAATCATTCCTTTTGTAATGGCTCCTTTTGTCGTTCAGTTATTAAGATTACTTATTAATAAAATTCTTACTAGTTGATAGTATCGTTTTATTTAAGCTCTTCCAATATTTTATTTTTAAGTGTTAAATCACTATTATTAATCATTTGAAGAAGTTCCTTTTTCTTATCTTTATTACCATTTTTGTCATAACATTTGCCAAGTAATATATAGGAAGAACTCCTTGAGTCTTTGAGTTTGATGCTTTCTTCGAGGAGCTTTATGGAATGGTTAATATCGCCTTTGTCATAAAGTTCGCTTGCGCATGTATAAAGCATTTTTTGCATTACTGCCAGATTGTCTTCATAGTTTTTTATGTCGGATAGGGAAGCGGCGCCATAACTTATCATAAGATCGGTGTTGGAAATTCCGCTAAAACTTGCCATAGGTTTTTCTCTTTGCGATAGTAGTCTTTTTTTATACCCCTCGCTTATATCAAGAGAATTAATGTAGTCTGTCGTTAAAGATAGGCTCAAAAAGTTTTCGTCTTCAATCTTCTTCTTTCTAGATGAAGTAGATTTGTCGATTTTTTCTAGAAAGTTCTTTCTCTTAGTATTTAGTTCTTTATCCTTTTTATTTATATTGTACCTAAATAGTAAGATAACTATTAGTAGCCATATAAAAATAATAGGTATTGACGACATTTCTTTTTCCCTTTATTATTTATTGTATCATAAATATACATCGGAGGTTTTATGTTTTTTAAAAATAGAAAAAGATTAAAAACTATTAGCATTATCATTGCGTTAGTTATTGTAGCGTCTTTAGTGGTGGGGATAGTTGCGTCATATGTTTAATTATACGGATGATTATTACCTAAAAAAACTTGAAGACAGTGGTGCAAGTTGCCTTATTTTCTTAGATGAAGATATTATTTTTAAGTCCGATGAACGTGGTGTTAAGCCCCTTATTGACTTTCTTAAGGACTCAGAACCATCGAAAGAATATATTATTGTCGACAAAGTTATCGGTAAAGGAGCCGTTTTTTTGGCATTAAATATAGGAGCGGTGAAGGTAATTACCCCTCTTGCTAGCAAACTGGCGTTAGACCTTGCTGGCTATTACTGCCTTGAAATCAGTGCTGTTAAGGTAGTGGATAAAATCCGAAGCAGAGACGGAAAGGGGTACTGCCCTATCGAGGAGGCGGTCGAAGGCATAAATGATATTAATAGGGGAATTGCTAAGATAAGAGAAACCATAGAGCATCTAATGAAAGACAATCATTAAAATATTATAAAAAATGCTAGGCGATATTGACAAATTAGTGGATGTCGCTTATTATATAACTGTAGCTAGCACTCATCTTAAGTGAGTGCCAACAATTAAAAGGAGGTAATTATGTATACTTTAAAACCATTTTATGACGACTTTTTTGATTACTATCTAAATAAAGAGGAAAGCCATAAGTCGAATAGATTTCACGTAGATATTTCCGAAAACGACAAGGGGTATCTTTTTGAGATTGATATGCCCGGTGCAAGTAAAGACGATTTAAAAGTTGATTTTATAGATGATAGATTGGTAATCAAATACGAAAAAGAAGAAAACAAAGAAGAAAAGGAAAAGAACTACTTGAGAAGAGAGAGAAGTTTTAGTTCTTTTGAAAGATCATTTAGGATTAAAAACGCGGATAAGGACGCAGTTTCTGCAAAACTTGATAATGGCGTTTTAACGGTAGATGTTCCTACACAAAAAAACGAACTTCAAAAAACGATTGAGATTAAATAATTGGAAACGCAAATAATTTCTTGGTATTGTACTAAAAGTTTCATTTTTTGAAATAATTGGAAACATACATAAAGGATAAGGGAGTAGATTAATCTACTCCCTTTATCCTTAAAGAATTTTTTAAAAAAGCTTCATAAATTGATAACATCTTTTGTTTATAATACTAGTGAAAGGAGACAACAGGTTCTTAATTGTTGTAATTGTTGTAATTGTTGTAACTGTTGTAAAAATAGGATGAAACATTTATTGAAAGTGCTTGGGGTTGTATTGTTAGTATTAGCTGTATTTAACCTCGTAAGGTTTTTATACTTAGAAAACGAAACTACTTAATTCCCTTAAGTAGGGGGTAAGTTCTCCTCCGCTTAAGTATGATAATGAGTAAAGAAATACACCAGTTCTATTAGGGTGTTTTCATGTAGTTAATACCAAGTAGTTGATATTCTACGTTGATGTATATTTATAGGAACAAACAAAAGTCCTTAATAGCAGAGCTTCTTTCTTGTGCGTGAGTAAGTGTTTTATGCTATTGGGGGATTTTTATTATTTACCCATAAGTTGGTTCTATATAAGAAATTTGCGCACAATACGTTAAATTACTATTAAATATAGCCCTACCTAATTGGCAGTGCTTTTTTTTTGCGGTACAATGAAATCATAGCAAGAAAGGTGTTTATTATGAAAAAGATAATAGTAATAGTTAGTATTCTACTTTTGCTTTCTGCTTGTGGAAATAAGCAAGCCGAAGTAAGTGATAGCGCGCCAACTGAAAACAAAAACGACGAGAATGAGACTTTCGAAGATACAAAGAAAGAAGAGATAGATAATTCAACCGAAACAAAGGAGGAAGATGTGTATAAAGGCCTACCAAAAAATCTTAATACAGAAGAAACATTTGAACAGGAAAACCTACGAGAAATATACTTAGCGGGAGGTTGTTTTTGGGGAGTAGAAGCCTACATGGCTAGAGTATATGGTGTATACGATTCTGTTAGTGGATATGCTAACGGAGGGGAAGAAGGTGTGAGTTACAAGCAAGTTGTTAATGGAAGTGGCCACGCCGAGACGGTAAAAGTTACCTATGACATTACTAAAACAGATCTTGGGAAAGTGCTTGATATGTTCTTTAAAGTGGTAGATCCTACTTCGGTAAACAAACAGGGAAACGACGTAGGAATATCCTATAGGAGTGGCATATATTATGTTGATGAGGCCGACCTTGATGTCATAAATGCTAAGATAGAAGCCCTTAAAAAAGAGTATTCACAGGAAATAGTTACGGAAGTTTTGCCGCTTACCGATTTTACGAAAGCGGAGGATTACCATCAAGACTATCTTGAGAGGACGCCTGGGGGTTATTGTCACATACCTTTTAATGACATCGTAGAGCAAAACTACGACATACTGGATACGGAGAACACCATGCCTGACGCGAAAACCCTTAGAGAACAGCTTACGCCATTACAGTATGAAGTGGCCCTTAATTGTGGTACGGAAAAGCCATTTGATAACGAGTACTACGACAATTACGAAAAGGGAATATATGTTGATATCATTACAGGAGAACCTCTGTTTTCTTCAAGTGCGAAGTACAACTCAATGAGCGGATGGCCAAGTTTCTTTGAACCAATTGATGAAAATAGTTTGTTATTTATAGAAGATACTTCTTATGGAATGGTTAGAACGGAAGTCAAATCAGAAAAAGGGAATACCCATCTTGGACATGTTTTTCCAGACGGCCCTGAAGAAGAAGGTGGCTTAAGGTATTGTATTAATAGTGCGTCGCTTAAATTCATTCCTTATGAGGAAATGGACGCTCAGGGATATTCTGAGTACAAGAAGTATGTAGAGCCTGAGGTTGAGGAGACGACTACGAAGAGCACGTCGAAGGCCCCTGAGACTGCTAAACCTACTGAAACAACGGAGGCGACAAAGCCTGAGAAGTCTCCCCGGAGCGAAGAGTTAAACATCATAAAAACGGGTGAGACGACGTATCATGAGAAAATAATACTGCCGGTGATAACGGATGATGCTATTCTAGCTAAAATAGATCGTGACAGTAGACTGGACGGGTTAAAAGAATTTTTGTCTACGAACAAGTATAATTTTACCAACGGAAGTATAGCAAAAATTACGAACGAGGACTCCTACTACGCTATTTGCAATAAGTTAAATAGTTATCCAAGTTCTTACGTGCCTGGTGATCTATATGTGCCGAATGTACTGTTTAGCTTCAATAATAACGACATGAAAAAGAACTTAAGAAAGGTTGCTGGAGAAGCGTTAGAAGAACTCTTTCGAGCAGCTATGAAGGAAGATATTGAACTATTTGGCGTATCTGGTTACAGATCCTATGATAGACAAAACAGTATATATTCGTATAATGTGAGTACCCGAGGGGTTGAAGAAACAGATAAGGTAAGTGCTAGGCCTGGACATAGCGAGCACCAGAGTGGACTGACAATAGATGTATCTTCAAGTAGTGCAGGCTTCGACCTTGTTCAAAGCTTTGGCAGTACAGATGAAGGCATTTGGCTAGCAAACAACTGTCATAAGTACGGATTTATCATAAGATATCCATACGGTAAAGAAAATATCACTGGATACAGTTATGAACCTTGGCATATAAGATACATTGGAAAAGACCTTGCATCCTTCATCGATGAAAACAATTTGACGCTTGAAGAACTCTACTACACGATTCAACGTGCGAATGATTAAGATATAAAACTACGACTTCTTATTTGGCGCTAGCTTATCAAGATAGTACTTTGTAAAGACTTTTTTAAAAATAACGAAGGTGATGATAACGTGCATTATTCCTGTTGTTATAACCAGTATAAATGGATTTACAAATACGGTTAGGTATATCACGAGCATGAAAGATAGTAGGACGATGAATGACATAAAGATATGTTTATTTGATAGTATAAATCCTAATTTAAATAGATTAAAATAAGTCATATCGGTTTGTGTCATTAAGGCAAGTGCGTAAAAAGATACTATGGATAGTTCAAACAAAAAAGCAAAGTATATAGGTAACAAAAAGTTAGCTTTGAGTAACCCTGTAGACACTGCTTGTATATTGAAAATAGTTGCTGCAAAAAGCAAAGTGATTGTTATTGACACGAGGATATTTCTAAGAAATCTTTTTCTAAAGACTTCGATAAAACTTTTTAGCATGTAGCCGGATTCATCAATCATTGTCGCATTTATGGAGTTCATAAATCCTGCAGTTGCTAATGGGGCTAAAAAACCAAATGATAATATCGATGTAAATAACCACAAAAAGGTAAGCACGAATACATCAAAAACGATGGTTCCATATTTGTGAAATGGGCTGTCCAGTGAAAATAACTTCAAATCTATCTCCTTAAATAATTCTGTATATATGATATATCAATCTATCTATTTTTAAAAGTAAAAATTAGTTAAGGGGATATTTTTCAATATATGTCTTTGCGTGAGCCGTCAGATAAAAACTACCGCATACGACGATAAGACGGTTTTCTTTTTTCATCCTAAACGCAAGGGTTAGTGCCTCTTTATAAGAATCTTTATAAAAAGCACCATCTATTTTTTGAAAGTCATGTGCGCGAGGACTAACGGGTTTTGTGACGATTAGTTCGTCGCTAAAACGTTTAACGACACGTAGCATCTCTTGGTAATTTTTATCTTTTAAAACGCCAAAGACGGTGATTATTTTTTTGTCCTTACAATAATCATCGATTACTTTCGCTAATGCCTTGATTCCTGCTGGATTATGAGCTGAGTCCAGCAGTACGTTCTTTTCTGGAAGATAATCACATCTAAGGGTGAGTGTTGCGTTTTTTATACCGGATAAAATCTGTTCATCGTGAATAGGGTAAACTCTTTTTAACGCCCTTGCGGTTACAAACGAAGTCAGTATATTGTTTAGTTGGTGATCGCCTAAAATACTGGTTCTTCCACTAATTTCATTACTTGCCTTAGAAATCATAAAATCCTGTCCGTCTAAATCATGAGATACCGATTTTATTTTATAGTCGCTGCAATCATGTACGATAGCTTTCTCTTGCTTGCTTTTGTCTTTAAGAATACCGGTAATAGTTCTTGTGTTGTTGGATATTATTACATGCTCGCTACCTTTTATTAGGTTGCTTTTTTCCTTTGCTATTAGCTGAGTGCTCTCTCCGAGAAAACAGGTATGGTCTAAGTCGATAGACGTATAGACCATGGCAAGTTTTTTGTCAAAGACATTCGTCGCATCACTAACGCTACCGATTCCCGTTTCTATTATTGCTATATCTACTTTGCTTTCGTATAAGTAGAGTAGGCTAAGGGCGGTGATAAATTCAAATTGTGAAAGAGATACGTTCGCTTTATCGCAACATGTTAAGATAATATTAAAGAATTTTGTAAAGTCTTGACTTGTTATTTCTTTTCCATTAACTGTGACCATTTCATTGACTCTGATTACGTGAGGAGAGGTGAAAGTACCTACCTTGTATCCTGCGCTTTGATAGATATTTCTTAATATCGTCGTCACGGAACCCTTGCCATTTGTGCCGGCAATATGAACGACATTAAGGCGGTTTTGGACATTATCTAACGAATTTAGTACTTTATTTATCGTTATTAGACTTGGCGCGCCTGAGAATTCGTTCAAATTGTTAAGATAGTTTAAACAATTATTATAATTAATGGTTTTTTTATATTTCATATTATATAATTATAATCAATAGACGATAGCTTATCAACTTGAACGGAATATCAAAGGATTAACGAAATGGATAATGTTGCACTGGTATATGTTAATTCATCAACGGTAAAAAGAGAGTTATTCGATGTACTTGTCGCAAAGGGGTATAAGATACTTGAGGCGTCAGACGAAAATGAGTTAAAAACGAAGTATTTTGCTTCGCAAGATGAAATAACATTGTACATACAAGAGTTTCAAGAAACAGACAAAGAGGGTTCTTTTGAGCTACTTAAAATTATTGATAGACAAGTATTAAATACGGTTCTCCTAATCCATGACTTAGATATTAAAGTGATAGAAGAGGCGAGTGTTTTAAATGTAAAAGACGTCGTAAAAATACCTTTTACTTTTAACACTTTGTCAAGACGACTAGAGCCATTCACGAATTCTGAAAACGCTATTAACACGAGTGATAAAGAGCTTGATTTAGCGTTTGACTTTTCGGTTCTTGAAGATGAGATAAGCAGAGCTAAAAGGGGTAACTATCCTGTTATGACGGTCATAATAACTTACGACCAAAGAGCAGATATGCAACAAAGTATATTTGATTCTATAAAGCAGCAGCTCAGGACAACTGACACGATAGAAAGCTTCGACTCGGAGAATATTCTTCTCCACTGTCCTTTTACGCCAAAGGTCAGTTTTGCCATAGTAGAAAATAAAATTAAAAAGGCTTTTGATACTATTAATATCAATTCAAACAAGGATATTTATGTTAGCGCAGTCACTTTTCCAGATGACGCAGACGACTTTGAAACCATAAAAAATAAAATAAAAGATCAATTATTTGAAAATAGGTTATTTTATAAGATGGATAATCCGAAAAATACTATAGACCTACAAGCTATAAGGAGCAGACTGAGAAGAAACTTTTAGCAGATTAGGAGTAGAATTTGGAAGAAAGGCGCAAACATAAAAGAATGAAAGTCGAGATTGATTTGGCGATCAATGAGTTATTTAGACAAGATAGTTCATTTATTGACGAGTTAAAACTGGGCGCACAGTTGCTTGATATTTCAAGGTCGGGTATAGGGATTAAGACGAAGACGCGTATACCACTTGACTTCTATTTTGATTGCAGTATAAAGTTTGATGATAAAGATGCGTATTTTTCAGTAGTCAAAGTAATCAGAGAAGAAGAAAAAGACGATGGGTATGTTTATGGTTGCAAGTTTATTGGCCTTGCGGAAAGCCTATCGTATAAAATAGATGAATACGTTAAGTTCGTAGAAAGAGCCTACTCCAGAAAAATTTCTAACATATAGGCTCTAGTGAAAATTATTTTTTCTTTTTGGGCTCCGGTAGTTCGTCGTACATTCCTTCAAGAAGTTCAGCGAACCGTTCAGCATTATCACATTCTTCAACAACAAACATCAAGGTTTTTGATCCCTCATAGGGATATTCCAGCGCGCAGTCGGTTAGGAGCTTTTTAGAGGTGTCCGTTTGTTTAAGTAGAAGCCTATTATCGCATATATTGCCGATAAGTTTATCTTTATAATATACGAGGTATTCACCCATCATCTTTCTGGTTCTTATGTAACCAACTTTAGAAAGGCAATCTACTATATAATCATGATATTGTTTTGATGTAGACATACAATCTCCTTAAGGTGAGGGTCGACCCCTATGCTTATCTTTATAAATACTTTGCTCTATAGTTAGGCTTTTTGACCGAAGCCAATGATATAATCGTTTACATCTTTTACGTAGAATTCTTTCATGCCATACCACTTTACGGCTATATCTGTTACGTCTAACTTATTGTTTTTTAACGTTCTATGAAATTCATCGATGCCTTCTACGTCCATGTAAAATGAAACGCTAGCTCCTATAGCAAGGTCTTTTGCTAAAGAGATATCTTCTTTGAATGAGTCGGAGCGCTGAAACATAAACTCGGCGTTATCTTTTTGCATCATTGCATATACGTACTCTTTTTCAGGGGATAGTTTTTGCTCGACCCCATCCTGAGTTTCAGGAACTGCCATTACTAGGCTAAAACCAAAGTTCTTCTCATAAAAATCAACAGTTTCTTTAATATTTTTTACTTCAAAGTTAGGGGATAATTTATTTACTTTCATTTCGTCTCCTTTTTTGACCATATTATTGACAACATAAATATATCACTTATCAACGGTGGATTTTTGTAAAAATCGGTCACAATTATTTTTATACAGTTCCTTAGGCGTTACCCCTGCATACTTTTTGACTTCCTTTATGAAGTGAGACTGGTCAAAGTATTGGTCGTTTGGTTGGAGAGTACCTTTAGCGATGTCTTTGTAAGAAGTTTTTAGTCGAAGGATACGTAGAAACTCTTTTAGGGAAAAACCAAATCTAGCGTTAAAGTATCTATTAATGCTTCTGGTGTTCCAAGAAGTGCGATTTGATAATTCGGCTACTGTGCCAACCCTGTGATGATAGGCTAAATCAAAAAGTTGTAGCTTCCTTTTATCAATCTCACTACAGCGCTTTAAGGAGCTTTCGATATTTTTAGTAATGTGGTTAACGAAGCGGTCAAATTCAGTGCTTTTGTAACAATCGATGCCCCAGTAATCATCGGGAAGATCGGTCATATTATTTAGGAGAGTTTTTATTTCTCTTTTGAATAGATATTCCGCTGCTAGGAGTTTGAATCTAATGGCGAAATATTTTGTATTTTTTCTTATATAAATATTTTTTGGCTCTGTCCATATACCGGTTAGGGTTATACCGGCTAATTTGTCCTCAATAAACAAGACTAATAAATCAAAATGCCCATCAGGAAGGATAGTATGATAAGTTTCACCCTCCATGTTTTCATAATACCAAAAGCACTGTATAAAATGTTCTAAAAATCCTTGTACCTTTATTTCTTTATAGTTCATAACCTACCATCTTTAAGTGGAATCTAATGAATACATTTTATCATAATATAAGTTGCTTTGGTGAGCTTTACTAATAAATGCGACCTTACTAAATGAGTTCTTTTCACTTCACTGGCCTGGGCTCCACTCACTGGTCTGTACGCCTAAGTACTATCCCGGTGAGTGTCGGTGCCATTTCAGTAAAAATAATCTCATTTAGTAAGGCCTAGGGGAAGCTGCTTATAGTGAAAAAATTGGTATAAGCTTAAATTTCGTTTACAGTCGTTCTTCATCAAATTCTCATCGATTTATCACGGTCCAGATTAACAACTGTTATGGTAATAATAACTTTACGTAATCTTGCAAAAATTTTACCTAATATAAAGTAATAGCTTAGTATTCTAAACTTCCTTCAACAACTTTGCTCCCAGCGAAAAATCATCTTAATTCAAATACGAAGTATTTGATCTTCACTCACCTAACTTGTTAGGTGATATGCACTCGGCGAAGCTGATATGAGTTCAGCGTCAACTGACTTTCACTTAAATAACGGATATGCACTCAGCATTAGCGGACTTTCATTAACGCAGCTTCCTTTTACGTCATATTTGTTTAAAGCGTTTGACAAGTTGATATGTTTAAAGGAAGCATTTTGTGGTATAATATCAAAAAGAATACTAGATAAAGCGAGGAAAAAAATGGAAGCTGTTTACATCAAAGATTTATTTGAGGGTAGTGGTAAGTACGCTGAGAAAGAAATCCAGGTAAGTGGTTGGATAAGAAGTGTCAGAGCGTCGAATAAGTTCGGATTTATAGTACTAAATGACGGAACATATTTTGAGAATTTACAGATAGTTATGGACGCAGAGCTTGATAATTATGATGAACTCTCAAAACTTAACGTAGGTTCAGCGATAATAGCAAAGGGACTACTTGTAGAGACGCCCCAGGCGAAGCAACCTTTCGAGTTAAAAGCTACGAGTATAAAGATAGAAGGAGAATCAACCAGCGATTATCCTTTACAAAAAAAGAGACACGGTCTTGAGTTTTTAAGGACTATACCGCATCTAAGACCTAGAACGAATACATTTAATGCAGTGTTTAGGATAAGGTCATTAGCAGCTTTTGCGCTACACAAATTTTTCAACGAGAGAGGGTTTGTCTATGTTCATACGCCAATAATAACAGGGTCTGATGCAGAAGGTGCTGGACAGATGTTTAGGGTGACAACACTACCGATGGAGAATCTACCGAAGGATGACAAGGGAAATATCAACTATGAAGAAGATTTTTTCTCAAAAGAAGCAAACCTAACAGTAAGTGGTCAGCTAAACGTTGAAACTTACGCGATGGCCTTTAGGAAAGTCTATACATTTGGCCCTACTTTTAGAGCGGAGAATTCGAATACGCCAAGACACGCAGCAGAGTTTTGGATGATAGAGCCTGAGATGGCATTTGTCGATATTCATGAAAATATGAACGTGGCGGAGGACATGATTAAATATGTCATTTCATACGTTATGGAAAATGCACCGGAAGAGATGAACTTTTTTAATAAGTTCATCGATAAGGGACTGATTGATAGGCTAAAAAATATTGTTGAGAACAAATTTGAAAGAATAACTTATACGAAGGCAGTTGAGCTTATAAAAAGTAGCGGTAAGAAATTTGAGTACAAGATAAACTGGGGGGATGATCTACAGACAGAGCATGAGCGATACATCACGGAGGAAGTGTATAAGAAACCGGTGTTTGTCATTGATTATCCAAAAGACATCAAAGCTTTCTATATGAAGTTAAATGATGATGGAAAGACTGTTTCTGCAATGGACCTACTGGTTCCGAATGTTGGAGAGATAATCGGTGGCTCTCAAAGAGAAGATGACTACGACAAACTGCTTGGTAGAATGAAAGAGATGAATCTTGATGAGAGTGAATATGACTGGTATTTGGATCTTAGAAAATATGGAACAGCAGTTCATAGTGGTTATGGGCTTGGATTCGAAAGGCTGATAATGTATATGACGGGAATGAGTAATATCAGGGACGTCGTATCATTCCCTAGAACGGTTAATAATTTAAATATATAGTATGGATTTATTAAATAAAATAAAAGAAAAAAAAGTATATATCCTTTTAGGTGTTTTAGCGCTTATTGTGGTAAGTGTGCTACTATTTCACTCTAGCATAACGGGTGGAGAGTTCGAAAATGAGCCGAGCCTAAAAACAGTCAAAGAGTTTGCCGAGGAGACTAAGGGTAAAGTCCATTATGATAATGGAATAAAGATTAGTGTTCCAAAGGGTGTCATAGAATATTTGCTCGCTGAGAGTATTAGCAAGAGTTTTGAAGCAGATGTTAATTCGCTATATATCGATGATGCGAGTGGAGACCTATACTTAAATCTTCAAAAAGGTAATCTTAAGGTTCCTTTGGTATATTCTCTTGAGGATCTATTTAATGAAAAGGGTCTGATAAAGCTAAGCAATCCAAGATTTGGCAAAAATCAAAAGAAGATTCCAACCTTTGCAGAAAATATTTATAAAAAATGGCTAGGAATAAAAAGTGATTCAATAATGCTGGATATTGATTTACCAGCTGGCTTTGAGCTTGTAAGCTTTAACCTAAAAGGTGAAGCCGAAGTGAGGATTGATGAAAATACTTTTAAAAATCTTAATACAAAGTTAAACAAGGGCTCAAGTAAAGACGTGGATAGTTATTATATCGATAGCAATGAAAATGAACTGGTAGATGTCCTCGAAAAATATGGAAGGTTTGATGGTAATACCAATAATGCCTTGATAAGCGCATTTATTCATGATAAAAATTTAATATTTGATTATCTATCGCTTTCAGATATTGAGGATTCTGAACGTTTCAAATCATATCTTAGTGAGTTTGGAATAGAGTGTGATAAAGAGAAGGTTTCTCAAAGAAGAAGAGTTCTTGCGGGTAGAGCTCAGGATAAAAACATCGCTAAGATATTCAAGGCTTTTGATGAACAGTTCAAAGAGCATAGACTTTCTATTAATATGGGGAATCCATATGACCTTGATGAGTTTAAAACATATGATAT